>Ga0074044_10003671_pt1 | contig 12975 bp, 9 predicted proteins | sample BogForMeECP23OM1_FD_94443 | JGI IMG/M metagenome (GOLD analysis project Ga0074044, IMG submission 94443) | Bog forest soil microbial communities from Calvert Island, British Columbia, Canada - Bog Forest MetaG ECP23OM1 | ecosystem: Environmental > Terrestrial > Soil > Wetlands ...
GCCGACGACGCGCAAACAGCAAGCAACGGCAGGGCGAACACCGATCCGAAGGATTTCATGGCTTACCCTGTAGCCTCGGCAAGTCTGCCGGTCAAGGCGCTTCTCCTCTCCTGATAGGTCAGTGCGGCGGTCCGGCACTGGCCTGACTGGGGTGCGCTCCAGCAGTGGGCCTCCGTGTTTCTGGTGCCGACCGGCATCATCAGGTTTATAGGGCCTGGTTGGTTAAGCCAAAGTGCTGTTTGCATCGTGTCAGGCTGGCAAGGTGCGCTTGCTCCGGCACGGCGGCTGAGCGAGAATCGGAATCGTGCCGCAGCGCCAGGCTCCCGCGCCTCACGGCGAGCGGACGCGGTAGAAACGGGCGGGGTAATTTGTCCACTGTGGATCGCTGAAATAGGCCGAGCCGCCGCTGAGGGTGTTCGTGGCCAGCGGAATCCAGGTGGGGTTGGCCAGATTGGTGCAGGCTTCGACCACGACGGTCATGCCGCTGGCCCAGGTGATGGTGAACCCGAATTGATTGGTCCCAACGCCAAAGCTGGCATCACTGATCTGCATCTTTGGCAGCCAGAGTGCGGTTGGGCGACCGGCAAAGTTGGTGCTCCAGCCTGTGGTCCCAGGCAGGTAATAGAGGGTCACATTGGCTGCGTAGGAGAACACATTCGTCCCACCAAGGCCGGGCGCGTTGCCCTGAAAATAGACGCTGGCCAGGTTGGTGCAGCAACCAAACGCATCGCTGCCAATGGCGGTCAGGCTGTTGGGAATCGTAGCGCTGGTAAGGTTGGTGCAGTCCTCGAACGCACCCTCCCACGAGGCGTCGTTAAAGTAGCCTCCGATGCTGGTGACCGGCCAGCCATTGGTCGCGTCAGGGATGGTCACCGCGCCGCCTGGACCGGTGTATCGGGTGATCGTGATGGTGCCGCTATTGCTGGTGAAAGTGAATTGGCCTTGCACCACGGCGGGCAGCACCAACAGCAACGGCACCAGCACCCTTTTGAACGACGTTTTCATAGCACATTCCGACTTCCGGGAGAACGCTCCATGAGTCTTTTTCTCCCTGTCTGCCGTTTTGCTCCTTTGAGGAAATCCTGGCGAGAAGAATGTTGACGCAAATTGCCGAGGCGGCAGCGGCCCACCGCGAGCCCGCTGGCGCTCCGTCCGTCCGCCAGTGATGCCGGTGACTACCGGTCTTCGACGTGTTGCGGAACAGGGGTTGACCGCACTTGGCGCAAACGCACAACCCTTTAAACAAGCTGCCAGTCCCGGCGTACTTGCGGGGTGCCGTCTGGTGCCTGCGGCCCTTGATCTTGGCGTTGGCGGTAAAGTAGGTCTTCTCGTCCACGGCAGCCGGGTAGCATTTCACAGGAGGTTCAACCATATCGCAGTAGCCGATGACTGTTTTGACTGTCAGAATGTTGCGAACGTATGTCGGACTCCAACCCCTTGACCGCTGGTCTGAGATCGAAGGCGTGTTCTTGAGCGCCTTGGCGATAGCGGCAAACCCCAAGCCTTGACTACAAAGGTCGAAGATGCGGCGGACGATTGCCGTCTTCTTAACGTCCAGAACGGGCTTGTCGGTCTCGGCTGCCTGCAATTGTCTGCGCTCGCTGTCGCCCCAAGTCTGCGGCTGCGATGACCCTCTCAAATTAGAGAAAACGCTGGTTTTAACTTTGTTTTCGCTGTGTTCCGTTGCCATACTCAGCAAAGAACCGATTTCTTAACTTGGAAAACTGTAAGTGCGTTCGGAAATACTCAAAGACGTTACGCGCGTTGTGGTGAAGCTGGGGACTGGTGTCCTAACAGACAGTCGGAAGCAGCCCGACCGTGCTCAGATGGAGCAGTTGGTGGCGCAAATCGCCGAGCAGCGGCAGGCGGGCAGGGAGATTGTGCTCGTCTCCTCAGGCGCCGTGGGTGCGGGCATGGGCGCGCTGGGCTACGAAAAGCGCCCCGGCGACCTGGCGGAGCTGCAGGCCTGCGCCGCCGTGGGCCAATCGCGGCTCATGGCGATCTACGAAAAGCTGTTCGCCGCGCATGGCCTGGCGGTCGCCCAGATTCTGCTCACGCACGATGACCTGCAGCATCACGAACGCCATCTCAATGCCCGCAACACGCTGGTAACGCTGCTCCGCCATGGCGTTATCCCGATCATCAATGAGAATGACGTCGTCTCCTTTACCGAGTTGAAGTTCGGGGACAACGATAGACTCTCGGCGTTGGTGGCCTCACTGCTGCCGGCGGATTTGCTGCTCGTCCTGACCACGGTTGATGGTGTGCTGGAGAACTTTGGCAAGGCGAGTCCCCGGACCATCCCGGTCATCGAGCGAGTGGACCAGACACTGGAGCGAGCCGCGGGCGGGACGAATAGCGCCACCGCCGTGGGGGGGATGGCGTCGAAGATTAAGGCCGCCAAAATTGCCATGCGGTCCGGCATCCCGCTCGTCATTGCCTCGGGTCGGAAGAAAAGGGTGATCGCCCGGGTAGTGGCGGGCGAGGACGAAGGCACGTTATTCGTGCCAGAGCCGACGCGGCTGCGGGGCCGCAAACGATGGATCGCCTTCTTTCACCGTCCCAAAGGAACGCTGGTTGTGGACGCGGGTGCCAGGAAGGCACTGCGCGAGGGGGGGAAAAGCCTGCTGCCGCCCGGCGTCACGCGGTGCGACGGAGAGTTCGAGGCCGGGGAAGTGGTGCGCATTTGCGATCAGGACGGCACAGAGTTTGCCCGCGGCATCGCTGGCTTCGGCGCCGCCGAGATCAAGGCCCGGAAGCTGCAGCGCGTGGAGGTGGTGCATCGGGACAACCTGGTGATACTGTGAAGAGCAGACGTTCGGCAATCAGCGACTTGCTCGCCGTCATGGCCCGGCTTCGGTCGCCTAACGGCTGCCCCTGGGACCGCCAGCAGGACCACCTGTCTCTGCGCTGGCATGCGGTCGAGGAGGTTTATGAACTGCTGGACGCCATCGAGGCCGGCGACGATCACGAACTGGAAGAGGAACTGGGAGACATGCTCATGCAGGTTGTGTTCCACTGCCAATTGGCTCGGGAACGCGGCGCCTTTAATTTCGAGAGAGTTGCCCGCCACATCACCGACAAACTGATCCGCCGGCATCCCCACGTGTTCGGTAACCTCCGCGTCAAGGACGTGGACCAGGTCTGGGCCAACTGGGAGAAAATCAAACGCGCGGAAAAGCACGGGACCCGGCACGCGCGGCCCTCGGCATTGGACGGCATTCCGAAGCATCTGCCCGCTCTGCTGCGAGCCGCGAAGCTCGTCAAAAAGGCCCACAAGGCAAAACTAATGGCAGCGGCCCCCCACAAACCGATTCGCACGAAGAGAGAGCTGGCCGAGCGGCTGTTTGCCCTGGCGCGATTCGCCGAGGAACGAGGGTGGTCTGCCGAGGATGTGTTGCGGGGCGAAATCAAACGGCGTGAGCGAGTGTTCCGCGCATTGGAGAAGCGCCAGGCTCAGCCGGTCCCGGGGAGTTGAAAATCCTCGCTCGACTCCCACCTGCGACCAGGCTTACTCTCCCGGAAACGTTATGACTGATCCGCGCTTCAAGAAGCTGGCCAGGTTACTGGTCCAGTATTCGACGGCATTGAAAAAGGGAGACCGCGTCCTGCTGGAGATGATTGATGTGCCCGACGAGTTCTCGATTGAACTGATGCGGGCGGCGCGGGCAGCGGGGGCTACGCCGGTCATTGAGGTCCGCCACACACGCATCAACCGCGAAATGCTGCGCGCCACGAATCAGCAACATGCCCGCCTCGTGCGCGACCTCGAGTTGTTCCGCATGAAGAAAATGCAGGCCTATATCGCCATTCGCGGCAGCGGCAACGCCACCGAGAACGCCGACGTGGCCAGCGATCGGATGGCCCTTTATTCCCGGACCACTCGCCCCGTCCTCAACTATCGCGTGAGCAAGACCCGCTGGTGTGTGTTGCGCTGGCCGACGCCCAGCATGGCCCAGGCCGCTGGCATGAGCACGGAAGCCTTCGAGGACCTGTACTTTGATGTCTGCACGCTGGATTATCGGAAGATGGCCCGCGCCATGGAGCCGTTGGAACGCCGGATGAAACGAGCCGACCGTGTCCACCTCAAAGGCCCCGGCACCGACCTTGCCTTCAGCATCAAGGGCATGGGCGCCAAGATGTGCAAAGGCGACCGGAACATCCCCGACGGCGAAGTGTTCTCCTGTCCGGTCAAAGACTCGATCAACGGCCGCATCCAATTCAACGCCCCGACCCTCTACTCGGGCACGAAGTTCGAGAACGTCTGCCTCGAATTCAAGGACGGCAAGGTCGTGAAGGCCGTGTCGAACAATACGCGGCGCCTGAACGAGATTCTGGATACCGACCCGGGAGCCCGTTACACTGGTGAATTCTCGCTGGGCTTCAATCCCTGCATCCTCAACCCACTGTGCGACATTCTGTTCGATGAGAAGATCGCCGGTTCATTGCACCTGACCCCGGGCCAGGCTTATGAGGAATGCGACAATGGCAATCGCTCGGCGGTGCACTGGGACATGGTCCTGATCCAGCGGCGCGAATGGGGCGGAGGGGAAATCTGGTTCGACGGCGAACTCATCCGCAAGAACGGGATGTTCCTCCCGAAGGACCTGCGGCGGCTAAATCCAGCGAACTTGAAGTAAGCCTGGGCCTATTTCTCGTCCTTCAGGACCGCCAGGAACTGCTTCATCGCCGGCGAGAGGACTTTGTTCTTCTTATAGAGGGCGGCGAGCGGACGATAGAATTCCCCATCCTCGAAGGTCACCTGAGCCAGCGTCTGCTTCGCGACTTCCTGGACGACGGTTCCCGCGGGCACGATGGCAACCCCGGCATCAATTTCCACGGCCCGCTTGACTGTCTCGATATTGTCGAATTCCATGACGCTCTGCACGCGGACGGAGTACTCCTTGAGGATCTTATCCAGCGCCTTGCGGGTGGGGATATCCGGCTCGAAGCTAATGAACTTCTGGCCGTTGAGGGCTTTGAGACGGACACTCTTGCTCCTCGCGAGCGGATGATGCGGATGGCAGATCAGCACCAGCGTCTCCTTGCGGAGCGGGCAGATCTCCAGTTTGCTGTCGCGAGTGGGATAGGCCACCAGGCCCAGATCAACCACATTCCCCAGCACGTCCTCGTACACCTGGTTGGCGCGGCGATACTCCACGTGGACGTTGACCGTCGGGTAGCTCTTCAGGAACTTCTTGAGGTACGGCGGCAGGTCGTGCAAGCCGATGCTGTAGATGGTGGCGACGCGGATGGTGCCCGAGATGATGTCCTTGATCTCCTGGAGCTTGCTGTGCAGCGCGTCGTAGGTCGCAATGACCTGCTTGCTATAATCGTAGAGCACCTGGCCTTCCCGAGTCAGCCGGAACTTCTTCTTGCTCCGCTCGATGAGGAGCGACTTGAACAAGCGTTCCAGTGAACTGATCTGCTGGCTCACCGCCGATTGGGTGACTTCGTTGATCTGCGCGGCCTTGGTGAAGCTTTCCGTTTCGGCCAGGTCGCAAAAGACTTTCAGACTCTCGATTTGCATAAGAACATTGAATACGAGATTTAACGCAAGCCGTCAACTGCTGTTTTTGCCTTCCGCCCGGAACGGGCGCAGCTTGCTTCGTGCGAAGCTGCGCCCGCCTCCACTGAGGCATTACCACCCGCTACGTTTTCCGCTTGCAATGGGCCGCGGCGGGGCTATGATATTGCTAGAACATCAATTGTTGCAGCGTATGAAGCGAATCTTGATTGCGGTAATAGTCGGAGTTGCTCTGGCACTGGCGCCCGCCACGTATGCTGGCGGGCACGGTGGCGGCGGCTTTTGTGGCGGCGGTTACCATTGTGGTGGGGGGTGGTGTGGTGGCGGCTGCTATCGCGGAGGTTGTGGTTGGGGAGGCTGGGGCTGGGGTGGCGGCTGTGGCTGGGGAGTTGGGTTTGGCTACTCAGGCTGTGGCTGGGGGGTGTCAGTCGGCGTTGGCGGGCCGTGTTATTACGGCGGCTGTGGGTACTACGCATCTGCCCCGGCTTACACTGCACCTGTGTACGTCGCTCCGACGTATGTAGCGCCAGTTTACACGACAACGGTCTATGCCAGGCCGGTTTACACTTCAGCAGCCTATACGACGGCGGTTGCCCGGACGACGCCGGCTCCCGGAACTGCAGTCGCCGTGAATACCGCTCCGGCAACGCGGCCCGTGGCCACGCCGGCGTACGTTTCCGCTCGCGCTGTGAGCTACACACCTCAGGCTTACGCCACGTCGGCGAGCACATCGGCCTCGACGGCTTCGCCCGCCACTTACGCCGTGGCCCCGAGCGCCCAGACCTGGACGCCGCAGCCCGTCCGGCAAGCCGGTCCGACTTACAACTGGACGACTCCCGCCGGCACAACGGCCTATTACGCTGCCGCTCGGTAGTCGGCCCAACTCCGCTTAATGGGAGGGTGAGCGTCCTCGCGAGCCCTGATTCTCCAAGACCCGGGGAAGGTTAGGTCCGCCTTTCGTGGCGAGTGGGAAGTACCCGGGCCAAACCTGTCCACTCAGGCTACTCCTCGCGGAATCACCTCGTCCGGCGCGCCGGAATTTGCGCTTTGAATCTTCACCGTTGAGCACCATATTCTCTGCATGGACAAGGACCAGGTAGCCGAAGTGTTGGTCAGCATCGGGACGTTGCTGGAGTTGAAAGGCGAGAATCCGTTCAAGACCCGCGCTTATCAGAACGCCGCCCGCACCATCGAGGGATTGAGCGAGCCGCTGGAAAAGCTCGTCGCCGAGGAACGGCTGAGCGAGCTGAAGGGCATCGGGGAGGCGCTCCAGCAGAAGATCACTGAACTCGTTACCACTGGCCGCTTGCAGTATTACGAGGACCTCAAGGCTGCGACGCCGCCTGGGCTTGTGGCCATGCTCGACATCCCCGGCCTCGGCCCCAAGAAGATCAAGGCCCTGCACGACGAGCTGGGAATCGAGTCCGTCGAAGCGCTCGAGCAGGCGTGCAAAGACGGCAAGATTGCCGGCCTGAAAGGCTTCGGCGACAAGACTCAGACGAACATCCTCGAAGGGATCAATCGCCGCCGTGCCTACGCTTCGCGCCATCTCATCAGTGAGGCACTCACGCGGGCGGAGCCGTTGCTCGAAGCCTTGCGCTCCCACCCTGACGTCATCCGCTGCAGCCCGGCGGGCAGCCTGCGGCGGCATCGGGAAGTGATTGGCGACATTGATCTGCTCGCCTCCTCAAAGAAGCCGGCCGCGGTCATCGAGTTCTTCACCAGCCAGCCCGGCATTGTGAAGGTCCTGGCCAAGGGGGAGACCAAGGCCAGTGTGCTGCTGGAGGGCGGCATCCAATCCGATCTCCGCGTGGTCAGCGACTCGGAATACGCCTCGGCCCTCATGTATTTCACCGGCAGCAAGGAGCACAACATCGTCATGCGCCAGCGCGCGATTGATCGCGGCCTGCGGCTGAATGAATACGGGCTGTTTCGTTCGAACGAGGAAACGCGCGACCCGAAACTGCTGGTCAAGTGCCGGACCGAAGAGGACATCTTCGAGAAGCTCGGCCTGCACTTTATCCAGCCGGAGATGCGCGAGGACATGGGCGAGATCGCCCTGGCGGAGCAAGGGCCGCTTCCGCGCCTGGTTGAGTGGACGGACCTGAAGGGCTCACGGCACAATCACTCGACCTGGAGCGACGGGCACCAGCGCCCCGACGAGATTGCCAAAGCGATGCGCGAACTCGGCCTCGCCTACTGGGGCATCACGGACCATTCGAAGTCCTCCTTTCAGGCCAACGGCCTCGACGCCGCGCGCGTCCGGCAGCAGCTCAAGGAAATCGCGTCCCTCAACACCACGCTGGCGAAAGAGGAAGCCGACTTCCGCCTGCTCACCGGTACGGAGGTGGACATCCTGACCAACGGCAAACTCGATTTCCCCGACGACCTGCTGGCCGAACTCGACGTGGTGATTGCCAGCATTCACCAGGGCTTCAGCCAGAGCGAGGCTGAGACTACCCAACGCCTGATTCGCGCAGCCCAGAACCCCTACGTCCACATGCTCGGCCATCTGACAGGCCGCCTGCTGCTCGAACGCGAGCCCTACAAGGTGGACCACCGCGCCGTCATTGACGCCTGCGCGGAGACCGGCACGTGGATCGAGCTCAACGCCCACCCCCTGCGCTTCGACATGGACTGGCGCTGGTGGCCCTATGCCAAGTCCAAGGGCGTGAAATGCGCGATCAACTGCGACGGCCACCGGTTCGAGCATGCGGGTTTTCTCCGCCTGGGCGCCGGCATCGCCCGCAAAGGCTGGCTGACCAGGGAGGATGTGGTCAACACCCTGCCCCTGAAGGCGCTCGTCAAAGAACTGAGCCGCAAACGGGCCAAAGCGCGTTGAGGATGGGGAACCGGCGGTAGTGCGCGTCACTCCGTGCGCGCCGGCGACCGTGCGGGAACAGCCCCAATTCGATCGTTCCTCGGCAGCCACGGCGCGCACGGAGTGACGCGCCCTGCCATCGGCTGAATGGCGTTTCTTGACAGCCTGCGAAATCACTTCCAAGCTTGCGGCTATAACCGCTTTCCCCATGCAGAAAGAACCTCATCGTCTGAAGCGCACGCATGCCGGGCTGGTAGTCGTGGACGTGCAGGAGCGGCTATTGCCCGCCATCTTTGAAAAGGAAAGAGTGCTGCAGAACGCCCTGCGCCTCATTCAAGGCGCCGGCATCCTCCGGGTCCCGGTCTTCGCGACCGAACAATACCGCAAAGGGCTCGGCGCCACGGTGCCAGAAGTGGCCGCGGCGATCCCGGAGTTCGCGCCGATGGAGAAAGTCGCGTTCAGCGCGTGCGGCGCTGCCGGCTTCATCCCTGCCCTCCGGCAGAAGAGAGTGTCGGAAGCCATCCTTTGCGGCATCGAAGCCCATGTGTGCGTCTCCCAGACCTGCCTGGACCTTCTGGACAAAGGATTCCGCGTCTTCGTGGCAGCCGACGCCGTCTCATCGCGGGCGCCGGAGAATTATCGGGTTGGCCTGGACCGCATGCGCGCCGCCGGGGCGGTCATCGTCTCCACCGAGATGGCGCTCTTTGAACTGCTGGAGCAAGCCGGCACCGCCGAGTTCAAACAGATTCTGGCCCTGGTCAAGTAAGGCAGATCGCTGCTGCCGAGTCCCGCCGCACCCATATTGGTAGGGACGCGTTCCACCGCGTCCCATTTCGAGGTCAGGCTCTTAAGGACGCGATGGAACCTATCCCTGCCCAACAGCTCAAGGCAGCTCAGTCCAGCCGCTTGACCCTGATATTCTTGTAACGGACCACGCTGCCGGGATCGTGCGCCTGCAAGGCGAAAGTGCCCTCGTTCAGCTTGCGCTCGAAGTCCTTCCCCGCCTCCGCTCCCGGTGGCTCGTTGTATTGGAGCACCTTTAGGCCATCAATCAGCACCGTGACGCTGCTCCCCTGGACGATGATCTCCTGCGTGTACCACGCATTGTCCTGGGCCGGCGACGCGGCGATGTTGACCAGGCCGTAAAGGCTGCCGGTTCGGATCCAGTCGGTATGCGTGTTATTGACCTGGCACTCAAATCCGCCCCGCGGCCAGCCTTCCGACTGATATTTCGTGTGGAAGTAGATGCCGCCGTTTGCGTTGTGCTCGGTCTCCACATCCACCTTGAGATCGAAGTTCTTAAAAGGCTGCAGGTCGCCGACATAAAACAGATGGCACGTCTTGCCGCGCGTGACGAACGCGCCATCCTCGATCTTCCAGGTCTCCTTGTTCACCTCCGCCGGTTTCCAGCCGTTGAAAGTCTTGCCATCGAACAGCGACGTGAAGCCGGGCTCCGCTTCGGCCGCCGCGAGCCGCGCGGTTCCAGTGACAAGCAGGACGGACGATAAAGCACAAAGAAGAGTTGTTTTCATGAGCGTGCAAACTAGGCCCGCGCTTCCAGCCTGCAAGCAAAAACCTCCCCGGCAGGGGCGCACCTTGACACAGCCACCAACCGGTGCGAACGGCCAACGCCGCCGGAGTCAAGCCGCGCCCCACTCTTTTCGACGACGGATTCAAGCCCAAGGGCGCCCTCGCCGCCTACGGCCAACCGCCCGCACCGGTCCCGCCCGGGCGGGAGAGGCTCCGCCCAAATCCCGTGCGGGCGCTGGACCTCCCAGCCCGGCGTGGGGGGTCCCGCTCAGGCTGCGCGCGCCCGCCGCCCCGAGAGCCGGCTCACCCGTCCTGGGGGGAGTTGGGCGGGCCGGAGTAGCGCCGGAGCCAAGCCATAGTTGCCAGCATGTTGCAAGCATGTTCCTAGGATGTTTCTAGCTTGTTCCCAGCCTCCCATCGGTCTCTTTCCGCCCGGCCGTGCAGCCGGCCCACCATGACCGGCTGCAATTTACAACCGCCGGCAAGTTTGTCAAGCCTACTAGTCCTAGTTGGGCATCACTGGGCGCACCGCGGCACTGCCACCAACCCGCGGATGCGCCCGGGGACGGGTGCCCTCCGGTGGCAGTGCCGAGATGCGCCCCCCCGGCAGCATCAGGCCGCCGTCGAGCGACCTGCCCCATGCGCCGCGGCGCTATCCGATTACCCACTTGGCAGCAGGGGAGTCTCGCATGAGCCTATGAATCCCATATAGATCCCATAACCATACCATCACAATACTCTCACCTGAGAATCTGGCCTGTTCCTCTAGGCTTGGTGGCCAGCCGGGCGCTGCCCGCCATTGCCCGCCGGCGGATCAGCCACGAACACGAATCAGTCGCTGAAACGCCGGTGCGGCCCGCTCCCCGGCGTGGAGTGGCGCGTCGTGCGGGCGGCGGAGAACGCCCCGTTACACCTTGCCCATCTTCTTGAGGGCCGCGTAGCTGCGCCGCACCGCATCCAGCGGGTCCTTGCCGCTCTCGTGCTCGAGGACATACCACTGCGTCTTGCCCTTGGTCTCGCAGAACGCGAAAACTGCCGGCCAGTCAATCTTGTCCTCGCCGATGACCGCGTCGGGTCCGCCGCCAAAAGCTTTGACATGGATGGTCCGCGCGCGGCCCGGATACTTCTTTAGGACCGCCACTGGATCGGCGCCGCCTTCGCAGCAATTGCTGGTGTCAAGCTGCATGATTACTTCAGCCTTTGTGTTGCCGAAGAACAAGTCCCAGGCCGTGACACCCTCGATTTGCTTGAAGTCATGCTGGTGGGCGTGGTAGCCGACCCACATGCCCTCGGGCTTCAACTGGTCCGCGATTCCGTTGAAGAGCTTGGCCCGGTCGAGCCACTCCTGCTTGGACTTGGCCTCGTTCATCCACGGGACAATGAGGAACTTGTTGCCGATCGTGCGGTTGAATTCGACGGTCTCTTTGAGCTTCTCGCCTTGGACGGACTCGTAAGGCGTGTGCGTGCCGCAGGCAACGAGGCCGTTGTCATCGAGCAGCTTGCGCAACTCTGTCGCGCTGCGGCCATAATACCCGGCGAACTCGACCGCACGATAGCCGATCTTTGACACCGCGCTGAGTGTGCCGGGCAGGTCCGCCGTGCACTGCTCGCGCACCGAGTAAAGTTGCAGGCCGACGGGTATCTTGGTGCCGGCCGCGGCCCTGGCGAGGGGTGCCACGCCGAGACCGAGGGTAACGCCGACGGCGCCTACGGTGCCCAGGAACTCGCGGCGGCTGACTGCGGTGGATGATGCATGATTCATGATGGGGTCCTTTGAGTTGGCTTGTTGTGCAAGCGTGATTGACATTGCGATCGGAATCCTAGGCCCCGCCGCCGCTGAGCGTCAAGACGGTTCGATGGGCTGCGACTCCGGCCCGCTATCGCGGGATTGCTGCGCCACCGCCGCCGGCAAGGCTGTTGCCACGCGCTGGCCATCAAGCCTTTCCCTTCCAGCGCGCAGGCAGATGCGGATTTTCCACCGCCGTTCAGCATGAAGAATTGACGACCGATGAGTTCGACCATTTGCATTTCCGCACCGCTCTCCCAGTTGGCTGCCACCCGAAGGCACCGTCGCTCCGGTCGCTTGCCGGGAGTTTTGCGGCGGATCGGAGGCTTGGCCGGCCGATGCAAGCGTGTACTCATCGAAGGCACCGGAGGTGTGTTGGTGCCGGTCGGAGAGGGCTTGTCCATGCTGGATTTGTTCCCAAATCACGGCTGTCAAGCCATCCTGATCTCCGGCAACCGCCTCGGCACTCCCAACCGTGCCATCCCGACCGTCGGCGCTCTGCAACATGCTGGAATTAAGAAACTTAGAGTGGTTCTGAGGCCATCCGCCGAAAGGGTTCCCCAGCCGATTCGGATGGTCTGATCTTGTCTGAAATGCCCGATCCCACCCCTCTCATTCCAACTCCCTTCCAGGGGAAAAATCCAACGCGGTTGGAGGCCCTGAGCATCAGCAAAGAAAAATGAAAAAAACCTTTGCACGGGTTCTCGCTTAAGATATTCTTCCGGCAGTGTTCTTTGCGATTCGGTGATTTTGGCTGCGAAAGAAAAGTAAAAAAAGATTTTGACAGCCGCAGCGGAAGTGGTAAGTTGAGGAAAGTTGCGGGTCCGCAACACCGGTAAAGAAGAAAAGAAAATCTTTGACAGCCGGCGTGGTCACGATAAAGTGGCCGCGAATTAACAAAGCTCTGAGAGGCCGAGTTAAGAATGATTAAATCGGCGCTCGGTCTTTTTGTCCCTTAATCCGGGGAAGAAGCAGGCCATGATAATGCCTGCGAGCCGGCCGAATGAGGCCGGACGGAAGCCCGGGTGGGTGGAAACGAGTTTATACGGGTGGCAACACCCGCTGCTCATTGAAAATTGAATTGTGCGATAAGTTAAGAGCCCCTTCAGAAGCATCCGGTTAGTCGGATGCATTTGAAGAGTTTTAGAGAATCAAGACCGTCCGGTTTCACGACCGGACAATAGTCGAATCAACTAACGTTTTTTAACGGAGAGTTTGATTCTGGCTCAGAACGAACGCTGGCGGCGTGGATAAGACATGCAAGTCGAGCGCTGATTACGGGGTAGCAATATTCCGTAGTCGGAGCGGCGC
>Ga0074044_10003672_pt1 | contig 12975 bp, 11 predicted proteins | sample BogForMeECP23OM1_FD_94443 | JGI IMG/M metagenome (GOLD analysis project Ga0074044, IMG submission 94443) | Bog forest soil microbial communities from Calvert Island, British Columbia, Canada - Bog Forest MetaG ECP23OM1 | ecosystem: Environmental > Terrestrial > Soil > Wetlands ...
GGGCCGATTGCTCTATTACTTCGGCCAGAATGGAACAGGAGACGGGGAGTTTCAACTGCCGACCGGGCTGCAGATTGACAAGCAGGATCGCATCTACGTAGTTGACTCCTTTAACCGCCGCGTGGAGATATTTCACTATTACGGCATCGCGGGAGCGGGTGACGGGAGGAAGCAGTGAAGAGGAAGCAGTGAAGAAGATCCTGTCGCTGGCTGGCTTGATGATCGCGATGATGATCTGGGCGCATGCTTTCGCCGCGGCGCAGACTCAACCCACGCCCGATGTGTTGGGCATGCATAATCTGTCGGCGGCGAGTGGATCGTCGGTCCAGTACCAGGGCGGTCTCGGATGCACTTTCTGTCATGCTCCACACAGCGGATTGGGCGGAATCTCGCCACTTTGGAATCAGAAGTTGTCGAAGAAGACTTACACGCCCTACACCAGCACGACCTATGTCGAACAAGGCAATACCCAGCCCACGCTGGGGATCACCAGCAGTCTCTGCCTGAGTTGTCATGACGGCACGGTGGGAGTGGGGCAGTCGGCGGCGTATGGCCCGATCCCCGTGACCGGCTCTTTGAATAGCATCGATTCTTTCGGGTCCACGTTGACCGGTTCGCACCCGTTCAGCCTGGTGCTTCCGATGAAAGACGCGCCCAACCTGGTGGCGTCGCTGGTGTCGAAAGGGATTACGGCCGATCCGACCGGTGCGGTAAAGCTGGTGAAGGGCAATATCGAGTGCACCAGTTGTCACTCCCCTCACGTGCAAAAGATCGACAGGATCGCGCAGAACTTCCTCGTCCGAGACAGCTCGAACGGGCAGCTGTGCCTGGCCTGTCATGATCCGAACCGGGTAGTGCAAGGACAAATCAACCCCCTGGCAGGTTTTGTGGGAAGTATTCATCAGACCGCGACCAACCAGGTTTCATCCGACGGTCACATCGGTCCTTATCCCACGGTCGGAGTGAACGCTTGCAACTCCTGTCACATGGAGCACGACTCGGTTGCGCCGGCACGATTGCTGCGCCCGGCCACACCTCCAACGCCGGGGAGTGATCCAGTTACCCAGGATTGCCTGACGTGTCACAACGGCGCCAACGGAGGCGCATACGTATCGCCCGCGCCCCCGAACGTCACGGCCGAGGTGGCAAAGACCGGCCATCCCTTGCCCTCCGGTGTGAACTTTCACGATGCCGCCGAACCGGTGCTTTTGAACCACAACCGGCACACCGTCTGCGTCGATTGCCACAACCCTCACGCCGCCAAACAGACGACGACGTTCACCGTCCCGCCGGCATTGCGTCCATCGCAAACGGGCGTTAGCGGGATCAGCGCGGCCGATGGGGTGACGGTTCTTGATCCGGCGATCAACCAGTATGAAAATTGTTTGCGCTGCCATGGCACGAGCACCGGTAAACAGCGGCTGCTCGTCTACGGCTACGCACCCCTGCGAGTGGTGTCGGCGCCGGACCCGTTGAACATTGTTCCGCAATTTTCTTCCATGGCAACATCGAGTCACCCTGTCACCCATATGCGGACGAGCGTTCTGCCGCAGCCCAGTCTTCTGCCGTTCATGCTGAATCTGAATGGGCTAGAGTCTCCGCGTTCGATGCTGCCGGGAACGTCCATCTTCTGCACCGATTGTCATAACAGCGACGACAATCGCGAGTTCGGCGGCGCCGGCCCGAATGGTCCGCACGGATCGGTCAACTCGCACATCCTCGAGCGCAACTATCAATTCAGCCAGGCCGCCGAGCCGGGCGGTATGGTCGCGATCCTGTTCCCCAATCCCGACCTGACGACGATCGGGCCGTATGCCTTGTGCGCGAAGTGCCACAACCTGACCCAGGTGCTATCCACCAGTTCGAGCTTCACCTATCATAGCCTGCACGTATCGCAATACGGCTTTAGCTGTTCGGTATGCCACACCGCCCATGGGATGGGCGCAACTTCCCCATCTATCACGGGGGAGCGGCTGGTGAATTTTGACGTTCGCGTGGTGGCTCAGAATGGAGCCGCGCCCATCTCCTACCACCGTGCGACCAACACTTGCGCGCTGGTATGTCACCAAGCTGCACACAACCCCAACGGCTCAGTCTCGGCTCTCGGATCACGTTCCATTGCTATGCCGCGGAGGTAGGAAGCGGTTGCGGAGTTCCCCTGATTGCCGACGCCCACTTCAAGCACGATCGTTGGCCGCAAGCTCCCATCATTAGATGGACTGCCTGCGATAGCAATCATTCTGGTTTTCTGCTGCCACGCGCGGGGCCCCGTTCCCTCGGTGAACCTGATTGTCCATCGCATCCAGCTGTCTGCTGGCCTGGGCTGGATGGGAGTGGACTTATTTCGTGCTCTCCGGCTTCCTCATCACCGGAATTCTGCTGGACACTCGGGAGGCGAACAACTACTTCGGTGGATTCTACGCTCGCCGCGTTCTACGCATATTCCCCCTCTACTATCTCGTTCTCACCACCATAATCATTGCGGGGAGACTGCTCAATTCTCCGGAGGTCACAGCCGGGCTTCCATTGCCCCATGATCGCTGGGTCTACTTCTGCTATCTGACGAACTGGATTGGCCTGTGGAAGGGCCCCTTCGGCGCGAACTATATCGGGCACTTCTGGTCACTTGCCGTCGAGGAGCAGTTTTACCTTGTCTGGCCTCTTGTCATCTGGCTGGCTCGGCCCCGCGCTGTTCCCTGGGTCGCTGGCGCGCTTGCCGTCCTCGCGGCAATCACTCGTTTGGCCTGGGTCGCGCATAGCGGCTCGCAGGTAGCCATATCTTTGGCCACAGTCAGCAGACTGGACGACCTCTCCATCGGAGCCTTCTGTGCATATCTTTTCCGAGATCCTGAGCGCATGGTGAGAGTCCGCAGATGGCTCCCGTGGGTCGCGAGCCTGGGCTTGGGCTCATTCGTGCTCGCCTTCTCCGGGATGGTGTTCTTTCCGGAGCGCGCGGGTTTGCTGACCTACGGCTCGTCTCCCGTCGTTCACACGCTGGATGATGGAACCGAGTTATTCGCGGAATGCGGCGGGTATACGCTGCTGGCGCTGGGATTCGGCGCGCTGGTTCTCCTAGCTGCGCACACGGATGCCGCGAGTACTTGGATGCAGAAGTTTCTCAAATCGCGTTTGCTCACGCCGATTGGCATCTACAGTTACGGGATCTATGTATTCCACGTCCCGATTATTGGCGCAGCGGCGATTTTCGTATTTCCCAAACTAATCAGGGCCTCTCACACCTATGAAGAAGGTTTCGTGACGACCTTGGCATACATTGTCATGCACGCCGCCGTAACTTTTGTCGTCTCGGCAATAAGTTATGAGTTCTTCGAAAAACGAATTCTGCGCTTCAAGCGCTATTTCGAGCCGGAATATGCCCCTGCAGCCGACGACGCAATTGTGGATGACCATGCAGTCGCACAAGAGACAGTCGGTTCTTATGAGTAAATTAGCCCGACAAGCATCCCTGAATCGCGCTATTCATTACATCCCAGAACTGGATGACTTACCCGGTATAGCCGTTATTCTTGTTGTGATTTTCCACGCTCGGAAAAACCCCGCCGTTTGGTTCACACCGTTCCCGTTCCTGCACTCCGTGCTGAATGTCGGCCCCACAGGAGTGGACCTCTTTTTTGTGCTCTCTGGCTTTCTTATCACCAGCATCCTGCTGAGCACAAAGTTCGCCGCCAAGCTCCTATTTTTGGTCGTTTTATGCGCGGCGCGTCCTTAGGATTTTCCCGGTGTATTTCCTCGCGGTCGCAGCATCCTTTTGCATCGATTTGCCTTTTTCGCAGAGCAGGGGTGATTTTTTGGAGATTAGTAGGTCGTCCTCCATTTGGTATTGGACATACCTGATGAACTGGCACGATGCGGCGGGACACATAATCGACCCAATGAATCATTTTTGGTCTCTGGGGATTGAGGAGCAGTTTTATCTCATTTGGCCTGCCGTCGTTTTCTTCTGTGCGATCCGCTATTTCCCCGCTTTGTGCGTCGGCGTGGGGGCCACTTCGTTAGTCTTGCGCGTGATCTTGTGCACTGGTAATTTCATTGCCCCGAACCTTCTCTCCGAGTTTATTCACCGGGCGACCATCACTCGACTGGACACTCTGGCAGTTGGTGCGCTCATTGCAGTGCTAGTTCTGAATCCAGACTGGACCAAGCGCGTGAGATGCCAGATCAAGTTAATCGCTCCCGCAGCTTTCGGCACTTGCTTCGCAAGATGGCTGGCAGCCCAGCAGGGCATATCGTTTCTGTGGAATTCGTTCGGTTATCTTGCGATCGCGATTGCCTTCGGCTGTGTCGTGTTTGTATGCGTCACAGATCAAGGCAGCAATCACCCGTTATGCCGCGTTGCACCCTGGCGACCGCTGCGAAGCATTGGCCGCGTAAGCTACGCTATGTACGTTATTCACCTATGTGTGATCCGCTGGTTTGAACTTGCGCAGGAACACATCATTCTCCCGCGTCTGCTGCGGATTCCTCACGCAGGAGCCATGCCGCCTATCCTGTTTTCGCTCTCCGTATTGGGCGCTGATCTCGGCATCAGCTATTTCCTCGCTGTCGTCCCCTGGCATCTCTTCGAAAAACAATTCCTTCGTCTGAAGAGGTATTTCCCCTACCAGGTCGGCTCGCCAGTCTCATCCGAACGCGAAATCGTGCCCGCACCAAGAGCCCCTGAGTGCCCAGCCCCGGCCCTTACCTCCTGATCACAGAACAAGCAGATTGGTGGTTCTGCTTGTACTCAGAGCTTCGGGCTTCTACCTGGCGGCCTTAATCTCCGCTATTTTCTGTTGCAGCAAATCGGGGTTCGCATCCACGGTGGAGAGGGCTTGGCGCAGCACTTCGAGCGCTTCTTCGCGACGGTTCTCGGCGACTAGGAGATCGGCGAGGTTTAGAAAGGATTCAGGCTTCTTGCGGTCGAGTTCGCAGGCGCGGCGGAGAAAGAATTCTCCCTGGGGGAGTTTACCGACCGCGAACAGGGTCACGCCGAGAGCGTAGTTGGTGTCAAAGGCATCGGGGTCGAGTTTGAGAGTCGAGTCCCAGAGCGCGAACGCCTGGGGCGCATCTCCGGCTATAAACAATTGGATTGCGAGCAAATTGCGGACGCGCACATTGTTGGGCGAAACCTTGACACCGTTTCCGTAGAGCGTGAAGCCGTTGGACCAGACCTCGGTCTGGCGCACGGTAAGAATGCTCCAGCCGCAAACGAGCGCCAGGAAGACGACGGCCATGGGCAGGCGAAGGGCCACGCTGCTGCGCGCCAGGCGGCTCAGTCCCCACGCCAGCAGGAGCACGAAGGCCACGCTCGAAAGATAGGTGTAGCGATCGTGAATAATGTCGTTCGCGGGAAAGGTAAGCAGACCAACGAGCGCCGGGACGATGGGCAGCAGCCACCACCATCCTAGAAAAGCTGCCAGCTTATTGCGGACGAATGTGTAGGCGAGAAACCCCGCGCCAGCAATCACGAACGCCAGGGGCAGCCAGAATTGCGCGGCGGACGGTTGCTTCAGTAGCTGGGCGTCATAGTAGACGGCTAGCCTAGAGGGCCAAAACATCATGCGCGTGTAGTCCCATAACAGCAGCGGCCAAGTCATCAGCACTCTGTCGGGGGAGTTGTTCACGAACACCACATGATGCATGGCGAAAAGGCGCATGCAGGCATAGACGGCGGCGCCTCCGAAAGTGGGCGCGACGGCGCAAGCGGCGGTGGCTATGCGGACGCTGGGATTCTCCGCCGGAGCACTGGGGAAGAGCGACTCGTAGAGCGCGATCAGAAGCGGTAGCGCTGCCGAGGTTTCCTTCGCCAGCAACGCCAGCAGGGTGAGCAGCGCGCACAGTAGCATCGGGCGCGTCGTTTGAGTTTCGCGCCAGCGCAGGTACTCGAGGAATGCGCCGAGGAAAAATACGCCGGCCAGGGGCTCGGTGACACCAGAAAGCCAGACGACGCTTTCCACATGCGTGGGATGCACGGCGAAGAGCAGGGCGGCAGCGGCGGCGATGAGTTCGTCGCCCATCAGACGCAGTCCTAGCCGGTAAAGCATCACTACCACGACGCCGTGCAATGCGAGTGCGGCCAGGTGCCAGAGCGTGGGGTGCAGTCCAAAGAGTTTTAGGTTGATGAGCAGCCACAGCAGGAACATCGGCCGGTAGTAGGTGCGGTATTGGGGCTGCGGATTGCGCCACACGTCCTTGACGAAGTAATCAGGCGCGGACTTCCATTGCAGGGTGGGATTCTCGACGATCTGGTGAACGTCGTCCAGGTCGCAGAATCCGAAGCCCAGGGCCCTAGCTTGCACCAGGAACGTGACGAGCAGCAGACAGGCGGTGATCAGCAGGTGGCGTTGGTCATCGCGTGTCATGGCTGCAGAGACGTTGCCCTTCCGATCCCTGTCGCCGCCACTGTCACCTTCATTGCACGGTCAGGACTGCAGTCGTGATCGTTACCGTGGGTTGCGCTGCCGGGGTTCCTTGAACTTTGACGTTGTACGTTACTGGGCCCGTTGTACCCGAACCCGAGCTGCCTCCTCCGCAAGCATTCAGCAGAAGCAGGACGACGCAGAGCCCTGACAGCAACAGCCAACGCTGTCGCTTGATTCGGTAGCCGACGCCGGCAAAGAAAATACCCGTCAGCGGCACGAAGGCGAAGTAGAGCCCCGACCCATTCCATTTTTCCAGCGATGCAGAACTGGAGGGAACGGTGATGGTCAGCGAAAACGGCACTGCCTGGGCCCCTGGCGTTATCGTAGTTATTGGTGAGCCTGAAGAGGAGAAGAAACCGCAGGTAGCGCCTGGTGGTAATGAGCTTTGCAAACAGGAAAGCTTAACTGGCCCCCCGTTCCAGCCGACGTTTTCATTTAACAGAACAGAGTACGTCGCCGTTCCTCCCGGAGACGTGGTTTGAGGCGGAGGCGCGGCTGCCGACGGCGCGGCGACGACCGTGACCGAGGCGGTACCGATGGCAGTTGAATCCGCCTGTGAGACAGCCATGATTACGACCGTTGCGGGCGATGGCACGGAGGCGGGCGCGATGTAGAGCCCCGCAGAGATGGTTCCAAACGTCGCGTTACCGTTTAGCGATCCTTCCACATACCAGGTCACCGCCTGGTTGGTTGATCCGGTTACGGTTGCGGTGAATTGTTGCGTGGTGGTTGTATAAAGCTGGGTGGTGCCGCTGGGACTCACTGCGACGGATACAGTAGTGCTGGCATTGACAATGGTCGCCTGGGCTATCGCCGACGTCGTGTTATCGGCACTCGAAATTGCGGTGATTGTGACGGTGGCTGGCGTTGGAACAGCAGTTGGCGCCTGAAATACGCCAGCGGTTGAGATCGTCCCAACGGTCGAGTTGCCGCCCACTACTCCATTTACCTGCCAGGTCACGGACGTGTTGTAGGATCCCGTTACGGTTGCGGTGAACTGCTGCAGAACGTTCACGACCACGCTGACTGCAGTGGGTGCGACTGCGACAGTGATTGATGGAACCAGTTCGCGGATGCGGGAGTTGTCCGTGTCCGCCACAAACAGGTTGCCGGCAGGAGTGCCAAACAAGCCCAAGGGCGTGTTAAGTTCCGCGCTGCTTGCCTCGCCATCATCGCCGGAGAAGCCCGCTGTGTTGTTTCCGGCTACGGTTTCAATGAACGTGGTGGCGGCTACGACTTCACGAATTACGGCATTGATCGTATCCGTGATGAAGATGTCTTGGGAGGTGTCGACGAACACGCCAGAAGGGCCAGCCAGTAGAGCGCTCGTAGCTACAGCGCCATCGCCCGAGTAGCCCTCGTTACCGGTTCCGGCCACGGTTGCAATATCGAGGGGCGGAATCGTGACCCCGGCGATCGTCGCCGCCTGGGTGGAGCTTGTGTTAACCGCGCGAATACGATTGTCGCCGGTATCTGCGATGTAGATATTTTCGTAGAGGTCGACGAAAACGCCGGCAGGGCCGCTGAGCTGTGCGCCGGTGGAGGCTCCGCCATCGCCACACGCCGCGCTGGCTGAACTACACTGCGCATAATTGCCGGCCACGGTAGTAATGATGCCGCTCGATGCCGCTACCTCGCGAATCACGTGATTATCGGTGTCCGCGATGAAGATGTTCTCCGCGCTGTCTACGAAGACGCCCTGAGGACTAGAGAGTTCTGCGCTCGTAGCTAAACCGCCATCGCCGCACGTTGGACCCACACCCTGTGATTGACGGCAGTTCGTGCCGTTGCCAGCCACGGTTGCAATATCGCCCGCCGGGATCGAGGTGCCCCAGAGCGCAAGCGCCGCGCTGCTCGTGTTGACCGCGCGGATAGCGTTATTCGATGTATCCGCGATGAAAATATTGCCCGAGCCGTCGATGAACACTGCACTTGGCTCGCAGAGTTGTGCCAGAGTAGGAGATCCACCGTCGCCGGAATAGTCGCAAAGGGCGAGCCCGACCGGCACGTAGTAAGACCCAGCCACGGTTTGAATATCGCCCGGCTGGATCACAACTCCGGCGACCGTATTGGCCGTGGTCCCGGTATTGGCCACGCGGATAACGTTGTTAAGCTGGTCCGCGATGAAAATGTCTCCCAAGCCATCCGCTGACACGCCTACGGGCGCGTTCAATTCCGCATTCACCGCTGACCCGCCGTCGCCGGAATAGGCGAGGGTGTTATTTCCGACAGTGGTCTGGATGGTGCCAGTCGATATCGGCGCCGCGACTTCGCGAATCACGAAGTTGTCGGTATCGGCGATGAAGAGGTCGCCTGAAGTGTCGACGAATATGGCGTTGGGGTAGTTCAGTTCCGCGCTGGTGGCTAACGTGCCGTTCGGCGAGTAGCCTTCTGTGCCAAGGGTTCCGGCCACGGCGGTAATAATGTCGGTGGTGGATGCCGCTATCTCGCGAATTGCAAAATTATCCGTGTCCGCGATGAAAATGTTTCCCGAGCCGTCTACAAACACTGCATCCGGCCCGCAGAGTTGTGCGGTGGTCGCAAGCTGGCCATCGTTGGCGTGTCCGCAAGCACTACCCTCCTGCGAATCGTAGTAATCCCCAGCCACGGTTTGAATGTCGCCTGCCGGGATCGTGACCCCGGCAACGGTAACTGGCGTCGTCGCCGGATTCACCACACGGATAACGCTGTTATCTGTGTCCGCGATGTAAATGTTTCCCAAGCTATCGACAAATACGCCTTCTGGAAAATCAAGCTGCGCACTGGTCGCTGCCCCGCCATCGCCGCAGGGAGTAAGGGTACAAAACGTGCCATTGCCTGCCACAGTGCTAATCGTGCCATTCGACGCCGCAACTTCGCGGATCCTCTCATTACTGGTGTCCGCGATGAAAATGTCTCCCGCAGCATCCACAAAAACGCCATAAGGATCGCAGAGTTGCGCGCTGGTCGCGGGCTTGCCATCGCCAGCGTAGATACATCCGTTTAGGAGGTTCAACTGGTAACTTCCAGCTACGGTTTGAATGTCACCTGGCGGGATCACAGTGTTGGCAACCGTAATCTGCGTCGTCCCCGTATTCACCACGCGGATGATGCCGTTCCCCGTGTCGGCGATAAAAATATTTCCCGAGCCGTCGACAAATAAACCTTCAGGATTGTTGAGCGCCCCGCTGGTTGCGGGTCCTCCGTCGCCGGAGTAGCCGGAAGTCCCGTTCCCTGCCACTACCGTGACATTGCCGCTCGTATCCACCTTGAGGACATCGCTTGAATAAGAATCTGCGATGTAGGTGTTGCCCGCTGTGTCGAATGCAACACCGACCGGATACCCGATGCTGGCTTTGAGCGCCGCCAGATTATTTGGGCCGCCTCCGGCAACGGTGCTGATGGCGTATTGGGCTAGCAGAAGCTGGGGCGCGAACAAGATGAGTGCAAGGGCGACGCAAGGTAACTTGGGGGAGTGCATGATTACTTCGCCTCCTCTCTAGAAATCTGGCCAGAACTACGGTCCAGTCGGACCACTGCTTTGCTCTTTGTTGTTCTGCCTGGGGTAGTGCCTGGTCCCTCCATCTGCAGGACGAGTCTCGGCCGCAGTCCTCTTTGCCACAGCTGGTATTCCGGCCGGTCAATAGTGAATTCCTGGGTGGTCTCCGCAGACGCGTGCGCGCGGAGGGTGACGGCACACGCATGCGTTCCGCCCTTGGAAGGGTGGGAGAAATCCCAAAGCGTCATCCTCTGAATGGAGAGGTCAGACGGCCCGTGGTTCACCAGATGGATGCGCATTCGAATCTGTGACTGGGAACCGAGAGTCGTGTCCTGCACTACCTCGTAGGAGCCGGACACCAGGGGTGCATTGCTGGCTAGCGCAAACTGGACCCCAAGTGCAAACAGCACGGCGACCACAAGCCGCCACGTGCTGACACGAACAATGTTGTAGATCATGTGAACCTACCGTCCTTCCCGGGCGCCATCAAAGGCCAACCCCACCGTTTCTTGAGTGCGATTATCGCAGTGCTGGGAGCGCTGCGCCAACGCCAAGACCTGTTCAGCGATGCGAAGCCATATCTTTGCACGGGGGCAATCGCAATGCCAGCCCGGCATACGGACTAAACGCAATGATGGCAGGGACTTGCGCCATCCAGTCGGTGGGGAGGGCAAATCGGCGAAGGGGCAAAATGCGCCCTGGGTGAGGAGAAAAACCCGATCCTCGGAGGCTTCCACCAAGGAAATGGTTTTCCGTTCCCTTCATAACTCACTGAAATCAGAGCTGCAAGACGCCCAGACGGAGTCCATTGTAGTTTTGGCAATTCCGGTGCACCCCATGTGAACGGGTCTTTGTCCGGAGACTTGCCCTCTACATTAATCATGCAGGCGAAATAGAGCGTGGGGACCGGAACCAAGGACAAAAGGCGTAACCTCCATAGCAAGTGGTTGTTGTAATGGGTGTGTGGATCTCGGCTTTCCTCGGCCTGACGTTATCCAACGCAAGTCGCTTAACGTTGTGCCTGGGGACAATGCAGGGCTGGATCATGACGGGTTTGAGGACGCGGTTAGGCCCACGAAATCAAATCAGATCCGATCCAGTCCTGTTTCGTCAGCAGAGGAATGGATGCGGGCTCGCGTCTCAGACGGTCGTGGACTTGAGGAGACCAGATTCGGTGAGACCTGGCATCAGATTCGCAAAGCATGACGACATCAACTGAAACAGGCAAGTCAGTGCGTGGGTGGCGCTTCTGGGTGCCGCGCATCGCTGCGTCAATCTTCATTCCCGTATTGGTACTCGGCATAGCGGAAGGTGCTTTACGCCTTTTTGGCGTCGGATTTCCTACCGACCTTACCGTTCCGTGCACGATGCAGGGGCGGCCTGCCTCTTGCTACAACCTGTTCTTCCCGGCTCCATTTTTTCCTCCGGGCATGATCAAGACACCTCAGGTATATGCGATTCCGGCAGAAAAACCGCGGGAAACGTTCAGAATTTTTGTGCTCGGAGAATCAGCGGCCATGGGTGATCCCGATCCCGCCTATGGATTCAGCCGGTATCTGGAGGTAATGCTCCGGGAGCGTTTCCCTTCCATGAAGTTCGAGGTGGTGAATACGGGGAGCGTCGCTATCAACTCGCATGTCCTGCTGCCGATCGCCAAAGGGTTGGCAAACCAGCGCCCCGATTTGTTCATCATTTACTCGGGGAACAATGAAGTGGTCGGTCCTTATGGTCCGGGCACTGCACTTACGTCCTCTGCCATGAGCCTGCCGGTGATTCGCGCCAGCATTTTCCTCCGCTCGACCCGCATCGGCCAGTTGCTCACCAAAGTGGGGACGCAAAAGCGGGAATGGGGCGGGATGGAGATGTTTCTTGACAAGCAAGTCCCGGCCCGTTCGCCGTTCATGAAGCATGTGTATGAGAATTTCGAAAGCAATCTGCGGGACACGATCGCGATCGCTCGCAGATCGGGTGCACGGGTGATCGTCGCCACCATCGCCACTAATCTGAAAGACTGTGCCCCATTCGCGTCCTTACACCGCGAAAGTTTAGGGCAAGATGCATTGCGTTCCTGGTCGGCGCTGGTGCAACAGGGATCTGATTTCGAGAGCGGGAGGTCGTATGCGGATGCGCTGAAAACGTATCTCTCCGCGGCGGCGATTGACGACCAGTATGCCGAGTTGGAATTCCGCATTGCCCGCTGCCTTTGGATGCTCGGAGACTATCGCGCGGCCCGTGAACATTTCTCTCGCGCCCGCGATCTCGACACGCTTCGGTTCCGCGCTGACAGCAAGATTAATGACATCAATCGTTCGGTGGCATCTTCGACTTTGGGGGCTGAGCTGGTGGACGCCGAGGAGATTTTCGCCAAGGAGAGCCCGAACGGGATCATTGGCAGCGAACTTGTTTATGAACACGTACACATGACTCCCGAGGGCAACTACCTCCTGGCGCGGGCCATGTTTGCGCAGATCGCGCGCAAGCTGCCGGCGGAGACGGGGCAAGCCCCGTCTCTACAGGACGGCGCGGGCGCTTCTGATGTTCCTTCTCAGGTAGAGTGCGAGCAGTTCCTGGCCTTCACCAGTCATGATCACCTCCGGATTACACGGGAGATGCTGCAACGCTTGGAAAAGCCTCCATTCACCAATCAACTCAACCACTCCGATCAGGTCTTGAGGTTGACGATCAAGGCGAGCGCTCCCGACGAAAACCCGGACGAGACCGTCTCCGAATATCAATGGGCGATCAGGAAAAAGCCGGACGACCGGGTTCTGCATTACAACTTTGGACTTTTTCTTTTTGACTACAACCGCTCGGCGGCGGCGGACCAGTTGCGCATGGCTCGGCCATGGGATGGATTCCCGGTTTTTGCTCCTGACGGCACACCACTCGGATAGGCCGATCTACTTCCCGCCCCAGCGCCTGAAGGCGCGTTGTTGGTAATGCGCTTAGGGCATGCCTGAAGGCATGCCCCGATTACAAATCTCGGGGAGGTAAACTTCGGGAAAAATTCGCCTACCACCTGACTTATGCACAGAATTCGGCCTTGTGGGGGATTGTCTGCTGAACTTTGGCCCC
>Ga0074044_10003673_pt1 | contig 12973 bp, 27 predicted proteins | sample BogForMeECP23OM1_FD_94443 | JGI IMG/M metagenome (GOLD analysis project Ga0074044, IMG submission 94443) | Bog forest soil microbial communities from Calvert Island, British Columbia, Canada - Bog Forest MetaG ECP23OM1 | ecosystem: Environmental > Terrestrial > Soil > Wetlands ...
ATGCTTGAGGGCTTCGAGGTGGACATCACCAGGCTGCCCAAGGACGTGACCATCATCCGGTTCATCAACTCATACTGACATGACAGCCTTCCCCATAATCGCGTTCCTGATCGTGATGCTTGCCATCGTGCAGCTCTTCAAGCTGGTGCGGAGCGGGCACTACAGCGGCCTGGACAAGGTCGCGGGCGTCTCCTACGTCGTGGCGATCGTCTACGGCCTGTACGCCCTGGTGAAGTGATGATCCCCGACACGCGCCTCAACGAGGCTCTCACGCTCGTCTCCGCCCTGGTCGGCTACGGCCTGATCATGCTCGCCCTGCGCCACGCCCCCGGAAGGTTCAAGGACTGGCAGTTCTGGCTGCCCCTCGCCGTGGGCTTCGCCGTCTTCTCGGCGGCGATGACAGTCGTCCTGGGCTGGGGGCCGCCCGAGGTCTCCCACTGCGTAAAGCATTGCTTCCCCTGGGGCGACTAGCGTAAGATGGTGGGATGCCTCCCGCGAAGCTGTCCAGGGCCGCCAAGGTCGAGATACTCGGCTCCGTGCTGCACGTGCTGGAGCACATGATCGCGGAGCGCCCCGAGGTCAGGAAGATGATGCCGATGCGGTACAGGCGTCTGATCCACGCCGCCCAGAGCTCCTGCTGGGTCCACGCGAACGAGCTGAGCAAGGCCGACATCAAGCTGATACGCGAGTTCTTCGACGAGAACGACCCGAAACGGAAGACGAGGAAAAAATGAAACGCACGCTCCTGCTGATCCTGACGATGCTCGCCTCAACCCTCTGCCTGGCCCAGGACGCCAAGCCGTCCCCCGCCGTCCCGAAGTGGCAGCGTTGGGCGGTCAACGACAGCGCCAGCGTCCAGTACGACCCGGCCGTCTGGGCCCTGTCCACGGTCGAGCAGGAGGGCGAGGCGACTCCCACGCTGTTCCTGCTGGGCAAGGACGGCAAGCCCACTGACACGTTCATCCAGGTGAAGGTGTTCACGCAGCCGGACAAGACCTTCAAGGAGATGTTCACGCATGCGCGGGAGGGGGCCCTGGCCGTCGACGGCACCCTGGAGATGGAGCTGAGCGGGTTCGTGTCGCAGACCGAGAAGGGTGTCTTCTTCTCCTACATGAAGGCCCTCAGCAAGGGCGGCGTGGTCGTGTCCTGGTACGCGTTCCCCGGCGAGACCAGCGACATCAGCAGCCACACCTCTATCGTGTTCGTGGCCGTGTTCCCGATGTCCGCGATCGACGAGGCAGGGGACAACTTCAAGCCGATCGACGCCGTGATCGGGACGTTCACGATCAAGCGGGCAGTGCCGGACAACCCGGTGCCGCTGCCGAAGAAATGACCATGGAACCGAGGAAGCACCTGTTCAACGAGGGCTACGAGTCGTCCACCGAGGAGGGCAACGCCCTCTTCGAGGAGGCGTCCCGCGCCCTGCGGCCGATCTTCGAGCGCATGTGCGCCGCAGGGTACAGCATCCGCGACGTGTCGCACACGCTGATCGGCGCGGTGACCCTGATGGAGGCCGAGACCGTGCTCATCCGCAACCTGGACGTGCACAAGGCCGAGCAGGCGGCGCGGAAGAAGGAGCGGGGATGGTGAGGGGCTGGCGTCCGATAAACACCGCGCCCACGGACGGCACGATGGTCCTGGTTTGCGAGACCCCGAACGGCGAGGTCTGGAACGTCCTGGCCGCCGCCTACGGCTGGAAAGATTGGCAAAGCTATGATGATGCAAACAGAGGTAACGCGGGCAACGGGCGACATTCTTGAGGCTCTGGCAAGCGCGGCAGGTCTATCACGGTCTAAGTTTATTGCTCAAATACTTGAGGAATATGTAGCTGAACCGGGCAACGAGACCACTGGTTAGTGAAAAATTGAAACGGGGGAACTTAAAATGGACATAGGAATAAGCCAACACTTAGAGCATTGGGCTAATCAACAATTTGCCGACGAAGCTGCGCGAGCCGAAGCAATTACGCTCCTATCGGCGCTATGGGAATCCGATGCGGATTACTTCGCGAGTAAGTCTCATTCGTGGTGGGAACTACTTGATATGGCGAAGCGTAATCAAGCGATGGCGCTCCAATCCAAACTAAAACTCTGCCGTGGTTGCGGGAAGCAAATGAGTAGGGGCTTTCACGACATTGAACCTGACACTTGTAACAGTTGTGGCCGTAACAATGGCAAAGGCGGGCAATCATGAATCAGGTAGAACAGGACAAGTACGCTGCGATGACTGCGCGAATGACGCAATTGACTATGGTCTGTTTACTGAAGACCTTGACGAAGTGTTAGCCGAATCTCAACGTTGGTTGATGCAATGTGACTGCGGCGTTAAACATTGGGTACGGGCACTGTGAGCCCTAGACAGGATAGCCTCAGACAGGTCAGCCCCAGACAGGTTAGCCCCACACTTAATTGCAGTCCCTCATCTTTCTGCCTGTTACGGTCGTAGTAGGCTTAAATACGGTCGTTTCGGGCTTATTGTACGTATACAAACCTGAATGAGACGCCGAGAGAACCAGACCCCACCTAGTAGTGAAGCAGGCCGCAGCGCCGGGCCGCCTGCGAAGTGGGCTCCGGCGCTGGCTGGTGGGGCGTCTACTACCGCTCCAGCTGGCGGGCCTTCGCGCCCGTGGCCTGCCACCCGGTGTGCTGGAAGCCGTTCCCCAAGCCGGAGGACGCGAGCAGGCTGAGGCGCAGGAAGTCCGCGATCCTCAGGGCGAAGTACCCCGCGCCGTCGCCCGCGATAAGGTCCGGCCCAAACTACGCGTTCGAGGACGGCGATGCCAGGAGTGCTACTAACCCGTGACCAGTTCCGCGAAGGAGTCTTCGCCAGAGACGGGCGAAGGTGCGTCAACTGCGGCGGCCACGCCGTGGACGCGCACCACATCCTTGAGCGCAGGCTCTTCCCCGACGGAGGCTATTACCTCGCTAATGGTGTTAGCCTGTGCAGCGATTGCCATCTCGCCGCAGAAGCTACGGCCCTATCGTGCGGCGAACTACGTGCCAGAGCAGGAATCGCTGAGGTAGTCCTCCCGCCGCACCTCTTCGCCGACCAGGACTACGACAAGTGGGGCAACCCCGTCCTGGCGGACGGCAGGCGCATGCAGGGCGAGCTCTTCGACGAGGAGCCAGTGCAGAAGGTGCTCAAGGGGTCGATGCACCTCTTCACCAACAGGATCAAGTACCCGCGCACCTACCACTTCCCGTGGTCCCCCGGCCTGAAGAACGACGACAGGATGCTGGAGAGCACGGCGGGCTGGGAGGGCACGCGGGTCGTCGTCACCGAGAAGATGGACGGCGAGGGCACCACGTTCTACCGTGGCGACCTGCACGCCCGCTCGCTGGAGTGGTCGTCGCACGCCAGCCGCACCCACATCAAGGCGATCCACGCCGCCGTCGAGTACGACATCCCCGAGACCTTCCGCGTCTGCGGCGAGAACCTGACCGCCGTGCACTCCCTCAGGTACGAGGGGCTGCCGTCCTACTTCATGATGTTCAACATCTGGGACAGGCTGACCTGCCTCTCCTGGCCGGAGACGGCGGAGTGGGCGGCGCTGCTGGGCGTCCGCACCGTGCCCCTGATATACTGGGGCGAGTACAGCGACGAGAAGTGCAGGGAGCTGTGCGCGGCGCTGGACCCCGAGAGGCAGGAGGGGCTGGTCGTGCGCCCGGAGCGGGCGTTCAACCTCAAGGAGTTCCCCCGCGTCGTCGGGAAATACGTCAGGGCGAAGCACGTCCAGACGGACGAGCACTGGATGAGCAAGCCCGTGGAGTACAATGGCCTCAAAAAAGAAGACGAAGCCGGAAAAGAAGAAGGCTAGGACGCGCAAGGCGATCCTGATACAGGAAGCCAGGGACGCCGAGATCAGGGCCTCGTACCACGACTACTACGGCAGGAAGACGCCGGAGTGGTTCGCGGAGATGCGGCTGGCCGCGAGGCTGAGGGAGCTGGCGGGATGAGCGACGTGAGAGAACGGGCACGCAGGATACTGGCCGCGCTTCCCCTCAGCGAGAGGCAGCGCGAGCTATACGGCCGCGGCATGGAGTCGCAGGACGAGGCGGAGCTGGAGCGCACCACCAACAGGCTTGAGGCGTCGCTCGCGCGAGCGCCCGAGACGCTGGCGGCGGCCAAGGAGCTGCTAAAGGGGCGGTCATGATCCACGCATGGTTCATGCCAGCGTGCAAGATCGCGTCGGGGCTCGCCATACTCTACCTCCTGTGGCGGAGGAACCAAATCCTGAGGAACCGCAAATGACCTGCCAGAAATGCAAGAGCGAGAGGGTGCTGAGCGTCGGCGCGAAGTGCAGCGACCTCTGCCACTGCTACTACATGGACCACGAGAAGGACGGCTACGCGCCGGAGCTGGACCCGATCGGCGGCGGCGACTACGTCGAGTTCGACGTGTGCCTGGACTGCGGCTCGATGCAGGGCGAGTTCCCGATCACCGACGACCAGCTGAGGGAGGCGAGGATACTCCCGACAGAGGAGCAGATCGCGGAGAAGGCGGCGCAGGAGGCCGACTGGCCGGAGCAGTGCGACGCCGTCCACAGGCCGGGCAACCTGTGCGCGTCCTGCGGCGCGACGGAGCCGCCTGAGAAGCCCGTGTTCGAGATACGCAGGAGCACGATGCCGGACGGCAAGGAGCACGTCACCACCGTCAGCACGCGCCTCAGGCCGCCCACGGACAACAGGCTCGGGCGGCTGGAGGAGCAGCGCAGCAGGGTGCGGGCCGTACAGGAGAACCGTGGGAATCAATGAGACCCCCAAGGGGCAGCTCGGCAAGTACCTGATCGGCGACCTCGCGGTCGCGCGGCGGCACATAGAGCGCGTGAGGAACGGGACGCTCCCGTGCGCCCTGGTGATCGGCGAGATCAGCCGCTCCGTGGAGGACTGCGTGAGGCGCATCGAGCGCGACATCCAGGACGACCCCGACGACGGGATCACCATGGACGAGGTGCTCGACGACTGGAAGCGGCGGCGCGAGGACTGATATATGGAGCTGTACGACGCCCTCAGGACGATAGACAGGCGCGGCGGCCGCAGGTACGGCGAGGTGGCGGTGCGCCCCGCGACGCTCGGGGAGTGGGGCGACACGTGGCCGTTCGAGCCGGGCCAGTACGTCGCCACGGACAACGGCGTAGACTTCGGCATCTGGGAGATCGCCCCCTTCGACAAAAGATACCTCATCCGGCGCTGCGGCGGCGGAGACCGGGGCTACTGCTTGAACAAGACGGACTGGCAGCCCTACCCGGCCAGGTACACGGTCGTGTTCGAGTACAGGGGCAGGATCAGGTACTTGGAGCCCCTGCGGAACGACCCCGCCTCCCTCATAGACGAGAGGTTCTGGATCAGCCCCGGCAAGAAGAAGAAGAAGACTCCCCTATGACGCTGGAGGACGCGCTCGGCCTAGACAGCATCGCGCTGTGCCCGTACTACCGCGACCCTGGGCTCATGGCGGACATCCGCAAGGGCAAGTACATCGCGACCCGCAACGGCCGGGACTTCACGCTGGTCTGGGCGGACTCGATGCAGACAGTGGAGTACAACGGCTGGACGATGGGCGACCTGTGGGAGAAGACGCGGGGCAGGTCCGACTGGTTCCCGCTCAGGCTCGCGTTCCCGAGGTTCCGCGTCCTGTTCAGGTGGCGGAGCTCGGAGGACCTATGATGCTGGCGGAGGCGATCTCGCGCAACTCGTACGCCCGCAGGCCGTTCGGGGCCGTGGACATCGTAAGCTGGCCGCAATCGCTCATGGGGACCATGCCGCCGATGGGCGCGAGGTGGGTGGTCACCAGCAAGGCGCTCGTGGACAACTGGCGCGGGGAGTTCGGGGGCGTCACGATGGTGCCCGGGGACAAGATCGGCGAGTTCTGGTACGCGGACGGCGGCATGCGCCACCTGAGGTATCTTGAGACGGGCGAGTGGAGGCTGGTGCACAAGAGGGACGACTGGGAGCCCTGGGAGTTCTTCAGGTACGTAGTGGAGTTCCGCTACCGCGACCCCCGCGACTACATCGTCTGGGACCGCATGCGGAAGCCGCGCTGGCTGCTCGGCTAGTCCTTGTCGAACGTCTCGCCCAGGCTGGCGTAGTGCTCGTCCATCTTTTTCTCCGCCTCTGGCGTCATAGGCACGTTCCCGCCCCACGAGTTTATGCTCTCCATGCCCCGGGCGGCCTCGGCCGGGCAGGGCTGCTGGGCGTTCCCGTACGGGCCCTTCTCGCCGCTGTGGCCCGTGAAGGCGATCCCCCACATGATGCGGAGCGCCTGCCACTCGGGCAGGTCGTTGCAGTACTTGCAGTTGTCGTCGGGGGAGTGCAGCACGCGCTGGTCGCAGTGCGGCATCTGGTGTACGTGCTTCAGGGCGAACTCTCTCAGGTCCATGCCCTATAATACCGCGTCAGCCCTTGTCGCCCGCCGTTCCGGCGCTGGGGTCGGCCGCCGCCGTGGCGGTCGCGGTGTTGGTGTTCGCGTTGGTGTTCGTGTTCTGCACGTTCACGTCGACCGTGGGCGCTGGGGTCGTCGGGTCCGGCCACTTCTGGTAGACGAGGGCGTGGCCGCCGAGGAAGCCGTAGAACGCGTAGAGCGAGCTCACGTAGCCGGAGGGGAGGTCCTTGCCAGTCTTGAAGCAGTAGACGGAGTCCACGATGAACACGAAAAGCGCGATCGGCACGTGCGCGTCGTTGGTCAGCTTGTCCAGAAAGTTCTTCAGCCTGTCCTTGTGCTCTTGAAAGAATCCCATGTTCGGCCTCTAAATAGGGGAAGATAGTGGACTTTCCGGTACTATACGTAGAGATCACGGCGGATGATACGGATTGCTTGGCTGATCGCGGCCGCGAGCAGCCGAAACCGAAAGCCGCCTGAAGCGCAGGCGTGATAGCCTGTCGCGGGGAAGCTCCTTGGTCCCTTATCCCGTGGTTAGGAGCCCTCCAGCTGGGGACCACGGGACGTCATCCGAGCGCCGCCCGCAAGGGCGGCGTTTCCCTTTCCCTTCTCCCCTCCCTTTTATTCCCCGCCCCCACTCCGGTACACTGCATCTAAGAGGTGTGGAGATGCCACGCAAAGTCGAAGCATACGCAGACCCGATCACGGGGATGGTGTACAAGACCGCCAAGGAAGCGGCGGCGGCCGAGAACAAGCTGGACAGGAAGAAGCTCGCGGAGCTGAAGCGCCGGATCAAGGCGGCCAAGTTCTGGGTGCCCAAGGTCGGCGAGTACATCTACACTACGACCAGGATGTCCATCGACCACGGCGAGGACGACGTGGTCGGCGGCCTGAGCACGGTGTCGAAGGTCTACACGGGCATGAGCGGCGGCGACCCGAAGTGCGTCTTCGTCGAGATCAGCCAGCACGACCGGGGCGGCAACTGGACCCAGTTCCTCTTCAAGGACCAGAAGGGCCTCATGAAGAGGTTCGGGAGCAGCTTCTCCCACCCGGACCCGGACCACGGCCCGAGCGGCTACGACCCGCACGAATGGCACTGATGGAACCAGTCGGCTTCTTCCGGGACGGGAGGTTCCACCACCCCATCATAGAGGGGGAGGTGAAGGCGTTCTCGCGCTGGGGCAGGGCGTTCTGGGGGCCGCTGCTCGCGTCGGACGGCAGGAACCTCGTCATCTGCATAAACGGGAACGTGGTCACCTACGCCAAGGAGGACCTGCTCTGGTTCGCCACGCGGTGGACAGGCGAGCGGGACGCCGACGGCAACCCCACGTCGGCCAACCTCCCGGCCCCGCACCCCGACGGCCTGAAGTGGCCCGCCGCGCACCCTGGCGGCTGCGGCACGGTCAACGGCGGCACGGACGGCAAGGGCTGGGTGCCGAGGAAATGACCTACACCGTGGTGTTCCGCAGGAGGCTCTGCCAGTACAACGTGCTCATGAACCGCCCCGAGCGGCTCTGCTTCGAGCACGGGGCGGACTTCGTAGTGCCCCCTCCTGGCGTGGTGGCGCAGCCCCGCGTCTGGCTCTGCGCCGAGCACTTCGACACGTTCACGAGGATCATGGGCTACCAGATATACGGCACGAGGTTGGGCGCATGATCCTGACCGAGTTCATCCTGGCGTTCCGCGAGAGGGCGGCGGAGCTGAAGGGGAAGTGCTTCTACTGCGGCATCCAGACGGAGAAGGGCATCAAGGAGTCCTGCGCCCTGTTCCAGACCATGGACCATGTCATCCCCAAGAGCGCGGGGACCAAGCACGTGGACGGCCACGCGAACCGGGTGGTGTGCTGCCGGAAGTGCAACGACCTGAAGGAGGACCTGACGCTGTTCGAGTTCAAGCGCAGGAGCGGGATCGTCACGTTCTTCGCGGAGCAGGTTCTCGGGGTCCTGATCGACGAGCTGGACGACATCGAGCACGTCACGAAGCACACGGTCCACAACCGCAAGGTGGAGGGCCGGACGGTCAGGTTCAACGGCAAGAAGGTGGTCAGGGCCGTACAGATGCCCCTGGTGTTCAGCAGGTCGGGGGTCATCGTGGTGGGCGTCCCGGAGCCGCCGCGCCCGCCGTGCGAGGTGCAGCTGCGGCTGTTCGGTGACCCGATGGTTACCATCGTTTTTTCAGGTAGCCCCAGCCCCGGCGGGGGCATCTAATGCACGAGGCGGGAAATCTCATGATTGCAGGCAGATTCTCGGCAGGGACGCCAACGGGGGCAAAAGTCACCTTTTTCTCCCCTAGAAAGAAGGGCTTGTGGGCATAGGTCAGGCGGTAAAGCAGGTGTTCTCGTCCAGCCCGCAGGTGACAGGTGACTCGGTGAAGACTGGCATGAAGCAGCCGTTAGACCCCACCAAGCGCAGCAGCGAGGCCAAGGAGTTCGAGGCCACGATGCGGCGCAAGATCATCGGCCAGGACGCGGCCGTTGAGAAGGTAGTAGGCATCTACCAGATGTTCCTCGCCGGGCTCAACCCTCCCTCCCGCCCGGTCGGCAACCTGCTGTTCCTCGGGCCCACGGGCTCGGGCAAGACCCGCGTCGTCGAGGCCATGGCGGAGACCCTGTTCGGGTCCACCAACGCCTGCATCAAGATCGACTGCGCCGAGTTCCAGCACTCCCACGAGATCGCCAAGCTCATCGGCTCGCCCCCGGGATACCTCGGCCACCGCGAGACCCATCCCCTGCTCACGCAGGAGGCGCTCAACCAGTGGTTCACGGAGAAGCTCAAGCTCTCCATCCTCCTCTTCGACGAAATAGAGAAGTCCTCCGACGCCCTGTGGCAGCTCCTCCTCGGCATCCTGGACAAGGCCACGCTCACGCTGGGCGACAACCGCCGCGTGGACCTGAGCCAGTGCGTCATCATCCTCACCTCCAACCTGGGCGCGGCCGACATGCAGACGCTCATGGAGGGCGGCCTGGGCTTCCACACGAAGAAGGAGGCCGTCGTGGTCGACAAGTCCCTGGACGACAAGATCGACAGGACGGCTGTCGAGGCGGCGCGGCGCAAGTTCACCCCGGAGTTCATGAACCGCATCGACGGCACGGTCGTGTTCAAGACCCTGCGCGACGAGCACCTCAAGGACATCCTCAACATCGAGCTCGGGGCGGTGCAGCAGCGCATCCTCTGGGCCGTGGGCGGCAAGCAGTTTGTCTTCCAGTGCACGCAGCGGGCGAAGGACGCCCTGCTGGCCGAGGGCACGGACCCGAAGTACGGAGCCCGCCACCTCAAGCGCACCATCGAGCGCCAGCTGGTCTTCCCGCTCGCCAACATGACGGCGACCGACCAGATCAAGCTCGGGGACTACATCGAGGTCGACTACGAGGGCCCGATTCCCGCGAACGCCCAGCCGTGCGAGGGGACGTTCACCTTCGTCAAGCAGGCCGAGAACGTGATGGTCCCGAACCTCCTGGAGAACATAGGGGCGATGGGCTCCGCGGCCCCCACGGGGCGCGTGGTCATCCCGAAGAAGATCATCTAACGTGGACCGCCTCACCAAGGCGCAGCGCAGCAGGCTGATGGGCAGGATACGCTCCGTCAGCAAGCTGGAGCTCTCCGCCAGGGCGCACGCGGAGCGAAGGGCCGGGTGCAGGCTCGTGCACGGCACCAGGCGCTCCGGGCTCCCAGGCTCGCCGGACTACTACTCCAAGAAGAACAGGGTCGCCGTCTTCGTCCACGGGTGCTTCTGGCACGGGTGCCCGAAGCACTACCGCGAGCCGAAGAGCAACGTGGAGTTCTGGCGGGCGAAGATCGGCCGCAACCGCTCCCGCGACCGCCGCGTCCGCAGGGAGTACAGGGCGATGGGCTGGAAGGTGGTCTCCCTCTGGGAGCACGCTGTAAAATAGCAATTCCGCAGGACATTGTAGGGGGACTTATGGCGCAAGACGACATCAAGGGCGACCTGCTCAAGGTCGCGGCTGGCTACTTCCAGGAGGACATCGAGGGTGGCGAGGACCGCGAGGCGGACTTCCAGCAGGTGGTCGACCACCTGAGGACGGACGCGGGCATCACCGACGCGACCGTGGAGAGCACGGGCGGCGGCATCGACGTGATCAAGGTCCCGTGCGGCGTCTACACACTCTACTTCGGCACGGCGGCGGACATGTGGGGCGCGTCGGCCTACAAGAAGGGCGGCGGCCAATTCCCCGACGACGAGGAGATCATGGACGCCCCGGTCTGGACCACTGTCAGCTCCTACGAGACCGACCCCTCGGCCGTCGCGCTGGCGATCACCCAGGCCGCGATGGACTTCGACCGCAGCCAGAAGCAGCCCAAGCAGTCCTCCAAGCCCGCCAAGCAGGCGGCGGCGATGTGGATGGCCAAGATCGAGATGGGCAGCGACGACTACATCGCGGTCGGCTCCAGCAGGCAGCAGGCCGAGGACGCCGTCTGGGCCCTTTTCCAGAAGATGAAGGCACAGGGCCTCTACGCGCACGAGGACTACTCGAACATCAACAGCCTGAAGGAGCTGGACGAGTGGTCGGGGGTTAAGGTCGCGCCCGTGCGGCCGGGGGGCATCATCGGGCCGGGCGACTGGACCAACATCAGCCACGCCTAGAGCGGCTCGACCTTGAGGGCGCGGCGGGCGACATCCAGCATGGAGCCGCGCTTGAAGCGGCGCTTCCTGACCTCGTCGATGCTGATCTTCGGGTTGGAGGCGATCTCGAACGTCGGCACGGTCACCCTCTTCGGGTGAACGACGCGGACGATGCCGCCGTCGAAGCTGTTGGCCTTGTCGCAGTACAGAAGGCTTTTCCCGTCGGCTTCGCCACCGCCCCAGCACTCGAAGAAGCTCCCCTGGAACCGCCCGCCCGAGTCCCAGTCGGCCTTGCAGACCTTGCAGGTTTCCTTGCTCTTGCGGAACTCCAGACCGTGGCACTCGGAGCAGATGCAGTAGCCCCCGCAGACCTTGCAGTGCCAGTTGTTGCACTTCGGCTTCCCGCCGTGCTCCTTGCCGCAGCCCGCAGGGCACTGGTGGATCACCTTCCGCCCCGGCCCGTTGACGGCCACCCCGTTGAGCTTGAGCGTCACAGCTTCTTCCCCATGCTGATCGCGTGCGCCCGCAGCCTGTAGTAGTTCCTCTTGAACCCGTTCACGCGGTAGCCCAGCGTGAAGTAGAGGATGAACGCGGGGTTCTCCGTCCAGACCTCCAGCTTGATCTCCCTGAAGCCGCGCTTGGCCATGTCGCGCTCGCAGGCGGCGATCAACTTGGACGCGATGCCCTTGCGCCTGTGGACCCTTGGGATATTGACGGTTTCGATGCTGGCCTTGCCGTTCTCCTCGCCCGCGAGCAGGAAGCCCGCGATGCGGCCGGAGATGGTGGCGACCCAGACCTGGCTCTTCTTGCGTGCGTCGAGCAGCGCCTTGCGGAACACGCGCTCGGTCCACCGGAACTCCTTGGCGAAGCATTCGCACTCAATTTTATAGAGCTCGTCGAGCTCCCCGTCCTCGAACGTGTTCCTAATAGCGAACATGCAGGCCGTCCAGTCGGTCCTGGAGCCTTGCGGCGATCTGTCTTAGTTCAGCCGGACCCGCGTTGTTCTTGATCACGTTTGCCCGGAAACTGATGACCCACGTATTCTGCCTAGTGTAGCCCATGTGAGGGTCGATCCGGTCTATAGACGGACTCCACGGGCTGAGTCCGCTATTGCGGCGGATGGGAATGTCAAGAAGTGGGCACATGTCCGGGATCATGATGTCGGTCGGAGACAGGTCAAACAACGTCTTTTCCTTTTTCGCTCGGACTTTGGCGGAGTTCCAGAGGGTATACTCCTGCGTGTTCCGTAGGCCGTGTGTTTTGAAACGGATGGAAGTTTGTTCTCGGCTGAGACATCCGCAACTCTGTGAACGGCCGTTGGACAGGTTGTTAGCGGCGACCGACCGCTCGTGTCCGCACTCGCAGACGCAGCGCCAATGAACTTGCTTGCCGTGCTGCTCTCCGAGAGACACGACTAGCCAACGGCCGAATCGTCGTCCCGTAAGATCAGTAAGCACAGTTACCCGCCCTGTGTCTCATTCCAAGCGAGGGTGGAATCATAGGTGCCGCCGTATGTCTGCCACTCCGCGATCAAGTGTTTCTCCCATGCGTCGAGCTCGGACGCGGCGAGGTTGTGCTTGATGCACTCCATGATGTACTTCTTCCCGCTGGCGAGGTGCGAGGCGATCTTGCGGTCGACGTTGAGCCCGGCGGTCTTGCTGCCCCGCTTGTTAGCCTCCACGGCCTCCTGGTGCGCCGCCATCCTCACGCCGAAGTCCTTCGCTTGCCCAACGTACCGGGCGTTCTTCTTTGTGATCTTCCCCCCGCCGTCGTTCTCCCAGATGCAGTAGATGCACCCGCGTCCCGCTGCTACTTTCTGGTGTGTCATTAGCGACCGCCCTTGGCCTTCTTCGCTTTCTTGATCTTCATGCCGAACAGCACGTCGCCCTTGACGGGGCTGACGAGCTGGGCCACTATGCCCCTGTCCTGGCTGACGACGAACGCCTGCAACGCCCTGCCGGACGTGATGTAGCCGTTGTTGGAGTGGAACCTGTCCATGCCGGAGAGGCTCTTGAGC
>Ga0074044_10003674_pt1 | contig 12971 bp, 9 predicted proteins | sample BogForMeECP23OM1_FD_94443 | JGI IMG/M metagenome (GOLD analysis project Ga0074044, IMG submission 94443) | Bog forest soil microbial communities from Calvert Island, British Columbia, Canada - Bog Forest MetaG ECP23OM1 | ecosystem: Environmental > Terrestrial > Soil > Wetlands ...
CCTCTAGGTCCGCGGCTTTTTGCTGTCATTTGGGGACGGACCGCGGGCTTACAAAACAGGTCCGGAAAACTCGCTGCAATTCTTATAGTAGGGCGTTATGAGCCTAAGTGAGCGGCTCTTATTTGACGTGAAACTGACTTTTCAGTCCGAATCCGCTCGCGAAGCTATCAACCACCTGAAGATCACCGGTGGGAGGTGAGTTTATCAACGAGAATCGGCATTACTAAACACTACGCCGTTATTGAGGATTATTCTGATCCGTGGCATTTTTGATGTGGGTCGGACACGATCCGCTGAACTACAAAACAGCTCCACGCGTCTCACTTTTTGCCTAAGAAGTGGAGAGCATTGTCGTATGGATGTCCTTGGTTGGAACTAACTCCGCGTAAACCCACGAGAGGGGCCGGAGCAATTCCCTCAAGGCGGCGGGCAGTTGGTGATCAGGGTAAGCGGCTCGCAGGCTTTCATGCACAAGACATAAAGGGAGGCCCCAGCAGAGACTTTGCTATCCACTAACTACTACCCACTGTTCACTGCTTCTTAAGCAGCGCCGGCCAATTGACGACCACGGTAATGGGCGAAGGCTTCTCTAGTTCGCGGGGGTAGACCAGCAGGAACCGCTGGCCGTCGGGCGTCACCACGTATTGATTCCTTCTTAACTCATCGTAGAGTTGGGTTTGGAAGAGTTGTCTGGAGGTGCCGGCCTCGAACTGCGCCGCGTCCGTTTTGACATCGACTGCCATCATTTTGGAGTCGGGGCCTAAGTAAAGCATCTCCTTCCCGTCGCCCCGCCACATGGGCCCCCACCCGCCGTTCACTGTCACTTGCCATTTGCCCCGCTGTTCAGGGAAGGTCTGAACGAAAACTTCCCATCTTCCCGTTTCATGCGACCTGTAGGCGACGTACCGCCCGTTCGGGGAGAATTGGGCATCCCTGGCATTGAAGCTGCCCTGCACAAATGGCCGGGGCGTCCTTTCGCCAAAGAGAGGGAGCAGCCACAGGGCATTATTGGGTGGGTCGTTCGTATTATAGATTGCGTAGCGGCCGTCGGACGTCACATCATTCAGGTTCTTGCGTTGCGTTTTGGACTCAAAAACTACTTCCGCACTGCCCACGCCACTGGCAAGTTGCTGGTAGATGTCCCGCTGGCCCTTCCGGTCCGAGGTAAACATCACGCGGCTGCCGTCCGGCGACCAGGTCGGACCCAAATCGTCGGCGGGATCGAAGGTGAGCCGCGAGCCCGTGCCGTGCTTCAAGTCATACACCCAAATGTCCCGCGTGCCGAGCTTGGGATCTTCCACTCCCACAGCGAGCTTGGTCCCGTCGGGCGAAAGGGCGGGGTTGGAGTAGGCGCGGGGCGGGCCGACCGTACCCAGTCTTTCCCCCTGGCGATTGAACCAGACCAACTCGCTGGTGCCTGCTCCCCCGGCTTGGTAGGCAAGAACACCCGATTGGGAAACGGAGAAGAACACGAATGGGTAAAGAACCTGTCGGCGCACGTTCTCGGCGACAGGTACAGCCTCCGAGGTGAACCGCGATCGTTGAGCATCGAAGCCCTGGGCCATCAGCGTGCTTCCCTTCAAATATAACAAGTACTGCGGCGCGGCATATTGGACGCCGGATAACGCATCCAACAAATGCTCGGTCTTGGGGGAATCGAGTGAGCCAATCTCGATGGAGGTTGCCTGACCGTATCTCGATCCAGTCTGGGAAAATAAGAAGCGGTGGCCATCGGGAAGGAACTGCGGCCGAAGATACCAAACACCTGGACGTGTGGCATCTGGGGCGGCGACCAGCGTGGGTGCGCCGCCGGTGGCGGCTACACGGTAGAGGCCCGCATGGTTCTCGAAGACGATGACGCCGTCACGATTCCAGGTTGCGCCCCATCCCCCGGCATCGCAAAGCGTATCGGGCGGTCCGCCCGATAAGGCCACCTTCTTAAGCTTGCCGTCGGCATAAAACCCGATCGAGCGGCTATCCGGGGACCAAAAAGGGGAACTGGCATCCTCCGTCCCCTCCAGTGGCTTCGCCTCCAGGTTATCGAACGAACGCACCCACAGACGCGCGGGTTTACCTTGCGGAATGGCAATAAAGGCCAAGTGGCGGCCGTCGGGTGATAGACTCATGATACTGCCATAAGCAGCGGAGCTCGTATTCTCCGGCAGAGAGATAGTAAAGCAAGTTACCTGCTCTATTTTGGACGCGCGCGTGAACCACCTCGTGATGCCTGTCGCAGCCAGCGCGACAAGCACCAAGGCGGCGACCATGGCCCCCAAGGGCAGCCTCTGTAGCGCCGGTGTCCCCACCGGCGTCCCTGGCGGCGGGATCGTCGCCTTTTCTCTCGCCGGTGGGGACACCGGCGCTACAACGTGCCCGGAACTGGTATCTCGCTTCAGGCGTTTCAGGTCGGTGCGAATATCGGTGGCGCTCTGGTAGCGCAATTCGCGGTCCTTCTCCAATGCCTTCGCGATGATTTCTTCCAGCTTGGGCGGCAATTCCGATTTCAGGTCTCGCGGCGGTGTGAACTCTTCATGCAGAATGGCCGCAATGATCGCCCCTGAGGTGTTGCCGCTAAAGGCCTGCCGCCCCGTCGCCATCTCATACAGCACGCTGCCGAAACTGAACAGGTCAGTGCGCGCATCCAGCGCCTCGCCCCGCGCCTGCTCTGGCGACATGTAAGCCGGCGTCCCCAAGGCCACGCCCGGAATCGTCGCATGGTCGGAGTCGAGGGTTTGTTGGTTCCCCAACCCCTGGTCCCCCATCCCCGACCCCTGGAACTTCGCCAGTCCGAAATCCAGAATCTTGGCCTCTCCGTGCCTGGTCACAAAGATGTTCGCAGGCTTGATGTCGCGGTGCACGATGCCCTGGGCGTGCGCGGCTTCCAGCCCGTCGGTAATCTGGATGGCGAGATCCAGCAGTTCGCCGTTCTGTAGCGGCGCTCTATGAGCGCCGGGTCGGCGGTCATAGACCGCCGCTACAGCCAGCCGTGCCTTCAGCGTCTCGCCCTCCAGCAGTTCCATGGCAATGAACGGCTGGCCTTCCACCTCGTCAATCTCATGAATCGTGCAGATGTGGGGATGGTTGAGTGCTGAGGCGGCGCGCGCCTCCCGCTGGAAACGCTCGAGCGCGGTGGGATTGCCTGCCAGACCCGTGGGCAAGAACTTGAGCGCCACCTTCCGCCCCAGCTTGGTATCTTCCGCCTTGTAGACAATCCCCATGCCGCCGCCTCCCAATTTCTCCAGGATGCGGTAGTGGGAAATCATCTTCCCCGTCAGGTCAGAGGTGGTGAAGTCGGCCGGCGGCGCCGGTGCGGCGGCGGGCGCCGCGGGCGGAGATTCCGCCGCCACCTCGCCGGGGCCGTTCACGGGAATCAGCAAGCGGAAGCCTCGGCGCGGCAGGGTTTCAATGAAGCGCGGATTCTCCGCGTCATCTCCCAGCGCCTGGCGCAGCTTGTTGATGGCCGTCCCGATGCTATGCTCGAACTCGACAATGGTATCGTTCGGCCAGAGCTTGCGGCGCACTTCCTCGCGCGTCACCACTTCGCCGGGATGCTCCAGCAGCATAACGAGGATTTGGAAGGGTTGTTCCTGAAGCTTGATTTTCAGGCCGTGCTTGCGCAGCTCACCGCCCTTGCGGTCGACGGTGAAGTCGCCGAACGAAATGAGGCGTAAAGGCACCTTGACATCCATGGCCGTGCCTCAGCGGCGGTCTGCTGCGCACATTACAGCAATACTCATTCGAAAGCAAGTGCCGCTATTCCCGAATCTAGTGGATTGCGCAGAGTGCGGCTCTGCCCCATCAACACCACCTCAATCAAGACGTCTGCCCGCTCCCGCCTTTGTAGCAAGTCCTTTCTATTCAATTCGTTAGGTGTTGAATCAGAGTTGATAAACACTTGAATCGCGGTGCATTGAGGCAGAAGCCCGCTGCGCTCATGCTGCGCCCCGAACGAGGAGGCGACCATGAGCAAAACGTTGAGAATCTGCCTGACTTGGGGATTACTGCTGGGAGGGAATTTCCCGGCGACGGCAAGACAAGCATCCAAGATGGAAGGGAAACCGGATCTCAAGATCACTCTGCGCGTGTATGACTACGTGGGAGTAGACGCCGGGTTGTTGCGGCGGGCGCTGCACGAGGCGGGAATAATTGTTGGTGATGCCGGAGTGGCTGTAGTGCCCATTCTCTGCACCGAAGGCAAAGCCCCAGGCGGCACTGAGCCGTCGCAATCCCAGGATGAATCCCCGAAGGCTTGTCGGCAGGTTCCCGATCCCTTGAACATCGCCCTGCGCATTGTTCCCAAGCCGGTTCCCGGCAATGACTACGGGACATTGGGCTATGCGTCCAGCCGATACATCACCGTGAATTACTCACGCGTGAAGGAATTTGCCGATCGCGCCGATGTTTATCTGGACCGAATCCTGGCTTGCGTGTTGGCCCACGAGCTCGGACATGTGCTGCTGGGTCCAGACTCGCACTCGGCGACCGGGATCATGGCGGCTTGCCTGACCGACAAGGAACTGGGGCAGATCCGGGTGATGTTCATCGGCTTTCTGCCCTTTCAAAAGGCAGCCATCCAGGCCTACGTGCTGGCGCAAACCCGGGAACTGGGAGCGGGATCCAGGGCTTTAGTGCAGCGCTGATGCGGCCACGCCCTTGTGTCGTGGCCGTCTCGGCCGTGCTCCCGCACGAGCGGGACGCCCATGCCACCTTGCTGCCATCCTCTGCCCATGATCACACAACCCGCGCCGGGCTCTCGAACGGGCCACAATACCTCCTGCGACACTCGAAAAAAGAGATGGCCCGCGAGCCATGGCTCGGGGTTTACCGAGCCTGGCGCCTCCGGTCGTTGTCGGCTTGTGTGACGTCGAGCCTCCTGCGCGAATAGGTGAGTATGTCCTCCCTCGTCGCCAAGGGTTTACTAATATCTGTCGATTACAGCCCAACCCGCCACTCAAGCCGGTTTTGGAACGAAAAACGCCCATCCCACGCCGGAAACCTGCCACGCGCTGGGATAGTTGAAGGGACGGCGAATCCACTCGCACCGCTATCAATCACCTGAAAATCACTGGCGGGATGGGGATTTCAAAAGGAATCGGTAATACTAAACACTCCGCCGTCACTCATGGGTAATCCTTGAACACCCATATCTTCAGTTCACCCCTGGGTCGAAACTCCGGCGGAAACTTGAGCCGGAAGCCCCTCCATTTCAATTCGCGAGGGACCCGCGGCCACGCGCGTGGAAACCAAAGGGTTTCCGTGCCCCCCAATTACTTCCCCAATTATCCTTCGTGCTGTGTTATACTCCTAGGGACTTTGGCGCCGTCCGTTTGCTTGAAAAGATTTCGAGTTGTTGTCTGCTCCCTGCCTAATTGACTCCATCCAATGTCCAAGAGCCCCGTCGAAGCGATTGGCTGACGACCGGGCTACGTGTCCGCTCCGCATTTGCGGTGCGGCAACTTTAGGAGAATAAAAGAATGAAGAATGTATTTGTCGGAAACATGAGTTTTGAAACTACGGAAAGCAGTATACGCTCTATCTTCGAACCCTTTGGAGAGATCACGCGGGTCAATTTGATCACGGACCGGGACACAGGCCGGGCTCGCGGCTTCGGTTTCGTGGAGATGTCTAATGACGACGAAGCGGCCAAAGCGATTTCGGCGTTGAATGGGACACAGATGGACGGCCGCGCCTTGAACGTGAACGAAGCAAAGCCCAAGGCGGCGGGGAGCGCACCACGGGGTGGCGGGGGATACTCCCGCGATCGCGATAATTACCGCGGGCGGTAGGTGTGCTGGTATCGGCACATGAGACTTAGATCGGGTCGGGGGCACGTGCTTTCCGAAAGCCACGGGTCCCTTTGCCCGGCAAGACAATGCACCTTTAGATTAAGAATTGGAGGATTCATGAAGAAGACGTCTCAACGAGAATTAGATCCGCCCGATGCGCTGTTGCTGAAGCAGACCGAAGAATTCCGAATTCATCTCCTGGGTAATGACGGTGTTCGAGAGAGTGTTTCGTCCCGTGCGTATGAACTCTATGAGAGGCGTGGCGCCGACCACGGCCGTGATCTCGAAGACTGGGTGAAGGCGGAAAATGAAGTCTTTTCGCCCCTCATCGAGCAGAAGCTAAAACTATTCCGCAAAACCTCAGAAGGAACGGCCAAAAACGTGACGCCCGCGAAACGGTTGAGCCGGAAACCAAACTAGTCTGGTTTCGCGTGAATAGCTCCTCTCTAGTCGCCAAGGGTTTACCAATGTCTGGCGATAATAGCCAAACCCACCACTTAAGCCGGATTTGGAATGGAAAACGCCCGTCCCACGCCGGAACCCGGCCGAACGCAGGATTGTCGATAGGTAGGCGACTTCCCGGTCCGAATCCCCAGCGCGTACCTGCTCAGCATGGGAAGAGCCGCGGAGGACGGCAAACTACGCCTACCTCATCGCTACCTGCTCGGGCGGTTAGAATCAGAGCCACGACGTCGTGCGCCCGGCCCTGCGGGGCTTAGTGGATCAGCGCCTGGTGCACCTTGGTGACGGCCGCGACGACGTCATCCAAGTCCGCGTCGGTCCATTTTGGACCGATATACAGGCTGGCATAACGGTTCTTCAGGTCAATCGATCGCGGGCAGCACGCGGCGCCGTATTGCATGGCCTTTCCCCTGGTGGTATTGAACGACGGCCACTGCGGATGGGGCGCCACCTTGTCCTCGATGTAACCCATCGTCGGCAGATTCCTCGTACCCATGATCCCGACACCCATCGGCACGTTTTCCGCGGTCATGGCTTTGATGAATTGGTCGCGCAAATCCCGGGTGGGCAGCAGCAGATCAAGGCTGATACCGATTTCTCCCTCGGCATCGTTGCTGGGCCGCAGCTTGATGCCGGGCAAGTCCTTGATTTTTTCCGTCACGTAGCGGTGCATCCGCCGATGGTTGGCGAGCGCGGTTTCCACCTTGCGGAGTTGGGCGCACAGAACCGCCCCGGTCTCTTCATTCATGCGGTAGTTGAGACCGAGCATCGTTTCCCCGCCGCGGTCGCCTTCTGTCCCGCTCCCGCCGCTTGGGTATTGGGTAATGCCCAGGACGGGCCGGAACGTGCGCCTCACCCCGCCTAGATCGTGAAACCGGATGGCGCGTTCGTAGAGCGCCGGATCATCGGTGATGACGCCGCCCCCTTCTCCGGAGGTCATCATTTTGGCGGTTTGGAAACTGAAGATGCCGATGTCCCCAATGGAGCCGGTCCGCTTGCCCTTGTAAATGGCGCCAATGGCCTCCGCCGAATCCTCCAGCACCTTCAGGTTATGCTCGCGCGCGACAGCCATGATTCTGTCCATATCCGCCACGGTGCCGGAAAGGTGCGACGGTATGACGACTTTGGTCTGGGGAGTGATCTTCCTGTCCAGGTCATCGGGATCCATGGCGAAGGACTCGTTGATTTCGCAGAATACGGGCAATGCCCCGGTCATGATGATCGCGTTGTAATCGGAGTGCCAGGTTTCGGCGGGAAGGATGACCTCGTCACCCGGTCCCACCCCCAGAGCGTTGATGGCCACGTGCAGCGCGGCGGTTCCGGAAGTTACTCCCAGCGCGTACTTCACGCCCATGAGCTTTTGGAATTCCTCTTCGAAGGTCCGGACCTTTTGCGGCGGGGTGAACCCGTAAAAGCGAAATAAACTGCGTGTCGCAACCGCTTCATCCACTTCCTTCTTTTCCTCCGCGCCCATGAAATTGGCCCCCTCGAAATCCGTTTTCAGGGGCGTTGAGCGTACGGGCGTTCCACCGTCGACGGCAAGTTTGGCAGTCGCCCCTGCCGCGAAGAGGGGAGTTGATGCGGCCGCGGAAACGGCGGTGAGAAATTTCCGCCGGCTGATTCCTGACACGTCATCTCTTGTCATAACATTCTCCTCCTGCGTTCACGGGCGCCGATAGGGGAGTCACCATGCCTTGGGGAACGCTGCCGACTGCTTACTGCCTACTGCCTTCCGCCTACTATCTTTCTACCGCTCCCCCCACTTCAATTTTTTCTGAAGGATCTCAAAGTACGTTGTGGCCGGCGGCCGGACCAATTCCACGATGGAATCGGCCTTGCGCATTCGCACCACGTCTTCGCTGTGCGCGGCGATGCCAACCTGCCCGTCGACGGTCAGGTAGGCGGCCTCGCGCAGACTCTTTACCGTCACCTCAATCTTGACGGTGTTGGGAAGCACCAGCGGCCGATGGGTGAGGGTGTGCGCGCAAATGGGAGTAACCACGAATGCTTCGACGGAAGGCGTAACGATGGGGCCTCCCGCCGCCAGCGAATAAGCCGTGGACCCCGTGGGCGTGGACACGATCAAGCCGTCCGACTTGTAGGTTGAAACTAGCTCGCCGTTCACCCGCAGTTCAAAGTCGAAGATTCGCGCGATGGCCCCTTTGTTCAACACTACGTCGTTCAAGGCTAAAAACGAGGTGAGGATTTCATCGGCCCGAATCAATTCGCCCTCAATCTGCACGCGGTGATCGGTCTGGTGGGTGCCGGCCACCACCATTTCCAGGGTGGGATAAAGTTCTTCGCAGGTGATTTCGGTCAGGAATCCGAGCCCGCCCAGGTTCACGGCCAGAATGGGAACCGGCTTGCGATTCAGGGCGCGCGCCGTGGCCAGCAGGGTGCCGTCTCCACCCAGCACGATCAGCAAATCCACCTGGCCCGGCATTTCGTTGCGGGTCAGGCAGTGCTCTTTGGTCTCCATGATGGCGCCGGTTTCCCTGTCGATGAACGCCTCGATGCTGCGTTCACGGAGCCATTCGAGCAAAGCCGGCACAATCTCACGAACTTCCGCCTTCTTCGGTTTGGAGATGATGCCGACGCGTTTGATGGGAGTTGCCATGGGTGAAGAGCATTTTAGCAGGATGTCGAAGAATGAGGTAGCGCAGGGCACGCTTTCCGGCCCTGCGGCTTTTCGAGCGGCGAGGGTTGTTGCCTCGTCGCATAGTCGATAAGGCTTTCATTGGCCGCGCCGCCTCGTTCGCGTCGCGGTGGAAGAGCCGCAGGGCCGGAAAGCGGGCCCTGCGCTACGTTTTCCATATCGCGTGCAAGAAAAACTCGCGATTCCCTTCCGCGCCCAGCAGCGGGCTTTCCATCGACGACAAATTGCTGAATCCGAGCTCCAACAATTTGCGCGAAACCTTGGCGACGGCCTCCTGGTGCTGCGCCGGATCACGCACAATGCCCCCTTTCCCCACCTGCCCTTTGCCCACTTCGAATTGGGGTTTGACCAATACCAGCAGGTCGGCGGGGGACGCGAGCAAGGGGACGAGAGCGGGGAGAATGAGCGTGGCGGAGATAAATGAAACGTCAATGCTCACCAGTTCCGCGCGCGTTCCGATCCGATCAAAGCTCATGTACCGCGCATTGGTTTTCTCCAGGACGACCACTCGCGAATCGCCCCGCAATTTCCAGTCGAGTTGATTGGTCCCCCCATCGACGGCGAAGACTTTGCCCGCCCCGTGCTGAAGCAAGCAATCGGTAAAGCCTCCGGTGGAAGAGCCGATGTCGAGGCAGACCTTCGCTTCAGAATTGATGCGAAAGTGCTCGAGTGCCCCCTCCAGTTTCAGCCCGCCACGGCTCACGTACTTGGGGGCCGCGCCCAGCAGGCGCAGAGCGGCTCGCGTGTCGACGAGCGCGCCACACTTCTCCTTCTTCTGCTCGTCCACCAGGATTTGCCCCGCCAGAATGAGACCTTGCGCCTTCTCGCGGGAATCCACCAGCCCACGATCGACCAGGAGGCGGTCAAGCCGGATTTTTTCCGTTCTGACGTGTGCCATCAACCGTCAGCCTACCGCTGTTGCGAGAGGAAAGAAAGGATTTCACCACAGAGGCCACTGAGATCACGGAGAACAGTCACAAACAAAGACTGTAGGTCAATAAGCCACGGAACCCTAATCCGTACTCTCGAAACCAAAACTGCTTTTCTCTGTGGTCTCTGTGCACTCTGTGGTGAGGTTTTTCTCCGCTTTTTCCTATCCCGTACTCTTCATACCGAAGGCAATGCCACCGACAGTGATTTGGAGCAGATGAAATAACGCGGCACTTTCAGCGTTTCTGGCTCCTGGCTCCCGACTCCTGACTCCTGACTCCTGCTTTTTGCCGCGCCGCCAACGCTCCAGGAAGCGGGTTTGCAGGAAGTTGAGGGGATCCACATAGGGATTGCGCAAGCGAATCGACTCCGCCAGCACGTGCTGGCCGGCCAGCGGCGCTGAGGAGCCGGAAATCTCCAGGACCCCGCGCACGCTGCGGTGATACTCCTCCTCGATGTCCCGGAAAACCCTCCGGCCCAGGCCGTGCGGGCGCACCAGAGCGGCATAGAGGCTGGCGATATAAAGGTCCGTCTTGGCCAGGGAATGTTCGGCGTTGTTGATCAGGTTAAAGAAGAAAGGCCAACCCTGGTGCATGCTGCGCAGAATTTCCAAGCCGTGGGGAGCGTGGTCGCGCTGGAATTTTTCCAGAGCATGGCCGAGGCCGAACCACGCGGGAAGCAGGTGCCGGGATTGGGTCCAGGCGAAAACCCAGGGGATGGCCCGCAAGTCGCGAAGGTCGTTGGCTCCCCAGCGGCGGGCGGGGCGCGAGCCGAGGCGAATCTGCTCGATCAAATCGATGGGTGTCGCCTGGCGGAAGTATTCGACAAATTCCGGCGTCTCATAAACGAGCTTCCGGTAGAAATCGCGGCTGCTGGCGGCGAGCTCCGTCGCGTACCCTTCCCATTCCGGGACCTTCGCCGCTTCGACACGGCGGAAATGGAGCAGGTGCGCGTCAAGCACCGAGGTGACCAACTGCTCGAGATTCCTCTCGGCGATGTCGGGGTTCGAGTATTTCAGGGAAACCACTTCCCCCTGCTCGGTGATGCGCAGCCTCCCGCCCGGCGCTGCGAAAGGTTGCGCCTGAATGCTGCGGTGCGATTGCCCGCCGCCCCGGTCGATGGTCCCCCCCTTGCCGTGGAAGAGGGAAAAGCGCACGCGGTATTTTTCCGCCACTTGCGCCAGGCGCTTCTGCGCGTGAAAGAGTCCCCAGTTCGCCGCCACGTATCCGCCGTCTTTGACGGAGTCCGAATACCCCAGCATCACTTCCTGAAAGTCTTGGCGGGCGCGCAGAATGCGGCGGTAAAAAGGATCAGCGAACAACTCCTCCATAATTCGCGGGCCGGATTCAAGGTCGTCAAGTGTTTCGAACAGCGGAATGACATCGAGGCGGGAATGCAAGCGGCGGCCGTGCGGCTCCACAAGCCCCGTCTGCCGCGCCAGCAACAGCACGTCCCACACATCAGCCGCGCTGGACGTCATGCTCAGAACGTAGCGATGCGCCGCCCCTTCGCCGTTGCGCACCTGGATGGTGCGGAGGGCGAGAAATTCCTCCAGCACTCGAAGCGTGGCCTTGGAAAAAGGTGGGCGCAGCGTGGGTCGAAAAAGCATTCGCTGAATCGACGTGATGCGCGCTTCGCGGGGTTCGGCGGGCAGGCGCGCCTTGCACAAAATCTCCTCTGCCGCGGCGCGGGTGGCCTGCGCGTGGGTGCGGAAGTCCAGGCTGGCGCCATGAAAACCAAATACCTGCGAGGCCACACGCAGGCGGCCGGGCCCCAACCGCGCAATCCGCGGGCTGGGATAGGCGGCCAGCAGGGCCGCGAGCTTACGGAGTTCGCGGGTGAATTCCTGCGGCGCCGCGTAGGCGCCCGGAGCGCGCTCCGCCGTGCGCTCGAGCCGCCACATCATGATGCGCAGCTTGCGCCGGTAGAGTTCGCTGGGCTGGTCAATGGCCTCAAAAGTCCGGGTGGCGGGAAAACGACGCATGTCCCGGTTGATCTCGCGGCGCAGGGCCGTTTCCAGTCTGCCCCTGCGGCACGGGAACGATGCCCATCCCAACATGCGGCGGCACGCGTCATGATAATAATGAAGAATGCTCAGGCGCACCTGCTCCGCCGCGTCCAGACTCGTCTCCGGGGTCACAAAGGGGTTGCCATCGCGGTCCGTTCCAACCCAGGAACCGAAGCTCAAAAAGGGCGCGGGCTGCGGCAGGTGCGGGTAGCGGCGAACCAATTCCGCGCAGAACTTTTCCCAGAAGCTTCCCGCGAGGTCGTAAATGGTGCGTTCCAGGAAAAAGCGGGCGTTCTCACTTTCCATCTCCGGCGTCACCACGCCCTCGCGTACCTCATCGGTCAGCCACAGCGCTTCAATCCACGAGTCCACGTCGCGCTCGGCGGTCGAGGTCAAATCGCCACAGGTGGCATCCAGCGTTCTCCCCAGGCGCAGGATGTGGTTCAGAACGCTGCGGCGCTTGGCCTCGGTGGGGTGGGCGGTCAGCACCGGCTCAATGTGCATGGACTCCAGCAGATTCTTGACGGCCGCGGCAGGCACTCTCTGCCGGCGCAGTTCGCTGAACGTGTGGCGCAACGACATGGGGGCGCCTGCCCCTTGCAGGTCATGCACGCGCAGGTGGCGGATGCGCTCGCGTTCCTCGCAAAGATTGACGAGGTGAAAGAAGAGGCTGAAAGCATGCGCGACGGCCGCGGCCTCCTCGACGGAAAGGCGATTGACCGCGCGCTCCTTGGCCTTCAGAAGCCGCGGATTGGGGTTTTGGCGAATTTGCTTGGCGACTTTCCGCAAAGCTTCAATCGCCGAGAACACTCCCGGCCCCGACTGCTCGCGCACCATCGCGCCCAGCCGCGTCGTGAGAAACCGCACTTCTTGCCGGAGCAACTCATTCATCGTAGGTTTCGACCAAAGTCTTCTTGCCGTGAAGTAGGCAGTAAGCAGAAGGCAGTAGGCAGAAAGCGAGAAACGGGGAACGTTAATCTACGGCTCGTCTTAAGCTACTCCTCGAATGGGATCTCTTTGCTGGATAACCTGCTTAATTATTTAGTTGATCCGAATTCAAGCAAGCCATCCACGACCCGCGCAGGTCATCTGCCTACTACCTTCTGCTTACTGCTTACTCCCTACTTAC
>Ga0074044_10003675_pt1 | contig 12968 bp, 11 predicted proteins | sample BogForMeECP23OM1_FD_94443 | JGI IMG/M metagenome (GOLD analysis project Ga0074044, IMG submission 94443) | Bog forest soil microbial communities from Calvert Island, British Columbia, Canada - Bog Forest MetaG ECP23OM1 | ecosystem: Environmental > Terrestrial > Soil > Wetlands ...
CATTCTTCAATTTGAGTTCGATCGTCGCCCGCAATGAGAAGCGAATACTGGCGCGCGTGAGCCACGAGCTTGGCCGCCGGGTCGAGGTCGGGAAAATACAGGCGCAGATGGGATGGGGCGTGTCGGTCGAAGTAAGCGGGCTCAAGATTGCGGACGATCCGGCCTTTTCGGTCAAGCCGTTTCTCGCCGCCAATGAAGTCTCGATCGAAGTCGAGTTTATCCCGCTGCTTCGCGGCGCGGCGAAAGTCGTAAGACTCGACCTGACCAAACCCGACATCCGGATCGTGATGAACGCGCGCGGCGACCTGAATGTGAGCACGATCGGGAGCAGCCCCGATGAAGCAGGGCGAGAGACTTCGAAAGCGGAGCGGAGCCGGCGCGCGAAGAAGCGATCGTCGCTTGCCGGCTTGTCGATGAAGGCGCTCAGCATCGAGGACGGCGGGATCTATTTCAACGATCTTGGCGAAAAGATGGCGCCGATCCGCGTCCGTCATCTGGATTTCGACGTGACAAATTTCAACGCCGCGTCGGCGTTCGACGTCGCGACCAAGTTCGCCTTCCCGGGCGAAGAGCAAAACGTTGAGGTGTCGGGACAGCTCGGACCGATCCTCGAACAAGGCGTGCTTGACGCATCGGGAGTCCCGGTCGATCTGAAGTTGAAGCTCGATTCGATCTCGCTCGATCGCGTCCGGACGCTGGCTGACGTGGGAGCGGATATACCGCCGGGGCTCTCGATACCCGATCCCGTTTCGGTGAGTGGGACGGTCCGCGGTTCGTTCGGCAGGCTCGCAATTGCGCTGAGCACCGACCTGACCGCAGACCGGGTCGCGTACGCGGCGCTGATCAACAAACCGGCGGGGACCCCGATGACGGCGAATGCGAACGGCACCTGGTCGGAGCAGCTCGAGATAGCGAGCGTGAACTTGAAGCTGTCCGATCTCGAACTGACGGCGAGCAGGTTTTCGGGCGGCGGTCCGCAACCCTTGAGTGCGCAAATCGATTCGAACAGCTTCAACCTTGCCAACCTGAGCCCGATGATAAGTGCAGCGGCCGGGTATGCCGTGGCCGGCATGAGCGAAATTCACGGTACCGCAAGGCTGGACAGCAACGGGCCGGCCATCGATGCAACCGTGAAGCTGAAACAGGTTTCGATGAAGCTGGGGCCGTCGTGGCCGGGCGCAATCAGCGATCTGAGCGGCAGCATCAGGCTCACGCCGGGGCTGCAGGTGATCGAACCGACCAGTTTCACGTTCGCCTCCGCGCACGCGAATGTCGAGGGACGAGTCGAATCCATCAGCCCGCTTAAAGCGAGCTATGCGCTGAAGGCCGACTCGGTGAAGCTCGCACAGATATTCGCCAGTCGTCCGCCCGGCGACGTTATCAATCAGCTCGTGATCAAAGGCACCGCGGACGGCGAGATAACTTCACCGCGAATGAGTGCGACGATCCGATCGACGGACGGATCGCTCGAAAATGTTTCATACCGCAATCTCGATCTGACGGCGGCATACTTGAACGGCCGCGCGTCGGCGCGTTCGCTCAACGTCGGCGTGTTCGGCGGCTCGCTGACGGCGGACGCGGACGCAGTTTTCAGCGCCGCGCCGAGCTTCAATATCACGCTCGGGATCAAGAATCTGAACGTCGAACAAGCGCTGCGCTCGCAAAATATCGATGCGGCCAGCACCGTGCGTGGGTTTCTGACCGGCAATGTGGCGGCGTCGGGCAGCGGCGTGGATTGGAATCGAATCAAGCCAACATTGCGCGGCAGCGGGCGACTGGCAATGGCGAACGGCAAGCTGATCGGCGTCAATATCGTGGCGGACGCGCTCAACGCTGTCGCCGCGGCGCCGGGGGTCAGCCAACTCGTGAACGTGGCATTCATGTCGAGCCATCATGGGTTGCTCGTCGATCCCGACACCGAGCTGCAATCGGCAAGCATGAGCTATCAGCAGGTGGGGCCGCGGTTCACGACGCAGGATCTGTACGCGCAGTCGCCGGATTACACGATCACTGGCGACGGCTGGTTCGACATGGACAAGGACATCAGTATGAAAGCCGACATCCGGCTCTCGCTCGGGCTGCAGGTTGCGATCCCGGTCACCGTGAGCGGGAAACTGCCGGGAGTACGCGCGCTGCCGGACGTGCCAACATTGGCGGAGCGCGTGGCGATGGGCGCGATTAACACGCCCGGCAACATAATCCGCGGCGGGGTGAACGCGGTGGGTTCGATGGTCGGCGCACCGTCGGTGGGATCGTCGATTCCGTCGATTTCGAACCCGATCAACGCTCTCAAGAAACTCCTGCCTTGAGCGGGGTGGCTCGCTCGAGTCTAGCGGATGAGCAAACCCCTGGAGCGCGCAGGAGCAAGCTCTGGAGGTTCGATAGAACTCACGCAGGCGGACGGAGTTGCTTGCGTTAGGCGTTCTAGCCAAGTGCGTAACGGGTTCCCGCAAGATGTTGGGCGGTTCGCAGATGGACCCGCCGAAATCGCGAACAGAGAATTTTGCGCGATTTTTGCGCTCAGCCGCGGCAGATGGCATTCTCCGGGTCCACGGCCGCGCGTGAATCGCGCCCCACGCGCCAATTTCGATCGATTCTCCGGAGAATCCGAAAAGTCGCTGACTCGGTGGCGGAGAGGGAGACATTTGAACCCCCGAGACCCTCTAGGCATAAGACGGCGAAATTCCGCGCGAGTTTGGCCACTATTCGGCCCGAATAAAAGCATCGGTGCTGGAGAGAGTTTCTTCGCCTTGGATTCGGCTCTGTTTCGCTGTTTCGGACCTCTCCGGTTCCCTTCGTTCGCTAGGCTGACCCGCGAAATTTGGTGACAGTCGAGACGAATGTTTGGAGTTCGAATCTCCTCCTCTTGGAGCGGGCGGTCAGCAACTCAACTTTGTTTGTCTCGATTTGCGTGAGACCCTGTTCGCACCCACGTCCGCTCGGGCGCAGTGCGCGCGATGAAAAAAAAGTGGAACGAGTGGCTGCGCGCTGGCCGAGAATAGGCACCGTACTACTCGGCCACGGCCGACCAGCCCTCGACGCAATGATGGCGAATTCGCATACTTTTTTGCGGCATCCGCTTGAGCTGTTCGAGCGAGAAAATGGACGGCCTTTAGCCAGTCCGCTGCGCTGCGGGGTCGGTTGGCGTCGCCGTAGAGATTGCACTGCGGCGAGACAGTCCAGGGAGAAGGAGCGATGAAAAACACGTGGTTCGGAATCTGTCTGTTCTTGCTGCTGGAAAGCCCGGCGTCTCTCTGGGCGCAATCTCCGCCCAGCCTGCCGCCAGGCGCGTCCGGGGGCGGATTGACCAGCGCCACAATTGCGGAGCGGTTCGGCACAAACAAAAACGGAAACTTGAACGATAGGGACTCGTTCCGGGCTGAACTCGGGCTGGGTCCCGGCTCACTGACTATCCTACCCGAGGACGGTCGCGAGCTCTACTTCCAGGCAATCGACGCCGCGAAGGACGAGGTCCGGATCGAGATCTGCGTCCTTGAGGATCCGCAGATTCTGGAGCATCTTCAGGCGGCCCTCCAGCGTGGCGTCCGGGTTCGTGCGATCGTGGATAGCGGGAAGTACGACGCCCTCGCCTCAGAGCAAGCCAATCTGGCGCAGTACCTAACGAGCGCCGGCGGACAGCTTCACCTGAGCAATCCGGTGTTCCCAAGGAGTTTTCCAAAGATCATCCTCGTCGACTCCCGCCTGCTGATCTACGGCTCCGCGTGCCTTGACGAGATGACTTTTCTGCAATACATGGACTTCGCGACCACCAGCACGGACCCGCAGATTTGGCGCGAGCTCCAACGTCTTTTCGAGAACGATTGGGCGTACTCGGCTGCCGTGGGGGAGCAGCCGCCTCCGTTCAATCCGACCCCTCCCATCTCCAGGAGCGATCTGATCGTCTCGCCCGTCAACGGTGCGGAGCGACTGGTACGACTCTACCAGGCGGCGGAGCGAACGCTCGATGTCTACACGGAGCTGCTCGGAAATCTCACGCTCGAAAGCGAGCTGGTGGCCGCCGTCAAGCGTGGCGTGAGGGTTCGTCTCATCGCGCCGGAACAGGTAAACGGCGGCACGACGGAGACCCAGCAACTGCAGTACGACTCTCTCGCGGCGCTGGCGGCCGCTGGGGTGGACGTGCACGTGAGCGGCCCGGACGAGACTGCACAACTGCCCTACATGCACGCGCGGGCAGCCGTGGTCGACGGTAAGATCGCTTACCTCGGCTCGATCAGCCTTTCCCCGGATTCGATTACCTTCAACCGGGAGATGGGCCTGATCTTGCAGCAGCGAGTTCTCGTGCGGAAGCTCGAGGCGCAGTTCCAGTCGGACTACGACTTGCGGACCACGAAGTTCTGAGCGGCCGTTCCCGAGCCGACGGCTGGGGCAAAGCTCGACCACGACCACCGACCTCGATTCGAACAAAACCCCCATTTCTCGCGGATGTTGTTGTATCGTGATCGATGGTGATGGCCCCAGGACTCATTCGTAATCAGCAGGTCGTCGGTTCGAATCCGACGGGTGGCTCCAAAAAACTCCTCCTCAATGGAGGTGTGGAGGTTTTCTGATACACTCCTTCAGTTGTGAAATCCCGGTCTAGCGCCACGCTTGACACTCATGCGCTCGTGCTGCTCGTGGAACGGACGAAAGTCCTTAACGCCTCGCTAACGCGGGGTGGAGAAGTTCTGAAACTGAAATGTCCTTGCGGTGCAGTGATATTGCCGCCGACACCAGCCATACCTAGCCTCCAAGACCGTCAACGCGGCCTATTGAAATCGAAGATTCAGCATCACCTTTACGACCATCATGGGATGGCAGAACAACGCATTCGAGATGTTCTGAGGGAAGCCTTTGTTTTGCAGTAAAAAGGCGCACCCCAGCAACCGTCTAGATCGCCGGGCTTTGTTTCCCTGGCGTGCGCGGATTTCCGTCGAACTGCAGAGAATCTCTGAATGCGAAGACTGGGTGGGGGATTAGAAACGCCGGTGTCGCGAGAAAGCTTTCCGAAGGAAAACCCGCGCGCCCATTGGGGAAATCTCGCTGCCAAATTCGCTAGCATCGTCCAGAGAACTGGTTCGCCTTCGATTCGGCCGGGTGGCGGTCGTTAGCGTTGAATTCCGGTGTCGCGAGAATGCGGTTGGGATGCCGATAAGCCCGTCCTACGATCTGGCGTCCTCCAAGGCCGCTGGCTCAGCACCAATCAATCTGATTCTTTACTGCTAACCGGTGGTCATTCAATTGCCGCGGATCTGAGTCAGGAGCTGGCCGCGCTGAGCACCAGTGGAAACGCGCTGGTCAGTTGTCGGCGCGTGCTCCGGCGCTGCCGATTCTACCAACCCGGTCCTCCGAAGATGAATGACTACCGGGTTTAGTAGCCGAATCGAGTGAACCGCTCCTCGACCGGTCCTTGGATGACTTGAGTTCGTCGGACGGAAGTCTCGCAATCCAACGCATTCTCGCGACACCGGAATTTAAGGTTAATGAAGGAACTCGTACCGAACTGAACGCGAACTCACTCTCTGGCACGATGCTAACGGGACTTCGAGGCGAAATTTCCCCAATACACGCGCGGGGTTTCCATCGAAAAGATTCCTCGCGACACCGACGTTTCTAATCCCCCTGTACCTTTTTCGCTGTGACTCGTTTTTTCGAATCAGCTTGGTCCAACGGCAGCGCCGATCAAAAAATCTTCAGACGCGTTGTCCACAAGTCCACAGGCGGGATTCTTAAACCGATCCCAGAGCCTGTGGACCCTGTGGGCAACGCCTTCCTTTATGTCTGGTGGTAGGTGGGAATATAAATACGGCCGCCTTGCTGGGAGCGCTAGGAATCCCCTGCGCTTGGAGCGCCTAGCGAGGACCCGCGCCCCGGTGAGGCTGACCGTTGATGCACGTCCAGTGGGGAGTTGCGCCGCGAGCGCCAGTACAGGGGTGATGAGCATCATCGGCGGCCGAAGAGGAAAAAGAGGTGGAGTAGTGGAAAGCGATTATCGGATCTACGTTGGCATCGACTGGGCAAGTGTAGCCCACCAGGCCTGCGTGCTGAACCACGAACGACGAATTGTGTCCGAGCGATCCTTCGCGCACGCGGGTAACGCGATTGTAGGGTTTGCACAGTGGCTGAGCGGACTGACCGATGATCCTGGACACGTCGCCATCGCCATCGAGATTCCCCGCGGCGCCGTTGTCGAGACCTTGGTTGAGCGTGGCTTTCACGTCTACGCCATCAACCCCAAGCAGCTCGATCGTTTTCGCGACCGCTACAGCATGAGCGGAGCCAAGGACGACCGGCGGGACGCATTCGTGCTGGCTGACTCGCTACGGACCGATCAGCCCTGCTTTCGCCGCGTGCGGTTGGACGATCCGCGTGTTATCCAGCTGCGGGAACTTTCGCGCGTAGACGAGGACCTGCAACGCGAAGGTAATCAGCTGGCCAACCGCCTGCGCGAGCAGCTCCACCGGTTCTACGTACAAGCCCTTCAGCTGTGTCCGTCGGCCGACGAGCCCTGGCTATGGACGCTGCTCGAGCTTGCGCCATCGCCCAGCGTTGCGCGGCGCTTGCGACCGAAGCGTGTCGAGCGCCTGCTACACGCGCACCGCATTCGGCGCCTGAGCGCGGAAGAAGTCGTTTCCGCACTCCGGGCGCCGGCGCTGACGGTGGCCCCCGGCGTAGTCGAGGCGGCCACCGAACACATTGCCTTGCTCTTGCCGCGCCTGCGCCTGGTCCACCGCCAGCGCCAGCGTTGTGGTGCCCGCATCGAAGCTCTGCTCGACGAGCTTCAAGCGGCGGGTGAGGAGGACGACAAACCAGGAGAGCACAGCGACGTTGCGATCCTCCGTTCGCTGCCGGGAGTCGGGAGAATCGTGGCCGCCACAATAATCGCCGAGGCTTGCGCTGCTCTTACCGAACGAAATTACGATGCCCTGCGCGCGCATGCTGGTATCGCGCCCATCACCAAACAAAGTGGCAAGCATCGCACTGTCCTAATGCGCTACGCCTGCAACGGCCGCCTTCGCCAGGCGCTGTATCACTGTGCACGCGTGGCAGTAATGGGTGACCTGCCAAGCAAAACCTACTACACCGCGCAGCGCGGGCGCGGTCATACTCATGGCCGCGCCCTGCGCGCAGTCGCCGATCGACTACTGCGCATCTTGGTCGCCATGCTCACGACTCGAACCCTCTTCGATTGCTCAAAGGCACGACCGCCGCAGGTCAGTAACCCTTCAGAGAAAGTCGCATGAGCCTCTTGATCGCGGGTGGGGAGTCCTTGCTCCGCCAGCCAGTCCGCGATTTTCGCCCTCTCTGCAGAAGACTCGAGAATAGTTCGCATGTTGGCGCGCTTTCTTCTAGCCGAGGGACTGGAGAAGCTTAGATTCTGCCGTCAGTAGCCGACTTATGCTCGATTCTCTCTGTCGGGAATCGAGACGGTGCCCTTCGCGCCATTGTCAACCTCCACGGTGAGTAAAAATGGCGAACAGGGCGCGGATCCGAATAAACTCGTCGCGATCACCGACAATTTGGCGGCGACCACCCCCCTGCGGAAATCTTCACGACCCTCAAGACAGCCGGCAATCTGGAAGTTCTTCGCGGCGTCTCTTTCACTCCTGTGGGACGTGACCGCGGCGATCAAGAATAGAAGTTGCAACGCAAGCGCTGGCATTGAACCGCGCCTCGCGCCGTACCTCGCGAGGTGCGGTTTGCCAGATGCCGCGGGTGGTCGGATCACTTCGGTTTCAGCGGCGCGACAATGGCCCATTGGTAACCGTCGGGATCCGCGATGAAGGCTTCGATCCCGAACGATTCCTTGCGCGGCTCGCGCAGCCAGGGGATGCCGTGTTCTTTCAGTCTCGCGGCACAGGCGTCCATGTTGGGAGTGGTGAAATGCGGAATCATGCCCACGCCCTTGGGCTCGCCCGTCTTTTCGAAATCCCACGGCTTGGTGCTCAGAGCCACACCGAAGTTGCCGGCACTAAGCATCGCGAAGCGGAAGGAGCGAAATTCGACTTCCATTCCGAGACCGTCACGGTAGAACTGAATCGAACGGCCAAGGTCTGAGACCGTGAGCAGAATATGGTGTATCCCGGTTACGGCGCCGGGCGAAGGCGCAACGGCAGGCCCGTAATCGATCGGCCTCGCACAGCCACTTAGCACGCCGCTTGCCGCTAATATAATCGCGGCGAGTCGCAGCCGGTTCCTCAACGTTTGCCTCTATGGTTCATCGATCTCGCGGATTTCATCCCGGGCATGGTCAAGTCGCGCGCAGGTTCCACCGTCATGCGCTAGGCAAACCAGCATGCGGTCGTCATAAGTCGGCACCATCTGATTGACACATAGGATATCGCGAGCACCGTTCTCGTTTCCAGGGCGACCACCAGCGCCGGCCTACTTCGACGGCAATACCGCCACCGCAATGTGGAACTACGCGCAGAATTAGGCGTAACTCCACCAAGAGAACCGAGGCAGGCGCAAACTCCCGGTGCGCTTGCGTAAAGAAGCAGCGAGGCTGAGCACCTTCGATCACGGTATCGACAACACACAGATTCCGGCCGCAGAAATCGGTAACAGGCCAGACGGCGGTCGGGGTATCGGACAACGCGATCTACAAATGGTCATCCGGCCGGGGATATCCGAGCGTCGCAAACCTGGTGGCGCTGGCGCGAGCGGGGCGGGTGTCGGTGGAATGGCTGGCGACGGGCGCCGAGGCGGCGCAGAGTGCGCAGGCAATCACGCGCGCAGTCGAACACGGCGACTCAGGCCGGAAATATGATTCGCCGTCGATTGACCTTGCTCCGACTTCGAGACCAGCGTCCCCGGATGTGATGCGCAGTAGAATCGAGCCGACGACGTAAACGATCACGGCCGCCGTCATAGCGACGGCCTTGAATACGAGGGCAGGCCCAGCCGGCCCGCAACAAGGGCGACAGCGGCGCGTAAGCGCGCGCCCTCGGTCTGCCCTGTGTGTGGCGAATTGCTGATTCTGGGGAAATCAGTAATTCGCCACACACAGGTCGACGTAAGCCCCTGGAGAGGACTGGCGAGTGCAGCAAGATCGGAGACGGGGTTGGGGGCGGGAGCCGCCGCGGCACTGCGGCCAAAGAGGTCCGGCAGGCACCCGAGCGGCTCACCGGGATGGGTCTGCAGCCATACGTGGCGCACGGCGGCTGCAAGACTGGCTAAAGTCGCGAGCGCCGCTCCTGCGCATCCGCTCACGCTGAGCCAGTGCCCCCGCGATCGCAGGGACACTCCCAGGAAAAGCACGGCCGCGAACACACTCCAGCGCTGGATGAGGCAGAGCTCGCATGGTACCAGCAAGCCTACGTGCTCAATCAGCAGCGACGTGATGAATCCGGCCGCCGCCAGAAGCAGCGCAGCCGCGATCGTGTTCTTCGGTGCAATGACGCGCGCAGTCATAGTGATGTCTGGTCCGCGAATTGGTGCCTGTCGCCGGATCTGCCCTGCGCCGGCACAGCCTCTAGAACTTGTCGCGATTGCGCGCCAGCGCGCAAGACGCCTCCCAAGGTTTCTCTCCTTTGGACCGGGCAAGAACAAGCGGCCGGCATCTGCTAGTGGCAGATGCGCAGCGCACTGATGGAAGTAATCGGGTTGTCTCGGTAACGCGACGAGTGATGAAGTGAGCCTCTCATGTCGACTTGGGACAAGGCCGCCGTTCTCAAAGATACGCGAGCATTCATCGAGCACCTGCAGAGGTTGGAGGCGGAGGGTTGCCGATGGCTGGTTGTTCCGCTGGCAGAGGATGAATCTTCAGGATTGTTCAGGTGCAGTAAGTGCGAGACGGTCGCTCCGGACGCGGCACCCCTTTATTCACTAGCGACGCACATCGCGTTTGAACAGGAAGTGTTGCGCGCAATCGAGGCGAGTAACTCGCACACCGAATACGAGAGCCGCGTTTCCCGCATCGTCGAAGAAGAACCCACCCCGATGGTATGCGGAGCCTGTTGTCCCCGCGCCAGGCCCCACCGTCACGACCTGAACCATGCCTTCTAGTCATTGAATTTGACGACCCGATGCGCGCAGAAATCGAGATCGATCGCACGTATGGGGCACAACGGGTCGTCTTATCAAAACCCTACGAAGCTGTTGGCTTGGGCTGGAGAAGAGGGATACATTCGTCTCTTAATCAGCGGGTCTGGAGTTCGAGTCTCCAACGGCCCACCACCATTCAAGAGTGTTGGAAGTCCATAGGTTAGCCAAAACCTGTTTAGGCAAAGATGGGGCACCGCGATGGTCGGCTGACGATCCTGACTATGTAAAAACGTTGGCATTTTGACCGCCGAAAATAAATGCACGCTTCGCCTTTCCGAGTGACTGCCGTGCTGGATTCTCAAAGTGGAGGTTGATGTGCGCCGGCACCTTGCTCCCGAAGATAAGGCTCGGTTGGTGCTGCTTGTGATCCGATCAAAGCAGCCCGCTGCCGCCATTTGTAGAAAACATCGAATTAGTGAGAGCACCTACTATCATTGGCGAAAACGTTTCATTCTAGCAGGCACGGAGGCATTAAGGCGTTCACCGAAACGTCAAGGACGCCCAACCACCGGAAGGTCCCCGAAAAATGAAGGTGCTGCGTCCGTTGAAGCAGAAAAAATTCTCCTTCTGAAAGGCGTTGAAGCAGTACGAGCCAAAAACATTCAATGCCGGACGCGAATGCCAGAAGTGACAAAGCTCGCGATTGTCGATCTGATCAACGCGGCAACGATCCCAAAGGTGTTGGCTGTTTCGGTGACTGGCCTTCCGCGTAGCACTTACTACCAATGGCGAAAAAGGGCACGATTAAGTGGTTCGCTGCACGAAGAACGGTCTGAGTCAAAGTATGTCCCACTTACCGATCGTGCTTGCATAAAGGACGCGGTCTTCAAAATACTCCACTCACCGCCGTCAGACCACGGCTTCAACCGTGCGGCATGGAAGCTCGACGACCTTCAGCAAGCTGTGGAAAAGGCGGGTCTGAACCTGGGGAGGCACGCGATCCGCACCATCATCAAGGATGCAGGATACCGATGGCTCAAGGCTAGGAAGGTCCTGACGAGCAAAGACCCTGACTATCGCACCAAGCTCGACGACATTCAGCGTATTCTTGGCAGTCTTGCCAAAGACGAGGGCTTTTTCTCAATCGACGAATACGGGCCGTTCTCAGTGAGACGTCGTGCGGGGCGTCAGCTTGTTGCGCCGGGAGAAATCGCAACTGTTCCGCAGTGGCAGAGGTCCAAAGGCGTTCTAATCATGACGGCTGCGCTCGAACTGTCCACCAACCAGGTCACACATTTCTACTCGGAGAAAAAGAATACGGAGGAGATGATAAAATTGCTGGGTATTCTTCTTGAGCAAAACCACCACCTTTCACGGATCTATCTCTCTTGGGACGCTGCGTCGTGGCATATATCGAAGCGGTTATCAGAACGGATCGCGTCCAATAACGTCATGGCCCATGTCACGGGCTCCACGCGAGTGGAAGTAGCACCACTACCCGCCGGTGCCCAGTTCCTAAATGTGATCGAGTCCATTTTTAGCGGTATGGCTCGGGCTGTCATCCACAATAGCGACTACAAATCCATAGATGATGCTAAGGCTGCGATTGATCGATACTTTGGGGAACGCAATGAACATTTTCGCGCAACCCCCCAACGTGCTGGCAAACGGATTTGGGGCAAGGAGCACCAACCCGCTACCTTTTCCGAGGCAAATAATTGTAAGGATCCGACGTATCGGTGATGTCTGATTCCGGCGATGATTCACGACGGTTGCGTTGCGGCCCCGCGCCGGGCGGCGATCGCACCGATTAGTAGTCCGTCGCCGCCAGCGGGTCGGTCGAGGCAGCTATATTTTTGAAGTCCGGTAGATGAACAGGGCGAAAAAAAGCACGCCGATGATCGCGGCCTCCGCGATCATCGCCATCATGCTCCTGCCCGGCGCCAACGACTGATCGTTAGTCTGGTATGTTATCGTGACCGGGCCGGCTGGTGGTTGAGTCGTCGAACCGTACAGCGCCGGCGAATTGTTAACCGACAGCACGTTGATCCGCCCCTGCGCCTCAAGGATCCATTCTTCATTCGATGGGCACGCCGGACGCGGCCGCGACCTCGTCGGCGCGATGAATCATTCCGAACTCGGGATCGCGTTGCGTCATCTCGCCGAACGACGCGTCGTCGCGTTCGCTAAATGTCACGCGGATCGGACCAACCTTCAGGTCGAGGACGACTTCGCGGGTCTGGCGTGCTGTGTGTGGCGAATTGCTGATTCTGGGAAATCAGTAATTCGCCACACACAGGTCGCCAATCTCGACGCCAGGCGTGCCCGAGATATATCGTCGTGGTCGGAACAGAAGCCAAGACGACAGCGGCCCGGCTTCGCGTCATTCCGAGCATCGCCATCGAAACCGAAACAAACGCACTGAGGAAGCCTCCGACACCATCCAGCCCGATTGGAGCGCGAGGTTTATGCGCGCCTGCGCCTGCGTGACTGCGGCCCGTCAATCGCCCACGAGGGGCCCACGCGGATCTTTACCGGAAAAATCCACCTCCATCGGCGGCATGCTGCACGCTAGCGACGGCGGCGTGAATTTCGCCACCGCCGGACCCTCGGTCATGTAGTCCTTCGTGTGAAAGATACCGAAGTAACCGTTGCCCACGTTCGGCAGGCCGGCGTCTGAGCACCCGGCGGCGCATCCAGTCGCCGGACACACGTCGGAGTACGCGAACAAGAATGTTGGAAAGCCTGACGCTGAATCGGCGCCGCAAGTGGTTGTCTGGAGGTCCTGGATAAACTTCTGCTCGGCACTGATCGTCGTCGACGGCACCTTCACACTGTTCGGGCATCCGCTGTTGTAACCGGTCTCGCCGATGAAAGTATGCGCCTTTCCGCAATAGTTTTCAGAGATGGTACTGAACAGCATTTGCACCTGCTTCCAGCACTGCGAGCCGTCGTATGGCCATGACGGCGGCACGCTCGCCACG
>Ga0074044_10003676_pt1 | contig 12967 bp, 12 predicted proteins | sample BogForMeECP23OM1_FD_94443 | JGI IMG/M metagenome (GOLD analysis project Ga0074044, IMG submission 94443) | Bog forest soil microbial communities from Calvert Island, British Columbia, Canada - Bog Forest MetaG ECP23OM1 | ecosystem: Environmental > Terrestrial > Soil > Wetlands ...
GATCGAAACTTTGAATGGAGACATTCGCATTCTGGAAAAACAATGAACACACAAACCATGCAGTCGAAATCGCTCGCTTTTGCAGGGCCATTGGCGCTTCTGGCCCTGGCCCTCGCCGTGCCGCTGGTGCTCGCGCAACAAAAGAGCACGGGGAGCACGGAGGTCGGGGACCGCGTCACCGTGAATCTCAGCGACCCCTCGCGCCCGGCCACCGTCAAGGCCAGCCTGCTCAACGGCAGCATTTTCGTAAAGGGGCATGACGGCAAGGACATTCTCGTCGAGGCGCACGTGAGGACGGGCTCTGGGCACGGCCGTAGATGGGCGGAGGAGCCGGAAACTCCCGAGACGCCGCGGACGAGGCCGCCCAGACCCCGGGCGCAAGAACCGGACGACGCCGATGAGCAGAAGGACAAGGATGAGGGCGATTCCGACAAGCCCTCCACGAAGGGAATGAAGCGGCTGGCCATTGCGGCCACGGGTTTGACGGTCGAGGAGGAAAACAACCAGGTCCGCGTTTCCACCGACTCGATCAACCGCTCGATTGATCTGACGATTTCCGTTCCCCGGCAGACCTCCCTGGTGCTGCACACCGTCAATGGCGGCAACATCGAGGTCAGCGGCATCACTGGCGACGTGGAAGTGAACGACATCAACGGCTCCGTGCGCCTCGACCACATCTCGGGCAGCGCCATTGCCCACGCGCTCAACGGCGCGGTGCGCGTGGTGTTCGACCACATCTCGCAGAAGCCCATGTCGTTCAGCTCCATGAACGGCGCGATTGACGTGACGTTTCCTCCCGACCTGAAGGCCAACCTGACCATCAAGTCCGATCGCGGCGACGTCTACAGCGACTTCGACGTGCAGATGCAGGCCGGGGCCTCTCATCAGATCGAGGAAGACGGCCGCCCGCACGGAGGGGCCTACCGCGTAAAGATTGACAAGACCATGCACGGAGTCATCAACGGAGGCGGCCCGGAAATTCAATTCACCAATTTCAACGGCAGCATCTACATCCGCAAAGCCGGCGCGTCGCACGAGTAGCCGCGCTGCCGCGCCTGCCCAAAGTTTACCCGCCGGGACGGACTGCCTTAACCCCGTTCTCGCCGACCGGGGAATCGGCGTCAACGGAGCAGGGAAGCGCGTCCCGGCGGTCCCATCTCGGTCGCCTTCCGTTCGCAACGGCGGTCGTTTTTCGATTTTCGGCGGTGTAGGACAGGCATTCCTGCCTGTCTCCCGCACGCGCAGTGGATTGCCTGGACCACTCCGCCAGAGAAGCGCTCTCCCCCTCTTTTCACCCCACACATTCCCCAGCGTAAACTGTTGGCGTCATGGTGCGCCATTCGGCCAAATCAGCAAGCGCGGGGAATCGATCGCCGGCCGCGCGGAATCCAACAGGGAAGGGAACTGGGAGCAACGCCGGCTGGGGCCAGCCTCCCTGGAAGATTGATTTCCATCCGCCCACGCGCCGTCTGCCCCGCGAAGTGGACTTCGCCATCGCCGGCGGAGGGTTTACGGGGCTGGCCGCGGCCGCCTGGCTGCGCCGGCTCGCTCCGCAGGCCCGCGTGGCGGTTTTCGAAGCCGGGACCGTCGGCGCCGGCTCGAGCGGGCACACCGGCGGAATCGTGCTCGGAGAAACGGCTGCGGGCGATCTTCCCGGCCTGGGCGATGTGCTGGAGGGATATCCGAGAATTCTGCGCGCGCTGCGGGTGGACGCCGACCTGGCGCTCGACGGAGCCTACGAACTGTCGCACCAGCCCGGCCTGCCCGAATCGCCCATCGCGTGGACCGACTCCGGCAATTTGCGGGTCGCCGGGGAGGTTCCGGGCGGCTCCGTGGATCCCGGGAAAGTCGTGAGCGGCCTGGCGCGCGCGGCGGAGCGGCTGGGCGCGCGCATCTTCGAAAAGTCGCCGGTCGAGGGATTCGCATCCGGAAAGCGCGTGCGCATGCTCGTGCGCGGCGCGGAGGTGCGCGCGCGCGGGGCGCTGGTGGCAACAAACGCGCTTTCGCTCGAGCTGAGCGGGCTGGCGGGGCACGCCCAGCCGAAATTCACGCTGGCCGTGGCCACGGAGCCGCTCTCGCAGTCGCAACTCAAGGCAGTGGGCCTCGCCGCGCGCAAGCCGTTCTACACCGTGGACCTGCCGTATCTCTGGGGACGCCTTCTGCCGTCCGATCAGGTCGTCTTCGGCAGCGGGCTCGTTCACCTCGACGACTGGCGCGAGCTGACCGGGATCGATATTGCGAAAGGGGAGCCTGCCGCGCTGATGGCGCGACTCATAGCACGCGTGCGCGGATTGCATCCCGCGCTGAGGCGCGTGGAGTTCACTCACCGCTGGGGCGGGCCCATGCTGATCGGCGAGGATTGGCAGCCCGTGTTCGCGCGGCACCCCCGCAGCCCGCGGGTGCTGGTGCTCGGCGCCTATTCCGGCCACGGCGTGGCGCTGTCCGTGTATCTGGGCTGCTGGGCCGCGGAAGCGCTGCTGGGACGGAAACGTTTGCCCAGATGGAGGCAGGAACAGGGCGCCCGATGACGCTCGGGAATCCTGTCCGGCCGAACTTCGAGTTTCGCTTTTCTAATTTCGTCCGCCGCGCCTGCCCGCCGTGGCGGAGCAGATAATTTCGGGTCTCTTTTCTTCGCCTTCCGTTCTCCCTCGCCCCCTACCCCCTGTGTTTTCAACCTCCGAAAATCGATTGTCGACCCTAAAAAATCGATATTCCTATACGACTCCGTATTATGTAAACCTGGATTTTGGCGTGAGAATAGCCCACTTTTGCTCCTGTCCCATTTTGGGAATTCGCTGATGCATGACCTCTCCCGGGCCAAGTTTCGTTTTATGCGCCACGCCCCGAAGGGTTTCACGGAGGGCCCTTTCCCCGCTTGCGCGTGTGTACATCTATGTGTACACTAGGAGCCGTAAGGAGCAGGGCCATGACCACCATTAAAGTCGGCGTGCGCGAATTCCGCGAACGGATCGCCACCTTCCTGGAATCGGATACCCCCGTCGCCGTCACCAGGCGCGGCGAAACTCTCGGTGTGTACGTTCCGACCCGCCGCAGGCGCCCCAAGACGGCCGACCTCTCCGAACTCAAGGCCGCAGCGGACCGACTCGCCAAGGCATTGGCGGACGTTGACGAAGAAGCCCTGGTCGCCGAGTTTAAGGAGTCCCGCCGGCGCGGGAGGAGTGCCGCCCGCTGAGATGCTCGTTCTCGATGCAAACATCCTGATCCGTGCCGTCCTGGGGCGCCGTGTTCGGCAACTGATCGACACCTATGCAGCCCAGGGCGTCCGCTTCTTCGCCCCTGACGTTGCCTTCGATGACGCCGGGAAATATCTGCCTCCCCTGCTGAAAAAGCGGGGCAAATCTGCTGAAGACGTACCGGCGTCTCTCGAGTACTTGCGAACCCTCATCGAGCCGGTTGACCGGGAACTTTACGCCGTCTTTGAAAACGAGGCTCGACAGCGCTTACGCGGGCGCGACGAAAATGACTGGCCGGTCCTGGCCACCGCGCTCGGACTGGGATGCGGCGTGTGGACCGAGGATGCGGACTTCTTCGGCACGGGTCTCGCCGTGTGGACCACAAACAGCGTAGAGATTTTTCTCAAGGGGCAGGCAAAGTCACCCGAATCTCAGGAAGAATGATTTTCCCCGGATCCTTTTGAGCACCGTCATCGCCGCTTCGCCCGAGCGCGTCCAAGCGGGCCTTCCAATCCTCCAACCCTTCGCAGGCTCCGCAGCGCGCCGAGGCCGGCTTCCACCGCCAAGCGCTCGTCAATCGCGCGCCGCACCGCCGCTGAGTTGCTGGGCGACTGCAGGGCTTTGCGAAGCCGCCGGACCTTCCCGGCCTCCAGCAGAAGATTGACGCGCGTCAGTGGTGCCTGGCTCATCGTGCCCCTACTGTGCAGTTCCAACTGCAAATATGCAGATCAGGCTGGGGCCCCGAAACGGATGGCAAGAAGTCCTGTGAAGCGATGCGGCTCGCTACTTCCGCCCCGTACGAAACTCCTTGCAGCGGACAAGAAAATCCTCTCGCATCTCGGGTGCCGAGCGAAACGAGGTCGTGGAAATCAACCGCAGGAAGGCTGCCTCCGCGTCCACTAGGTTCCGCGCGCCTCCGGCCAGCAGCACGCCGAGCGTTCCGGTGGTCGCAAGGCCTCGTCGCTTCGCCTCCGCCCGGCCCTGCTTTTCGTCAATCAGCAGAAGGTCCGCGCACGCCTCCTGCGCCAGGAGAATCGCCTCGCGCTCGCCCGGGTCCAGGAGGTCGAGGGCCTGATCCCGCTGCACCGCAACGGTCCGGATTTCGATCCAGGAGGGCACACGCCCCGCCCACAGGCCGACTGCCGTAGGAGCGGCCGCGTGTCGCAATTCTTCCATCACGGCGCCGGGAACAAGCACCCGCCCGAAGAGTTTCTGCAGCAGGGTTTCCGACTCGATCTGAATGAGATAATTCAGGGGAGAAGCGTCGGCGACGACGATCATGCCCGCCCGCGGCCCTCGTTGCTGGCTCTGTCTCCGAGCTTCCGCAGGGTATCCCAATCCTCGGCGAGGTCCGCAGGTCCGTAGGCGTGGTCGTAAATGCCGCGCGTCTTCAGCAGGGCTTCGAATTCAAACCGCGAACTCAGACCCAGCAGTCGGCCCGCCTGATAGGACGTCAATTTGCCCGAGAGATACCCCGCAAGCGCCACCGCTTCCAGCGCCTCTCGAGCGGGGTCCGCATGCTGCGTGATGTCGTTCGGCAGTTCCACTCTGATTTCCATTGCGGGAACTCCTCAGCAGAGCCTGCAACAAGCCTACCATGAAAGCCGCGAGCCGGGCTGCGCAGAAGCGTAGCGCCGGCATTCATGCCGGCATCCCTCCCCCTGTTTCATCATATCGCTCGTCACTCGCCACTGTTCCAACGTGCTGGCCCGAATCTTGCATCCGGAGTTGCACTCCGCGGAGCAGGTGGTCCCGCGGCGCGGGAACCTGTTGTAGAGAAGCTGCGGCCTTCAACTGAATCTGGGACATGCTCATCGCCCGGCGTTCTGCGGCAGCCGCGCCAAAGCACGGCCAACCCATTCGAGCGCGAAAGTCACGGGCCACCTGCTCGGGTCCGAGGAGAGCAGAACGGCGCGACAGGAACTGTCAAATCTTACAAGCTTGGCGTATACATCGGAAGCGCAGGTGCTTGCTGGTACCACTACCTCCTCGGGTTGTGTTATAAGTTGACGGGATGGGTGTTCTTAAGACATTTACAATCAGTGGCTTGTGGGGAGCAAAAGATCTGAGCCTGAGCTTCCACGAGGACGTTAACTTCCTAATCGGCCCCAACGGTTCCGGCAAGACTACAGTAATCAACCTAATCGCGGCTGCATTGAGCGCCGATTTTCCGACACTCGACCGTGTCGAGTTTAAGAAGATCGATATCCACTTGACGGGGCCAGATGGCGCCATGATTCAGGTCCTGAAGAAAAAAGAGCCAGATTCTCCGTTCTTGGGTGTCACTTACAGATATAAGCCAAAACGGGACGGCCCATGGAAGGTCTTTTCCCTCGAAAACGTGGAGGGTCAGATGGCCTTCAGGGACTGGAGCAGGCATACTCACCGCCGCGTCGCGAACCCAATCGAAGTCCTGGGCATCGAAGTGAATTTCACATGGCTCTCGATCCACAGAGCCGCTCCCTCAAGACCGAGGGAGGATAGGACAGCTCCTAAGGAGCTGCTTGTTCCCGCAGCGATAGACGCGTTTGCAGCCCAACTCCCGATCGACCCACAGCTTAAGGCCCACTACACCCGTCTGTTCACGGCAGTCAATCCTACAGCGGCGGGTGGCCCGACCGCCCCGGCTTAACTTGCCATTGGCTGTGGCGGGCGGTCCCGAGCGCGGTCACCGGAAAGGTCCAAGGCTCCCCACGCGCCGGTCCTTTTTGAGCCCGCGGCCCACACCCAGCATTTTCCCGAGCCCTTAAACTGCCCTGTGCCCCCGGCGCACAGGGTCTAGAATCGACGCAAGCCCGCCGATGGCCCTTAGCAGCCCCCAGCCCTCCCGAGGCCGCTTCCTCGCCTTCCTATTGCGTCGGCGGCGCGTCGGTTTACCCGGTGGCACAGCCACTCTTGACTGTGTTCTGCGGGACGGCCCCGGACCCATCAAGGCAAACTCACCCTCTACCATTCTGTTCTGAAATGCCCATCTCGAAGTACAATCAGTGACGATCAGGAGGATGCGCGATGCCACAGGATGGAGTTCTTCCGCCCAGTTCCCGGCGGGCTTTTCTGCAGCTCTCGGCGGCCGCATCCGCAGCGGCTGCTCTGGGCGTGGTTACCGAGCCCATGCTGGCGCGTGCGCAACGAGGGGATCGCCCGAGAGTGCATCCCAAAGATGCGGTGATGATTGACTCGAACGAAAACCCCCTTGGCCCGGGGGATGCGGCGCGCGAGGCGGCCGCGGGCGTGGTTCCGCAGGGCGGGCGCTACTCGTCATGGCTTACCGAAGACCTGGAAACAACATTCACCTCGATGGAAGGGCTGAAGAAGGAATACATCCGGACGTTTCCGGGATCGAGCTTGCCGTTGCACTACTCGGTGCTGGCGTTTACTTCGCCGACGAAAAGCTACGTGACCGCCGACCCGGGATTCGAGGCCGGAGTGCATGCGGCGGAGAAGATCGGCGCGCGCGTGGTGAAGGTGGGACTGACGAAGGACTACGCCCACGACGTGAAGGCAATGCTGGCCGCGGCGCCGGATGCCGGACTGTTCTACATCTGCACGCCGAATAATCCGACGGGGACGCTGACCAGCCACTCGGACATCGAGTACGCGCTGGAGAACAAGTCCGCCGGGTCGATCCTGCTGGTGGACGAGGCCTATATCCACTTTTCGGACGGCACATCGGCGCTGGACCTGGTGAAGGCGGACAAAGACGTGGTGGTGCTGCGGACGTTTTCAAAAATCTACGGGATGGCGGGAATCCGCTGCGGATTTGCGCTGGGGCGGCCGGACCTGCTGGCCAAGCTGGACGTGTGGGGCGGATGGAATTCCATGCCGATCACGGCGGTCGCTGCCGCCACGGCGAGCCTGAAGGACGCGCAGCTCGTGCCGCAGCGGAAGCGGATGAACGCGGCGGTGCGCGAAGCGACGTTCGAGTGGCTGAATCGCATCGGATACTCTTACATTCCGTCGCAGTCCAACTGCTTCATGATGGATACGAAGCGGCCGGCCAAAGACGTGATTGACGGCATGGCGGCGCAGAACGTTTTCATTGGGCGCATCTGGCCGGTGATGCCGACGTGGGTGCGCATCACCGTGGGAACGGGGCCGGAGATGGAGCGGTTTCAGGCGGCGTTCCAGCGGGTGATGGCCGGCGCGTCTGCCGGGCGCGTGACGCCGGCGCCGCCGGGGCTGGGAGACCATTTTGATGGCGCGCCGCGGCGAAGCGCGGTGAATTCGCGCGGGTAGAGCGCTGCGATTGCCGGCCGGCTAATCCAGGATGAAGGTGACCTCCATGGTCACACGGTACTCGACGATCTTGCCCTTCTCCACTTTGCCTTTCAAAGAGAGCACTTCGATGCCGGTGATTCCGCGCAAGGTTTTTGCGGCGCGATTCATGCCCTCATCCACGGCTTCTTTGAAACCTTTTGGGGAAGCGGCGGTGAGCTTGGTGACGCGAGCAACGGCCATAGGATTCCTCCCGTTCGTGTCGTCCGGCTGGTAGGCCGGGGCGAGTGTAGAGGCGGGATCATCCCTTCACAATCCAGAGGGGATGGCGGCGTAAAGCCGCCTCTACTCGATTTGCGCGGAAAGCTATATATGACCGGCCGCCGGGAGTCAACCCCGGAGGGGATTCGTTCGGACCGTTCGCCCCGCCTGCCCCGATGGATTTAGCAGGATGCTGAAAAAGGCCGGCGCGAGTGTAGAGGCGTACCGAAGCATCGGGATTATCCCGGCACAATCCAGAGGGGATGGCGGCGTAAAGCCGCCTCTACATTGGTGCCGCCCCTGATTTTTCAACGTGCTGTTAGATGGTGACGGCGGCTTCGTCGAGCAACTGGCGGACTTTTCGCAGCAGGCCTTCGCGGGAGAAAGGCTTTTCGAGCAGAACGACGCCTTCGGCGAGGCCGCCGGCCTGAACGACGCGGTCGTTCGAATACCCGGACATGTAGAGCACGGGCAGAGTGGGATCGAGGGCCGTCAATTGCTCGGCGAGCTGGCGGCCTCCAATCCCGGGCATGACGAGATCGGTGATGAGCAGTTGAATGCGCGTGGGGGCAGTGCGGGCAATCTGGAGCGCTTCCTTGCCATTCGCGGCTTCGAGCACGGTGTAGCCGCTGTCGGTGAGGAATTCCTTGGTGAGGGTGCGCAGGGGCTCCGCGTCTTCCACCACCAGAACCGTTTCCGTTCCCTGGAAAGATGTGCGCGGGGATTTGCGGACCGCGGAAGGCGTGAGCGAATGATCTTCCCGGGGAATATAAATCTTGAAGGTGGTGCCCTGGCCGATCTCGCTATAGACCCAGATGAAGCCGCCGCTCTGCTTCACGATGCCGTAGACGGTGGCGAGGCCCAGGCCGGTGCCTTTGCCCAGCGCTTTGGTGGTGAAAAAGGGCTCGAAGAGACGGCTCTGAGTTTCCGCGTCCATGCCCACACCGGTGTCCGAGACGCAAAGCACGACGTAGCGCCCCGGGGGAACGATGCCGTGGCGGGACTGGAAGCTTCCTTCGAGATTGGCGTCGCAGGTGGCGACGGTGAGCGTGCCGCCATCGGTCATGGCATCGCGGGCGTTGATGAGGAGGTTGACGAGAGCCTGCTCGAGTTGATGGGGATCCACGCGGACGTTGCCCAAGGCGGGATCGAGAAACGTTTTGAATTCGATGTGCTCGCCGATGAGACGGCCGAACAGCTTTTCGACACCTTCCACGATCGCGTTCAGGTTGGCGACCTGCGGATAGAAGACCTGTTGGCGGCTGAAGGCCAGGAGCTGGCGGACCAGCGCGGCGGCGCTGTCTGCCGCCTTTTTGACCTGCGAAAGGTTGTTAATCGCCGGGTGCCCCGGTTCCAATCGCTCGGCCATCAGCTCGGAATGGCCGGCGATGGCGCACAGAAGATTATTGAAATCGTGGGCCAGGCCTCCGGAGAGGCGGCCAATGGCTTCCAGCTTCTGGGACTGGCGGAGCAGGGTTTCCAGTTCGCGGCGCTCGGTGATGTCGCGCGCGATCCCCTGGATGCCGACATCCTCTCCCCGGCGACAGGGGAGCACGCTGGAAATCTCCAGGTTGATGCGGCGCCCATCGGAGTGGATGAGGGTGATTTCGCAAGCGGAGTGAGTTTGCCCGCTGAGGACTTTCTCGAGGATCTCGGCAAAGCAGGAGCTGTATTCCGGAGCAATCAGGTTCTTGATGTTCAGCTTCAGGGCTTCTTCCTGCGTGTAGCCGAAGACGAGTTCTCCGGACTTGTTCACCGAGGTGATGTTTCCCTCGAAATCCAGGGTGAAGAAGATGTCCTGCGAATTATCGAAGAGCTCCCGGAGGCGCAACTCGCTCTGGTGCAGGGCCTCGGCGGCCCTCTTCTTGTCGAGGACGTATCGGAGAGAGCGGCGGAGCAGGTCGGAGGAAAGGGTTTCGCGGACGAGGTAGTCGGCTGCGCCGGCGTGCAAGGCTTGTTCTCCAAGGGCCTGATCGCGCTGGGAAACGAGGGCGATGATGGCCAGCTCGGGAGCGTGCGCCTGCATCACGGTAGTCAGGCCCTGGAGGCCGGACAGGTCCAGATCCAGCAGGAGCGCTTGGAACTTCGCGGCTTCCAGCCGCTGTAAACCCTCCTGAAGGGACTCGGAGGTTTCAACCCGGAATGCCGGGCTGCCAGCCTCCCGGAGAATGGACTGGAGGGACGGCCAAGTGGAGCGGTTGCCTTCCAGCAGAAGCACGGAAACGGCATCGGGGCACATGTCTTTCTCTTTCTACTCCTTTTCTACTGCGCACGGCCGCAACACTTCCTGAGTCTGTCTCTCCCGCGCGTGCGCCTGCTGATGCCCGGATTCGACGGCGGTGCTCAGGTTACGGCGAGAAACTCCACATGGAACACGGCGTTCATTCCGTTTTGCGATAACCGGGGAAGAGGCGCCAGACTTCCCGCAGCAACTGTTCGGGCATTTGAGCCTTATGCACGAAGGCGCTGGCTCCGCGGCCGATGCACTCGGCCCACAGGATGGTGCCCGACAATTCAGAGAATAGAATGATGGGCATGGTGGGAAACTTCCGGTGAAGCTCGCTGGTAACGTCGAGGCCGCTCATCCGGGGCATGTTGATGTCCATCAGCAGCAAATCGGGGCGGATCGCCTCAGCTTGCTGCAGGACGTTGATGCCGTCGCTTGCTGTGCCGATGATCTCAAAGCCGCCTTCCATTTCCAGGTAGGAGCAGATGGAGTTGAGCGCGGTGGGCGAATCATCGGCCACCAGGACGCGGATACGGCTCGGACTGGACATGGACTGGCACCTCTTTGCGGCGAACATTCCCTCAACCTCGGGGAGAGTGTGGAGGAATGCGGGAGGAAAAAGAATTCAGCAGATTGCCTACGGAGTTTCCGGTATACGGCGGGGCTGGCGGCTAGCCCTCGATGATGCGGTTGCGGACGGCGTAGTGGACGAGTTCGACGATGGAGTGAATGTCCAGCTTCAGCATGATATTGGCTCGATGCGTCTCTGCGGTGCGCACGCTGATGCCGAGAACTCCGGCCACTTCCTTGTTGCTTTTGCCCTCGGCCAGGAGCTGCACGATTTCACGCTCGCGTTGCGTCAGGCGGCCCCGGGAACGGCGCGCGGGCGTGGCCGGGCCGGCGCCCCGCGGGCCAAGGTGGGCGGCGCTTTGGGCGAGCCGGGAAGAGAAATAGGGCTTGTGACGGCGCAGTGATTCCACCCCCGCAATCAGGTTGCGGTCCGCGTCATCCTTCAGGATGTAGCCGCGTCCCCCGGCGTCGAGCACCTGCTGAACCATCTGGTCGGAGTCGTGCATGGTCAGAATGAGCACCTCGGTTTCGGGGGAGAGCTTGAGGAGTTGCCGCGTGGCTTCAATCCCGTTCAACAGGGGCATGCTGATGTCGAGCACGGCGACATCTGGTTTGAGTTTCCCAGCCTTCTCGACGGCGTCCCGGCCGTTGACCGCTTCGGCGCACACCTGCCAGCCCGGCCGGGACTCGAGCAAGGTGCGGAGTCCCGCCCGGACAACCGCATGGTCATCCGCGACTAGAATTCGACAGGGCATGAGTAGCGCCGGCCGGCAGCGGGATTCTGGCCCGCACCGTGGTTCCTGAACCGCTCGATTCTATCTCCAGTTCTCCTCCCAGTTGAGTCAGGCGTTCGCGCATCCCGAGGATTCCCACACCGAGGCGCGCCCCAGGCAGGGCCGGGTTCTGCGCTTTCCCCTGGGGCATGCCGTGGCCACGGTCGCTGACTTCCAGATTCACTCCGGCCGCGTCGCTCAGAAGGCGAATCCTGGCCGTGGGGCTTCCGGAATGGCGCTGGATATTCGCCAGGCTCTCCTGCACGATGCGGAAGAGCGCCGTCTCCGCGTCCTGAGGCAGGCGTCCGAACTCCGGCGAGATCTCCAGCTCCAATTCAATCCCGCTGCGCTCGCTGAATCCTTCGGCGTACTCCTTGACGGTCGAGGCGAGGCCCAGCTCATCGAGCAGCGGAGGGTGCAGCAAATAGGAAAGCGTGCGGATCTGCCGGGACATATCCTGGAGGATTCCCCGGGCGTTGGCGAGCACCTGGCGGTTGCGCTCGTCCAGGCCGGCGGAGGATTGAGTGACCTGGGCGATGCTCAGATTCACAGCGAGGACGCTCTGGGCCAGGCTGTCATGGAGGTCCCGGCCGAGGCGGCGGCGTTCCTCGTCCTGAAGCTGGAGGAGGCGGGCGGAGAGCTGCTGAAGAGCCAGCGCGCGCTGCTTCTGCTCGGTGATGTCGCGAGCCACGGTCAGGACGCAGGTCTGTCCGTTGAGCACGATGATGTCGGCGGACAGCAGACAGGATCTCATCTCGCCCGACTTGACGCGCAGGTCGGCTTCAAACTGACTGGTGCGCCCGAGGTTCAAGACCTGATTCATGAATTTTCCGCGGCCGGCGGGGTCGGGCCACAATCCCAGCTCGACGGCCGATTTCCCAAGCACTTCCTCCCGGCTCCAGCCAAACAGGCGCGAGTACCCGTCGTTGACCTCCACGTAGCGGCCGTCCGCGAGCGTGCTGATGGTCATGGAGTCCGGGGAAGAATGGAAGGCCTTGGCGAACATTTCCTGGGAGAGGCGCTTCTCCTCCTCGGCGCGCTTCAGGTCGGTGATGTTGATGAGGGAAGCGATAACGCGCACCAAACGGCCGTCGGGAGCGATCTCGGGCACGGCATCCACAAGGGTCCAAATGACCTCTTTGGAGCTGGGGAGAGGCCAGCCGATCACCTCATTTCGAACCGGTTGCCGCGTTGCGATCACACGGGCAGCGGGGCGCAACTCGGGCGGGATGGAACTCCCATCCTCGCGAATCGCCGGCATGATTTCGTGGCTTTTCTTGCCTAGTATCTCTTCCTTCGGGGGCCCAAACATTTCGATCATGGCCTGATTCAGAAACTGGAGCCGTCCATCCGGGCCCCAGGTGGAAATCCCCACGCGCAGGGTTTGCACCAGCGAACGGAAGCGCTCCTCACTCAAGCGCAGCGCCTCCTGGACTTTCCTCAAGGCGGTGATGTCGGCAAAGGAGGCGATCACCGAGGTAATTTCACCCGCGTCGTTGAGCTGGGGGATGGCATTCCCGATGATCCAGAGAATCTCCCCGGAATCCTTGCGGCGCCAGCCCATCACCTCACCGCGGACGGGCAGGCGCGTTTCAATGGCACGGGCCACGGGCCGCAAGGAAAGAGGCATCTCGGACCCGTCCTCATGCAGGGCAGTCAAACCGAACTCGGACACCTTCTTTCCTTCAAACTGCTCCGGCAGAAGGCCAAACATTTCCGCGGTCGCC
>Ga0074044_10003678_pt1 | contig 12961 bp, 12 predicted proteins | sample BogForMeECP23OM1_FD_94443 | JGI IMG/M metagenome (GOLD analysis project Ga0074044, IMG submission 94443) | Bog forest soil microbial communities from Calvert Island, British Columbia, Canada - Bog Forest MetaG ECP23OM1 | ecosystem: Environmental > Terrestrial > Soil > Wetlands ...
ACCATTAGGTCTGGACGATCGCCTATGCTGACCTTGTAGAGTTGTTCGGGGCGATAGACTTTAGTGTCCATTTTTCGTCCTTGGGGATCACGGATCTCTAATATTTTTTTGGTTAATTCGGCTCTTTCGCGATCGAGGTCTTTCGGTTCGATTATGCCCTGCGCTTCTCTATCTTTCACGTTGAAGAAGACTCGGGCGTAGTAGCCTCCCCACGCCCAGGCTTTGGTGCGGCTCCAATCAATTGCTGCCTTGTCGAACTCAGTAATCTTCTGCGGATTCTCCTTTAAGACCAGATATCCTTCTTTGATGAGCCACTGATTGAAGCAGAAGGCTCCTCTCATGCCTTTTGCGCCGTGATCTGAAATAACGAGCACCGTAGTGTCGGACCCCACGATTGAAAGCAGTCGTCCTATGTGCTCATCGATTCGTTTGTAATATTCAACACCCACTGATTCGTACGGGTTTCCGGGAACGTACTTGGGATGATCTTTGTCGAAGAATTTCCAGAACGCGTGATGTAATCGGTCTACTCCAATCTCATTAAACATGAAGAAATCCCAAGGACGCGTGGTTAGCAGGTGCTCAATGATCTGAAAATGCTTCTCCGTCATATCAATTAGGTTCTTCAGCAATTCGTCTCGATTTTCAATTCGAAATTCGACATCGAAGGGGTATGGGCCTACGATCTTCTCAATCTCCTGCTTCAAGGCTGGCGGATAGGTGTATTCTCTGTCTGCGTCTGGGGTAATGAAACACGAGATCAACTCTCCGTTCACCTTGGTGGGAGGGTAGGCTGGAGGAATACTCACGATACAGACCCTTTTACCGTGTTTACTGAGAATATCCCAGATTTTTTCCTCTTTGACCGATAACGAGTTGGCAATGTATCCGTCCGTGTAGGAGAAGCCCTTTCTATGTCTAAACCCGTAAATCCCTAAGCGTCCAGGGCTAGTGCTCGTACTCATGACCATCCATGCTGGAATAGTAATAGGAGGATGGCAGCTTTCCATTCTACCATAAGCACCATTATCCATTAACTGCCGTAGGTTCGGCAATTGGTCTCTGAACCTCTCAAAAACCAGTTTAGGTTCGGCACAGTCTAATCCTATGACGAGCACTCTTTTCTTTCCTGTCATAGTACAACACTCTGTAGAGATATTCTTTCCATCTCAGTAAGGCTCAGCCTAGATCACACAAGTTCTCGTTTATACATTATGCCCACCAGGTTATTGTGCTCAGATTATTTGAGGCCGCCGAAATGCTCCCAGCAATACTGACGAATCGCAGGGATAAGAGATAAAACAATCAAAACCTAGTTTCCGACTCGAGGTTCTTGAAAGTATTCGTAACGGGTGGGGCGGGCTTCATTGGAAGTCATGTCGTGGACAGGATGATGGCTGAGGGAGATCAAGTAACCGTTTACGATAATCTTAGCTCAGGGAGAGAAGCGTTCATTAAGCAACATTTTGAAAATCCTCGTTTTAAGTTCGTGAAGGGAGATCTCCTTGACCCTACTCTGGTAACTAAGAGCATGGCCGAACATGACCTGGTTTGTCACTTGGCAGCCAACCCTCAAGCGATCGAGGGCATACGCAACACGAGGCTCGATCTTGAATTGAACACAATCGCCACCTACAACGTCCTAGAAGCCATGCGTATTCATAACGTGAAGAGAATCATCTTCGCGTCGAGTGGCACGATATACGGAGAAACTCCTGATATCGCTTTACCGGAAGATTACGGACCGGTCTTGCCCATATCTCTCTACGGTGCAAGTAAATTGGCCTGTGAAGGGCTAATTTCAGGATTCGCTAATATTTTTGGCATTCAAGGGTGGATTTGTCGTCTCGGCAATATCGTCGGTCCTAGAGCGACGCATGGTGTCATCTATGATCTTCTGCGTAAGCTTCGAAAAGATCCTACAACACTTGAGGTTCTTGGGGATGGAAATCAAACAAAGCCTTACGTCTACGTAGAAGACTTGGTGAATGGTTTACTGTTCTGCCTACGAAATTCTCATGAGACGATTAATCTGTTCAATCTTGCACCGTCATCAGTGACAAGTGTCAAAACCATCGTGAAGATGATCCTGAAAGCAACTGGGAATGCGAACACCAGAGTTCGGTATACGGGTGGTGTGAAGGGTGGAGGAGGATGGCCGGGTGATGTGTCTAGGGTTCAGCTTGACGCGAAGAAGGCATACAAGTTGGGATGGACGCCTAAATTCACGTCGGATGAAGCCGTTGCCAAGACGATTAGCGCGGTAATAGAGGAGATAGAGTAGGCAGCGATCGTTTCGTTGCGCATAAGTGTGAAATAGAGAGTATTCAAGAATTGAGTTTGAGGCATCCGAATATTCGAAGACAAATCGTGCATGCTGTCGCGTTGACAGTGTTAGTGTTCAGTCTTCTTGTTTGGTCCTACGTTATCGTAATTCAAGTCACCCATCCTGACTGGCTGCCCGTAAGCTTTTCTCACGTGCAATATCCACCGTTTGACTGGCGGATGGATGATATCGGCATGTTGGCATTCGCATTTGCGGTGGTCGGATTCTTCGTTTGGCAGATCGAACGTGGCTATCCCCAAGACAGACATGCCAAAACAAACAAAAGGTAGGTCTTTGAGAGGGAGTTGAGTTCAGTTAGCTAGCCAGTTGTAACCTGAACAAGAACACGTCAGTTACATCCAGCCCTTATGGCTCCTAGAGATTATTTGGAGCGGAACTTCGGTAGGTGAGTTGGATTGTCGACGCAAATGGAATGGGATCTGACGAGATATCTAGTATCGTTAGGTTTGAGCCGAAAAGAGGCAGAGGCTTGGGTCGATGCTAGACAAGGGAATCGATCACTGAAGGTTGATGGCTCTGACGCTTTGGGCGAACACCTTGATAGAATTTGGAGACGGAGTAGCGCAAGAGCAAGCATGGCCACTGGGCAAATTCCAATCAGTCGAAAATATCGATATTCACAGAACCATTTGGCGACGAAAAGGATGGCGGTTACGATTCTGTGGATATACAGCTTTGCGATTTGGGTTTACGTCGTAGCTTTCCAAATTACCAACCCTATGTCTCCGTATTGGCCCGTAGCATGGTGGCTGCCGATTAGGATGGATTACTTCGGCGAAATAGCCTTCATGTTATCGTTTGTGTTCGCGATAGGTTGGGTTAAGCTGAGATAGACTTACTCTTTTCTGCGCAATTTTTTGGTTTTTCTTGGAAGAATGAAGCTCAGTGATCATGATGGTCAGCTAGAAGTCAATTATTATTTTTGATCCTTCGTACTCAAACCGGAAATCTAGCCGTCTCAATCCGTGGTTGCGTAGGGTTTCAGTTAATTTCGTTCTGTCGGAGTTGCAGTGGAACATGAAGAATCCGCCTCCACCAGCGCCCATTATTTTGCCTCCTGTCGCTCCATTCTTCAATGCCAGGTTGTAGGTTGCGTCGATTTCGGTGGTTGTCGCGTTCGGTGCTAATGCTTTCTTGGCTTGCCAATGGTCGTTGAGTAGAATCCCGAATTGGTTGATGTTGCCGTTTTCTAGGGCTTGTCTGCTGTCTAATCCGATCTGTTTGATTTTGTGGTAGTAATCGATGGTGATGGGTTTCTGTTCCGCAGCCGCTTTGGCCTGTGACTCGAGTATTAGTTTTGATTCTCGAGTTATGCCGGTGTAGAAGAGGAGTAGTTGTGTCTCCAGTTCTGATGCTGTGGATCTGGTGATCTTCAACGGGTTCACGTTTACGGCTCCATCCATCGTGATCGTGTAGCTGTTTATTCCTCCGTACGCTGCTGTGTACTCGTCCTGTTTACCTGATGGTTCCTTCAGTCTGTTCATGATGATATCACAAGCTTCCTCAGCTAGAACTGATGGTGGTACTCGTTCGTTTTTCAATGCGTGCAATGCGTTGAGTAATGCTACGGTGAATGTTCCTGAGCTTCCGAGACCGGTTCGGGCTGGTAAGTCAGCTACGGACATTAGCTCAAGTTGGTCAAATGGGCCGAGGAGATCTAACGCTTCCCGGATTATTGGGTGCTCCACTTTAGCGATGTTCTCGACGATCTCAGTTTTTGAATAGCTGATCCTTAGGCCTGGGTCGAAACGTTCATGCGTGATGAGGTACACGTACTTGTCGATGGCTGCGGTAACTGTGAAACCCCCAAAGGCAGAATAGTAAGATGGAATGTCGGTTCCGCCTCCTCCCAACGTTATGCGCAATGGGGCTCGAACGATTAACATAAAATCACGTTACTTCCTTGATCGGGACGGAATAATCCCTTCTATCGCCTCGATCTCCACGTTAAGTGCTCCTAATGAAATTAGATAAGGAACGATTCTGGTCGCCAATTTTTCTGCTTCAGCGTCTTCGCAGTCAACTACAACGCTAATTCGTTTCAAGCCTTAAGCATCCTATCTGAGGTTATCTACTGGAATTAATGAACTGCTCTGCCCATTTATGAGTGCGTTCTAAGCTCCAAGAAGAGTTTCAGGGCTCCAATCTAATTCTGCTGTTCTCCGAAGATCCAAATCCGACTTAGTGTGTTAACCGGATCAAACGTGATTTTACTATTCTTTCCTTCGATTGTCCTACGAATTGTTTTCGGGTTGATTTCGTCTCAACAGGAGGATATACTCATGTTTTCTCTTAGCGCATCAGCGTTTTCGGCTCGGCTGTCTTCTTTGAGAGTTTGAGGAATTCTTTCCACGCGTTGTCGAATTCTTGGATTGTCTCTTCTGACTTCTTGTGGTATGGCATTTGAGCCATGATTTTGTAGGGGACTGTCAATACGTGGGCTCCAGCTACTGCTGCGTCGATCACGTCTTTAGGAGTGCGGATGCTTCCAGCAATTATTTTTGCGGGTAGATGGGATTCGTCAAGGATGGTGCGGGTCTGCTTGATCGCTAAGACGGGATCTTCTCCGGAATCTCTGATCCTGTTGAAGAAGAGGCTGACATAGCTTGCCCCGGCTTTCGCCGCTAATACCGCTTGGGCGGTCGTCATCATTACGGTGGCGTTGATCGGAATTCCTTCGCTATGTAGCTCGTGTATGGCTTCTAATCCTGAACCGTCGCCACGCATGGCAACTTTGACAACCACATGTTTCGTGTCCCAGCTGTAATACTCACGAGCTTCACGAATCAATTCTATGACCGTGTTGCCAGTTAACTCTAGGCTTACTGGGCCATTTACTAATGAGATAAGTTCCATGGCCCGTTTCTTGAAATCAACTCCTCCCTCTTGGAGGAAGATTTTTTGATTCGTTGTAAGCCCGCTAATGACTCCCCAAGGCAGAATCTTTTTCACTTCTTCAGTACTGGCTGTATCCAGAAAGAACTCCATACATCGCGCCTGTGATCATTAACCGAGGATCGGATAATAAACCTCTTCGGATTTAGGATGATGGATATGCATCCGGAAGAGTGTATCATGTTATCGAAACGGCCGTTCCGCTCCACAGAACTAAGCAACAATTAGTTATCGGGAAGAGTTTCAGCAATTATCTCTGCAATGTCCTTTACTGCTAGCTTCTCGTTTCCTAAAGCCTTCGCACCATCCTCGAACATTGTTATGCAGAATGGGCATGCGACGGCTAGAGTTTCCGCACCCGTTCCAATTGCTTCCTCTACCCTTATCACGCCTATCTTTTTTTTCTCAGGAACCTCATACCATACGTTAGCGCCTCCGCCTCCACAACAGAAGCTGTCGGCGCGATTCCTGTTCATCTCGATCAACTCTAAGCCCTTGGTTGACTGCAGGACCTGGCGAGGGTCTTCGAAGACATGGTTGATTCGGCCGAGATTGCATGGGTCATGAAATGTGACCTTGGATCGGAACTCCCCTGGCTTCAATTTTCCTTCCTTGATGAGTTCGTTGATGAGTTGAGAGTGATGGACTACTGTGAATTTTGCCCCGAACTCTGGGTACTCGTTAAGGAAAGTGTTGAAGCAATGCGCGCAATGGACAACTATTTTCTTTACTCCGGAAGCCTTGATGTTTTCAAGGTTCTTCATAACCAACTCCTGGAACCGTGCCTCTTCACCCAGACGTCTAACTGCTTCCCCTGTGCATGCCTCTTCGTTTCCAAGAACCGCGAAGCTCACGTTCGCTGCCTTCAAGATTTTGATTACTGATTTAGTGATTTTGCGTGTTCGTGGATCGTAGCTTCCCTGGCATCCGATCCAGTACAGATATTCCGCAGTTGGATTCTCCTGAACTGTTGGAACGCCTAGTTCTTTCAACCAATTCTGCCTTTCATTCTGCGGTAATCCGTATGGGTTGTTGCTTCGGGCTATGTTCTCTAGGAATGTGCGTTTCATCCCGTCAAGCTTCCCATCCGCTACGAGGGTACGTCTGAATTCAATAATGAAATCGAGTGGGTTGATGAACACGGGGCAGGCGTCAACGCAAGCATTGCAAGCGGTACATGACCAAAGCTCCTGTTCCCTTATCACGCCACTGGAGAAGACATCCACTTTCTCTCCAATTTTCATGTCTGCTCCTAGATCCTGAACAACGAGTCTGGGTGAGAGGTCCCTTCCTGAAGCGTAAGCGGGACATACTTCTTGGCATCTTCCACAATTAGTACAGGCATCCATGGAGAGACGTTGGATTGGCTTGAAGCTCATACTTGACGTTACGTTAGGTGGAGTCTGGAATTCCTCTGTCTCAAGAATCTTAGCTAAGCTGAACGGAGTACTAAGCGCCCCCATCTGCTTCGTTGGAGCCACTGCAATATTCAGACTGGATGTGAGAACGTGCACAAGTTTAGTGTAAGGCCATAGGGCTATCAAAGCCATCACCGAAAACATATGCGCCCACCACAGAACCTGATAGAAAATCCTAGCCTGACCTATGGAGATTGATGAAATTCCGATTAGCTGGGAGATGGCGTAACCGACGGGTGAGTAGATGGCCCATGAGGGTTGGGTTGCTAAGAATCGCATCGCCTCCAATAAGAACCCTGAAACACCTATCCAGATCAGCATTGTAAGCACAAAATAATCATCCCAACCTGTCTCCAGTTTCTCTAATCTCTGCACGAACCGTCGGTAAACGGCAATCATCAACCCCACAACAAACATTAGACCAAGTGTGTCGCCTAGAAATTCAAGAGTCAAATAGAAATCGCCTTGCATGAAGACGACGTTGGTGAAGAGGGGTAGGATGTCTGTTTGAATGAAGATGAGGCTTGTGTAGACGAATAGCATTAGAAATCCGTAGAACAACGCTCCATGCATAACCCCACCCGAACCACCCTGCACAACCTTCCTCTGCCCAACGCCATACTTACTGAATCTACGCACCTTGACGCCCAGGTCTTTAGAGATAAGTGAAGAAACATCCCTGAGACCTAACCCATAGCCTCTCAAATTCCTGTAAATGCCGATTAGCATGATTATTCCGCAAACGAAGAAAGTCGCGTACAGAACAGTCGGCGCGTAAGAGGGCAAGAACAGGTAGCTTTGGCGAACGGGTTCAGACATATCTCTTACACATCATTAACGGTGTAGCTAAAATTTCCGCAAGCGAACAAACAATTATGAAAGACTCGTTAGATGCATATTTAGTTGATTGGACACTTCGCGATCGAGGATAATGTTCTTTGAAATTGAGGGAAAATCGAGGATCCAACGATCAAAGCATTGAACTAAATGCGTAAGACGATGCAGCATTACTAATGAAATTTCGATTTTTGGATTACGGCTGCAAAGATCGGGCAGAATGCGGAGCGAGTAACTAGCGAATATTGAAGATGGTCCATATCCTACGAAACATCGAAGTTCAGTCGATGTATCCTAATGCTCGGAGTCGTTCTTTCACTTGCTCTCCGGCCTTTAACATGAGCGACTCACGCAAAAGAAACACAACATATTCTGTGACGCTGCGAAATCCTGTTCCATCAATCTGCTTGTGTGCTCGATCGTAGAGTTCCTTTGGAATGCTAAGAGTGATGTAGTCTCTACCTGCCTTGGTCCCTTTTGATTTCAATTAAGCCGCCAGACATGATTCAGATTTGTTTGCCCGGAATATTACTGACTGAGACTGCTTGGATTCTTTTATGGTTTCCGAAGAACCGGTACAGGAGCACTAGGTCGATTAGAATGGTGACTGCGAAGATCGAGTATGCGAGATCTCCCGTTATCAACCCAATATCACCGAGCACTTTGGAAAGCCCATAAGCGACAATCCATGCATCAAAGCTCATGCAGACACGTCTAAAGACTTCTACTCCTACCCGTTTTACCGTAAGAGCTCCAATGGGTACGCCAATAATCATTGGGATCAGCATGAGGCCGGAAAGTTGTAGGCTTATGGGACTGTAGAGTCTGAGGGTAAGGTAAGCTAGGCCTGTGAAAACAGTTTCTCCGAGGCGTACCTGTGCAAGGGCTGCTCGGAACTCGTTCTTCGTTAGACCTTGATTATTCCAGAATAGAGCGATCGGAGGCCCGGAGATCGTGGTCAGCGAATAGCATAACCCCACACCCACCCCGAACGGAATTTTGAATCCTAGTTCAGATTTTATAGGCCTCCTAATTCCTGCCGCCTGAAGTAATATCAATGGAAGCATAGTGGCGTAGAGGAAGACCCTCACCCAAGTTGGGTTCAAGACGCTGAGCAGGTAACTCCCCGCTACCACACCTGGAAGGAGAGATACAACAATAGGTGCCGCGCGAGGTAGCACCTTCCTCAAGTGGGCACGTTCATACGTCAGCATTATTGAATTGACTAATAGTTCGACAATTACGAACGCGGGGTTAAGGATCCGGTTAGGGAAGAAGAGTACTGCGATTGGTATTGCTAGTGAGGAAAACCCGTATCCAAGAGCTCCGTTCACGAACGACGCTGCGAGTGACAATGCAAAGAAGAAAACGATAATCTCAACGCTGAAAACATCAATAAGCACGTAATGGTCTTCCTAGCATTGATATGCCAATGATACATCATTGACACTTAACTTATATAAGCTGTGTGGAACATTTACTCATAACGACCGCCAGGCATGGGAAACTCTACCCCAGCACGCCGTTCACGAAGTGTTGTTTAGAAGAATTGGGGGGGTAGTTGCTTAATCTCCGGCTAGGGTGTTCGCCGGGTTTGTATCAGCGCTACAGTTACAGCATTGGGGACATTTGCCACAATTGCGGCATATGTAGTACGTGTCTTTGTTGCAGTTTTGACAGACGTACATTTGGAATGATTGAGTCGGTTTCATCGTGCATGCTCACCCCCGATACCTTCGAATTGGAAGTAAGCCTCATCATGAGCACACCGATCCATCTCGACCTTTGCGACGGAGGTTATTGTTACAGTCCTCTTTCATCGCCATACCATGCGGAGTAAGGATGGGTGAGAAAAATGTTTCGTACGAAATGGTATAATGAAAAACAAACCGCGATGGAACCTTATTCGTGAATCGTTCTCATATTTCGTTTCATTTTCAATGCCACGATAATCGTTACTGCTGCAATCAAACCGATGAACAGAGAAAAATAGTGGTTCGAAGTTCTCAGACATCACATCGACATTAAAAAGAAGCGCACGGACATGATTTATGCTCAGTAATCTGTTGGTTACTTCATGGTTGCTCTAAGTGCATGCCAGTAGGATTCCGGGGTACCCACATCTATCCTTGTTTCGGATGTTTTTAGTTCCAAAGCGTAGACGTTATCGGTTTCTTGGACTAATTTTTCTATAGCGTCCGTTAATTGTAATTCATGATCGGGTCGGTGTGGAAGTTTTTCTATGCAGTCGTAGATTTTCTGGTTGAAGGCATATAGTGCGACTACTGCGATTTTGGTTTTTGGATGTTTTGGTTTTTCCACTATATGTTTGACGCGGTAGAGGTCTGCACCGATTTTCTCTCCCTCTATTACTCCGTACCTGGTCGGGTCTTTTACTCTCTGCACGAGGAAGACGGCGTTGGCTTCGTGTGCATGGAAGGCTTTCATTAATCTTCGCAAACAGTCATTCGTGGAATTCGAAAGGATGAGCTCGTCGCCTGCGTGGACTAGGAACGCGTTTCTGTTCGTGTATGGTTTTGTTCGTAGGACGGCTTCACCAAACCCTAAAGGTTCTGGTTGGTTTATGAATACAATATTCGAACTTCGAACTCTTCGGTAGAACCGTTCCATATCTTCAACGAGTTGAGATTTTCCGACTCGTCTCAGCTGTGTCATGAAATCGTTATCGATAGTGAATTGATCTTCGATGCTTCTTTTTCTTCTTCCTACAACAAATAAGAATTCCCTGAAGCCGGCGTCGTAGAGACGTTCGAACACTAGTTGAATTATTGGTTTAGTGCAGATCCTTCCTTTCTGGTCTTTTGCGAATACGGGAAGCATTTCCTTGGGCTGCTGGTTGGTTGCTGGGACTAGTCTTAAGCCGAGGCCTGCGCTTGGAATGACGGCAGTTTTAATCGTCTTCATTTTGAAGACCGAGACTCATCTATTCACGTACTCCTCTTTTCGCACGTATGCGTTCATTGATCTCTTCGACTGATTTTAGTAGCTTTGGATCGTATCCGATGTCTCTGGCAAATTTCACAAATGCGCGGAGATCCTTTGGAAGACATTTTCCTCCGAATGCTTTTCCATGAATCGTGCCGTAGGTGCCTATACGTGGATCCATACTCGCTGCTCTAGCAACCGTATTCGAATCGATATGAAGTAGTTTGCAGAGATAGTATATTTCATTCCAGTATGAGATTCGGGTTGCTAGTGCGCAGTTGAAAGCGTATTTTATCATTTCAGCGGTTGTCATATTTGTTCGGACGAATGGTCGAGATAGCGGTTCGTAGAGTTTCGATAGTTTATCTCCTGCTGCTTTATCTGATTCGCCGATGACAATTATTGGTTCGTTGAGAAAGCTACGTGCGAATGACGCATCGGGTGTCCAGGAATCGTGTATTTCGGTCAGGAATTCCGGATTTACACAAACCCCCAGGTCATTCCCAATTTTTCGCCCCGAAGACTTTTCCAGAGTGGGGACGATTATTCTTTCAGTTGTAGTTGGCACGACTGTGCTCTTAATTGCTATTAGATGGTAACCATTTTTTCTTTTGAGAAACCCCCCTGCCTCTGTTACTATTGATCGAATGAACTTGAGATCAATCGCCCCGTCAACGGTCGGCGTCGGTACGCAGATAATTGATAGGTCAGACGTTTGCAAGGCTTCCTCGAGAGAACTCGTTGCAGTAAGAGCCTTGTTACGAAGTTCATGAACCCTTTCTGTAGAGGTGTCGTAGAATATGACATGATGGTGCAGTTCTCGTAAACCCATTCCTACGGTTGTTCCAACAACCCCGGATCCGAGAATGCTGATCTCAGTCATTGTCGGACCTACTGTAGTCTTTCACGATTGAGTCGGAATCTCTAGAGACGAGAGCCTCGTAAAGGTATTGTGCGATCCTTTTGATTCTAACGGTCCGTAAGGTATTATATGCGAGCGACCTGCGAATCGGCATTTGATTTCGGGTCCAGGATCGGAAAGAGCAGTTCGACATGAAACCCTCGAAAATTCTTGTTACCGGAAGCAGCGGTACGATAGGCACAAGGTTATGTGAAGAGTTACTGGCGCGAAATTATTACGTTACGGGTTTTGATCTGAAACCGAACAGATGGATATCTAAAGTTAATGGACGGACAGTCATCGGCGACCTCAGAGATCCTTCTAGCTTAAGCACGATGCCAGGTAATTGGGACACTGTAGTGCACTTGGCAGCGAACGCTAGAGTCTACAAACTCGTCGTTAACCCCGTACTTGCCCAAGAGAACTTGCAAATGACGCTGAATGTTCTCGAATTCATGAGGCTTCGCAAGATTCCTAAGATCATTTACGCGTCCAGCAGAGAGGTCTACGGAAACAGGTACCGAATAAGATGTAGCGAGAATGCTGCTCATGTTGAGGATTGTGAGAGTCCATACGCTGCTTCGAAGTTAGGTGGAGAAGCCATGATCCACGCGTATCACCATTGTTACGGACTGAATTACATCATACTCAGATTCTCCAATGTGTATGGTGGATATGATGATAGTGATAGAGTGATCCCACTGTTCATCAAATTAGCCAGAACAAACAAAGAGGCAGTCATCTACGGAAAACGAAAACTCCTGGACTTTACGTACATCGATGATGCAGTCGAGGGAATCATCAAGGCCATCGAACGCTTCGAAAGTGCCGGAAATGACGTATTCAATATAGCTTCTGGTGAAGCTGTTTCCCTCGTTCACGTAGCTAGACTAATCAAGAAGTATATGCCCGCTAACAACAACATCATTTTGGCAGATAATCGAACAGGCGAAGTTGTTAGATTCGCTGCCGACATTACAAAAGCCAAACGTAAGCTGGCCTACAAACCGAAAACTGGCATTGAATTAGGCATACAAAAAACCATACAATGGTACGCACAAATGAAATGAAAAGTCGAAATTATTCAAAATGGCTGCAGAGTTAAAGTTCGAGACAGAAGCGTACACGTTGCATGCGGCATTCATGAAGCGTCTGATCGGGTATGTGTTTCTAGCTCACTCGTATGCATGACGTCTCCTTGTCTGCGCTTTTCCTCAGTGTGAGAATAAGCGAGAGTGTAGAGTTTCGCGTTGCCTAGCTGTCTGGTCATTTGTATCTCCCCTGACTTCTCGAGAGCGTAAATGTATTTGGAGACGGTGTTTCTATGCGCCCCGGTTAATGTAGAAATTTCGTCGATGCTCAGATCCTTTGGAGCCACTTCCTTCAATCGTTCCAGGATGAAGTTGGTTAGATCAGTCATGGGCTCTACTACTGACTTTTACTACAGCACAATGCTTGTGTCACTTGGTTTTCGTGGGTGCGGTGACAGTAGTTGTATGCTTAGCGGATGCCTAGCATATGCTTAGGAGGCGAAAAGAAACGACGCTAGTAATCAAACCGGTGCGGCTTAACAAGTCAGTCTACGTGCGGGTACCCAGCGACTTAGCCGATATGATC
>Ga0074044_10003679_pt1 | contig 12961 bp, 12 predicted proteins | sample BogForMeECP23OM1_FD_94443 | JGI IMG/M metagenome (GOLD analysis project Ga0074044, IMG submission 94443) | Bog forest soil microbial communities from Calvert Island, British Columbia, Canada - Bog Forest MetaG ECP23OM1 | ecosystem: Environmental > Terrestrial > Soil > Wetlands ...
CCGCGGTGGGAAATTCGTAGATGATCGTAGGCTGCATCAAGTGTTCTTCCGCGACCACCTCAAAGATGCCGGCAATAGTCTTGCCAACCGGCGCCGCTGGATCATACGACAAACTAATCCCCGCATCGCGCACGCGCCCAACCAGCGCTTCGACCGCGTCATGCGAGGCGAAGTCGCTGCGCTCCGGCTTCGGTCCGGCCTTTTCCGGCCAGAACTGTACAATCGCCTCCCGCATCGTCATCCGCCGCCAGTTGGCATGCGACCAGTCGATCTCGTGCTCGCCCCACTTGGTCTTCATTCCGCCGGTCACGTCTTTCACCGCCTGCTCGATCGATCCCTGCGTCGTATCCAGAATGCCGAGATAATCGGTGTAGGCCTGATACGCCTCAAGCATGGTGAACTCAGGATTCCATCTCCACCCCAGCCCCTCGTTGCGGAAGTTGCGGTTGATTTCATAGACGCGATCGAATCCGCCCACCGTCAGCCGCTTCAAATAAAGTTCGGGAGCGATGCGCAGAAACAGATCCATATCCAAAGTGTTGTGATGCGTCTTGAACGGACGAGCCACCGCCCCGCCCGCAATCGGCTGCATCATCGGCGTCTCGACTTCCATGAACCCCTGCGCGTCGAAATACCGCCGCAACGACTGCGTCAGCTTGCTGCGCTTCAGAAACACCTCGCGCACTTCCGGATTCATCACCAGATCGACATAGCGTTGCCGGTAGCGCAACTCAACGTCGGTCAGCCCGTGGAATTTTTCCGGTAAAGGTAGTAGATCTTTCGCAAGAAACGCCAACTCCTCGGCATGAATGCTCAATTCGCCCGTGCGTGTGCGAAACAGATATCCGCGAACCCCAATGTGATCGCCCAGGTCGAGCAGCTTCCACAGTTCAAAACCGGCATCGCCAACCGCGTCTTTCTTGACGTAGATCTGCAGCCGCTGCCCATCCTGCTGCAAGTGCGCGAACCCGGCCTTGCCCATCAACCGGATGGCCATGATGCGTCCCGCCACCCGCACCGTCACCCGCGGAGATTCCAGTTCCTCCGTGGTCTGCCCGCCATACTCGGCCAGAATCTGCGCCACCGTGTGGCTGTAGTTGTACTTTCGCGGATACGCCGGATGCCCGAGAGCCTCAATCTTCTTCAGCTTCTCGCGCCGGATTTCATAAATGTTTTCGTCGAGTGCCAAGCAGTGTCCTTGCCCAGTGAAAAGTTAAAGACTGGAAGGAGCGATTATAAACAAGCGGTAGCCAAATGGAGTTCTCGCCGAATAGCTTCCTGTTTACGTCCTGCGATACTAAACAAGTCTTGATTGAGGCAGGAACGGGAAGGGCACGACCCTCAATCGGGTTTCGCAATCTTGCGGGTCAAACCCTCAGGCGCCGAATCTCTCCGCCGCGCGAGCCCTCGCCTTGGCGGCCTCTTCTTCCCGATTCTTCGGCGGCGCGTTCGTGTCGAGCGCATGGAGAAGACGAGCCGAGACCCCGGCGATCTCATCGATCGCCGACAGGAACGCGGCTTCGTTCGCTTTCGAAGGTTTGTTGAACCCGGTGATTTTTCTGACGAACTGAAGCGAAGCCGCACGAATCTCTTCGTCGGCAACGGGCGGATCGAAGTTGAAGAGGGTTTTGATGTTGCGGCACATTCGGCGGGACCTCCCGACCCGTGACATTTTCTCATGGGCAAGTCCGCCTCTGCTGAACCGAAGGCTGCCTTTTTCGATTGCGTTAAGGTAGGTACCATGGTACATTGGTACCATGATTAACGAATCGCAACTCCTCATCGAACGCGTCCAAACCGGCGTACGCATGGAAAGGCGCATTCTCAAAGTGCTCAAGGCCTTTGCCGAGTATCACGACATGTCGCTGGGCGATCTGCTCGAAGGCATCGTGCTCCACGCCTTTGACGGCAAGACTCCCTTCCGGCCTGAATCGCTCAAGCGGATTCAAGACCTGAAGAAGTTCTACGCCCTCGATCTCGACTCCAGCGCCAGCCACCACCTGACCGAGAGGAAGGCGATGCCCGCCGGGAAAAAGGGTGCGGCGGGAAAGCGAAAATGAATTGCCTCCACCCGACTGCGGCCTGTCGCAAATGTTTGTCATCCTGAGCGCAGCGCAGCACCTATGGATTTGGTCGCAGCGCTGGCATGCAGGGGTCCTTCCCCTTCGGCTGCGCTCAGGATGACAGATCATGAGTGGTGTTGCGCGTGCAGGAACATGCGCCCCGACTCCTAAGACCTAAGACCTGACACCTGACACCCGCCCCATCACATCTGGCCTGTTCATCTGTCCTTGAAGCCGGGCCGCTTCGGCGTTAGTATTTCGATTTCGCCCTTATCGCGATTTTTCGAGGACTCATGCCGCAAAATTATGTTCCTATCTTCCTCTTCCTCGCCGTCGTCGGCATTCTGATTCCGGTCACGCTGGTGGTCGCGAGAATTATCCGCACCCAAAGTCCCAACCGCGTGAAGCTGATGCCCTATGAATGCGGCATCGATCCCTATGACAGCGCGCGCGGACGCTACACGGTCCGCTTTTACATCATCGCCATCCTGTTCGTGGTGTTCGACGTGGAGACGATTTTCCTGTTTCCCTGGGCGGTGAAGTTCAAGGCGCTCGGCATGTTCGGGCTGGTCGAGATGCTGGTCTTTCTCGGCATCTTGATCGTTGGATATATATGGATCTGGAAGAAGGGCGCGCTGGAATGGGTGTAACTTCTGCGGGTCCGAATCCGGCGGTTCCCAATCCCGCTGCTTCCGAGGAGGCCTTCAGCGCGAGCCGCTGGACTCGGGGGAACCTGATTTTCCCTACCCGCATCGTGGTCAGCCCGCTGCGCGTGAGCCGCGTGAAGCGGCGTTGGTTTGGTAGCAGCGACGAAAGCATTTCCATTTCCCAGGTTGCGTCGGTGAAGATTTCGACGGGGATGATTTGGTCGGACATTTTGATTGAGTCGACCGGAGGCACGGATCCGATCACCAGTCACGGCCATCGCAAAGGCGACGCGTTGCGCATCCGCGATTTGGTCGAAGGTTTTCAGGCGGCGCGGCGCTAGCGCACGTGGCGAAGTGACCACGCATTGTGATGACGGTCATTGACGGTGACCGCAAGCAACTGTTAGAAGTGAAAGTTTGCTAATCGTTGACGGTTTTTGTAACGACAGATCCTTGCATGGCTGAGGAAGTTAAATCGCCTGCTCCACCGCCGCCGCCCCAGCCCCAGCCGGCCCAAACCGGGCCGTCTGGGGGCCCGGAAGGCGAGCAGAAGCCGGCGGCGGAAAAGCCCGCGGCAGCGGCTCCGGCCGTGCCTGCGAAGCCCGCTGCGCCTGCGAAGCCTGCCGCTCCCGCCAAGCCCGCCGGTCCCGTCCCGATGCCGTGGACCTCGCCGCTGGTGGAAAAATACAAGAGCCAGTACGGCTCGGGTCTGGACGCGCAGACCTATCTTGGACAGAATTACCTCAACGTTGACCGCTCGCTCATCCCCGACATCCTGCGCCTGCTGCGCGATGAAGAACAGTTCGACTACTGCGTCGATATCACCGCGGTGCACTATCCGAAGCGCGAAAAGCAGTTCGACGTGGTGTGGATCCTCTATTCTTTCCCGCGTAATCAGCGGGTGCGCGTGAAGACGCAGATTGCCGACGGCGCTTCGATTCCGTCGAGCGTCTCGATCTGGCCGACGGCGAACTGGCTGGAGCGAGAAGTTTACGACATGTTCGGCATCACGTTCGACGGCCATCCCGACCTGAAGCGCATTCTTCTTCCCGACGGCTGGAAAGGTTTCCCGCTGCGCAAGGATTACGGCATCCTGCAACAAGACAAAGAGTGGGTGCAGATCAACCTCGGAATCGAGAGCGGACAATGAGCTCTCCTACGAACGACCGCTCGAATCTCGATCTTGAGACTCCCGACAAGACGTATCTCGATTCGAACGAGCTCATCATCAACATGGGGCCGCAGCATCCGGCGACGCACGGCGTGCTGCGGGTCATCCTGAAGCTCGACGGCGAAAAAGTTCTGGGCACCGAGTGCGTTATCGGCTATCTGCACCGCGGGGTGGAGAAAATCGCCGAGAACCGCACCTACACGATGTTCAATCCTTACGTCGATCGCATGGATTACGTCGCTGCTGTGTCGAATGGCCTCGGCTACTGCGAAGCGGTCGAAAAGCTGTTGAACGTGGAAGCTCCGCCGCGCGCGAAATACATTCGCGTAATCCTGACCGAGTTGAACCGCATTGCCAGCCACCAGCTTTGGCTGGGCACGCATGCGCTCGATATCGGAGCGATGACGCCGCTGTTCTACACGTTCCGCGACCGGGAAGAGATCCTCAAGATTTTCGAAAAGTACTGCGGCGCGCGGCTGACCACGCATGCTTTCCGCATCGGCGGCTGCCAGTATGAGACCTACGCTGGCTTCGAAAAAGACGTAAAGAATTTTCTGGCTTTCTTCCCGCCCAAGATCGACGAATACGAAGCGTTGCTTACCACCAACCGCATCTGGCTGGAGCGCACCAAGAAAGTGGGCGTGATCTCGCGCGCCGACTGCATCGCGCTCGGCGTGACCGGGCCGGTGCTGCGCGCCAGCGGCGTGAAGTGGGACCTGCGCAAAGCCCAGCCTTACGAGGCTTACTCCGATTTCGATTTCGAAATTCCGACCGGAGAAAACGGCGACACTTACGACCGGTACATGGTGCGCATGATCGAGATGCGGCAGTCGCTGCGCATCATCGAGCAAGCCGTCAACGGCATCCCGGAAGGTCCGATCATGGGCAAAGTGCCCAAGGTGGTCAAGCCGCCGGTGGGCGAAATCTATCATTCCATCGAAGCGCCGAAGGGCGAACTCGGATACTTCATCGTCAGCGACGGTTCGACCCAGCCCTACCGCGTGCGCGTGCGTCCGCCCTCGTTCGTCAATTTGCAGGCGCTCGACGTCATGGTGCGGGGACTGCTGGTGGCCGACGTGGTCGCCGTCATCGGCACACTCGACATCGTGCTCGGCGAGGTGGACCGCTGATGCCCAATTTCATCATGTCGTTTCTCGACAGCAAGGCTGCGGTGACACCTGGGGCGGCTGGCAACCAGTTCTGGGCGCTGATGTATGTGCTCATCATTTTCGCGGGCGTGTCGGTGGCGGTGATCTGCATGAACTGGATCGAGCGCAAGGCGCTGGCGCACTTCCAGGTTCGCCTTGGCCCCATGCGCGTGGGCCCGCACGGATTGCTACAGCCTATCGCTGATGCGCTCAAGCTGATGCTGAAGGAAGACATCATCCCAGCCGAAGCCGACCAGTTCGTCTTCTGGGTCGCGCCGCTGATCGGGTTGCTCGCCGCGTTCACGGTTTATACCGTGATTCCGTTCGGGCCTTCGCAGGCAGTGAGCGACATGAACATCGGCATCCTCTTCATGCTCGGTGTTTCGTCGCTCGGCGTGCTCGGCATCGTGGTCGCGGGATGGGCTTCGAACTCGCACTATCCGCTGATCGGCGCGCTGCGGTCGAGTGCGCAGATGGTGTCCTATGAAGTCGCTATGGGCCTGGCCGTGGTCTCGGCGATCCTGATGACCAGCCTGAACACGAGCGGCACCGGAACGCTGAGCATGATCGGGATTGTGCAGGCACAGCAGCAGCAAGGGATCTGGTTCATCTTCAAGTTTTTCCCGCTCGGCCTGATCGCGTTCGCAATATTCGCTATTGCCATGGTCGCCGAGGTCAACCGTGCGCCTTTTGACCTGGCCGAAGCGGAATCGGAACTGACTGCCGGATTCCACACCGAGTACAGCGGGCTGCGCTGGTCGCTGTTCATGCTCGCCGAATATGCGGCCATGATCGCCGTTTCTTCAATCGCCGTAACCCTGTGGCTCGGCGGATGGATGCGTCCGTTCCCGAACCTGCTGCACGCTGCGGCGTGGGATTTTATTTTCTCGTTGTTTCCGGGGCTCACATTCGGAGGTCTGGCGGCGATTGCCTTGATCGGCACGGCGCGCATGCCAGCGCATTCGTTCTTCAAGATTCAGCGCGCCGGGCTCGCGGTATTCGCGGGGCTGCTCGGCTTCATTGCGCTGCTGTTGCTGGCGATCGCGGTCGCGGGCCGTTCCGCGGACGCGAGCCTGGCCGCCAGATTTAACGAAGGCATCGGATACGTGTATTGGTTTGTATTGAAAGTTGCCGTCTTTATGTATCTCTTCATCTGGTATCGCGCGACCTGGCCGCGGTACCGCTTCGACCAGTTGATGCGGGTCGGATGGAAGGTGCTGCTGCCGATTTCGCTCGGCGTGCTGATTCTTACCGCGGTCGTGGGGGTGATCGTTTCATGAACCCCGCCATCAACTCGGCGCTCAACGCAGGCATGGCTCCGGTCGCGACGCCGTGGTTCTTCTATGCGCTGGCGGGACTGGCCGTCGCCAGCGGCCTGGCGGTTATCACGCGGCGAAACGCGGTGCATTCCGCGCTGGCGCTGATCGTGACCCTGCTCTCGGTGGCGGGCCTTTATTTAATGTTGTATGCCCCATTCGTTGCTGGCGTGCAGATCATTGTTTATGCGGGCGGGATCATGGTCCTGTTCCTGTTCGTGATCATGCTGGTAAACCTCGAACGCTCGGCCAAAGACCGGCAGTTCAACCGCATCTGGCCGGTAGGATTGGCGGCGGCGTGCGCCTTGCTGGCGTTGTTTGTGTCCGTGATCGTGAAGGGCAGGGCGTTGTTGAACGATCCGATGACGGGCAAGGCGCTGTGGCCGGATCCGGTGAAGAAACTGGCCGAATCGTCCAATACGCAGCAGATCGCCAACATGCTGTACGGAGAAGCCGGCAAGATTGGCGAATATACGTTCGCCTTCGAGATCGCCTCGCTGTTGTTGCTGGTGGCGATACTCGGAGCGGTGATCATGACGAAGAAGAAGATTTGAAAGCGGCTACTGGCTGCTGGCTCCTAGCTTCTGGCTAGCAGCTAGGAGCCAGCAGCCAGAAGCTGACTTATGGTTGAGATCACTACATTCCACTATCTTGTCGTTGCGGCGGCACTGTTCGTGCTGGGCGTGATCGGTGTGCTTACACGCCGCAACGTGGTGATTGTGCTGATGTCGATTGAGTTGATCCTGAACGCGGTGAACCTGAACCTGGTGGCGTTCTCGCGCATGTGGGGAAACCTGCACGGGCAATTGTTCGCAATCTTTATCGTAGTAGACGCCGCCGCCGAAGCCGCCGTGGGCCTGGGCATTTTGATCGCCTTCTTCAGGAATAAAGAGACGGTCAATGTGGATGAGATTGATTTGTTGAAGTGGTGAAGAAGTTTCTGGCTGCCAGCTTCTGGCTGCTGGCAGGCAAGTGCTGATAACGAACGACTAACGACCGACGACTAACGACATGCTTTTTCTAAAATACATCTGGCTGATCCCGCTGTTCCCGGCCTTCGGGGCCACGATGATGTTTTTCTTCGGACGGCGGCTGCAGAAGGCTGCCGTCAGCGCGGTCTGCGTTGGCGTGGTTGTCGTTGCGTTCCTATTCGGCTGCGGAGCCGTCTGGCAATACACGCACTGGTCCGCAGCGCCAGAGCACTACCACCAGCCCTTCGAGAAAATTGTTTATACCTGGCTGGGCAGCGGCGATGGGCACCTGAATTTTGTTAAGCGCGATGGGTCGCTTGCCTCATTCAACGCCGACGCCGGATTCCTGCTTGATCCCCTGTCTTCTATCTGGCTGCTCTTCGTGACCGGCGTGGGCATGCTGATCCACATTTACTCGGTCGGATACATGGCGCACGAAGGCGGTTACTACCGCTTCTTTGGATACTTGAACCTATTCATGTTTTCGATGCTTATGCTCGTCCTGGCGAACAACTACATGCTGTTGTTCGTGGGATGGGAGGGCGTCGGCTTGTGCTCGTATCTGCTGATCGGTTTTTATTTTCATCGCAAGTCGGCCAGCGATGCTGCCAACAAGGCGTTCATCGTAAACCGGATTGGCGACGCTGGATTCATTCTGGGCGCGCTCACCCTCGCCTGGTATCTGGGATCGTTCCGCTTCACCGACATCAACACGCTCGTGCGCAGCGGGGCTTTCCATATTGGCGATCCCGTTCTTACGATCGCCGCTCTGCTGTTGTTTGTTGGAGCTTGCGGCAAGTCAGCGCAGCTTCCTCTTTATGTCTGGCTGCCGGATGCGATGGAAGGTCCCACGCCGGTTTCGGCGCTGATCCACGCCGCGACCATGGTGACGGCGGGCGTTTACATGGTGGCCCGCTCGAATGCCGTGTTCGTGCTGGCGCCCAACGCGATGAAGACGGTGGCCATTGTGGGCGCGCTTACGGCGGTGTTTGCCGCGTCCATTGGGCTGGTGCAGAACGACATTAAGCGCGTGCTGGCTTACTCGACCGTCTCGCAACTGGGATACATGTTCCTGGCGCTGGGCGTCGGGGCTTTTGCGGCGGGCGTTTTCCATGTGTTCACGCACGCGTTCTTCAAGGCGCTGCTCTTCCTCGGTTCGGGCTCGGTGATCCACGCCATGAGCGGCGAGCAGAACATGCGCAACATGGGCGATCTGCGCGGGCGCATTCCGACTACGTTCAAAACCATGTTCGTCGCGACGCTGGCGATCGCGGGCATTCCACCGCTGGCAGGCTTTTTTTCGAAAGACGAAATCCTGTGGCAGGCGTACCGTTCCGCCGATGGTGGCATTCCGTATCTCTGGCTGATCGGCTTTGGCACGGCGCTGATGACCGCGTTCTACATGGCGCGGCTCATCTTCCTGACGTTTTATGGAAAGCCGCGGATGAGCCATGAAGTCGAGCACCACATTCATGAGTCGCCGAAGTCCATGACCGGCCCGCTGGTCGTGTTGGCAATCTGCTCGGTGTGCGCTGGGTGGCTGGGCGTGCCGGCAAGTTTGGGTGGGAGCAATGGCTTTGGAAAGTTTCTGGAGCCGGTATTCGCGCATAATGATGCCGCTGCCGCTGCCATCGCGCCAGCCGAGCCGCAGGAGCCTGCTGGCGAAGAACATCGCGGCCTGGAATGGGGTCTGATGATACTCTCCGTCGGGGCTGCGGTTGTCGGCGGAGGATGGGCCTATGGCTACTATGCGAACGCCGGCAAAGATTACCCAGAGCCCATTGCGGTCAAGGCTCCGCCGCTCTACACCGTGCTCTATAACAAGTGGTTTGTCGACGAGGGCTACGACTATGTTTTCACCGGGCGCCGCAAGATTGGCAAGGTTCGCCTCGGGGCGATGGGCGCGGGCGAAGCATCGTCGTGGTTCGATGCCAAGATCATCGACGGAGCAGTCAACGACGTTGGTTGGGTAACGCGAGCCGTCGCCACGCTTTCGACCTGGTGGGATAAGTGGATCATCGACGGTGTGGGAGTCAACGGTCCCGCGATTTTGGCGCGAATGATTTCCTATCCGACGCGGCTGTTTGAATGGGGACTGGTGCAGTGGTACGCACTGGTCATGGTCGCGGGGCTACTTGGATTTGGCGTGTATTACGTGTGGAAGTGAAACGGCTACTAGCTGCTGGCTTCTGGCAAGCAGAGCCAGTAGCGCCTGCTAGAAGCTAGTAGCCAGAAGCTAGAAGCGATTCATTATGCAGAATCACATACTATCCATCATTCTCTTCACGCCGCTGGTGGGCGCGTTTGTTCTCTTGTTCGTTCCCAAGGAGAACAAAGACGCGATCCGCTGGATTGCGAACCTCTTCGCCCTTGGCGGGTTCCTGATTTCGATCCCACTGGTGCCGATGTTCTGGGCGCAGCGTTTCGAGGTTACACCTACGCACTTCAAGTTCCTCGAGGGTTCGGCGAACAACTGGATCCCCTCGATTGGCGCGGGTTATAACCTGGGCATTGACGGCATCTCATTTCTGCTGATCATGCTGACGACGTTGCTCGGCTGGATATCGATCCTCTCTTCGTGGACCGCGATCGAGATTCGGGTTAAGGAATATTACGTCTGGTTCCTGGTGTTGCAGACGGGGATGCTGGGCGTCTTCATGGCGCTTGATTTCTTCCTCTTCTTTGTTTTCTGGGAAGCGATGCTGGTGCCGATGTATCTGCTGATCGGCATCTGGGGGGGGCCGCGCAAACTTTACGCGGCCATCAAGTTTTTCCTGTACACGCTGCTGGGCTCGGTGCTGATGCTGCTGGGCATCCTGTTCCTGTACTTCCATCACTACTCGGTCACTAACCCGCACGTCTACACGTTCAGTATCCCCGAGCTTTATAAGACGGCGCCACTGATTCCGTTCAACATTGCCATCTGGCTCTTCATTGCTTTCTTTATTGGATTTGCGATCAAGGTTCCGATGTTTCCGTTCCACACCTGGCTGCCGGATGCGCACGTGGAAGCGCCGACCGCCGGCTCTGTCATTCTGGCGGGAGTTTTGCTGAAGATGGGAACGTACGGATTCGTGCGTTTCTCGCTGCCCTTCTTTCCCGCGGTGGTCTCGCATCCCAAGGTGCAGGGCTGGATGATTGGGATCTCGCTCGTCGGTATCATCTATGGCGCGCTGGTTTCGCTCATGCAGAAGGACATGAAAAAGCTGGTGGCGTACTCGTCGGTCAGCCACCTGGGCTTCTGCACGCTGGGAATCTTCGCGCTGAATTCGATGGGCTTGAGTGGTTCAGTGCTGCAGCAGATCAATCACGGCATCTCGACCGGCGCACTGTTCTTGATTGTCGGCATTTTGTATGAGCGTCGGCACACGCGCGAGATCGCGGAGTATGGCGGCATCTCGAATGTGATGCCCATCTACGCGACCATCACCATGATCATGTTCCTCTCGTCGATGGGATTGCCGCTGCTGAATGGATTTGTCGGCGAGTTCACGATCCTGCAGGGAGCGTTCACGGCGAACTGGAGATGGGCGGCGTGGGCGGCACCGGGCGTGGTTCTGGCTGCGGCTTATCTGCTCTGGCTCTATCAGCGCGTTTTCTTCGGGACGGTGACGAATCCGAAAAACGAAAAGCTGCACGATCTTACGCCGCGCGAAATTCTTACGTTTGTGCCGCTGATCGTTATGGCGGTATGGATCGGCGTTTATCCGAAGCCGTTTTTCCAGATTCTCGATCAACCAGTCAATCAGATTGTGCAGACGATTCATGATAAGTCCAATGCGAATGAGCCAGTGAACGCACAGGCTGTGCCCGCGGTGGCTCCGCCGGCGCCCGCCGTCGGTGGACCGAAGGTCGGTGGACCGAAGGCTGTCCGGCCGAAAGCCGCCGGACCGAACTCCACCGTACCGAAAGCGAGCAATTAAGTGCCAGGCCTCTCACCCACTGAATACCGGTTGATGTTGCCGATGGTGGAACTTACCATTTTTGCGCTCGGCATTCTGCTGATTGACCTGTGGGTTCCGCGGGAAATGAAGTGGGTCAACGCCGTCGGCGCCTTTGCCGGCGTGCTGTTTGCTACGTTGTGCGTATGGGAAATTCAGTCGAAGCTGCCGCGGGGCGCGGTTGGATTCTATAACTCGCTGTTAGTCGATCGATTCGCCATCTATTTCTGGTATTTGTTTCTGGCGGGAGCGGCCATTGCCATCCTGATGTCGGTGCGCTATCTCGAACTGGAAGACGAACACCACGGCGAATACTATTCGTTGCTGCTGCTTTCCGTCGTTGGCATGATGTGCATGGCGGCTGGGATCGACATTGTGCTGCTCTTCATCGGGCTCGAGCTGATGGCGATCTCCACTTACGTGTTAGTTGGTTTCTTGCGGCGCGACCGGCGCTCGAACGAAGCGGCCTTAAAGTATCTGCTGCTGGGGGCATTTTCGTCCGGTATCTTTGCCTACGGCCTCTCGCTGTTCTACGGAATTTCCGGCAGCACCAATCTGGCGTTCATTGCGCGCGCGGTGTCGGCGCAGAATCCGCACAATCCGGTAGTGGTGATCGCGCTGCTGACGACCATGGTCGGATTGCTGTTCAAGATTGCCGCGGTTCCATTTCACCAGTGGGCGCCGGACGCTTACGAAGGCGCGCCCACCAGCATTACCGGATTCATGTCGGTGGCGGTGAAAGCGGCGGCTTGGGCGCTGCTGCTGCGCATACTGGTGTTCGGATTGTGGCCGCTGCGCTCGGTTTACACTCCGGTGATTGTGTTCGTCTCGATCGCCACCATGACCGGCGCCAACTTCGCCGCGCTCACGCAAACAAACACGAAACGGCTGCTCGCCTACTCCTCGATTGCGCACGTTGGCTACATGCTGCTGGCGTTGGTGGCCATGGGAACGTCGCAGATCGGCAGCCCGGGCTTTAACGACGGCTTTAAGGGAATTTTGATCTATCTGCTTGTCTATACGTTTATGAACCTGGGCGCGTTTGCGGTAATCACGTCGTTGCGGCAGCGCCAGGTGATTGGCGACGAACTCGACGACATGGCCGGGCTCTACCAGCGCGCTCCGGTCGAAGCCGTGCTGATGCTGCTATTCCTGCTTTCGCTTGCCGGCATTCCGCCCGCAGCCGGGTTCCTGGGCAAGTACTACATCTTCCTGAGCCTGATCGAAAGCGGACATTACTGGCTGGCTTCGCTCGGCGTGCTCTATTCGCTGTTCGGACTTTATTACTACCTGAAGATTGCTAACTCGATGCTGATGCGCGCGCCGATGGAAACCGAACGGCTGCCCCTCAGCCTCGGAATGCGTTGCACGCTGGGCGTGACGGCGCTGGCGACGATCGTGATCGGAGTTTATCCGGAGCCGTTCATCCGCGGCGTGAATTGGTCGCTGGGGATTGCGCAATCGCCGCATGTGGCGGCACTGGTGCGGTAACCGCGAACCCTTAAGAAGAGTTCTCCCTTGTAATTGCGACAGCCAGGGCCGGGCCTTGCCTACTCGGAGGGGTCGATGAGTGCAATCGCCTGTGGCTGTTGAAAAAGGAACCAAACCAGTAATTTCGGCGAATTCCAGCGTCTGCGACGAACGAACATTCAATAACTTACGAACAAACTTGGTCGTTGAAATTCCCTGAAAAGAGTTTTTCAA
>Ga0074044_10003680_pt1 | contig 12959 bp, 14 predicted proteins | sample BogForMeECP23OM1_FD_94443 | JGI IMG/M metagenome (GOLD analysis project Ga0074044, IMG submission 94443) | Bog forest soil microbial communities from Calvert Island, British Columbia, Canada - Bog Forest MetaG ECP23OM1 | ecosystem: Environmental > Terrestrial > Soil > Wetlands ...
CGGCCTCCGCCAGCTATGTGGGAGCGCTGCGGCCGGCCTGGAAAGCGCCTCCGTCAGAGTGCTGCATCGAGTCAGCATCACGCTGAGAGTCAGTGCAGACTGTCAAGATAAGGTAATCAGTTCTTCGAACGCGTATTTTTTCGACCCGGAAGACCCGGTGAGGTCGCGGTTGAGGCGTGAGAGATGGCCGCTGGCGTGGCCGACCTCGTGCAGCGCGGTCCGGTGCCAGTTGATGGGTTCAAAATAGGCCTGCGGAGGTGGGACCTGCACGAAATCATGCCTCGGATCATAGAACGCCCGGTCTCCACCGATGCGGAAGTCCACGCCCGTCGCCCGGATCAGCGCCTCGGCCTGCGGCAGGATGAGGTCGGTTTCGACCGGCGGAGCGACCGCCATGATCTCCTCGGGCAGACCCTCGCATTGCGCCACATTGAAAACGGTGAAGCGCTTGAGGAACGGGATCGCCTGCGCTTCGTCGCCGGTCTCCGCGGCGCGCCGGCGTTCGTCCTCCGGCGTGAAGCGATCGGCGTAAACGACGGTCGTGCCGCGCTCGCCCTTGCGCACATGCCCATCGAGGCTCAGCGCCTGGCGAAAGGTCAGCCAGCTCTGACCTGTAAAGCCGTGCTCGATGACGGCGCCCCACAGAATGAGCACGTTGATTCCGGTGTAGCGCCTATGGGTCGCGGCGTTCTTGGGCATGGAAAGAGGCGCTTTCGCCGCCGCCGTCCCCCAGGGCTGGACCCAGGGCGCGCGGCCGGCCTCCAACTCGGAGATGATCTTGTCAGTGATTTCCTGATAAAGGCCCGTCCGGTCCTGGCCGGAACGCGCGCGAGCGGTGTGTCTGGACATCGCGGTTCTCCGCGACGGGCGCCGCGAGCCTCTCTCGCGACCTCCAACCCGTCACGGCGAACTCGGGCAAGCTTTCACTCTGAAGGGCCGGGCTTCGGCGTCCGCGACCGGATAGATTCGCTGGACCTCCGACTACGGGGGCGTTGCGGGGATCCCCCCGCAGAAGGGGTCGGACGAGACGCTATCGACTCGTCCGCAGGGGAAAGCATTCCCCTCCTGGATACCCCGATGCAGAAGCTGATGCGAATGCGTCCGCCTACCGTCGGGTTATCTGCACTCCGCCAACTGCCCGGAACCGCGGTTGGGGAAAACCGAGCGGACTCATCATATCATTTCCGAGAAAGCCAAGTGGACACGCGGCCAAGTCAAGCCATTCGGCGCAAAGGCAAAGTGTTGAAACGAGGCATCCTGCGTCACGCAGAACCAAGCTGTCAGCATTCTCGTATGCCGCCACCACTTTGCTGATGTCTGCAATAAATCTGATGGTACAACCGCGATGGGTACCGACTACAGCAGCTACGGCGGCGGCATTCTTGGCGGCGATAGCGTCACTATCAACATCCAGAATGTGAAACGCGTGATCGATGGAATTGTAGAGGCGGGGACGATAGTCCGCGTCGTCATTGATACATAGCAAACGGACAGGGTGCAGTCCCCCGGCCGACGGACTAGCTCGCCATTCAATCGGCAAACCAGCCCGCCCAGAATCTGCATACCCTTTGCAGCCCGCCGCGTGCCAGAGTAGTTCGGCGACATGGCTCCACCCTACTGGACCGGCCAGTTCGGATCTGCGCGCCCGAATCACGTCCGCAAAGTCGCGGGGGGCGGGTGGTCGCGGACGAACAAGCCGTTCCATCTCCAGCGATGCCGGTTGAAACGATTCCCAAGAAAGCGGTTCCTCTCTCGGGTATGGTTCGTCAGTGCGGATCCCAGCCAAGCGCTTCCCATGTCTTGTAGTGTTTCACGCACCCTCTGCACTGGCCGCAAGCGAAGTCGCCAATATGGCAAGAGTGCGCCCAGGCAAGCACCTCTCTCGGTATCCCAGACATTCTCACGAGATCGACCGCGGTCATAGAAATCGCGGGCGCAGTAACTGTAATGCCGCCTTCCTGAAGCGACATAAGGGTGGATATGGCCTCTATGAAATCCGGGCTCCCATCGGCATGCTCGCCGTCTGCCGCAAGCGCCCCGATCATAAGATCGCTTATGCCAAGTCTTACGGCGGCGATCCCGGCCAGCGTCAGGATCAACTGGTTTCGAAAGGGCCACCATTCTGGGACAGGGGCGGCCGCGATAGGCGGCAGACCGGCCATGTCGCCCGACCCTAGAGCTGAGCAATCGGCTCGGACGATTTCATGCCTAATCCCGATTGCGCGGCAAACTGCACCCGCGGCCTCCAGCTCAGCTGCCGCCGCGCGTTGGCCATAGTCGACCGAGATGGCGATGTCTGGCCTCTTCCACCAGGCAATGCTGATCGAATCCATACCGCCTGAAAGGAGCAAGCCGATCATTGATGCGGCAGCCTCCAGACCGTCTGATAGATCGCGGAAGCAAAGTCGTCCACGATGTCGCAACCGGTACCCGCGAGCATCTTGAGGTCTTCCTCCTTGAGATTCTGGGCGAGAACGATAATGGGAATGCCCTTCTTTACGGCGTACCCCACCTCGAAGATGGTACCCGTGTCGAGGCCATTGAGCACCGCAAACATCACGTCCGCTGCTTCTAGACCTTTGATATCTTCGGGCGCCACGATTTCAGCGGGACCTGGGCCTACCTCGTGAACCGGAGAAAATACCTGAGCGCCCAAATCCACCAGCAGCGCGCGGGTCTCCTCAACCAACCATCGCTGACCGAGATCGAAGAAAGGGGCTGCGAGGTAGACAACCCCGCGACCAGATTTCACAGGTAAAAAGGATAGCTTGGTTAGCTCGGTAGGGACCGGCACGGGCAGCGAGCGCGTCTCGCAATACTGTGCCGTTGCGCGCGAAGCCAAGTCAGCAGCCTCTCCCGCCGCGATGCCCTGACAGCCCCACAGAGCGGCGAACGTAGCCGAGAACACGTCGCCGGAGCCTATCTTCCAACTTCACCCTCAGGCGTCACGACGAGCGCGCCGTGGCTGCCCATCTTGACGACGATGACAGCAGCGTTGTCCTCACGGATTAGCCGCTCGGCAGCAGCCCTGGGCTCATCTGTGCCGGTCATCGACGCGGCCTCGTACCGATTTAGAACAATGGCGAGTCGATCTGCGCGAGATCCATTCGTACCGAACCGCTTGGCGCCGAACGCAGACTGAGGGTCATAGACGGCGGTGTGCGCTTCAATGATTGCATCCCCTTCGAGCATGCCATAGCGCAGTACCACGTCTCCCGAGACCTGAATCGGATCATGAACAATCATGCGGTCTGGCGCCGGCCGGATAATGGGGGTCGACAGCGGATGTAGGTAGTCAAAGGAGACCGCGTGCTTAGCGCGGATTGGTTCGAGCGTGACACCCGCCATGCTGGCGAGAAACTCCGCAGCCGGGCGAATTTCGTCCGCAATATAGGAGACCAGCGTGGTCTTGCCGAGCACCAATGGCGCCACGGCTTCGGCCGCACGACCAGCGGAGCCGTATACGGCATCCCAAAGGGGTTGAATGCAGCGCTCAATGTAGACGCCGCCAACGATGGTTAGGTCGGCCATCAGACGGGCTCAACGCGAACTTCGCAGACTCCCCCAGCGATGTTGATCACGACTGCCTGGTAATTGATGCCTCGGTTCCAAATACAGTCGACGATTTCCAAATAGCCGACAAAGGTCAGCGACCCTGCCACCGCGCCATTGGAGTCTTCGACGACGAGCACCAATGAGGTGCCGACCGTTCTCACTCGAACGATCAGGACGCTTCCGACTTTTAACCCCGCGATGACCGCGGGCTTGGGGCTATTGATTGGGCCCCGTCGGATCTTTAGGCATGGATCCGCAGGTTGCCCACCGCCTGCACCCCCACTTCCGCCTCCACCGCTCGAAGGCGAGTCCCCTCGGCTGCCGCCGCTTCCTGACATGTTCCTCTCCCCGCCTGAAACAGGGGAAGAGAGTCTTCCAAACAGCCAGTTGGGTCAACCAAGAGGTTCAATAATCGCTTGCTCAACTTTCTCATGGTTCCCCACATCGTCGAATCCATGACTGAAGCGCGCGCCCGTGCGCTTAGGCAGAATTCAAGGAAGCGGGCCTCAAGTTCTCGGTAATTGCGCGATGGGTCAGATCGTTCTGGAAAGACGCTCATGATCTGGCACGCACGAACGATATGAACATCCAAGATGGCAACTTCATCGCTGGCGCGCCGGTTGCGTACTATCCAAGACGCGGTCTTTGGGCCAATTCCTGGAAGCCTGCAGAGCGCATCCCGGAAATCAACATCATCGAGTTTCTCTTCGTCAATTACCTTCAGCGCTTGAAGAGACGCCGCCAAATACTTAGCGCGTTGGCGTGCGAAGCGATAATGGACAGGGCGTCCATTGATTATCAAAGGTTCTGAGAGGAGGCTTTCGTATCTTTCGTACGACAGGACTTCGTCGTTCTCTTTGGCAAGTTCTTCTCTGACGCGCGCGAAAGCCGCGAGGCCAACTTCTGCGGGGGCGCCATGACCTCCGAGCAGACACACAACGACTTCCTCGACCAGCGTCTTTCCGAGCTGGAACGATGTGGAGGTCGGCTCACCCTCCATCCAAGCCTGGCTTACCCAAAACGCTGGTGTGAGGGCGTGCTCAAAGCTCCCCCAGCGAATGCCGGGCATCAGCAATTCGGCAGGGTCTGGCAGATCGAGGAACCTGTACTCGCCGCCTATATCCGCGATGACCCGTTGCATACGATTTAGCCCTATGTAATGCATAAATTAATGCATTTTGAATGGTCTGATGTCAACCGTGGCCAGCGACCTTTTGGAGCGAGTTCGTGAACGTATGGCTGCTCTCCATGCCACGCAGGAGGGGGTCGCGAACTCATGCGGCCTGTCACAGCCACATCTCAGCAAAGTGCTGTCGAATAAGATTAAATTAGCTCCTAAGACGCAACGGCTCCTGGCGGCCTGGCTAGTGGGCGACAAGCCGGCAGAAGACGGCGGCGGAGCTCAGGAGCTTGGCCAGCTGGTGGAGAGACTGCTAGAAGGATCGACGGAACGGCGTATGCAAATTATGCAATTGCTTCGGATTCTCGACGCGCTGATCCGATGAACGCCGGGCAAACTTCGCGGCGACAGCCTTTTGGCCAATCGAGACCGCGCGATCCCCGCGCGGACCCGGTTTATGGCGAGCCGCAGGGCTCCATCGATGAGGATATGTCCTTGGCGCCCCCGAAACGCATGAGAGAAAAGGGCGGCCGTAGTCAGTTCGAAACGGCCGTCGCTCTCGAAGTCTCGGAGTTGCGGGGCGGTAGCGCGCTCCCGGGGGCAGCCAGAGATCCTGCGGCTCCGACGTTGGGGGCTTCCGCTCCTGTGGACGGGATGAGAACCAGCGACGGCTGGTTAGCCCCGGGAGATACTAAGAGGCGGCCCCAGCAAGGCGGCATGTCGACGTTGGCAACCGTTCTGGCCGCCGCTATTCGGCAACGGGAAGGATGATTCTCGTAGTCGTAAGCGTCTTCACCGCATGGATGAGGATGAAGACTTGATGAGTCTGAGTGAAGGATTCGGCGATGCACTCGTGGCGGTCACCGTTGCGATCGACCAAGCGGAGCGAACGTTTGCCCGACGAACGCCTGCCTTGCAACGGGATGAAGGCGCCGATCTCGTCGTCGGGCGTGTAGGCATCCTTCCAGGAGTAGGTGCCGAAGAATTCAGTGAAGGACTGTGACTGGACCGCTCGCCGCAGCGTGGCTCGGAACCCGTCGCCTTCAATCAGTTCGGGCGTGTTGAGGACGACGACGGCGCAGGCGCGGTGGTTCTTGGAAACATATTGCCGGACCGAGGCGTAGATCGACGCGTCGAATTTCTTCGCCAACCTGATCGGCGTCCAGACCTCGAAGCGCTCGCCCTCTGCCACCTCGTGAAACGTGTCGAGCTGGAACAGCACTTCGGAGGCGAAGACATTGGCTTCCCGATCGAAGATGTCCGCAGCCACGGGGTCGAGCGACTTTTCGCAGTCCTCGACTAGCGCATACATCGGACGCTGCCACGGCAAGAAGCCGTGGCCGGACTCATGCAGTCTGACGAACCGCTTCTTCACCGCCATCAGGGTTTGGTCGAGAAAGACCAGACCTGAAGCGGCCTGGAAGATGCCCATCACCTTCGAGACCGCGCGTTTGAGCGCCTGGCCGGCTTGCTCCGCCTTGGAGCGGAGCTTGGCGATGAAACCGGGGTTCAGGACGTCTTCCCTCACCTCCTCGACCTTCGCGACCGTCATGATCCGGTCGACGGGGGTGGGTAAAACACCGAGCGCGCCTGCGTGGCGCAGCGCGCGCTCGGCCTCCTTGCGGACTCGGGCAAATTGGCCCGGCGTCAGACTGCAATCGTCCGGCCGCCTCATGATCGACTGCGCTGCCAACGAATATAGTTGAGGTGGTCCAGCAACTCTTTTTCTTCTTCGCCGGTCAGATTGTCGATCGAGAAGGTGGCGGCTCTGCCGTGCTTGCCTCCTTCCGCTCGTTCGCCGGACGGCACAATATAACCTGCACGCTCCATCAGAGTTTCATAGGCAACACCAAGCGCGGTCGACAGCGCGTACAGGATATGCGGCGATGGTTTTGATATTTTTCCAGTTTCAAGCTGGCTCAGATAGGCGTTGGAAACCTCCTTGCCAGTCACTTCTTCTACGTCGCGGAGCGACAGGTTGAGACCAAGTCGCACGCTCTTCAGGTAACGACCGAGAGCATCTGGCTTTTGAGCGTCCGAGATTTTGTCATCAGTCATCGAGCCTCCTTGCTTCGGTTCGGACACGATGTCCGATCGCGGCGATGCTACGGCCCGAACGCTAAGTTTGTCAAGCACGCTAAGTTATCGCTTGACAAACTTAGCGCGCCGCACGAAATTAGCAGAATCCGGCGTTGGCCGGCAACGCTGGAGAAAAACCATGAGTGATGTTTCGGAGGTCGCGCTGGAGCGCGGAGACTCCCGCCACACCATCGAGGTGGCGGATCAGACCCTGAACTTTCGTGAGGTGCCGATCGACGACCTGACGCCGAACGGCGCCCAGCTCGCTGTGGCGGCCGGGTTCAAGCCGGCGCAGGGCGTGATTGTGCTGAAGGTTCTGGCCAACGGCGAGCTGCAGGACATCCGGCCAAGCGAGGTGGTTGATGTGCGTCATCACGAAGGCCGATTCATTATCGTCGAAAGCGATCGGACCTACCGGCTGACCCTTGATGGCGAACGTTTCGACTGGCCCTGCCGGGTCATTTCGGGGCGCGGGCTGCGCAAGCTTGGCAACGTGCCTGACGACAAGGCGATCTATTTCGAGCGGGAAGACAAGGCGGAACGGCAGATCGGCGATCATGACCTTGTCGACCTCGACGGCCCCGGCATAGAGGCGTTCCACAGCCGCAAGGTCCGTTGGAAGCTCAACGTCCAGGGCGTCGTGCTGGACGTCCTGACGCCCACGATCGTCGTGCGTGGCGCCCTGACCCGGGCGGGATTCAATCCCGACCAGGGCTGGCAGATCTTCTTGAAGATCGTTGGTCAGGCCAAGCAGTCTGTCGAGCTGACGACCGTGATCGACCTGCGAACGCCTGGCATCGAAAAGCTCCGATTGACGCCAAAGGAGGTGAACAACGGCGAGTCGTCCCCGGCGCCACGCCGGGACTTCGCGCTACTCGACATCGACGAGGCCCATCTCGATCGCTTGGGTCTGCGTTGGGAGACGGTGGTGGACGCCGAGCGCCGGTGGCTGCTGTTTCACGGCTATCCGGTTCCCGGCGGCTACACGGTCGATCGCACGCTGTTGGCGCTGGAGATTCCACCGACCTATCCGGGCGCGCAGATCTACGGCTTCTACGCCTACCCGCCGCTGGCGCTGTCGTCGGGCCGCACGATCGACAGCACCCAACTTCGCGGAACTGTGAATGGGCGCGAGTTCCGCGGCTGGTCCCGCCATCGCGGCGCGCCCGCGCCGTGGAACCCGGCCACGGACAATGTCGTGACGCAGCTCGCGCTGGCCGACGCGGCGTTGGCGAAGGAAGTCGGGGAATGAGGCCGGAAACGACGTTGGCCTTGAACGGCACCCGCCACGAGCGGGTGCGCCAGCATCTCTTTCCAGGCGACGGTCTCGAGGCGGCGGCCATTCTGCTGTGCGCACGTACGCCGGGTCCTCGGCTGCGCCTCGTCGTCCGCGACACCATCCTCATCCCGCACGCGGCCTGTCGGCGAAGGAAGCGAAACGCGATCACCTGGCCGGGCGACTTTATCGAAGACGCGATCGATCGGGCCGAACTGGAAGGGTTGGCGATCGTCCTGATCCACTCTCATCCAGGCGGCCTTTTCGCGTTCTCCGAAATTGACGATCACAGCGACCGCCAAGTGATTCCCGCCCTGTTCCAGGCGGGCGGCGATCTGCATGGATCGGCCGTCATGACCGCGTGCGGCGCGATCCGGGCGCGGTTCTACACAACGACGATGGCGCCGCATCCGATCGACCTTGTCACGGTCGCGGGCGACGATGTGAGCTTCTGGTGGAACGATCGTGCTGGCCTCAGCGGCCACGGCGCGCGGCCGATGGCCTTCACACGCGAGATGACGCAGGAACTCGGACGGCTCGCGGCCGCCGTCATCGGGGTTTCGGGCACCGGGTCGATCGTGTCCGAGCAGCTCGCCCGACTCGGCTTCGGGCAGGTGGCGCTGATCGATTTCGACCGGCTCGAAACCCGCAATCTCAATCGGATCTTGAACGCGAAAACCACCGACACCGGTCGCCTGAAGGTCGAGATGTTTGCCGACGCGGTAGCCAGCCATCGCGGCGTAGGTGTCGCCATGCCGGTCTCGGCTTCGGTTGCGTCTCGCGAGGCAGTGCTCGCCGCCGGGCAATGTGATGTTCTATTCTGCTGCGTCGACACGCTCGAAGCGCGTCAGATCGCTGATTTGATGGCGGCGGCCTTTCTCCTTCCCCTCTTCGATGTCGGCGTGGTGATTCCCGTCCGCAAGGCCGGCGACGCCGTGGCGATCGCCGACGTTTGTGGCCGGATCGACTATGTTCAACCCGGCGGCTCAACGCTTCAGGATCGCGAGGTCTACACACCCGCGAGTCTGCGGGCCGAGTATCTCCGCAAGGTCGCCCCGAACGCGCATCGGCACGAGCTGGAGGCCGGCTACATCAAGGGCTTGGCAGAGGAAGCGCCTGCCGTCATCACACTCAACATGCGGGCCGCGGCTGCGTGCGCAAACGAATTCATAGCTCGCGCCTTCCCGTTCCGCCTGGAGCCTAACCGACTCTATGCCCGCACGCAGTTCAGCTTGGCCGCCTGCGAGGAAGAGTATTTCGCGGAGTACGCTTTCACTGTAGCGCCGAACCCGATCCTTGGCCGGGGCGGCCTTGAGCCGCTTTTGGGCCTTCCGACCCTGAAGGCGCCGAAAGCGGGAGGTGCGCTTTGAATATTAGGCGATGGTGGCGAAATACCTGGGCGCGGGTCGTACCACCCCGTCGGCTTCAAGTGATCCAGGGCGACAGCTTGCCGAAGCGCCTTCCGCGTCGAGACCTAGTGCTAGCGCGTGACGACGGTGAGGACTGGTGCGTGGGCATGCGCTGCCCGTGCGGCTGCGGACATGCCATCGAACTCTTGGTGATCCCGGAGGCGAAACCCCGTTGGGATGTGAGTGTGGGCAAGACGGGACGGCCAAGCCTTTCCCCGTCCGTCTGGCTTCAGACGGGATGTCGATCGCATTTCTGGCTGCGCACCGGCCGAATCCGCTGGTGCGATTGATCCTGGCGTAGCTTAACCCTCTTCGGGCGCGGAGAGCGCCAGGAGGGTGAAGCCCTCGCGCACAACGGCGCCATTGCGTAGCACGCGCTTGATGTGTACGCGCGCTGAAGCGTCGACATTCACCCAATCGCGATTGAAATGGGTGAGCTCATCCGCCGCGAGACCCCGGTCGACTCTGCCGCGGATCGTGCCGCGTTCCACGCCGGCTCGGAATTCGAACTGGTGCGCGTCGGGTAGGACGCCCGCCAACTGCCCTCGAATGGTTTCCTGGACATCCTCGACGGTCGTCGAGGTGGCGCGCTCGGCGGCCCGGGCTACCGCGTCGGCGCCGAAGCTGCGGTCGGTCTCGCCGGCGACGAGACGAAGAGTTGCTCCGCTTTGGCGCATCAGGTCGAAAAATTCGCGCGCCGTTCCCAATACCCGCTGATCGATCGTCTCGACCGCGGATCGGAATTGCTCCTCGTCCGGTTCCCCGAAGGCGTCGAGGAGGCGGGTCGTTTCGTCGACGGCGGTCTTGAGTGTGGTATCCATCAACTGCTGTTGCGGCTGAACCTCTTCAAGCAGGAAGCCGAAGGAGCCGCGCACAATGTTGGTGATGTGCAGCGTCGACGCGCCCTTATTGGGAACGACCCCACGCATTCCCAAACCCCCAGTCTCGTGGGCGAGCACCTTGGCGACCAGGTCTTGGAACTTGGTAATTGCCGCTCCGCCGAATTCGCTTTCGATTCCGCGCGATCCAAGCACAGGTCGGCCGCCGAAGAACAATGCGGCGGACGCTGTCGGCTCCTCCGGCTCTTCGCCGAGCTGCGCGATCGCGGTCTGGAGTTCCTGTAGGCGCGCCTCAAGGCCGAACCGCGCCATCACGTCTTCGTCGCCGAGCTGATCCAGCAGCGACGAAACGGCGGCGATGTCGGCACGGGCGAAATCGCGTTCCAATTTGCGCGGGCTGGTCATGGGGTCACTCCTTCTGCGGTCCCCGGCGCGGCGGGCTCGGGACCCAGCGCGGCCAGGGCGGCGGTGTCATCGGCGACATCTTCCAAACGGACCTGCAGCATGCCCTTCCAGAGGTCGTCCCCACGACGGTGGGAAAACAGTCCAAGCCAGTACCGGGTCAAGCTCACTATAGCTTCTGCCGAGCCGTCGAGGTCGATCGGGAAGGCGTCAAGATGGAATGCAGCTTTCACCTGTGCTCGACCAAAGATATGGATGTTCGCGTGAAGATGTCTCGCTAAGTCATTCCTGTCATGAATACCTGGAGGACGGTAAAGAAAACTCACTATATCCAGATCCTGGGGGTCCTTGCTCTCGACGAAACTACCGTCGAGCCATTGGAAACCGCGACCAAAGCCGACGCCGCGCAGGGCGTCGCGATGCCGCAGCCAGCCGCGAAGAATGGTCTTGCGCCGATCGGTAAGACCCAGCGTGGCCACCACTTCCAATGCCGACACAGCGAAGGGGGTCATGTCTTCCGCGCCGCCGCCGGGACCGTCAGGTCCGACATAGGGCGGCAAGACGCCGTCGATGGTGAAACTCGGGATTGGCATAAGAGAGGTTACTAGCTCTTTTCGCTTCGTTGGGCGCCCACTTTAATGCGGCGCGTTTGAAACCATGGCGGCGCTGAAGAGCCCCGCTGTTACAATACTCACGCGGCTTCCCTTGTGGCGGCCGCCTCGTCCCTGAGATCGGCGCTTAACAGCAAGGCGATTTCCTCGCACGTCCGAGTCGCAGCAAGTTTCAGCGCCTCGTCGATGTGAACATACCCCTGGGTGACTCCCCTGGAGGCGTGACCGAGGAGAGCGGCAATCGTCAACTCCGAGAAGCCCAGGTCGCCAGCAACGCTGCCAAAAGTGTGGCGCAGCGTGTGCGGTGTAACGCCTTCGATCTTCGCTGTGGCGCTTAGCCGAGCAAGGCAGCTCTTGGCCGCCGTAAAGCGGCCTTCGCTGACATCGGACGGAAAGACATAAGGGCAATTCTTGCGCGCTGGCTGGCTGGCCGCGAGCTGCGCGGCGGAGGGTCCGATCGCGCGTATCTGGCCGTCGCTTTTGGTATCAGGAAAATGAACATAGCCTTGGTCCGCGTGCAGCCAGTCGCGCTGCAGACCCTGCGCCTCGGAGATCCGGAAGCCAGTCAGAAGCATGAGGCGCACGGCAGCCAGGGCGACGGGGTGCTCACCGTTTCGCTCGGCGATGCGCATCGCTTCGCCTAGCTTCTTGATCTCGGCGACACTCAGGCGACGATCCTTCTTCTTTCCGGCCAGCTTACGCACGCCCTCAGCCGGGTTCGAGGCGATGATGTCGAGCCTCGCGGCGTGCGAAAAGAGGCTTTGCAACGTCGAGACCGACCGCGCGGCAACGCCGCCCCCGCCGGTCGTTGCTCCTCCACGCCCAGTACCGCGTGGCTTCGCCGTCTTTCCCGCCGCGATGTCCGATTGCATGCCTTCGATATCGGCGAGTTTGAGCGCACGGACTTGCCGGCGCCCGAGCAGCGGCTTGATGTGCGTGTCGATCCGGCTGCGGTCCATGGCGAGAGTAGACGCCTTGATAGGGCGATTGCGGCGCCCAAGGATGCGGCCTGCCTCAGCTTCCGTCAGATACCAGTCGCATACTTCCGCGACCGTGATCGCGTCCCGGGAGCCCGCGCTCTCCTCGGCCGGATCCGCTCCACCGGCGACAGCGCCGAGCTTGATCTTGGCCTGGTCGCGGGCTTGCTCGACCGTCAGCACCCCATAGCGCCCGACCACGATGCGTCGGCTGCGACCCTCCGCATTTCGGTACTGGAGGATGAACGTCTTCAGACCTGATGGGATGGCGCGGACGCCGAATCCTCGTAACTCGCTATCCCACTGGAAGGCCTGCCCCTTTTTCGGAGGCGTCAAGGCATCGACCGCCCGTTTCGTCAGCTTGCTCATGGTCAGCTCGCCATCTGCTCGAATTCTGCTTACACTACCATATCTCCGCAGGAATGTAAGCGCGTTGTAAGCAGTTGAAATGGGAAGATGGGCGGCCCCCGGATACGGTCGAGAGCCGAAAAATATCGAATTCAGCGTTGTTTCAATCGACTATCGTACTGTGGCGGGCGGCGGGATAGCATATAGTAGCCTGATAATGACCTTGCCAAGGTTGGGGTCGAGGGTTCGAATCCCTTCGCCCGCTCCAAAATCTCTCAGAGATTTCAATCGGTTAAGAGCGGCCCTTCGGGGCCGTTTTTGCTTCCCCGCCCTCGGCACTAAA
>Ga0074044_10003681_pt1 | contig 12959 bp, 8 predicted proteins | sample BogForMeECP23OM1_FD_94443 | JGI IMG/M metagenome (GOLD analysis project Ga0074044, IMG submission 94443) | Bog forest soil microbial communities from Calvert Island, British Columbia, Canada - Bog Forest MetaG ECP23OM1 | ecosystem: Environmental > Terrestrial > Soil > Wetlands ...
CGTCCGCCGCAAACGCCAGCGGCTCAGTTCAAACGACCCTATCGAAACTGCCCCGACCACACGACCGCGCACCCCCACACTTCTTCTTTCGGGGCAGTCCCGATAGGGCCCTAACGTTTGTCGCTAGTTGCACATGCTCGCGACTCGGGAACCTGCACGGGCCGTAGGACCGATAACAGCGGCTACTGGGAAGCAAAACCCTCCATGCCGATCCACAACTGCGCCAGGAGTTGCAGATTACTCTTGTAAGTACGAGTGACTATGAACTCTCTTCCTCCTCGCAATCGGAGCACATACTCGCCCGTGGAGCACGGATGAATCTCTTCCACCAATGCCCCGTTCACAAGCACAGATCGGTGAATACGGACAAACCCGTGCAGAGTGAGTTTTTCCTCCATGGTCGAAATAGACTCTCGCAGCATGTGTGAACTTGAAGTGTGTAATAACAAGACATACTTTCCTTTGGCTTCCACGGCGATAACGTCCGCCGCATCGATGAAGAGAATTCTGCCGCTGGCTTTGATCGCAATCCGCGCAGACTTCCCCATCCCATGCGTGCGTGTGAGCTGACTTGGTAGCGGCAGCTCTTCACACGCGGTCTTTACGACTCTACGAAGATGCGGATCGCCGTTATCCAAAAGACCTCCACTACCGGTCTCGTGCTGACCCTGTGCCCGAAGTCCATCGTGACCTGCAAGGTTGTCGATCGGCGTCTACCGCCATTTCGTCCGGTTGCCTTGCGCGGCCTTTTTCACTTCGCCTCCGTTACTTGCTCCCGGGCCTCGTTGTATGTTCCGAACTTCTTCGCTACTACCTTCAGCGTAGGATAGAACTGCACAAACGTGTGCTCGACGGCGGCATGAGCGTCGTGGCAGGACCAGCACGGATTGGCGTTAGGCATGGCCCCGGCCGCTTTACCGTCGGCGTTGAAAACGTAGTACGCCCACTTGTCGGGATTGCGCGCCGAATCTTTCACCTCGACGACCAGCCCCATCAGATCGGTTTGGTAGTGGCCGTTTTGGTTGATGGAACCTCGGCTTGACGCATCCCGTTCGTCGATCACGAACATGCTCTGCTCCGGCCACTTCCCCGAGTTCGCAAATTCGGTGTAAGCCCAGCGCTGCACGAAGACGTTAGTGAACATCTCGTGACTGTCGGGTGCGGGACTGTAGTTCATTCCGTATCCAGAAGACAAAAACATCCACTCGCGGTAGTCGGCAGGCCGGATGAGCTGGCCTTTCTCGTCATATTGCGGCTTGGGTGCTTTTTCGTCAGGCGCGGCAGCCAGCAGCGCGGAGCAAGTGACCAGAACAAGAATCGAACACAACACTTTTTTCATAGATCACCAGGTGGTTTCCGATCCTCAAAATAAACAGCGCCGACGTTGCTGCCAACCTCGGTACTCTTGAAAATTCAATTAAGAGGTTCACTTTCAGTTTTCGTCTTCGATCTCTCGCATTGCGGCGCGTCCTTACCTGACTGGGTCCGCCGTTCCATCCGACCATTTGCCCGCGGGGACCATGAATACGTCAATTGGTTCCGGAGCGCCATTGAATTGTGGATTCAGCATGACGGGAGAGTTCGGCAGATCCGCACCCCAAACGGAACCATCCATGAGTGGAGTGTAAAACATCAGGTGAGCCATCCAGTTGTGGTGGGCGCCATCGGTAAGGTACTGGTCTTTCGACAACATGTAAGACATGGCGCCAGGCTCGAGGGGCGGCAGCTGTTGCTTCGTGAATATCTTGATGCCGTCGATCATTTGAGCTTTGGATTGACCGGCCAATATCATCTGCGTTCTCTTGTAAGTCAGCGGCAGGATGGAACGGGCAGCCGGCGGGTTGTAGCAGACGGGACCTCGGATCTTAGGGTTCCAGAAATTAGCAGCGTTATCGCCGTCGAAGGGGCCCATCCATCCTCGCTCCACCAGACATACGAAACCATTCTTGCCTTTAGCTGCGGTTTCATAGCCGTGCCGGCCAAGGACGAGGACATCGGCATCCCGTGAGATTGCCTCTGGCGCCGCGCTACGAGCCATGGCGATCTCGGCGTTTCGATCCGCCATAAGATACTGGTCAAGCGGGGCCATGCTCGGATAGGGTTCTTTGGCGTCCTGTGCTCGTGCTTGCCAGGCCGCGCTCAGGAGGATAACCAGGGCGATACTCCGGAGTACGATCGTGTTGATGACGTCTCGGTTCACTTGACTTCCTCCTGATATCTCGATAGCGTGCTGCACGCTTTGATCATACCGACGAGTATGTATGTCATGAGCAACAAAAAATCAACGCGGCTATCCGCGGCCTGCCGCTTGTGTCCGTCCTCGTGCCGGGCGCAGCGACCTGATGTGCCCGCTCACTCTTCTTTGGCCTGATTCCATCATCCGAGGATCCTGCGAATTCTTTCCCAAAGCAACGTAGCCCTCCCACGCCGCTATCAGGAACGTAGCCGTTTCATTCGCGTTTATATCACTCCGCACCAGGCTGCGTTTTTGTCCCTCGCGCAGCGCCATCGCCATGGAGTCGTGCCAGTCCTTGTAAAGTCTGGCTGTCCGCCTGCGGAATCCCTCATCCACACCTGACATTTCTTGAGACAAGTTGAGCAAAGGGCAGCCCCGCTGAACGTCTTCCCTTTTCAGCGATTCGGACTGAATAATGCGAACCAGAACGTCGATGGGGTCCTTGGCGTTCCGTAAAGGCTGCACCCACTTCCGGTGAAGATTGATCGCGATGATCTCGTCTACCACCGCATACCCAAGGGCCTCCTTGTTGTCAAAGTGGTAGTAAAGCGCGCCTTTGGTGACGCCCGCTGCCGCCAGAATGGCATCGAGATCAGCGCTCCGATAGCCAGAGCGGTATATCTCTTCGAAGGCAGCCTGCAACAGGAGTTCTCGTGTGCGTTCTGGGTCCCGCGAGGTCGGCCGCCTGCGTCGGAACGGCTTTCTAATAGCTGACATACCAACCAGTATGTATCTTCGAATCCACCGGAGTCAAGTTCGAAAGGAATCTCCTGGAATCTGCACTCTTTGGAAATTCATCTCCTGTTTGGAGTAGTTCTACACACCGCAGTCGCAGTCTTACAGACACGCGGCCTCACGTGCCGCACAAACGCCGTGAGGCTGTCTAGTTCTCATCCCGCATTCCATAACTTCAGACTCGATCATTGATGCAACCGATTGAAAACATAACGACCACGCTCTGGTTCGCCGATTGCAACTCTCAACGCGGTGGAAGTGTTGAGCGACTCGCCTGTTTTTCCTGGTCGGTCGCGACACTCAATCTCTTGGTCGGAGGAAGCAATGTACATCCGCAGCCTGAAGTTGGTTTTGGTTCTGCTTTTGCTAGTTTGTGTGGGCAGCTGTCTGGCCGTGTGGGCGCAGTCAACCTCAACCGGAACCGTTACCGGCTCCGTGACTGACCCGACGGGCGCAGTGGTGGCGGGCGCGGCCGTGACGCTGACTGACATCGGGACCAATACTCCGCGCAGCACGACCACCAACGCGTCTGGGCGGTACATCTATGTGGACGTTAACCCGGGCGTTTACAGCATTACAGTCAGCAAGACTGGATTTTCAACGACCAAGAGCGAGAACCAGGAGGTGAAAGTCGGAGCCAGCCTCACGCTCAATCTGTCTCTGCAGGTGGGCGGCGCGAATGTGTTGGTAGAGGTGACTACCGCTGGAACCGAACTGCAGATCATGAATGCGACCGTAGGCAACACCGTGACGAGTTTCACCCTGGACAACCTTCCGAGCCTTGGCCGCGACGTCAGTTCGTTCGTCGAGTTGCAGCCGGGCGTGAGCCCCGATGGCAGCGTGGCGGGCGCGGTGCTCGATCAAAGCTACTTTTCGCTCGATGGCGGCAACAACAGCAGCGACATGGACGGCAGCCAGAACGTGTACTTTACCAGCATGGCGGGCGACCCGACCGGTGGTGTGGCCACTCAGGCTAACCTGGGAGTAGCAACGGGCGGCGGGCCCACCGGAGTGCTGCCCACACCGCAGGATAGCGTCGAGGAGTTCAAGGTAAACACCGCGGGCCAGACCGCCGATTTCAACAGCTCCGCGGGTTCCGAAGTAAAAGTGGTTACCAAGCGCGGAACCAACGCCTGGCATGGCACGGGATACGAATACTATAAAGACAATAACTGGTCGTCGAACAGCTGGCAGAATGACTTCAACAACGTTCCCCTGCCCAGCTTCCATTACAGCCGATTCGGCGGCGCGATCGGCGGCCCGCTTATCCCGAAACAGATTCTCGGGGGCAAGACCTATTTCTTTGCCAATTACGAAGGTTTCCGTTTTCCCAACTCCGAAACCATTAATAGGCTCGTTCCCTCGCCAGCTTTGATAGCCGGGAACATAACGGACCCCATAACGGGCGCCATCACGTCCTTGGCAAGCGTCGACCCGCGTGGAATCGGAATCAACCCCCTGGTTCAGCATATATGGCAGAAGTATGAGCCGAAATCGAATGCGGCCTGTACGCTCAACGAATGCGACGGGGCCAACGAACTAGGCTTCACGGCCAACGTCAATCTGCCCACCATTAGTAACTTCGCCGTGGGGCGCGTGGATCACGATTTTGGAGCCAAGTGGCACTTCATGTCGAGTTATCGTTGGAACAAGCTGACCTCGAACAACGATAATCAAATTGATATTGGCGGTTTCTTCCCAGGGGACACATTGGGTGTCCCGGCTTCTATCTCCAAGGCTCCGCTGCAGTCCCATATGTTGGTAGCGGCGCTGACCACCAACATCAGCACTAACACCACCAACGACTTCCACTATAGCTTTCTGCGTAACTGGTGGGCATACGCCCGGCAAGGAGACACTCCGCAGACCTCCTCGCTGGGCGGAGCCCTTGAAATTTACAGCGGCCAAACCGCCGGCGAACAGCAGGATTTGGGGCCCTACAACGTAAACACGCAGAACACCCGCAACCGCATCTGGGATGGCCACGATCAGATGATTCGCGACGACATTTCCATGTTGAAAAGCAACCACCTGCTCCAGTTCGGAGGCACCTATCAACACAACTGGGATTACCATCAACGCACCGATAATGGCGGCGGCATCAACTACCAGCCGGTGTATGAGTTGGGCAACGGCGACCCAGGATCGGAACTCGCGTCCAATGTATCGATTTGCAATGATCCCAATATTCCCAGATGCCCCTCCCTTACTGCGGCAGCCCTGGGCATCGTTTCCATCGCCCAGACCGTCTATACCCGGAGTGGCCCAAATCTGGCCTTGAATCCCCCGCTGACACCGGCGTCCGACAAGAGCACCATCCCTTACTACAACGTGTATTTCAGCGACACTTGGCACATGAAACCAACCTTCACCCTGACTTACGGTTTGGGCTGGACGCTGGAGATGCCGCCGGTGGAGGCGGCCGGCAAGCAGGTGGAGTTGGTCGATCAATCAGACCAGCCAATTTCAGCCGTATCCTACCTTGAGAATCGCAGGCGGGCAGCGTTGCAGGGTCAGGTCTACAATCCCGAGATCGGTTTTGCCCTGGTGGGTAACACCGAGAATGGGCTGAAGTATCCCTACAACCCGTTCTACGGCTCGTTCAGTCCACGCATCGCCGCGGCCTGGAACCCGCACTTCGACAGCGATTCGCTGGGCGGGAAGATCTTCGGCCACGAAGACACGGTCATTCGCGGTGGCTACGGTCGCGTCTTCGGACGCTTGAATGGTGTGGATCTGGTATTGGTGCCCCTGCTGGGCACCGGTCTCATGCAGCCGGTTCAGTGCGTCGGTAGCGCTTTCAGTAACGGCACCTGCGGAAACACAGGAAACACAGCCACCCCGGCAACGGCTTTCCGGATTGGCGTGGATGGCATGACCGCACCGCTGCAGCAGCCCAGTGCGACGCTGCCGCAACCGGATTTTCCCGGATACAACGCGATTTCGGCCGCCACCGCCGAGTCCCTGGACCCAAACTTCCGGCCCAACCAGGTGGATTCGTTCGACGTGACCATTCAACGCCAGTTGTCCCGCAGGCTCACATTGGAGGTGGGCTACATCGGACGCAGAATCACTCACGAGTACCAACCCATTAACCTGAACGCGGTGCCTTACATGATGACGATGGGCGGGCAACAGTTCGCCCAGGCGTATAAGAACGTAGTATTGCAATACTGCGGAGGCGTAACTGGACTGGCCGGGGGTGGGTGCGCGGCCAACGCGGCGGCGGTGACTCCACAGCCGTTCTTCGAGGCGGCGCTGGCGAACTCGCCCACGGGATACTGCACCGGGTTTACCAGCTGCACTGCGGCTGTTGTCTACAACGAAGGAGTAGCTTCTAGTGCGGGGAACCCCAATGCCACCGGTGCTCTCTCCAATGCTCAAGTATGGAGCCTGTGGAGCGACCTGGACAGCGGACCGTTCAACTTTCCGCACAGCATGATGAACACAACCACAGGCCCGTTTGGACCCCAGATGACCTCCGGCGTTGGTGTCAACGCGAGCACGGGATTCGGAAACTACAACGGCGGCTTCGCCTCCGTGAAGATGGCGGACTGGAGGGGGTTGACAATGCAGTCGAACTTCACCTGGTCCAAGGCACTGGGCACGGCGGCGCTGGTCCAGGCCACCAGTGAATTCACGCCGGACGATCCCTTCAACCCGTACACGATGTACGGCCAACAAGTCTTCAACCGCAAGTTCGTCTACAACACGTTCTTTGTGTACCAGCCGCCCTTCTATAAGGGTCAGAATGGACTCGTGGGACGGGCGCTGGGCGGATGGACGTTCTCGTCGATCTTCACTGCAGGCAGCGGCTCTCCGGTCGAGATGCTGACCACGACCGGAGGCGGTCAGGAATACGGCGCCGGGGATAACAGCAACTTCTTTGGCGAAGAGAACGCGGTGCCGGTTGGACCGTTCAAATGCTGTCATGCCTACTACAACCAGCCCGCAAGCGGCGGGTTGCCGGTGAACATGTTCGCGAACGGCACGGCAGCGATTAACAGCTTCCGTAATCCGATTCTGGGGTTAGATAACCGGGACGGTGGCACGGGCATTGTCAGTGGCCTGCCCTACTGGAATATGGACTTCAGCATCAAGAAGAACTTCCGGGTGACGGAGGGCGTCAGCCTGGAGTTCCAGGGCGTGTTCGCCAACATTTTGAACCACAATCAGTGGTTGGATCCGATTGGCAACTCCGCCGTAGCTCTGTTCGAAGGCGCGTCCGGTTTCGGCGCTCTGAATAGCGGCTCGGCGCAGGAGCAACCCGGCGGCAACCGGCAGATTGAGCTAGGCGCTCGCGTTCGCTTCTAACACCAGATCGCGAACGACGGAAAAATTCGAGGCGCCACGCCGTGTGTCGCCTCGATCGAACTAACCCTCATAGCGCTTCCCTCCGGCCGCACCACACAGGTGCGGCCGTTATTCTACACAGACCTTCGGCCGGAGAATGAAGTGTCGAGTCTGAGATCCCGGACGTTCCCAACCGCGCGCATGTGCCTCACTGGCCAGCGTACGAAATTGGAACACGATGCCTTCAGGATCTTCCACTATGAATCTAAGGTGGTGAACGATCCAGACAAAGCGAACGCATGGCGTTAGCCAACATGCCGCTGAGGAAGGCGAGAACCCTCGAGAGCGCACTGTTTTGTGGACAGCTTCGACCCGGCTTGTATTTCTGTCGACTGATACCTTCGTTGCCGTCAGATTCCGGGCGATCAGTTACTCATTACGAGCCGAAGTCGGCTTCTAGGATCCTTGAGGGGGCCGCTTATTGTTCTGTATCGACAGAGTGTTTGATCCGAACGCTCTTAGAAGCCCTCTCGTGACATCCAAGCTCGCCGCCTACCGAGTCGCATCCGGTGGCGCTCCGCCGAAGGCGCCCGCCATCCGCGCAAGCAAAGCGTCAAAGCGCGGGTCGCCGTGCAAATGCCTCAGTCGCGGCTCCCGCGCCAAATAAACCAACCACGGTGAGCGTTCCGCAAACGCCTGCTCCAGTAACGCAAAAGCTTGATCGCGGTCGCCGAGCGCTTCGTAAATCAATCCCAACTCATAGGGCGAAATGTACCGTTCCGCGGATCGCGCCGTGAGCTGCTGCAGCGTCCGAAGCGCATCCGCCCGATTGCCGTTGGCCGCCTGCGCGTGCCCAAGAGAGCTGAGGTGCACACTCGCGCCCGAGAGTTCCGCCCCTTTTCGGATGACTGCTTCCGCTTCGCCGGTCGCGCCTTTGCCTAGATAAGCCCAACCCTGAAAAATGCGATTCCACGAGAAGCCTGGATCGTTGGCCAACGCACGCCCTGATTCGCTGAGAGCTTGATCGAAGTTGTGCGCCATCACGTGGTGCCACATGAGGTGAAGCTGCGACATTGGATCCGCGGGATCGACGTTCAGATAGATTTTGCTTTCGGCCAGCGACTCCTCCATGCGTCCCGCTGCCACCAGCAGATGCGAATACCAATGGTGCGCCGGCCCGTAACGCGGATTGAGCCGGATTGCCTCCGAAAACGACCGCTCGGCCTCCGGAATCTCCCAGCGATAGTGGAGCAGTGCGTAAGCCAGCGCCGCATGCCCCTCGGCCAGTTCCGGCTTCAGGCGAAGCGCCTGCTCTGCATACGATATCCCCTTTAGAAAACCCTCACCTGGCGGAAGCACACCACCCTCCCAGCTCGCCAGCGTGTTGTAGGCATCCGCCAGGCCCGTGTACGCGAGGGCATACGTCGGATCGCGCTTCACCGCCTGTTCGAAGTAGGCCATTGCCTCCATCGTGCCCGCGGGGCGTCTTCCCCAATGATGGCGGCCCTTCAAATACAGCGCGTACGCCTCCGGATCTTCCGAATGGCGCGCCGCCGCGGGAGAGCGCGCGCCCAGCAACTGTGGGCGCAGCTTGTCGACGATCGCGGCCGTGATCTCATCCTGCACTTCGAACACGTCCGTCATTTCCCGGTCGTAGCGCTCGGACCACAGATGATGACCGTCGTTGACGTCGATCAGCTGAACCGTGATCCGGAGCTTGTTACCGGCACGCCGAACACTTCCGTCGAGGATCACACCTACATTCAGGCGCCGCCCAATTTCGCGAATATCCAACCCGTGCCCGCGTAGGGCGGCGGCCGACGTTCGTGCGATCACCTGCAGGTCGTCATAAAGGCTCAGCGCGTGGATCAGTTCCTCGGCCAGTCCGTCGCCAAATTGTTCGCCATCCCCACTCGCGCTGGCAAAGGGCAACACGGCGATCGAAGAAGCCGAACTTGCGCTGGCCCTCGCCGTCTCGGGGGCGGCTCCGACGCCGCCACTGCGAAGGGCCTCGAGCAGCTCCGCCATCGACTGGTAGCGCTCCGCAGCCTGTTTCCGCAGGCACCGCAGGATGATTTGCTCCAGCCACACGGGAACGCGCGGCTGGACCCGCGACGGTGGCGGTGGATCATGCAGCGCGATTTCGTGCATCGTCGACAGCAGGCTGGGGGCCTTGAAAGGCAGCTGGCCCGTGACCGCCTCATAAAGGACCGAGCCGAAAGCAAAAATATCTGACCGCGCATCGAGCGGCTCACCACGCGTCTGCTCGGGGGACATATAGGAAACCGTCCCCATCAACATTCCCGGCACCGACTGTCCCGCATCGAGCGAATCAGCTCCCGTCGGAGTCAGCTGTTTGGCCAGCCCGAAATCGAGAACCTTCACCTGGCCGTCGTTCGTGACCATAATGTTCGCGGGCTTGATGTCCCTGTGAATCAATCCCGCAGCATGCGCAACCGCCAGCGCGCCGGCGAGTTGGATCGCATAACCGCCGGCCTCCGAAATCGGCAAGCCCTCGGGACGGATCAACTCCTTGAGTGTCTTACCCGCCACATACTCCATCACCAGGTAATCCACTCCGCCATCGCTCGCCATGTCGTGCAGCGTGACGATATTCGGGTGATTCAGCTTCGAGGCCGCCCGCGCCTCCTGAAGGAAGCGTCTCTTTCGATCCGGATCGGCGACATGCGTCGAGGGCAGCACCTTAATTGCCACCGTCCGGTGAAGCCGCGTGTCGAGGGCGCGGAACACCTGTCCCATGCCGCCGGAGCCGATTTCTTCAAGAATGCGGTAATGTCCAACCGTAACGCCCTTCAGGTCAGGCCTCGGCGCGGCTGCCGCCGTGACGGGCCGAACGCTGCTGGTGGTCACCTGGTCCGCAAATGCTGGTTTCTCGATGAAGCTGGCAGAATCGCTGTGATGAGCCAGCAGCGATTCCACCTCGCGGCGCAGTTCTGCATCGCCAGCGCACGATTCCTCGATTACAGAGCGGCGCTGGCTTTCGTCCGCCTGGAGAGCTTTGTGAAAAATGCTTTCGGCCTTTCCCCATCGCTCAGGCTTCATCGGATTTCTTTCCGCTGAGTTCGCGCCTTAGCCACGCCTTGGCCAGCCGCCAATCCCGAGCCACGGTATCAGGTGAAACCTTCAATACTTCCGCTGTTTCCTCGACACTAAGACCGCCAAAAAAACGCATCGCTACGACTTGGCTCTTGCGGTCGTCCACCTTCGCCAACTGATCGAGGGCGTCGTCCAGAGCGACCAGATCAGCCGTCGGTTGTGGAGAGATTGCTAGCACAGCGTCCAATGAAATCGCTTTTGCTCCATCCCCGCGGTTGTGCGCTCGCCGGGCACGGGCCTGGTCAGTGAGAATGCGCCGCATTTGTCGCGCACATAGCGCGAAGAAATGCGCCCGGTTCTGCCAGCGGATCAGCTTCAGATCGCATAGACGCAGATAAAGCTCATTGATCAGCGCCGTCGTCTGTAGCGTATGGCCGTCGCGTTCCTGTCCCATGCAACGCTTTGCGGCCAAATGCAGTTCGCGATAAACCTGAGGAGTCAACTTGTCCAGAGCACCTTCGTCGCCCAGGCGCCATGCCTGAAGCAGTTGGGTGATCTCGTGTCCGAGAGCGTCGTCCATCCAAACCCCCAGGGCCGAAGGGGTGACCAATTGTGTAAACAGGTACTGAGAACATGTGGCCTGTTGATTCGAGACCTTTGAGTTCTTTCCCAGATCTTTCCCAACAGGCTACGAAATCGAATTCAAGATATGCGAAATCCAGCGGTTTGGTCAACGCTCGTGAGAAGGCATCATTACGGGACGCGGTGTTTTGGCATATTGTTCAGCAGCGGCCCAAAATTTCCTAGCCTGTGCGCTGCTTGTACCACTTTCGCCCAAGCCCGAAGAGCCCGAAGCCTACCATTGCGACTAGGACAGCCACGATCCAGTTCGTACCGCTCCATTTCAACTCCTTTAGCATGGCCGCCGCGTGCCCATTCGTCGGATCCAGTATGACGGCGGTCTGGTAGCTGATGGCGGCGAGGTCTTTTTCGCCGTTTTGCCGATAAGCCTCTCCTAAACTGTCGAAGGCATTAGAAGATATGGGATGCTCGATTGCATTCAATTTGAAAACTGCGATTGCGTCGTTGACTCTTTTGTCTGCGTAAAGTAACTGGTACCCAAGGGTATTCAACTCAGTCTCCCCCAGGTCATAGTCAGAATCCTTGCTGTTCTTCAGATCGTTATACGTGTTCACCGCAGCCCGGATTCCCGAATCGTGGATAGTTTTGTACAGTTCCTCGGCGCCAGACCGCCTAGGCAGAACGTACGGTTTACCCGCGAAGATGTTCTGGATAGCGGTGTTTATGTCCAGTCGCTTACTGTTGCCTTTGTTCGTCAGCATAATGACCGTGACTCTGTCTGTAAGCCGCCGCCCGATAAACGCTCTGAAACCCGCGGCATTTCCTTGGTGCCACAGGTACTTGTTGCCGGTTTCGGTCGCTATATTCCATCCGAATCCATAAGTCGAGGTGCCTTCTTCTACTTTGCCAGGCGAAAATGCTTCGACCAACGCTGATTGCGGGACTAGCCTGTCTGTGTACAGCGCCTGATCCCATCTGAACAAATCAACCACCGTCGAATATATGCCCCCATCACCTGGGATCGCAGTCGGACCGCCGTCATCCATTTGCCCAAACTGGCCGTACCCGACAGCTGTCCGCGCGTTTTTCTTTCCACGGCTCTCATAGACGAAAGTGTTGTCCATGCCCTCAGGTTTGAAAATCTCTTCTTCCAGAAACTCGCCAAACCGCTTGCCGGAGACTCTTTCGACCACGATCCCCAACAGCGCATATCCGGGATTGCTATATCTGTATTTCAGTCCCGGTTTACGGAGAGCATCTTCTTTTTTCAGGAGAGCTGCGATTAGTCCTTTTTGATCAAGACCGGAGTCGTCGATCCCTAAATCGCCATAGTCAGGAATTCCAGACGTGTGCGTCAATAAATGTCTCAGAGTAATTCTGCTGAAAAGCGCTGAGCGGGAGAATTCTGGAATGTATTTCGAAATGGGGTCCTCATAGCTGAGCTTCTTCCGCTCTGCGAGAATCATAATCGCCACGGCCGTAAATTGTTTCGTAACGGAGCCTATATTGGAGGGAGTCTCAGGAGTGAAATCCGCGCCTGTCTGAAAGTTCGCTTTTCCAAACGCCTTCCTGTAAATGCTGTCGCCCTGCTTGGCAACGAGGATGGCACCATTGAATTGACCTCGTTCATACAACGTTGACATCAGCTTGTCGATCTCCTCAGTTCGGTCGCCGAGCAGAGCATGGGTGTCCGCTCCCAGCGCATCACAGAACGCCAGAGCTACGACGAACATCAGTACTAGGAGATTTCGCGGCATGACATATGGATACGAGCCATCGTGGTGAGAAGTTCCTCGCCGAAAACGGTTCAGTGGGAAGGCATAACCGGGAGTCCGGCTGGTTTCTGCGAAAAGGACTGCTTGCCGGCTAATCCGAAGGTATCCGGGTTCGACGGCACGGATTAGTTCCCTGAGGTGTCCACCTCTTATTCTTTACGACGATGGCACTCGATGACCATGAATTCGCTCCAGACTTTGCCGTCGTCAGACTTCTCACCTCGCCACGTGAAGTGCGTCTCGGAAATGTTTGTGTAAGTGGCGCGCGTATAGGCGTGGCC
>Ga0074044_10003682_pt1 | contig 12957 bp, 11 predicted proteins | sample BogForMeECP23OM1_FD_94443 | JGI IMG/M metagenome (GOLD analysis project Ga0074044, IMG submission 94443) | Bog forest soil microbial communities from Calvert Island, British Columbia, Canada - Bog Forest MetaG ECP23OM1 | ecosystem: Environmental > Terrestrial > Soil > Wetlands ...
CAGCGATGCTGCCTGGCTACTCGTTCATGCTCGGCCTGCTTGCGCTCGTTGGCTTTTTCGCCATCGCTGCCGGGGTCGGCACGCTGCCGGAATTCGCCGCCGGCTTCAAGCAATTTGGCAACAACTTCGCGGTGCCGGCGCTGTTCCTGCATAGCTTCCCGGCGTGGTTCGTCGGCATCGCTTTTGCCGCAATCGGTATCGGCGCGCTGGTGCCGGCGGCGATCATGTCGATCGCCGCGGCCAATCTCTATACGCGCAATATCCATCGCGAGTTCATCAACAAGAATCCGACCGACAAGCAGGAAGCGCAGATGGCGAAGTGGGTGTCGCTGATCGTCAAGCTGGGCGCGCTCATCTTCATCGTCTTCGTGCCGTCGCAATATGCCATCTACCTGCAACTCCTCGGCGGCATCTTGATCATCCAGACGCTGCCGGCGGTGCTGCTCGGCGTCTATACCCGCTGGTTCAACGATTGGGCGCTGCTCATCGGTTGGGCCGCGGGAACCGGCGCGGGTACGGCGATGTTCGTTGCAGCGAATCTTACCCCGACCTATCCGCTGGCGTTTGGCGGCATGACCTTCCCCGGCTACACGGCGCTCTATACCGTGGTGCTCAACCTCGTGGTCGTGATCGTGCTGACGCCCTTGTTCAATGCGATGGGCGGCAAGCAGATCGACGAAACTGTGACGGCCGATTATCGGGCCTAGAGCGGAATTGTCGGATCGCGGTCTGCTCCTCGGACGCTCGGCCCCGCCAAAGCGGGGACCCAGCGAGTCTTAATGATTCGCGCGCGCGCCTATCTGGATTCCCGCTTGCGAGCCTGTGAGCGGACCGAAGGCCCTCGCTACTGCCCCTTGCGCTCGACGTCCTTGATCGCGATGGCGTCCTTCACCATCGCCAGAATTTTCGCCGAAGGCGAGACGATCTGGCCGACAATGTCCTGCAATTCCGCGCCGCCCATCGGATTGATATCGATGTTCGACTGCATCGACACTGCGATGAATTGCGGGTCGCGCATGGTGTCGTCGAATGCCTGGCGCAGCGCCTTGACGCGGTCGGTTGGAACGCCGGGCGCGGTGAGGATCGGCCGCCCGACCGACACGTCGCCGGAGAGTATTTGCAGCACTTGGCGCTGGTCGTCGTTCTCGGCGAGCTCGGTCCACAGCGGCACGTCGGCCAGATCGCTCTCGCGCCGCGGCCCGATCTGAAACAAGACGTTGATCGCGTGATCGCGCAGCCAATCCGGATGCGTCGATTTCATCGATGCCCAGGAATCGCTGCCGCGGCCATCCACTTCATGGCGCTCGATGGCGATATTGATGTCGCCGCCGCCGGGATAGCCGCCGATGATCTTGAACTTGGTGCCGAGCAAATTGTTCGACACCTGCGGGTACAGCACCGAGGGCGAACTGGCGCCACTCGCGCCGATGGCCAAGGATTTCTTCTTGGCGTCGGCGATGGTGGCGACGCCGCTTGCCGCCGAGACGAACAGGATATTGTTGGCGACCGACAGGTTGCCGATCCAGTTGAAGGCGCGGGCATCGAAGCGGACGCCGGGCTGATCGAGCGCCTGGTCGGTCGGCGTCGCCTGGCCGAGGCAGGCGATCACGGTGCCGTCCTTGGGCGCGATCGTGTACAGCCAGTTCGCCGCGCCGCGGCTGCCGGCGCCGGGCATGTTCTGCGGCACGATGGTCGGATTGCCGGGAATGTGCGCGCTGATGAAGCGCCCGAGCATGCGGGCATACAGATCGTAGCCGCCGCCGGGGCCGTAGCCGATGACCAGGCTGATGCGCTTGCTGCGGTAGAAGTCGGCAACGTCATCGGCTGCGGCCGGCACGGCGAGGCTCGCCAGTGCGGCTGCGGCAAGGACCATGACGAAGCTACGGGCTAGTCGCATCGGCAATTCCTTCAGGGCGACGGCCTGAAGCCGGACTTGTAGTATGCGGACAGATCGCTGCCCAGCCATTCGGTCGGAATAACTTTGTTCGAGCCCTCCGCCATGGCCTTGCGGTAGAGAATGCCGCCGGCGGCGGCAAACTGGATCGCAAGGCCCGAATTGTTCTTGTAGTAGATGATTCGATCCTGCGCCTCTGCGCGCGGCGGCTGTTTGACGCGGACCTTGCCGTTGACGAGATCGCCGAGTTCGTGGACCCGGTCGCGGCCGATGACGCCGTCCTTGATCGGCTCGAGCAGTTCGGTCTGATCGTTGTCGATGACGCTTTCCCAGTCGTTGATGATGATCGCGCTCGCGCGCTCGTAGGTGCGGCGGTCGACTTCCGAGCGCTTGTTGGTCACGTCCGAATTGGCGATCGAGACGACGAGCTGACCGCCGTCCAGCCATTCGCCGTCGAACACCGGCTTCATCGCCGTCGTCGCACAGCACACGATGTCGGCATCGGCAACCACGGCGCGGGCGTCGGCCGCCGCGGTGACTGCGAGTCGGTGGCGCGACATTTCGCGCGCGAACGCGACGCGATGCTCGGGATGCGGGCTATAGACGTTGACGCGGCGGATGGGTCTGACGAGCGCGATGGCCTCGAGCGCGTTGCGCGCCTGCTTGCCGGTGCCGAACAGGCCGAGCGTCTGCGCATCCTGCCGCGCGATCGCATCGACGGCGACCGCGGTCGTGGCGCCGACGCGCATGCCGGACAGTTGAAACTCGTGCAGCAGCGCCAGCGGTTCGGCCGTCTCCAGACTATAGAGAATCACGATGCCCCAATTGAACGGCTGTGGATTCTCGTACAGCCGCCGGTCATTGGCGGCGCTCGCCGGCCTGAGGATCTGCGAGCCGGCGCGCACGCAGGCAATTCCGGCTGACGGCACCGCGCCGGCATGGATGTTGGCCATGTACTTGCGCTCGGGGTCGGGATGCTTGGCGAGGTAGCGCAGGCGCGGGCGGTTGACCGCCACGCCGGCCGCGAAATCGCCGAACGCGCCGCGCATCGCCTCGATGCATTCGCGCATCGGCAGCAGCCGTTTGACATCCTCGTCGGTAATGATGATCGTCATCGGATCGGTTCCGGCGTGTCGCGGTCATAGGCTGTCGCCGTGCAGCGGCCCATCCCGACCGGCGCCGCTGCATGCGACATCACGGTAGCTCTGCGGTGTTGCTCATGGCAAATTGCGCCGATCGCGCGACACTGGTCAATGCTGTTATAGTGTCCTGAAGCAGGAAATCGAGCGACAACGGTTTACGAGCGAGGACGACATGGCCTGGGTAAAAGTCACGGATATCGCTTATGGGCGCCTGCGGGCTCCCGATCTCGATGTCATGGAAGAGTTCCTCACCCGCTTCGGCCTGCACAGGACGGAGCGCACGAGTAACGCGCTGTACATGCGCGGCACCGATCCCAACCACCACATCCACGTCACCGAGAAGGGCGACCCCAAATTCGTCGGCCTCGCCTATTACGTCGACAGCGAAGACGACTTAAGGCGGCTCGCCAAGGCGCCCGGCGCCTCGGCGATCGAGTCAATCGACGAGCCCGGCGGCGGCAAGCGCGTCCGCCTGACCGAGCCGAACGGCTATCAGGTCGAGGTCGTGTGCGGCATCGCGCCGGCACAGCCGATCCCGGTCAAGCGCCAGAAACTCAACTCCGGCGAAGCGCCGCTGTCACGCGCCGGCGAGCTGATGCGTCTGCCCAAAGGCCCGGCGCACGTCAAGCGTATCGGCCACGGCGTGCTGATGACGCCGCGGTTTAGTGAAACAGTTGCCTGGTTCCGGGAGACTCTGGGATTTATCTGCTCGGACGACATCTACGTCGAGAACAAAGACAATGTGATCGGATCGTTCAATCGCTGCGATCGCGGCGAGCACTATGTCGATCATCATGTCTTCTTCTGCCTGGCGCATGAGAAAACCGGATTAAATCATCTCTCCTTCGAGGTGCCGGATATCGACGATGTGTGCATGGGCCACGACTACCTCAAAGACTTCGGCGCCTACGAGCACATGTGGGGCATCGGCCGCCACGTGCTCGGCAGCCAGGTCTACGACTATTGGGCCGACCCCTGGGGGCACGTCCACGAGCACTGGGCCGACAGCGACCGCCTCAACCTCGCCAATGGCTCTAATCTCATCCCCGTCGAGGAAGCACTGGTGTCGCAATGGGGCGAGGCGCCGCCGGAGAAATTCATCAATCACGCCAGCCCCTGATCGTTCCCCTCCCCACCCGGGTCGCGCTTGCGCGCGCCCGAGTGCAGGCTCTTGTGGGGAAGGGTTAGGGGTGGGTGGGGTGGGGGTCGGGAGGCGACCCAACGAGTTGCAGCGGAGACAACGATGTCGAAACCGAAGCTGACTGGCTCCTTCGTCGCGCTGATCACGCCGTTCAACAAGGACGGTACCGTCGATTTCGCGGCATTGCGCACCTTGCTGCGCTTTCAGGAGGAGCATGGCACAGCCGCAGTGCTGATCATGGGCTCGACGGGGGAGACTTCCATGCTCTCGCCCGAGGAAAAGAACAACATCATCATCGAGACTGCAAAGATGAAGTCGGCAAGAATGCCGCTGTTCTTCGGCTGCACCGGCAACAACACCGCGGCGACGATCGCCAGCGTGCGCTTCGCTTTGGACAACGGCGCCGACGGCGCGATCCTCGCCGCGCCGGCCTATATCTGCGCGCCGGAGGCGGACATCGAGCGGTTTTTTCTCGACGTCGCCGACGCGACCGACCTGCCGCTCGGCATCTACAACAATCCGCCGCGGGTGAAAAGCGATCTGCATTGGGAGCATCTCATCCGCATTTTCAAGCATCCGAACTACGTGGTGCACAAGGAATCGACCGCGCGCGTCGGTCAGGTGGCGCAAGTGCTGGCCGCCAAGCCCGATGTATCGGTGATGTGCTGCGACAGTCCCAATCTCGGCCTCGTGGTGCCGACCATGAGCCTCGGTGGCCACGGCACGGCGAACATGACCGGCAACATCGCGCCGGCCGAGCTCGCCACGATCTCGACGCCGTGGGCGGGCTATGCGGACGCCGAGAATTTCAAGACCGGGTACCTGCGTCTGCTGCCGCTCCTGCACTTCACCTATTCGGCGATCAATCCGGTCGCCGTGAAGTCGCTGATGAAGGCGCTCGGCATGCCGGCCGGCGATCTGCGCAAGCCGCTGACCGGCCTCGATGCGGAAGCGCTCGCCACGGGGCTTCGCATCGTCGCCGATCTCGGGCTCGATAAGCGCTACGGCTACAAGCTCAAGCCGCTTTCGGCCGTGGCGGCGTAAATCACGGCGTCGGCGCGTCGCGGCAAAGCCGTAGACTTCGGAATAGAAGTGGATCTCGGCATCACGGGCAAAACCGCGCTGGTCTGCGGCGCCAGCAGAGGGCTTGGCAAGTCCTGCGCCTTCGCGCTTGCGCGCGAGGGCGTTGCCGTCACGATCGTCGCGCGCCGGCGCGACGTGCCCGAACGCGCGGGCGCCGAGATCGCGCAATCAACCGGCGTAAGCGTTGGCACCGTCGCCGGCGACATCACCACGCCGGACGGTCGCGCCGCGGCGATTGCCGCGTGCCCGCAACCGGATATCCTGATCAACAACGCGGAGGGGCCGCTGCCCGGCAATTTCCGCGACTGGTCGCGGGCGGACTGGATCGCCGCTCTCAACGCCATGATGCTTGCCCCCATCGAGATGATGCGGCTCACGGTCGACGGCATGATGGCGCGCAGCTTCGGCCGCATCGTCAACATCGTCTCGCGCAGCGTGAAAATCCCGCAGCTCGAGCTTGGCCTGTCGAACGGTGCGCGTTCGGGCCTGGTCGGCTTCGCGGCGGGGCTCGCGCGGCAAACCGTCGCGCGCAACGTCACCATCAATAATCTGCTGCCGGGCATTTTCGACAGCGACGCGCAGCACCGCCACATTCGCGGCATGCTCAAGGGCACCGGCAAGTCGTTCGCGGAAGTTTTTCGCGAGCGGGCACAGGCGAGCCCGGCCCGGCGCTACGGCGAGCCGGCCGAGTTCGGCGCTTATTGCGCGTTTCTTTGTTCGGCGCATGCAGGCTACATTACCGGCCAAAGCCTGCTGATCGACGGCGGCAGCTACCCGGGAACATTCTGACTCCAACATGAGGGACCGGTTGTGAGACGCATCATCGTGTTGGCTTTGGCTGTTGCTTGTCTAGCGCTCCTGCCGGCTGCGAGTTCGGCGCAAAACTATCCCGAGCGCACGGTGGCGGTCATCGTGCCGTTCCCGCCGGGGGGATCGGTCGACGGCGTTGCCCGCATCATCGTCGACCAGCTCAACCAGACGGTCGGCCCGCATTTCATCGTCGAGAACCGCGCCGGCGGCGCGTCCGGCAATGTCGGCGCCAACGTCGTCGCCAAAGCCAACCCGGACGGCTATACGCTTCTCCTCACGGCCTCGCTCCACGTCGTCAATCCGTTTCTCTACAAGAATGTCCCCTACGACGTGGTGAAGGATTTCACGCCGGTCACTCTGATCGCCGCCGGGCCGCTGATCGTCAGCACGACCCCGGGCGTGCCGGCCAATAATCTCAAGGATTTTTTCGATCTGGTCCGCAACGATCCGCAGAAATACACGTTCGGGACCACCAGCGTCGGCTCCGCCAGCCATCTCGTGATCGAGCTCATCAAACGCGAAGCGGGCGTCGATACGCTGGTCATCACCTACAAGGGCACCGGGCCGGCGCTGACCGACCTCATGAGCGGGCAGATTCAGCTGCTCGCCGATCCGATACTGTCGTCGCTGCCGCTTGCCCAGGCCGGCAGGATCAAGGCGCTCGCCATAACCAGCCTCAAGCGCCAGGCCGTGGCGCCCGAGATTCCGACGGTCGAGGAATCGGGGCTGCCGGGCTTCGAGTTCGTGTCGTGGTACGGGCTGTGGGGACCGAAGGATCTGCCGGCGGATATCACCGCCAAGCTGCAGACCAGTGTCGCCGACGTCCTGGCGCAGCCGGACGTGAAGACGCGCCTGAGCACGCTCGGCTTCGAGGCGATCGGCTCGACACCGGATTATTTTACCAAATTCATCGCCAGCGAGATGGAGAAGTACGGCAAGATCATCCGCGATGCCAACATCAAGGCCGAGTAACCGTAGCCGTCACAGCCGCGTGACGCGCGCGTGGAGCAACGCCGAGCGGCCGCCGCGGACCGCCTTGGCGCAGCGGGCGATCGCCGCCGGCACGTCGGCCGGATCGCTGACCTTTTCTGCATGCGCCCCGAACGCCTCGCCGATCTTGGCGAACGCGACGTTGGGCGCGAGTTCCGCTTCGAATTCGTTGGCGGCTTTGGCCTCGCCGTCCGGAAACACGCGAAGCGTCGATTCCTTCACCGCCGACCAGCCGGAATTGTCGAGCACGATGGAAAAGATCGGCAGGGCGTATTGCTGCGACACCGCGAAAACCGAGCACGGACTGCCGAAATAGAAAGCGCCGTCGCCGCATACCTGCACCATCATGCGATTGGGCGCGGCAAGCTTGGCGCCAAGCGCCATGCCTCCCGACCAGCCGAGCCCACCGCCGCCGGAGCGCATCACCGTGTTGGGCACGGGACGCGGGATTTGCAGCAGCACGGCGCCGGCATTGCGCACGCCCTCGTTGAAAATGATGTCCTCGTCGTCGAGCACTTTGCCGAGCTCGGCCATCAGGTAATGCGGATTGATCGCGTCAGATGTGCCTTGGTCCGCGGCAAGCTTGGCGGCCCGTGCCAGGCGCTCGTCGCGCGCGGTCTTGATGCGCGCCAGTCGTTCCGCCGCGGCCGCCTTGAAGCCGGGCGTCGCCTTGGCCGTCAGCGCCTCAAGCAGCTGATCGAGAATGCGGCCGCTGTCGCCCTGCATGCGCAGATGGCCCGGAAAAGTCCACATCGGCGAGGCGGGCTTGAGGATGTCGATGTCGATGTGCGCCCAGAACGTTGCTGGGTTGGCATGCCCGTCGCTCGGGAACCATGGCACGTCGACGTCCACCAGAATCCCGACATCGGCCTTGGGCAAAGCCTGATCCGGCGCGAAGCCCGCGAAGCACGGGCTCTCGTGCGAGATGTTGTTGGTCATGTTTGCTTCGTACACGGCGATGCCGGCGAATTGCGCCAGCGTGTCGATCATCTTCGCCGCGTCCGGATTGCGTCCGGCATAGCCGGTGATCAGGATCGGATTTGCCGCCGTGAGCAGTTTTTCGGCGAGCGCGGCGACGAGCTTCGGATCGGCGCCGCCGCCTGCCGTTGCGCCGAACTGGTCGGCGGGATAGCGGCGCACGTCTTCGGCGTTCCAGCGCTGGGTGAGCGTCTCACGCTGCATCATCAGATAAACCGGGCCGCGCGGCTCGCTTTGCATGATCGCATGGGCGCGCCGCAGCGCTTCCTTCACGACGACGCCCGAGGGCAGCGTCCATTCCCATTTCAGATAGGGCCGCACCAGGCTCGCCTGATCGAACGGTTCCTGCACGAAATGCACGTAGGTATCGCGCGAACCAATGAGTTCATCGTTCGCCGTATAGGGCGCCTTGCCCGCCATCAGCAGCACCGGCAGGCGGCTGCGGAAAATGTTGTGCATCGCGGTCGCCGTGTTCGCGGTACCGACATCGACATGCACGAGCACGCCTTGGCCGCGCCCGGTGACCAGCGCATAGCCTGCGGCCATGTGCGCGGCGGTGTTCTCATGCGGGCAGCGCACGACGCTCGGCATTGCTTCGCCGCGTTTGCGGCGATGCGCCATCTCCTCGATGATCGGGGCATGATCGGTGCCGAAATTGCAGAACAGATAGTCGATCCCGATCTCGTTAAGGCCCTCGAGAAGGTAATAAGCGGTGGCGAAAGCCGGGACGTTGGTCCCGCGTGCGGCTGTCGGTGCCATGATGTGAATGCTCGTTTCAGGACGTTGGCCGGCGATGACCGGTGTGAGAGTGTCAGGCCACCTTACGCGCGACGGCAAGCCCGTCGAGATGCGCCAAGACCTCCTCGATGTGCATCACGTCGGCGTATTTGTGGTGCAAGTCGAACAGATTGACCTTGTGGCTGATCGTCGAGCGGTCGTAGGTGCATTCCTCGACGAGCACGTTGTGGAAGCCGTAGGAGAAGGCATCGACGGTCGAGGCGCGTACGCAGCCCGACGTGCTCTCGCCGCAGATGATGAGCGAATTGATCCGCAGCCGCTGCAGGTGGGCGATCAGTGGCGTGCCGAAGAATCCCGATGCGCGCTCCTTGTAGATCACGAACTCCCCCGGCTGCGGCGCCAGCTCCGCCTTGATGTCGTAAATGTCGTCGCGCTCGCGCGCGATATTGCGATTGGTCGATTGCACGCCGCCGCTGTCGACATGACGGGTGGTATAGATGACCGGGATGTCGGCGCGGCGCGCCGCGGCGAACAGTTTTTGGGTTGGCGCGAGCGCCTTCCAGGCGTACTCGCCGCACGAGCCGGAGAACTCGCGATCGACCTCCCGCACCGGGCGGTTCCCGCCCTGATAGGCCTTGTTGTAGAGGTCGATGGCGAGCACGGCGGGATTATCGCCAACATAGGTCTTACGCCGATAGGCCTGGTAGATCTGGATCGTTTCGGCGTCGATGATGTCTTTCCAGCAATGGTCCTCGAAATCGCGCGTCATGATGGGCTCCCGCTGAACGTTTGTTCGTTATAGCACCCCTGGCTTGGTAGACGGGGGATTTGGCAGAGGGGACCGTGGTTTGGGGCAGTATGCAGCGAACCGCGTGCGTGAATGGTTCCAGAATGGAACCAATGCCGACGCGAAAGGCATAAAAAAGGCGTATCATTCGGGCATCAAGTTGTAAATTCCTCGAAATCTTGCCATGATGCAGTGCCATGATCGTGAAGGTCTAAGGGAGGAAGGGAACTCCATGAAATGGCACGCAGCCTTGGTCGGCGCGCTCACGTCGGCTGTCGCTAGCTTTGTGGCGTCCTCCATTGTGGCGCCAGCAGTGGCATCCGCGGAGGTCCGTATTGTCGGCGATCCGGGGGGCGAAGTCTCCTCCTATGTCCGCAAGTTCCACGAAGTACGCGATGCCGGCGAGCGTGTCGTCATCGACGGCCCGTGCCTTTCGGCGTGCACACTGCTTCTCGGCATCATTCCGAAGCAGCGGATTTGCGTCACCAGCCGGGCGGTGCTGGGGTTCCATGCGGCCTCCTACTACGATGACGCTTCGCAGTCGCTGGTGCCGACGCGCGCCGGCAGCCGTCTGGTCATGGGGCTCTACCCCGCGACGATCCGCGGCTGGATCGAACGCCATGGCGGGCTGACCCCGAAGCTCATTCAGCTTCGCGGCCGCGAGCTCGCGGCGCTCTACAACACCTGCCAGTAAGACCGCGGCCGGCCGCCGCGGCTGCCGCGACGCGGGGTGCGGTTGTCGGGTGTCGAGTTCCGGCTTATGTACGGGGCAGCCGGAACTTTGCCGATGCCCGAGACCGTCGCGCCACGCTTAACGTCACGGCCATTATTATTGCTGGCGGGGGCAGCGATTGCGCTTGCGCTCGCGGGTACGGTCTTGCTCTGGGCACATTACGGGGCGACGGTCTTTTTCGAAACGATCCGCGCGGGCTTTGCCGCGTGCTTCGGATGACCGGAGATAAATGGTGGACGGAAAAGCTTCTCGCGTCATGCTGGTGCTCGCCGCCTTTCTCAGCGGCCTTGTGCTGTTTTTCGGCGCCATCCTGCTCGTCACTGGGCGTGCGCCGTCGCCCATCGGGTCGGCGGCTGCCGCCGTCGGCGGACCCTTTCAGCTCGAGGACCAGAACGGCAAGCCGGTCAGCGACCAGGACATGAAGGGGCGTCCGTTCCTGGTGTTTTTCGGTTTCACCCGCTGCCCCGATATTTGCCCGACCACCTTGTTCGATGTTTCGCAGGTCCTGCGCCAGCTTGGACCGGATGCCGACCGCGCCGGCGCCTTGTTCATTACCGTCGATCCGGAACGCGACACTCCGGCGGTGCTCAAGGACTATCTTTCCAATTTCGATCCGCATCTGCGCGGGCTGACCGGCGATCAGGCTGCGGTCGATGTCGCGATCAAGGCCTACCGGGTCTATGCCAAGAAAGTTCCGCTCGATGACGGCGACTACACGATGGACCACACCGCCGTCGTCTATCTCATGGACAAGGACGGCCATTTCGTCGCGCCGTTCAACCTGAAGCGGACACCCGAGGCGGCGGCCGAAGATTTGCGCCGCTATCTCTGAGGCGCCGAGAACGCCGCTTCAGCGCGAAATTCTGCGCTCCGCAGGTCGTGACCAAGCTCGATCGCCGGCACGAATCCGAAAAATCTCGGTTCAAGTTCGGGGTGGAGATTTCATCGCGCTTGCTGCGGAGCGTCGTGACGGTGCGGATTTCGGACATGGGCACAACAAAGCGGCCAGGACCGGAGCCGGAAGATGGCACGGTTCGGTCAAGGCCGCTCGGCTTATCGGTTTCCCCTCCAAGCCAAACATCACGCTACGCGGATTTAGTTACGGTAGCCTTGACGTGAATCAAATGGTCCTGCGGGCAAAAATAGGCGCGGCTAGGCTGGAACGCTTGTGGCGTTTGCGCCACAATACCGGGAACGGCGCCTGATCGTCGCGGGCGAATTCCAGCATTGGGCCACGCGACGTCTCCATGATTGCCGCGGGCGCGATGGGCGCAAGGGCCGAAGGTCCGGTTCGGACCGCTGGGCTACGGTTCGATCTCGAGATGCGCGTTCCCGACACGCGCGAGGTCTTCGCCAAGCCGTGCTCGGTCTTTTCCCAGCGCTGGGGATCGCGCCAAAGTTGGAACAGCGCGCGCCAAGCGGCGAGCGAGAGCAGGAACCAGTACAGCGGCGTAAGAATGAGCACCCAGGCATGGGCCAGAAGCCCCCGCCGCCGCAGACCGATGGCGTCAAGCACGATCGTGGAGGCATAGCCGCACAGCAAGGTCGCGGCGAATATCGGCACGGCGTTGCCCATGGCACCCACAGCCCGCAGCGGCGGCTGAGCGAGCAGTTCATAGCACAGCCAGGCCATGAACACGGGATGGACCAGGGCTGCCAACACATTGCCGGCGAGTAAAAGCTGAAAGGTAAACGCACCGGCAGGAGCGAGTTCCCGCAACAGCCGGCGCGGGCGGCGCATATGCACGAGCCACGTCTGCATCCAGCCCTTGTACCAGCGCGTGCGTTGCTTGAGCCACTGCAGGAAACGCGCCGGCGCTTCCTCATAGGTCGCCGACGCAAGCGCTACGGACCGGTAGCCGAGGCGGTAGAGACGAATGCCGAGATCGGCGTCCTCGGTGACATTATAGGGATCCCAGCCGCCGATTTTGCGCAGCACGGCGGTGCGGAAATGATTTGACGAGCCGCCGAGCGGAAACGGCAGATGCATCGCCGCAAGCCCGGGTAACAGAACGTCGAACTGGCCGGCATAGCCAGCCGTGAACATGCGAGCGAGCCAGTTGTCGGCGGTGTTGTCGATCGTCAGCGACGCCTGCACGCAAGCGAGCCGGTCGCCAGCGGACATGAATTCCCCGAAGGCGCGCCGGAGTTGATCGGGTTCCGGCGCATCCTCGGCGTCATAGACGACCGTAAACGAGCCACGGGCGAACGGTAGCGCGACGTTGAGTGCCTTCGGCTTGGTGCGCGGCCCGATCGCCGGCGCCGTGATGATTTCAAAGGGCGGACCGAGTTCGAGGCCGGCAAGGGCACGCCTGGTATCGTGGTCGTCGGCTTCGAGGACGAATTTCACGTCCAATTTTTCCGGCGGATAGTCCGGTATTATGGCGCAAACGCCACAAGCATTCCAGCCTAGCCGCGCCTAGATTTCGGCACAAGACCAAACGTCAATACGCCATTAAGGCCTATCGGTTAGGTTGAATCTTGGTGGGATGGGTACCCGCTAAGCGGCCATGGCCGAACCGTTTCTCGGCTCCAATTTCGGCTCCGGTCTTGGCCGCTTTGTTGTGCCCATGTCCGAAATCCGCACTGTCACGACCCTCCGCCACAAGCGGGATGAAATCTCCGCCTCGATCCGCATGTATGAGAAGCGGATAGCGCAGG
>Ga0074044_10003683_pt1 | contig 12957 bp, 14 predicted proteins | sample BogForMeECP23OM1_FD_94443 | JGI IMG/M metagenome (GOLD analysis project Ga0074044, IMG submission 94443) | Bog forest soil microbial communities from Calvert Island, British Columbia, Canada - Bog Forest MetaG ECP23OM1 | ecosystem: Environmental > Terrestrial > Soil > Wetlands ...
CGCCACGCTGGAGGTGGCCAGCGGCAAGGTCCATGGGCGCTGCTACCAGCGCCATCGGCACCCCGAGTTCATCGCCTTCCTGGCAGCGCTGGCCAAGCGCTACCCGAAGCTGGAGTTGCATCTCATCTGCGACAACTACGACACCCACAAGCATCCCGTGGTCAAACAGTGGCTGGCCGCCCACCCACGCTTGCATCTCCAATTCACCCCGACCAGCGCCTCGTGGCTGAACCTGGTCGAGCGCTGGTTCGCGCTGATTACCAGCCAGGCCACCCGGCGCGGCAGTTTCGTCAGCGTCGCACGCCTCGAGCAGACCATCACCCGCTTCCTGGCCAACTGGAACGGCCACGCCCAACCCTTCCGCTGGACCAAAACTGCCGACCAGATCAAACGCAGCATCCACAACGGTGCACTTATCTACGAGACACGACACTAGGTATCTCCCTGCTGCGGGCTCGTCGATGAGCCGCCGCGCGGCCTTGCGTTCATTGCCTGGTCCGATTGCCGGCTCTCCCTTCTCATGTTCGCCTTCGTTCAATTCTGTTACCTTATTTCGTTGCTTTCAGCTGACACCCAGAGGGCCTCGCCGAAGTTTGCACGAAGGATACGATGGAGTCGAATGACGTAATTGACTTCAGGCCCCTCGCCCGGAACGCTCTGACCGCAGTCATACTTTCTGCTCACTGCATTGCGACCGCCCATAGCTAGTGAGTGAGAACCGTAACGAGCTGGGTGCCGAAATGATAAATACCTCCCGTGATCAAAACTGCTTTCGGCCACTTCAAAACGCGGCGTCGTATACAAACGCTATTCGACATACGCTGAACGACCCCGGATTGGCAATGCGCAGCATTGGCAGAACTCTCATCGCTTTTATAGTGCGCTAATGGGCGCCCCTGCCGCGTATTACGGCAGGTATGGTCTTGAGCAGGATGCTGACGTCCTTCCCGAGCGACTGGTCGCGTATGTACTCCAAGTCCATTGTCGCCCGGTGCGCGTAGTCGCAGATCTCGCTACGGCCATTGACCTGCCAATTTCCGGTTAGACCAGGTTTGACCGATAGAAAGAGCTCGGCAAAGTCGCCATACTGCTTGATTTCGGCAGGTACGATCGGCCGTGGACCAACCAAGCTCATGTCACCCTTGAGCACGTTGAACAGTTGCGGCAACTCGTCAAGACTGGTGCTGCGCAACAACTGCCCTAAACCGGTAATCCTCGAATCTTCTCCGGGGGGCAGCTTGAAATTGTGCTCGACGTATCTGTTGTAGAGTTCGGGATCGCCTTTCAGGATCTCCTCTGCGTTGGCCACCATCGTGCGGAATTTGTACAAGCGAAAGCGACGCGCTCCTTGACCTAGGCGCTCCTGCCTAAATAGCACTTGGCCCGTGGACGTTAGTTTGATTGCCAGTGCAACCACGGCGAGGACCGGTGACAACAGAGCGAGCAGCAAGGTCGCCCCCAGGATGTCAATCAGGCGCTTAGACGCCATTAGCGGAGCGCTCAAGCGGTTACCGCCGATAGACAGGACTGGAACCCCCGCAAAGTCATCGAGCTCTTGGCGAAATAGCCGTGCGTCAAACATGCCCGGCAGAATATGAACCCGCTTGCCACGCTTCAACATTTTGAGCACCACCGACTCGAGCACGGGAGCAAGTATGAAGATGTCCTCGAGCTCAAGATTGGCACCCGCCATCGCGGCGTCCTTCGCCTGAATCTCCTTGATCTGAACTACTTCGTAACCCATCTCTCGTTTCTGAGCGATAAATTTCGCGAAACTCTGAGCGTGCAGTGCGTCGCCAACGATGGCTACCCGGTGCACGTTGTAGCCGCGCCGGCGTAGGCCGTGGAGAAAAGCGATCATTACCAACGAGCGGCCAGTGAGCAATAGACTCGAATACCCGAAGAACAATGCGATTAATCCACGATTGAACGTCTCATATTGTTTAAGCGCAAATAACGAGAATCCCGTAGCTACCATCCAGACGAGTTGGGTTTTCAGATTGAGGCGAAGAGTGAAAGAGAGCGGCTCAGCGCGGTGGGAACGATAGAAACCCAAATAGCGGGACAGCCCGACCCACGCGAACAACGCGGAGGCAACAAACAACAGGTGCTCGGCGGAGTAGTGCAGTGGCAAAAGAGCTGTTGGACCCCTCAGCGAAGCAAACAACAAGGGGTTGCACGCCATTGCAAACACGAACGCCACGGCTATAAGGATTAGATCTAGGATCCGCAGAATGCGGTCGACGGTTTGGAAATGCTGCTTCAGCATAGGTTTGAGCCACCTAAGACCAACCATGCCGTGACAGCCAAGCTTTTCGCATGTGGATTTCAAACACCAAACTTTCGGAAAGCCTCCGAGGTCCAATAGAAGTCTTGACCGCTCAGTTTCTGCTTCACAGCAAGCGGCAAGTGTGGCCCTAGACGTCCTAGCCGGTAACCGGCAAGCTTCACACCCGTCTGTAATACGGCATACGGGATAAGGCTAGCCGAGCCTGTCCGGTAAAGCTCACGCAAGAGTCTGCGAAAAAAAAGCCAACCACGGACATGATCCGTTTCCGGGGCTGACAGTAGATCCTGATGGACTTTCCTGACGTAGCCTGTATCGAAGTAGCGACGGAATTCCGCTTTCAAGCTGTGCCGATGGGAATGCTTCACTACCGCGTCGGCAACGTACGCGACGCGATGTCCGCGCCGCAACAGTTGGGCCACTGTGATCGCATCCTCCATAGTTAACACCGGGAGAAATCCGCCGAGCTCATCGAGCGCACGATTACTGTAGGCGGCACAGCTGTCCGAAAAAAAGAATGTATAAACCCCCAAGCGATGAAGGTCATTGAAAGAACGTATATGACCCTCGGCGGGATAATTGAAATAGCGCGGGAACGCCTCGAATATGTCGGCGCCGTCGTGAGGAATCTGCCTAGCATATGCTGCCGAGGCCGAGCCCGCAACCACCGGTGCTATCAATCTGGTGAGCATGCCTTCGTCAGTGGGATAGGCATCCGGTGTCATCATGACGGCGATATCCGTGCCCAAGTGTTTGCGCGCCCGCTCCCGCGTTAGCCCATGGTTTAGTTCGCGCCGCGGAATCACGAGGGTCTCAGCCCCCATTTGCTGAGCCATCTCTACTGTGCCGTCTTTTGACGACGAATCCACGACCAGGACGCGCGGCTTGAGCGGCGAGTTAATAATATGAGGCAGACTGTGCGGAAGGTGTTCCCTGGCACGGTAGGTCAGTATGGCCACACCCACGCTTGCTCGCACCCTCATTTCGCTTTCAGCCGACACCGCACTCCTTGCACTGGCAGAGCAGAGCGCCTCGCGGCAGGCTTGTGTAGTAGCTGATCCGGTTTGTATTCCTCGTCGACATCTCCGCAATGTCGGACCTGAATCAGAGGCGGACCGAACCGAGCCGTGTCTTCGAGCCGGAGGTTCAAGCCGCTTATTTGCCTAGTTCGCCTCGATCCTGACCCGCGAGCCGTCGGCCGCTTTTCCGCTCTGTCGGTGGTCTCACTGATACTTGCCAATGAGTCTTGCATCATTGTTATGCGGCCTGGTCCGAAGCCAAATCTCTGAATCTGAACCCGTGTAGCTCGTGTATGAGCATGACGCGCTCGGCTCGGTCGAGCAGCCGATACCATCCGATGACAGCATAGATCGCAAGAGCAACAGCCATATAAATGATCCGACCTTCGAGGCCCGGCAGCATCGATCCGCATACGACGACTGCGGAAGCTATCGCCGCAAGGCAAGCCATCCGGCCGATGACAGCCTTCGTTGCGGGCAGGAGTATCACGGACGCAGTGAACAACGCGCCCGCATCGAGAGTGAGCCGCACGCTCCATGCGATTGCTGCTCCCGCGACGCCGTACCGCGGGAGCAGCAGAAAGAGCGCGGCGAAATAAACCGGCACTTCCGCGAGGTGAAATTTGGCAGTCAAGTCCGGGCGATTGGCGCCCTGCACCATACCATACGGGATCAGCGCGAGGCCGTTCATGAATACGCCGATCAGCAGCAATCGCATAGCGGCAGTGCCTTGGTCGGCGAAATTCGCCCCAAAGAACAGGGTCAAGACTTCCCGCGAGAACAAAAATAGTACTAACACGCCTGGAAACAGCGCAAGCAAGGCATACCGGCTGGCGCGCTCGAACAGGATCGCGGCCCGGCCCGAATCCGTGCGCACCGTGGCTGAGAACGCCGGGAAAAGAACACCCGCCATCGCTCGTGACAAAATTGGGAGCTTGTTCACGATTTGGTACGGGACCGAATACCAGGCAACAGCGGCTATCGATAGCATCGAGCCGATCACGAACCGGTCCAGATTTACCATCAGAGGCCCGGTGATTCCGGAAACGGTCACCCATCCGCCGAATGATATCAGCGGCAAGATCACCTTGCGCGAGGGCCAGACGTTTGCGGCGAGGCCGGGAACTATGCGCAGGCATAATATAAGGCCCACGGCCCATGTCGCCAATCTGCCCGCAACAAGGACGGCGACGATCCATATGAGGTTATGTGAGAAGATCAGGACGACCAACGGCGCCGTGAACAAGTACACGCGAGTTGCGGCGCCGACGGCGGTCATCAGATCGAATCGTTGAAAAGCGGCGAGCGCGCCACTCGAACAGGAGCCGCTCAGCACGAACGGCAGCGAAGCCCCGAGCAGGAGGAAAACGCCCACCGATTCGGTGCGCATCGGCGCGGGTATGTTGAGCACGCCATAGACCAGCCAGCGCGACGTCCCGGCAATAATCGCGGCCGCGCAGACACCCAGGACGAACATCAGGATCATCGACGTCCAGAAGATCGCAGGAATCCTCTCCGTATCGCCGGCGCCTAGCGCATCGGAGATCTGCTGCGTGGCGGCGGTGCCGAGGCCGAGATCGAAGAGCCCAAGGTATCCTATAATGAGATACGAGAGCGTGAGCACGCCATAACGGTCCACACCGAGCTCGCGCACGAGGATCGGAATTGCGATCAGGCCCAGCGCAAGCGGCGCGACCTCGCCCGCGATACTCAAGAGCGTGTTGCGCACGAGCAACCGCCCACCAGTCAGACTTGATACACCGGCGGGAACTATCGATGTGTTGGCTTGGGCGCTCATGCTTAAACTGCAGTGTCGCTGAGAGTCAACACCCCAAATCGATCATTGCCGAGGCTATAGATGAGTATTGGGATTGCGAAAACGGCTGCCAATATGGGCGAGCCATCGCCGACGAGATTCCATAGCACGTCCCGAATCAGCGAGCCGGAACTCGTGACGACCTCGTCATTCGAAGGCGTAACCTGGCTGGGGCTGCCCAAGCAATCTTCTGGGCTGTCGGATGGAACGGCTTGAACGCTCGGACCTGGCGAGGAACTCCGTCTCATGCCTTCACCGCCACACTGCCCAAGGAGCGTCTCCGCTGCGCCACATTTCATTCAGCATTTCCATCTCACGATACGTGTCCATGCATTGCCAGAATCCTTCATGCGGAAAGACTGCCAGTTCGCCCCGCTCGGACAACTTCATCAACAACCCTTTCTCCAACGATTCCTGATCCCCCTCAACTAGATCCAGTGCCTTATGCTCCAGGACAAAAAAACCGCCATTGATCCATCCCTCATGTACTTGCGGTTTTTCTCTGAAGAGCTTTACCATGCCGTTTTCGATCGAAAGCTCGCCATATCGGGACGAGGGATGGACACCGGTAACCGTGGCCAATTTGTGATGCCGACGATGAAACTCGATCAGGCCCGAAATATCCACGTTGGCCACGCCATCACCGTAGGTGACCATGAAAGGTTGGCCGTCGAGGTATCGGCTTACCCGCTTTAGCCGCCCGCCCGTGTTGGTCCGCTCCCCGGTTTCTGCCAGCGTCACACGCCAATCGAGCTCGTCATGATGGTTGTGAATCTCAAGCCGACGCTGTCCGAGGGTGACGGTGAAGTCACGATTGTGGGTTTCGTAGTTAACGAAATAGTCGCGGATCACGTCACCCTTGTAGCCCAGACAGATCACGAAATCGGTATACCCGTGCTGGGCATAGATCTTCATGATGTGCCAGAGGATTGGGCGCCCTCCGATTTCCACCATGGGCTTGGGGCGATATTCGGTTTCCTCGCGTAGTCTGGTTCCCAGACCGCCAGCCAGAATCACCACCTTCATGTTGATCGCCACCATCCTATGCCTTCTGCAATGAGTTTTGTCCTATCGGTTGCCAAGAGGCCAGGCAGCCGCTCAGGTTCGCCGTTCCGGTTGGCTTGCGCATTCCCGGGCGTGTGCGTCGTTGTAAGTCGCGCCAAAGCAGGATGCCTTACACATAGATCATAGTTCGCACAATCACACTGTTCCGCTGCAACTCGAGCTTGCGTCCCGTTCTCCTCCTCGCTCAAAGCGGCTCGCGTGAGACGCCCTCCGCTCAATTTATCACTGGTCGATTCTCGGGTTTGGATCATTCGCTGAACGTGTCGCGTCGATAGAATCTAGTGTATGCACTTTTCCGGAAGCAACCGCGCTCTTCAAACCGGGCTGGCCCCATTTCCGAAAGTCCCGTTGGCGAGCACGGTCATCATTGCACAAGTTCCCACGACAAGCGAAAAAAATTCAACCTTGCCGTCCCCGTCGTCAGTTCGACTCGCCCTAAACCAATCGAACCTAACAGAATTTGGCCGGACTAGGCTCGGATGCCGATGACCTCGCTACCGGGCCGAACCGCACCGCATGATCTGCGAACACGCAAACAAAGCGGCACTCATCGATTGATACGCGGTTGGTCCGCAGCAAACCAAACGATCGCTACATTCTCGGCTTCGCCAGTTCGCTGCAGCATCCGATTTGTTGTGGGGCCAGAGAAAGGCGCTGCACAAAGCGGTCGCCGAGACGTCCGGCCCCAGGGGTCCTGATTCATTCCGCTGCGCGCCCCCAGAAGCGCAACGTCACCGACGCGTTGGCTGAGCGGATGCGCGCGTTCGTGCGCAGTGCGGCAGAAGCCTATGCGACCGTCCCGACCGCGCGCTCCGCCTGCTCGAGAATCTCACGCGCAGTTCGAATTCCGTCCACCCCGGTGCGGCGGTCACCTTGCTCGAGGGGCTGGAGGAAACCCCCGATGCGCTTGAATCTGCCCGCAAGCTTGGTGCGAATGTTGTCGTCGACCAACTTGATCAAGGACCTGTTTAGCCGGGTTCTCGATGCGGCCCAGTGGTCGAACGGCGGCGAGACTTCTGAGGCGGACCGCGGCTGGCGTAGGCGGGTCATCTACCTGCTTGCGCTGTGAGTCCTGCCTAGACGGCAATCGCAGAATACAGATACAAGCCGTTACTGCTTGCACATTTGCATGTTAGTCGCGGCGATTCACTCAATAACTTCGAATTTGAGTTGAAATGGACCACGAGTGAAACCTTTCGGGCGGCGCGCCAATTCGAGCAGGATTCGCCCGAGGCAACACTCCAGGCGCCGTTGACTCAGCCTCTAGCCCAAGTTCCCCAGTTCGAGGGGTAGGATTGAGGTTTTTCGGGCACTTTTCTGCGAAAGTCGGCACTACATTTCGGCGCTCGACGGGTCGGTGATCGAGGGGGGAGGCCGGAGACGTTCGGGCAATCTGAGACCGAGTCGGTCGAGGAGCAGGGCCTGCGCCTTGTCGGGTCTGACCACGCAGCGAATGCGCAGCTTGCGGCTCGGATCTTCCGCCAGCGGCAGTACCACGTCGGTGCTCTGGATACGGCCGAGTTCATCAAGAATGGTGCGCGGGCTGTTGCCCAGTCCCGCGCGGCTTTGCCATTGCTCCAGCGTCTTCCACAAGACGTAAGCGAGAAAGCACACCAGGATGTGGGCTTGAACCCGGTTTTCGCGCTGATGCCAGATGGGCCGGATTGAAAGCTCGCTTTTATGGATGCGGAACGCCGCCTCCGCCTCGCTGAGTTGAATGTAGGCCCGCCATAGTTGCTCGGCATCCCAGTCGGTGATGTTGGTGCGCAACAGGTAGCAGCCCTCGCTGTGCCGGGCCCACTCATCCCATTCCGGTCGCGCCGACCACTTAAGCCGAACTCCTGCCGAACGGGAGGGAGCCGCGTCCAGATCGATCAGATAACGCCCCGCGGCGCCCGCGGTGCGCTCCAGTAGCCGCCCAATCTATCTGGCGTTCCAGTTTTCCCCGGTCAAGCGCCTTGCGCGCACGCTCGATGCGCCGGCCGAGCTTAGCCAGGCCCTGTTCGATGCGCGGGGCAAAACGCGCGTCGATGGCCTGCTCCTTCTCGCGGCGTTGCACCGAGCGGCACAACACGAAGGTCTCCTGGCCGTCGGGTCCGGCGCAGAGCTTGGCCTCCACTCCCTCCCGCACGCTCTGCTACTCTTTGGCGTCGGCGATCGCGCGGGCCCATTTGCGTAGCTCGCTTTTGGCGGTGCCGATTAAGTGACGCCGTCCAGTCTGCTGGAGCCACGCAAGGCTCTCGGCGCTAGTCATGCCGCGATCCATTACCCAGATGCGCTGCGCCAGCCCGAAGCGCGCTTCCATCTGCTCGACGATCTCTTCCACCGTGGTCACGTCGTGGCGATTGCCGGCGAACACTTCATAACCCACCGGCATTCCTCCGCGCGTCACCACCAGCGCGCTGCAGACCTGTTTGCAATCGGGTCGATGATCGCGACTATAGCCACGCTGGGCGAGCGGGTTGCGTTCGGCCAAACCCTCGAAGTGGGTGCTGGTCACATCGTAGAGCAGCAGATCATACTCAAGCGTGAACAGCTCGCCGAGCCGGCCGCGCAGATGCTGCTCGAGCGCCTGCTTATGCGGCAGCAGTCGATCGAGTGCGCGGTAGAGACGATTGTCATCGACGCGCTGGACTGGCAGCCCCAAGAGATCCTCCAGCGCGCTCTTGCGATACCAATCCTCGGCGATGTGCAGCTCGCTGGAGGGCTCTGTGAGTCGGGCGATCACCAATACCGCTGCCATCTGCGCCCAAGGAACCGCTGCGCGACCCTCCGGCAGCAGCTGCGCGCACAGTTCATCCAGCTTGAGCGCGCGCCATAACCTCCATCCCAGCCAGACCGCGCCGAACCAGCGCGCGTGTTCGACGGACACTCGATCGAGCCCGACCGCTACCCTTTGCTGGCCAGTTGCGTCCGCTTCAAACAGTTCCCGCTGCTGGTCGGTGCCGATAATCCGCTGGGCCAGCAGCCGGGCTTTGGCGCGCCCCTCGGCGTCGAGTTCGCCCAGCTGCGCGACGGTTTCCTGTACCACCTATGCGCCGCGTCGCACCGAGCGCACCAGGCGCCAATAGGTGTGCTGCTTGCCGTGCTTGCGCCGAATCGAGTGCCGCAGATACAACTGCGTCCGCCTCCTCCACTCCGCTCTCGCACATAACAGCCGCTTGCGCTGCGCGCCGCAAGTACCAAAAGTCGGCACTACACCGCGTTTTCACGCTCGCTCGCCAAAAAACCTCGCTACTCCCTGCCCTGGATCACGGAAAACTTTTTTTGTGCTTCGAACTGGGGAAGTTATGCTAGAATGTGAAGTAAGTTCCGAAAAAGCAATGCCAAGCCGAAATGCTGAAAAAACATTACGAACCGCAGCAACCCCACTTGCACTGGCGGCATCGCTTTGGTACACAGTGACTTCGACAAGGCCGCCGCCGCAAGAAGCGGGGGGGCCGAAAATGATTCGGGGATAGGCCCTAAAACATTTCGGGGATAGGCCCGAAAACATTACGGATGAGGATCTTAAGGAGGAGCGTATGCGTTGGAAGCGAATTGGCAGTATAACCTTTTCCGCAGTGCTGGGACTTGCGGTCTGGCAGGCGGGCCCCGCGTTGAGGGCAACCCCACAGTTGGCGTTTGCGCAGGAGATTGAACCTGTTGAAGGCTACGGCAACTACGCGGTTACCTACTTTGATGTGTCCTCGAGCTTCAAGCCATCTCAGCAGGGATATGGCGGCCCAGGCCACTCGGGTGGCAACGGCGATGCCTTGTTGCACATCGTGGACGTGGGCAACTTCGAAGCGGACCCAACAGGTGGTGATCTGTGCGCGAACATCTACGTGTTCGACGACGATCAGGAAATGCAAGAGTGCTGCAGCTGCAAGTTGACGGCCGACTCAGTGCAGACCTTCTCGACGATCAATGACCTGACCGCGAACCCGCAATTTTCCTCGCCCTTGGGAGTCGGGGTAATCAAGATCGTCACGACCAACATCGGATTTGGCTGCATCAATGGCACGGCGACGGGAGGAACTCTCGGGACTGCGGGCAGTATTCAGCCGATGTGGCTGGCCGAGGGATTGACGTCGTGGATCAACCATGCGGAGTCCATCGCGAGCAACAACCCGGGTTTCACTCCGCCCTTCGGGTTCGTTACCAGCACGTCGGTGTCACATGTCGAACGTGCGCTTCTCGACTCAGGCGAATTGACCTCAACGAACCACGGTCTGGTTCCGGCTTGCGCCAACATCGAGCTGCACGCTTCAGGGCGCGGCATCTGCCATTGCGGAATTGGCTCCTAAGCTCGAGTCCTACGTTTCCAGTCAGAAACCCCAAGAGCATTGCCGCCACCGTTCTGGTGGCGGCAATGCCTTTCAACAAAGAGACACCCAAAAGCGGGAAGCCCTGGCTTCGGTAAATTCGTGTTACTCGGTGTTGTAGTCCCACGTGCCTTCTTTCGCCCGGCTCAGCCTCGAATGGCACTGTCGCTAGCTCTGACCACTTCAGCCCCGCGATACGACTTAAGAAAGGCTCCCTGAATCCCGAGCCCAGCAGCTCACGGTGCAGTACCACCCAGTTCAAGCCGACTTCCGGCGGGCGCTGCTCGATGAACTGCGCGAACCGATCGATTGGTCATGGCCGATGCCCACTTCGCCGCGGCCACCAACTGTCCAGCATCGGCCAGGGCTAGCCGTTTCGTTGTCGATCCCGAGTTCTTGGACAATGGGCTTTGCCCCTTCGCCGCGCTCTCTTTGCACCACCATCTCCCGCACCAAACCCGCCCGCTAGCCTCCGCTCCTTCGCGCCAGGCGCGCTTCGGTCGGCAGAAACTATCCGATTCAGTCACTCTTCTATGGCTTGCTTCGTTTTGTGTGTGGAATTGAGGGGTCCAAGCGCGGCAGATCGTTAGAGCCGGGCAGCATGCCGCAGCACAGCAGGAATCGCCGCGCCTGGACCAAAGGGATCGAAAGTCCGAACGGTCGAAGGAGCCGGCTTAAGAAACCCGGATGGTATTTCGCAAAGCGAGATCCGATCGGTCAATTCGGAGGTAATGAGGAAATGAAGATGGAGCAGCAGGGCATCAATGTAGGCGGTGGATGTCTCCAAGACACGGCTGGACGAGGCGCTGGGTCCTGGCGGGGAACTGTCTCTCGGAGACCAAATGACGAGCGCGCGATTTCGCGCCTGGTCGAGCGGCTCCAGCCGTTGGGCTGCGCGCGCATCGTGGTGGAAGCCACCAGCGGTTATGAGACGCTGCTGGTCGGAGCGCTTTACGCCGCCTGCCTGTCGGTCGCGGTAGTCAATCCGCGCTGGGTCAGGGATTTCGCACGCAGCATCGGACAGCTGGCCAAGACCGACGCGATCGATGCGCGAGTGTTGGCCAGGTGTGCCAAGCGGCCGGAGCTCAAAGTGTGCGAGTTACCCGACGAGCAGACCCGGTAGCTGCGTTCCGGGGATCGGCGGAGCGGGTCTATCGTGCCTGAAGGGGGGAGTTTCAAATGATGATTACTGGGGGAGATTCATATGAAGCCACCGTAGCGGAGAGAGAGAGCGCGCGCGAGCGACCCGAAGCTGCTGTTGCGGCGGCCGGTGTGGTTGGAGGATGGCAAAGATCTCGGAGCACAGCGACCGCACGCTCGGGCACATCCACGACACTGCGATATGGGGTGAAGCGCGATCTATCGTCTCCGCACCTGTATCGCTGCGCGACTACTCGGCAACACGGAACGACGCCAGAGAATAGTGGCTCTGGGTGAAGGGTGTTCTTTTGAATGGCGACAAGATCGGCTGGTATTGCGTTTTCTCACCATACCAGAGGCTCTTGGCTGCTAGCCGTGCTACTCAGTCTGACTCTTTTTTGGATTCCGGGCCGGTTCGGGGAGGAGCGTGCAAACCCGAACCAGCCCTTTATCCGATAGGGGATGTACTAGGAGCGTTGAGCCCGAAAACTGGGCAATCATATCCTTCCGACCACGCTTCTGCAAGGGCTACCGTCTTTCATTCACTCGTTGGGGACATCGCGGCAATTCCGAATCCTTGGTCGGCTGCATCAACAACATGCCAGACGAAACGCTAAAAACACGCGTCCCGAATGCAGCGGCGGCACTTGCACTGGCGGCATCGCTTTGGTACACAATGACTTCGACAAGGTTGCCGCAGGACGCGGGGAACCTGAAGCGATTCGGGGATAGGCCCGAAAACATTACGGAGAGGATCTAAGGAGGAGCGTATGCGTTGGAAGCGAATTGGCAGTTTAACCTTTTCCGCAGTGCTGGGCCTTGCAGTCTGGCAGGCGGGCCCTGCGTTGAGGGCAACCCAACAGTTGGCGTTTGGGCAGGAAATTAACGATATCCTGGAAGGCGCATACGAGGTGAGCTACTTTGATGTGTCCTCGAGCTTCACGCCATCTCAGCAGGGATATGGCGGCCCAGGCCACTCGGGTGGCAACGGCGATGCCTTGTTGCACATCGTGGACGTGGGCAACTTTGAAGCGGACCCAACAGGTGGTGATCTGTGCGCGAACATCTACGTGTTCGACGACGATCAGGAAATGCAGGAGTGCTGCAGCTGCCTCTTGACGGCCGACTCCGTGAAGACCTTCTCGACGATCAATGACCTGACCGCCAACCCCCAATTTTCCTCGCCCTTGGGAGTCGGGGTAATCAAGATCGTCACGACCAACGTCGGATTTGGCTGCATCAATGGCACGGCGACGGGAGGAACTCTCGCGACTGCGGGCAGTGTTCAGCCGACCTGGCTGGCCGAGGGATTGACGTCGTGGC
>Ga0074044_10003684_pt1 | contig 12957 bp, 11 predicted proteins | sample BogForMeECP23OM1_FD_94443 | JGI IMG/M metagenome (GOLD analysis project Ga0074044, IMG submission 94443) | Bog forest soil microbial communities from Calvert Island, British Columbia, Canada - Bog Forest MetaG ECP23OM1 | ecosystem: Environmental > Terrestrial > Soil > Wetlands ...
CTTCTTGTGTAGCTGGCGGCAGGCGGCGGTGACGATTCTCGAGGGGGTAGTGCTGGCAATCATGTATACAGTGTATACTACAAATGAGCCTGCGAGTAGAGGAGCAGTCACCGAGTTCCGTCGGGGGAGCGCGGCTTTAAAAGCATGGTGAAATCTTACGCCGCAAAACATCGGGCTTCAGCCTCGGTGTCCCCCTAACCGCCCCAGCGGGAATCTCGAAAGACGGACGATGAAGCCTCGACTCTTAATTTATTTTCCTTAGCGAGTTGTTTCGAATAAAATTCCCTCGCACCGTTCAGGAGGCCAAATGGACCGCCGACAATTTGTCTCTGCTTCGCTCGCCGTCTCCACCCTTCCACTCGCTGGTTCGGCAGAAGGACTCACCCAGGCTGGCCCAGGTCTTGCGACACCGGAGTACTACGATCTGCGGCGTTACCAGCTCAAGAGTGGGCCGGGAACGAAGCTCACCGATAGTTATTTTTCAGACGCTCTGATTCCTGCGTTGAACCGACTCGGTATCGGGCCGGTGGGAGCGTTCTCGGTCTACTTCGGGCCGGAGACGCCGGCCTACTACCTCCTGATGCCCAGCCCGAAACTGGAGACCCTCGTGACCGCGGATTTGGAACTGGCGAAGGACCCTGCCTTTATAAAAGCGGGGGCCCCGTTTTGGGATGCGCCCGCCGGCTCGCCTCCTTTTCTCCGAATTGAGAGTTCCCTGCTGCGGGCATTTGAAGGATATCCAAGGGTGACGCCTCCGGCTTCCGCGGCCACCAAGGGGAAGAGGATTTACCAGCTGCGGCAGTACCAGTCGCCCACTAACGCCGACCACGTGCGCAAGGTGGAGATGTTCCACGCGGGCGAGTTCGCGATCTTCACGAATGCAGGTGCGCATGCGGTGTTCTATGCGGACGCGCTGATTGGGCCGCGACTGCCGAATCTCACGTATATGCTAAGCTTTCCGGATATGGCTTCCCTCGAGTCTGCGTGGGACAAGTTTGCCTCCGACCCGGACTGGAAGAAAATGTCGAATGATCCGAGTTTCAATCTGGACCCGCCGACAGTCTCCAACATTACCAGCCTGGTGCTTCGACCATTGGCAAGCTCGCAGGTTTAGCTCTTCTTCAGCGCCTCTTGTTCACGAAGATATTCCTCAATTTCCGTTTTCCCTTCGTGTCTCGCCCAGTCTGCCGGAGTGGCACGCCAGAGCACGTCCTTCAAATCGAGCCTTGCCCCGTGTTTGATAAGTAGGCGAACAAGCTCCTCATTCCCGGCCCCAGCGGCCTGATGCAAAGGGGTCGCGTGCGAATGACCTCCGACCGGGTTGTATCGGTTTGGATCTTCGCCGGCGTCAATCAGCAAGCGAACGATTTCCACGTGGCCAAACTGAGATGCCAAGGCAAATGCCAGGTGGCGTTCGCGGCTATTGGTACGAGGTAGGAATCGACGGCAATCCTCAATCCGTCCCAGAGCCGCCGCCACGGGCAAATTCATTCGTGCGCCGCGGCCAAGCAAAGCGTTCACCGCTTCCAACTCGCCATGCAAGGCGGCCATCTCGATGACGGTGTTGGGATCTGTTCCGTGTTCGCAAAGGAGGTCGATGAGCGGCAGTTGCACGCCGCACGCATGTGGCACACTCCCAGTCGCAACCAGCGCCAGGGTCTCTTTCATCGCGGATTGTTCTACGCCCGCATCCAGAATCGCCTTGGCGACTTGAACAATGTTCTTCGGCAGAGTGCCATGGCGAATCGGATTCTCCGCCACAAATTCCAACAGTGTCGGATTGCGAAAATAGTTTCCACCTTCAAACACGACGCGCTGGTGCGCTAACTTCGGGTGTCGCTTCAGGTGCTCCCGCAAACCCGAAGCGTCCCCCGCATCAATCAGTTCAACGGCACGACGAAATGTGGCGTCTTCAATTCGCTCATGGTGCGGCAAATCCAGTCGATCGCAAAGGGTTGGTTTTTCGATATGTCGTTTGAGTCTCGTCCAGCTCGGGAATCCACACTCGCGCGCGATTGTCAGTTGCGCGTCACTGAGGCCTAACTGGGCGTCGAATATATCCACGTCCGTAGCTTTGTGAAATCGCGGGTGAAATTCCCTGATCCGCTGGGCCACTCCTGGATCGCGTCCGGCATGATCCTTGCGCAAGTCTTTCGCTTGGTACTTAAGCTGATCGAGATTCGGATTCGATGGGAGGCGTCTTACCGGCATGACGAACTTCCTTTCCTAAGCCCGAGGTCCGCAGTTAAGGGCAGAAAGTAAGTTCGTAAGAACGAATTGTAGGAATCAGGTGGACTTCTGTCCTTTCCGCGGACCGGATGCGCCCTGTGCGCTCCGCTAATCCTAGCACGAGACGGCACATACTTCGCACAAGAGTCCACCACGTCGCCTGTGATTATCTTAAGGTTTCCTTGCCTCCAGCTCCGACATTATTCACGAGCAAGACACGGGCTTCAGCGTTGCCATCAACCAGATACCTTAGTTGGTGCTCTGCTCTGCAGGGTGTCAGCCAATTTTTGCAGCGCGGCATTTCCCGCTCTGGCCTTTTTCAGCTGCCGATCGCCTGCCCCAACGGAAGCCCAACGCGCCGCAACAAATCCTGAAAACGGCTATTCGACCGCAACCCGTCCATGCTCGGATCTAGATGAAGATAGATTAACCAGTGCGAATGCTCTTCGTAGGCCTTCTCCAGATATGCCATCGCGCGCTCGTCTTCTCCCAATCCGATATGGATTCCTGCAAAGAAATAAGGTGCAACATACTTCTGTTCGGCAAGCTTTGTCAGTTCATCTAGTATCGCGTTTGCTTCCGTTCTCCTGCCCGCGGTTGCCAAAGTTTGTGCCAAGGCCGCGCTTATAAGCGGACTGCTGCCAGACAACCTGACGCCCTTCTCACCTTCGGCGATCGCCTCTTCATATCGGCGCATTTTCCGGAGTAGCACGCCCAGAATCCAGTACGTGACCGGGTAGTTCGGGTCCAATTCCGTCGTTCGGCGAAGCTGTTCCATGGCTTCGTCGTACTGCCTGCCCATGTAGTAGGCCCATCCGATAGCCACACTGATAATCAGAGACAAAGGATCCAGCTCGTGGCTGCTTTTCATCCTCGCCACAGCTTCTGCCTGATGTCCCATCGTCATCAGATATTCGGCGTACCAATGGCTCGCGGTCGGATGCGCGGGATTTAGAACAAGGCTGCGCTCGAACTCCGTCCGCGCTTCTTGCCAGTTCCAATCGTGAAGCCATAAAACGGCAGCCAGCGGCGTGTGCGCTTCGCCGAGATCCGGATCGAGTTGCAGCGCCCTCCTCGCAGCCATCTTCCCTTTAGGATATGCGTCTTTCGCCGGCAGATAACTGTTCCATCCCAGAAGCACGTAGGAATCGGCCAAACCGGTATATGCCAGGGCATAGCCATCATCCTTCTCCACAGCCTGCTGAAAGTACTCGATGGCCTTGTAGAATCCGTCTTCGGTCCATCGGTTCCAATGATGACGGCCCTTCAGGTAAAGCCGGTAAGCCTCGTCGTCGTGCGTTTGCCGTTTGGTCAGCCGCTTTCTTTCTGCACGCGTGAGCCTCAATCGCAATTTTTCTGATATTTCATTGGAAATGTCGTCTTGGATCGCAAAGATATCGCCGGGCTTGCGATCGTATTGCGCTCCCCACAATTGAGACCCTGTTGCCACATCCACCAACTCCGTCCCAATCCGCAAAGATCCACCGCTTTGCATGATTCTTCCCATGAGAATCGCGCGCACATTCAGCTCGCGGCCCACCGCTTGCGGATCAATTCCCTGCCCCTTATAGCGAATCACCGTGCTCTGCGCCTTCACTCGCAGCTTTGGAATCGTCGCCAAAATATTGATCAGACTACCCGCGATTCCGTCACTCAGATATTCGTGCTCCGGATCGCGGCTTGCATTTTCAAATGGCAGAACTGCCAGCGAGTCAATGATCTTCGAGACCCGCTCCGGCCGTATGGTCCGTGTGGTTTGCCCCGTCGATTGCAGAGTCCGCTGCTCCCCGCTCGGTTGCGAATCACTCGTCCTCGATATCTGGCCGGTTCCTGGATTTGTTCCTGGATTTGTTCTCGGATCTGTTTCCGCAGCAGTTCTCCAGCCCGTATCGCCGCTTCGCGCCAATTCTTGCAGATCGCCGCGTACCTCGCCCGCGTGCTGCTGTCGTTTGTCTTTATCCTTGTGCAGTGCTTTGTTGATGATCTCTTCCAGCCTCTGCGGAATGTCGGGATTGATATTTCGCGCGGGAACAGGCGGTCGCGTCAGAACCGCTTCGATAATCACCCCGCCCGTGCCGCCGCTGAACGCCTGCCGCCCCGTTGCCATTTCATACAACAACAGCCCCAACGAGAAGATATCCGTACGCGGGTCCAAAGTGTCTCCGCGAACCTGCTCCGGCGACATGTAGGAAGGCGTGCCGCTTATGATTCCCACCATCGAATTGGAATCCGTCACTTCTCTGCCGGAATCCCCGTCGGAACGCCCAATCCCTTTGGGAACAAGTTTTGCCAGGCCAAAATCGAGCACCTTTGCGTGTCCGCGCTTGGTCACGAAGATATTTGCGGGCTTGATGTCGCGGTGGATGATTCCTTCGGCATGCGCCGCTTCCAAAGCGTCGGCTATCTGGATCCCCAATTTTAGTGTTTCCTCCACGGGGAGTGCGTTTCCATGGATGTGGCTGCGCAGCGTTTGGCCGTCAATGAACTCCATGGCGATAAAAGCTCGGCCGTCCTGCTCACCGATGTCATAGATCGTGCAAATCCCCGGATGATTCAGAGCGGATGCGGCTCGCGCTTCGCGGCGAAATCTCTCCAACGCGTGCGAGTCTTTCGCCATGTTTTCTGGCAGGAATTTCAGTGCAACCGGGCGGTGCAGACGGGTATCGAAGGCCTTGTAGACTACGCCCATTCCCCCTTCGCCTAGCTTTTCTATGACGCGGAAGTGAGAGATGGTCTCTTCAATCATGGCTGAGCCCGCCCTTCAGAAAGCGGCGCTCTACATCACAGTGTCTTGTCGTTCACCGCGGCATCTCCATCCAACTTTTCCCGCTGTACATCCGGTGGCTTTGGAGATCCCAACATGCCCAGCACTCGTGAACCTTCTCCATACGTACCCACGACATCAGCTCGATGTTCCAGCTCAAACGTTACGTTCTTGTTGCACACAGAGCAGAACAGCACGCCGTAAGCCCTGCCGCCTTGTGGCACGAACACGTTGTAGCGCATCACCCGCTCGCAACATACTGGAACCCAAAGATTTGGAGTTTGCGTAGTCCCCAAGACTCACCGTCCAATACCAACTTGCCCGGGATTATACACTGAAATCCCGCCCCCCTATGTGCCCCCGAGCGTGGGTCTTAGGCTTCTCTTCTCACTTTGTTTAGCGGTCGGAGCTTTCGGCTCCGACCGCTTGAGCCTGCAAAGCATTGGGCTTTCGCACATACAACACAAACTGCCGGACCCTCGATCCATTTTATTGGCTTGCTCGAGGACCGGCAGGCCTTTAACCTAAGGCCCTCCAACGTTCACAAATGCAAGAGCGCTCAAGCCGCCGCCGTTTCTTAAAAAGGACCGCCCTGGCAGGGGGCGGCGCCGCATTTGGTACCGCTGGTCTGAACCAGATATCGCCCAGGATCTGGCGTGAACCGATGGTATTCGAGCCAAACCGTAGCTACTGGTCCGTAAGTCAACCGCATCTGAATCCGCCGTTGACGCAGAACCTCATCGCCGATGTCGCAATCATCGGCGGCGGTTTCACGGGACTCTCCTCCGCATACTACATCCGCAACATCTCTCCGCATAAACGCGTGGTCGTGCTCGAAGCCAAGGGTTGCGGTAACGGCGCTTCGGGGCGAAATGGCGCCATGGTTTTGACTATGACCGAGGACCGCTACATGCATCTCAGCGCCGATCCGCAGGTCGACCGGAGAATTTACGATCTGACGGCCCAGAACATCCGCCAGCTGTTGAAGCTCAGCGCCGCGACCGGAATCGATTGCGAACTGGAAACCAACGGCGCTCTGCAAGTGCTTAACACCGCCGCGGAAGTCTCAGCCGCTCAGGCGTACGTGCAGACGGCAAGATCGCTAGGCATTCCCGTTGAGTTCTGGAGCAAGCAACAGGTTTCCGCCGCAATTGGAACTGATCGCTACCAGGGGGCATTCTTCGATCCCAACGGCGGACATATCCATCCCATGAAGCTCGTGCAGGTATGGAAAGCAGCCGCGGAATCGGCAGGTGCGGAGGTTTACGAAAACACGGCGGTAGCCGATATCGAGGAAGGTCCGGAGCACCTGGTGCACACCCGTGACGGATTCACTCTGAAAGCAAAGTCCTTAGTCCTGGCCACGAATGCCTTCACGTCAAGACTGGGTTATTTCCGAAACTCGATCGTGCCCGTCCATGAATACGTGGCCATCACTTCTCCGTTGAGCGAGCAGCAACTGGCAGAGATTGGCTGGCAGATGCGGGTGCCGTTCAATGATTCCCGCACGGAGGTGATCTATCTCGGCCTTACGCGCGATAATCGGATCCACATCGGTGGAGGGAGCCCCAGCTACTTCTTCAACAATGGGCTTGGCGATCCGAGCGACGCTCAGCCACATTATGCACAGCTCGGGCGCGAGCTAGTCCGGCTCTATCCCAAACTCAATGACGTTAAATTCGAGGCCGCGTGGGGCGGCGTGGTTGATTGGTCGCTCGACGGGTCGCCCTCCGTGGGGTGCACAGGAAGTCACAACAATATCTTCTACGGGTTAGGCTACAGCGGCCATGGCGTCAATCTCAGCTCTGTCTTCGGCAGAATCATCGCAGACCTGGAGGCCGGCCGCGAGGAACCGTGGAGGCTATACCCCTTCCTGAATGGCAGCCTGGATTACATTCCAAACGAGCCATTCCGTTGGCTCGGGACACAATCCGGATTGGCGTGGTATCGCCTGACAAACGGGTAGTCGTCCAAAGGGTTTGGTTTCGATTCCACCACAGATCGCTGCTATCAACCGGAGATGTACCTCGCTCGACCCTACCAGCGTTTGTGCCCTGATCATGGCGATGGGGGTGCAACGGTGAAGGTTATTGAGTTGCCGCCACGTTGGGGGACGGGGGCTTGGCGTAATAGCCTCTTCGGGCATAGACCTTGTAGTCTTTTGGCGCGGCGGAGATTTGGATGTTGCGGAACTTGCCATTGAACTTTTTGTCTTCGGGGTAGTAGCCGAGGCTGTACTGGTGGTGGAGTTCGTCGGAAATTTCGTCCAGCGCCGATTCGAGCTTGTCAATGCCGCGAACTTCAAGCATGCGTCCGCCTGTGGCTTCGGCTAGTTTCTTTAGATAAGACTCTCCGTGGCTGTCTTTGTCGAAGACATGGAGCACGTCGCAATAGTCACGCTTTGAGGCGTCGTAAATCTGAAGAACGTAGGCGATCACGTCGTTTTGCAGCAGTGTTTCCAGAGCGTCGGCCATTGTGGATTCACTGTGGGCATCACCGGAGAGCGCCACGATCACGACAGCCTTGCGTCCTACTTCGCCCGCAAGGTAGCGGTGGGTGGAGATACGGAGCGCGTCGTAGAGGTGGGCTTCGCGGTTCTGATCGATGCGACGTCCGTTGATGCCGACGGTGCCCCCACCGGGGATGGAGACTCTTGAGTCCGCATCGTCGGGTAAGCCAATCGCGGCTTGGCCGCTGCCGATGGTTTCCATAGCCTGGCGGAGAAGCACAATGTCGGACGTGGGTAATTGAACAATTTCAACGCGCGAGGCGTAACTGACGATGAAGCCGAGGTCGGAGGGGCGTACGACATGGCGGAGGAACATTGTGGAAGCTTGCGCTTCTTCGCCGAGAATCCAGGGCATGCGCGTACCGGTGTCGAGGAGGACACCGACGTTGAGGACGACGTCACTGTGGTGGGCAAAGAACTTGATGGCTTGTGGGTGGCCGTCTTCGGAGACGGTGAAACTGTCTTGCGCAAGATCGCTGACCAGTCGTTTTTTCTCGTCGCGGACGGTGAAATAGACGGAGACGAGATCGACTTGACGTTGGAAGGAGTTCCCTTGGGCAGGTTCGTCTTGGCTGAAGGCAAGGCCGGGGGAGCCCAAAGTAGGGAGTGTGAAAACCAGGAGAATCAGGGAAGAGCGGGCTCGGATACGCACAGGGACACTCCTTGCGCTATGAAGTGGACATGCGCAGTTGGATGCTTGGCAGCTGCGGGCGAGTTGCCGCGCGAACGTTTTCGCCTTGCTCGGGTCTCACAAGCTAAAATAGGTACACTGCCCCTGGCTAGGCTCGGATCGAATACCGCCCAACAGATCGGTTCTTTCCAGTTGTTTCTGGGACAACACACGAGTACGAAAATGTCGATTCCTCAGCTTCTCAGGGACTCGATAGTGGGTTGGGGCGATATCGTTAGACAGGACGATCCGGATAAATTACCTTCGGAAAGCGAAAGTGGATTAACAGCCCACAAAGAAGGACAACCAGAAGGGCAATTACGCTGCCTTCCGGTCCTGCAGAACCTCCTGTGACCCAATCCGGCCCTAGTACGGAGGTGTTCAGGAATCGGCCGGCGCCAAGAAGTCCGCTATCAGGCGTACCGTAGAAAAAAGTTTCAGCCCAGTCCCAGGCTGCGTGAAAGCCGGCAGCGAACCAGAGATTGCCGGTGCGTCGAATGGTCAGGCAAAAAAACAAGCCCGTTACTACGACCTGCAGAATACCGAATACGTTTTCTCCGTGATTACCCAAATGGGCTCCGCCGAACACGGCTGAGATAAACAGGGCCGCCGGCCAAAAGCCCATGCGCCTGCTGAAAGAGAAAAGCCAGTAACCGCGAAAACCAAATTCTTCACTTATGGACACGGCAAGAAATGTGGCGGCCCAGGCAAAGGCATACCAAACAACAGAGCTCCCTTTGAGCGCAACGGAGTCAATTCCAAAATGGCCCGACAAGTGCAACGCTAGCAAGATTGCGGAAAGCGTGGCGAAACCCCACACAGAACCTTCCCAAAACCTCTTTCCAAAGGCCTGGGATAGGGGAATTCCGTAATCGTCGACTGGGCGTTTCTCCATGCGGGACACGATCCAGGTCGCCAGGGCGACAAAAAATGCCACGATGGCTTTGCTCGGCAATTCGCTCCGAACGCTAAAGGCGGAACCGGCCGTGAGATGCAGCGAGTAAACAATTGCCCCCGGTACTAAAAATGCGATTCCGACCCAAATAAGCAGGCGGCGACGATCCGTGCGACCCCAGGTCTGAGGCTTCGCCGAACTTGTCGCGTCCGGTCCATAATCGCCTTCAACGGCCGGCAGTTCGCTTTGCGGTTTCTTGGCGAGATTGGTCAGGACTCCACCTCCCAGAGAACGTCAACCTCCTGCTTGGCGAAACCCGGCCCCAAAGCTTTATTCTGGTCCCACACGATATCATCGATATACAACCCATTTCGAAGTAAAATCCTCCCCGCCCACAGACGCAAAAGGAGTCCACCATGGAACGCAAAAAAGCCTCCGACTACCCACAAGACCTCCTCAATCTTTTCGACCACTACGTTCATGGCGAAATCAACCGCCGCCAATTCCTCGATGGAGCCGCAAAGTACGCCGTCGGCGGCCTAACCGCCATGGCAATCTGGGAAAGCCTCAAACCGGAATACGCCTTCGCGCAGCAAGTACCGAAAGACGACAAGCGCCTCAAAACCGAATACGTAACCGTCCCTTCTCCTCAGGGCAACGGCAGCATTCGCGGATATTTTGTTCGTCCGGCAGAGGTCGCGGCCAAGCTACCCGGCGTCCTGGTCATCCACGAAAACCGCGGCCTCAATCCTTATATTGAAGATGTGGCTCGACGTTTGGGAGTCGCGAGTTTCGTCGCCTTCGCGCCCGACGGTCTAACTTCTGTCGGCGGATACCCCGGCGACGACGAAAAAGGCGGCGAACTTTTCGGCAAAGTGGACCAAGACAAAATGTTCGAGGATTTTGTCGCCTCCGCAGACTGGCTAAAAGCGCGCCCGGAATGCACCGGCAAAATTGGCGTGGTGGGTTTCTGCTTTGGCGGATCCACCGCCAACAAACTCGCAGTGCGGCTCCCCGATCTCGCCGCTGCGGTTCCCTTCTACGGTCGCCAGCCCTCCGCCGAAGATGCCGCCAAAATTAAAGCCCCACTCCTGCTTCACTACGCTTCGCTCGACACGCGCGTCAATGCAGGCTGGCCCGCCTACGAAGTAGCCCTCAAAGCAAATCACGTCAACTACACCGCTTACATGTATGAAGGCGTCAATCACGGCTTCCACAACGACACCACTCCCCGCTACGACGAAGCCGCCGCCAAGCTAGCCTGGCAACGCACCCTCGACTTCTTCAACAAATATCTAAGAACCTAACGCCCTCCCCGCTCTCACGTAGGGGGCGCCTACTGCTGCTCCCCATGGCCGCAAGATCGTTCCGCTAAACACACTCTGAACGTGAGCACATGACTTCGCTCGTGCCCCGCACAAACGAGTGCTGAAGTTGACGCCGACTCGCCGCGAAGTGCTCCGGCCGCGCACCTTCGCCGCCCACCCGCATCTCCTCTACCAACATCGTTCCGGAAACGGCCCTTGCGGTCCTCGCAGCCTGACCCGTGTAAAATACAAACTGTTTAGAGAGATCCCTCTTTTCGCCCAATGATGCTACAAGGCTATTTTCGCTTCCTAAACCTTATTGACATCGCCGAAGCGATTCAACCGGATAAGTTACGCGCCCTGCTCGGACCGGAGGCAGCTCCGCTCCCGCCTGCCTTCCGCCACCGTACCCCTGAATATGCTCAACTCCAGCAGGCCCCCATCGTTGAATCGGTAGGATCCATCGCGCTTCACACGAACGAGAAGCTGGACGCTCGGATCAAATATTATTGGTTTGGAGTCGTAGCCGTCGAGCTTACGACTGTTTTTGAATGTGATTTTGACGGCTTGTGTGAGCGCTCGTTTCGCTGGATGAACGCCTCTGAGGTCGAGGACGCGGCGGAAAAGCTGTTGCGTGCTCAATTGGGTCGTTTCAGCCCGGCGCTCGTCAGACCTTCCGCGAGATGGCTCGATGAAGAGTATTTGATCATCGACATCGAATCTGCGAAACATCCAGACGGTCGTCCGGCAACCAGTGGAGAACTCCTTGATTCCTACTCGGATCAGATCACTCGACTGGTCCGGGGAGAAGTCGCTTCGCTCTCAACTGCCGAGCGTGAGGAGATCGTGCGTTCCGCTCTTTCTTATTACCCCAATGATCTGGTGGTTGTCGGCTGGGCGGCCGCTCTTGTCTACGACAACCCGGAGGCCACCCCGGCCGTCATAGAAATCCTCGAGTACGCAAACACCCAATTGCTGGAGTTCCGCTATTACGACGATCTGTTGACCAACCTGCTTTCCCAAGTGTACAGCTCTCTCGAAGGCCGCGAGAGTTTTTGGTCGCGCTGGCGAATGTCCCGCCGCGCAGGCCGCTTAAACCGAATCCGCCTGGACATCATGGACCTGGCGGAGAGAACGGAATACGCGGTCAAATTCATCAGCGACACCTATTACGCTCGCGTCTACAACATTGGGGCCGCAAAAATTGGTGTCACCGATTACAGGACGCTCGTCGGTGAAAAATTGAAAACCGCGGGCGAACTTTATGGGTTCATGGTCGACCAATTCAACGAACGTCGCATGTTTGCACTGGAGGTGGTCGTCGCCATCCTCGTGCTTCTCGACGTAATAGCTCTGCTGCGAGGCAAGTGAGCGTCACTCGCTCACGCTCCGGCCATTCGGCTTTTTGAAAACATTAGTTTGACACTTCAAACTATTTCCTTCACTCTGCAGGCCATGCTGGATCTGGAAATCAGACGTTTGCTCGATGCTTATCCGGCAATCTTCCTCGCCTGCCATCGTCAACACCTGCGAGAAGACGAAGCCGGCAAGTCCGTCACCGAGCATCAAGCCAGCGTTCTGGACCATTTACACACAACGCGCCCGACAACTCTGTCTAAGCTGGCAGAGCACATGGGGGTAGGACGGTCAGCCATGAGCATCACCGCAAAACGCCTGATCCGCGGCGGCTATATCCGCCGCACGCAAGACAAGGACGACCACCGCTGTGTTCGCTTGACCCTGACGCCCGCCGGAGCCCGCGTGAAAGAGCAAAACACGATTCTCGACCCGGATCTCGTCAGGAACATGTTTCGCCGCATGTCTGCCGGTGAATTAGAAAAGGCCCTGCAAGGCATTGAGTGCTTGGCTCACCAGGCCAAGATTCTGCTTCGACAAAAAAAGCGAGGGGGATAGCGATGAAAATTCTACTGATTCTGGCGGCTGCGATCGTTCTGATGGTCCTCGCCATTGTAGCCATTGGCGCACTCCTGCCGAAACGCCACGTCGCATCGCGCAGTGCTTCGTACCGAGCCACGCCGGACCAGCTTTTCGCTCTGATTGCCGGTCCTCAGAACTGGCGGCCCGATGTTACACAATACGAGCTACTCCCTTCCGATAACGGTCGGGAGCTCGTGCGAGAAACTACCACTAACGGAGAAACCATCGACTATGAACTCCAAGATCGCACACCGCCCAGTTCCCTGAAGCGCCGCATCGTCACAGAAAACTTGCCCTACTCCGGCACATGGACTTTCTCCCTTCAGCCAAATGGAGAAAACACCACTGTCCGCATCACCGAAGAAGCCCAGGTCTACAATCCCATCTTCCGTTTCATGTCGCGTTTTATCTTGGGTCATGCGGGTACAATGGATGCATACCTTCGCGGCCTCGGCAAGGCCACAGGAAGCGAAGTCCAACCCAACGACTAGCCTAGCAGCCTGGGTATCGGCAATCAGTTACTGCCGCTCGTCACGATCAATTCCAGGTTCGAATTCCCGCACATGCCATAGATGGTACCCGGAGTGCACGCGCCCACCGTATATCTGTAGCATCCGGCCTTCTTCGCCACGACTGTGATCGGCC
>Ga0074044_10003685_pt1 | contig 12957 bp, 11 predicted proteins | sample BogForMeECP23OM1_FD_94443 | JGI IMG/M metagenome (GOLD analysis project Ga0074044, IMG submission 94443) | Bog forest soil microbial communities from Calvert Island, British Columbia, Canada - Bog Forest MetaG ECP23OM1 | ecosystem: Environmental > Terrestrial > Soil > Wetlands ...
AACCTCCTGGTTGCAAACCAGGCGCTCTCACAATTGACCTCACGAAAGACGCCGAGCGTGAATCTTGCGAGTTTGGTCAGCGATTATGGGCTGCACGAGTTGGACCCCTCGCCGGTGGGCCGGCCGCGGCTAGGACGCGGCTGGATTACCAGTCTCAACCCACTGCACCCATAGTGAGCCAGAACAGTTTCCCCAGGGAAACGGGCCGCCATTGCCCGCGGTCTTCAATCGCGGTTGGTCGGTCTCATGGCCCAGGTTGGGTACTGCGCCCGTTTGATCCACAGCCTGACGACACGTGGTCACGACTTCTTCGCGCCTGGCGGTCAGCCCAGCAGCTCGCCCCTGAGCACGGTCACCGCCTGGCCGATCAGCGCCACGCGCGGTCCTTCGACGCGGACCTTGACCACTCCGCCGCGGGGCGAGACCTGGTGGCCGGTCAGCTCGGCGCGGCCCAGTTTTGATGCCCAGAATGGGCCGAGGCAGCAGTGCGCCGAGCCGCAGACCGGGTCCTCGTCCACGCCCACCCGAGGCGCGAAGAACCGCGAGACGAAATCGAACTCGGGCGATCTGGCTCGGCTCGTGGCGATCACTCCGCGGACGGGGAAGGCGGCGATCGGGCGGTAATCCGGCTGGAGCTCCCGGACAGTCTGCTCGTCGGCGAACTCGACCAGGAGGTCGAACCGGTTGCGGCCCGCCGAGATCAATGGCGCTTTCAAGGCGGCGACGATCCGATCGAGCTCGAGCTGGTCGATGATCGGGGAGTCGAGCACTTCGGCGGGGAAATCCATCTCGATCCAGCCGCCCTGCCGGCGGGCGCCGAGCCGACCGCTGCGGGTCTCGAACTGCGCGGGGGCTTGCGGGCGAAGCACCTTTTCTTCCCAGAGCACGTGGGCCGCCGCCAGAGTGGCGTGACCGCACAGATCGACTTCCACCCTGGGAGTGAACCAGCGGAGACGGAACAGGGGGCCTGGTTCGATCGGATGGACGAAAGCGGTCTCCGAAAGATTCATCTCGGCCGCGACGTGCTGCATCCAGGGCTCGGGCGCGGGTGCGTCGAGCAGGCAGACGGCCGCGGGGTTGCCGGCGAAAGGCCGGTCGGTGAACGAATCAACCTGGATGATGCGCGTGCTCATGTTCGGAGTCCTGGGAAGCCGGCGGAGCCTGAGGAGAACCGCTATCGGGACACTCGGGTGCGGGAACAGGTTCAGGGGAACCGGCGCGGGCAAGCAGTGTTTCGATTATGCCGAGCGCCTGGCCCATGGCCCGGCCGGCCAGGTCGGAAAGTCCCTCGCCGAACGAGAAATCCGAGCCGGGGACCGAGACCTGCCAGGCCCCTGGACACTGGCCGAACGCGGCCTTGCAGAGTCCGAGCAGGACGGACGGCGTGAGCGCATGGACCAGCGAGGCCCAATCTTCGCCGCGCGGCGAGAGCGGCTCGACGTGGACCGTCGGCTCGGAGGATGGGGAACATTTCCGGGCATCCACGAAGACGGCCGTCTCGGCTGCCGCCAGCTCGGCGGCGAGCTCCGGGGTGAGCTGGGCCAGGCTCATCGAGCGCACCCCCGGGCGCTGCCAGCACCCCACCAGGTCGGCGATCATGCAGCCCAGGGCGTCGTCCCGGCGCAGCGTGTTGCCGTAGCCGATCACCAGGATCGAAGCTGTACGCGAGTCGGGCATCGCACCTCTCTCAGTCCCTCCAGATCTCGTCCTGGATCGTACCATCAGCCGCGACGAGCTGCACGTGCAGCGGCATGAAGCCAACCGCGTGAGTCGAACAGCTCAGGCACGGGTCGAAGGCGCGGATGCCTGCCTCGATGCGATTGAGCACGCCCTCGGGAATGCGCGGGCCGTGGATGTAATGGCCGGCGATCTGAGCCACGGTCCGGTTCATGGCCAGATTGTTCTGACCGGTCGCGATGATCAGGTTGACCCATCGGATCAGGCCATCCTTGTCCACCTGGTAATGGTGGAAGAGCGTGCCCCGGGGCGCCTCGCTGACGCCCACACCGTCGAGCCGGTTGATCCCGGCGACGGCACGAAGGTGGTCCGAGGTGAGGTCGGGGTCGTCGATCATGCGTTCGATCAGCTCGAGAGCGGCCAGGATCTCGATCAGCCGGGCGTAGTGGTAGAGAAACGATGAGGTGGCCGTGCCGTGGAACCGGTAGCGGTATTCTTTGAGCTCCAGGTCGGCGAGGGGAACGCCCATGTGCGTGCAAACGTTGAGCCGGGCCAGCGGGCCGACGCGATAGATTCCCTGGGTGGGGCCCAGGGGCTTGTAATATGGCGACTTGAGGTAGGAGTCGGGCTGGACCACCTCGCCGATGTATTGCTGATAGAAGACAGGATCAACCTGGTCGGCCACGACCTCTCCGTCGGAGTTGACGAATCGGAGATTGCCGTCGTAATGCTCCCAGTTCCCTTCCGCGGAGACCAGGGCCATGAACAGCGAGGGGAAGTCGCCGAAGCTGATGGCCTCTTCATGGAACTGATCGAAGATGGTCTTGAAGCGGCGGAGCGCGAGCTGGGCGGTCTCGAACGCTTCGGGCAAGCGGGAGCGGATGTGCTCGCGGCCCTCGCGGGCCAAGCCGGCGCGGACGCCGCCAGGCACCGACCAGGCCGGATGAATTTTCTTGCCACCCAGGAGCTCGATGATCTCCTGGCCGAACTGCCGCAGGCGAATACCCCGGCGCGCGAAGTCGGGGTCGGCGGCGATCAGGCCGAAGATGTTCCGCCCGGCCGGATCGCTATCCATGCCCAGCATCAGGTCGGGCCCGCTCAGGTGGAAGAACGACAGCGCGTGGGACTGGATGATCTGACCCAGGTTCATGAGCCGGCGGAGCTTGTTCGCGGCCGGCGGGATGGTGACGGCGAGGATCTTGTCGCCCGCCTTGGCCGAGGCCAGCAAATGGCTGACCGGGCAGATGCCGCAGATCCGGGCCGTGATTCCGGGCATCTCCCACAGGGGACGCCCTTCGCAGAACTTTTCGAACCCGCGGAACTCGGCCACGTGGAAGCGGGCGTCGCTCACCTTGCCAGCGTCATCGAGCTGGATCGTGATCTTGGCGTGACCTTCGATCCGCGTCACGGGGTCGATCAGGATCTGCTGTGCCATCGGTCTGACCTTCTTCCTTTCAGCCGAACTTGAGGTCGGTACCGGCGAGCTGGGCGGGATGCTGGCCGATCAGTTGCTCGAGCACCGCACGGATCCGCGACGCGGGCGGGGGACAACCCGGAATGTACACATCCACCGGCACGACGTGATGGATCGGGACGACCCGGTCCAGGAGCTGGGGCAATACCCCCGGGCTGCTGGGGAACTGGGCACCCGCGTCGCCGCTGTCGATGTAGGACCGGCGCAGGACGACCTCCGCGCCTCCCAGCGGGTTGCGCATCGCGGTGACGTTGCCGGTCAGGGCGCAGTCGCCAAAGGAGACGAGGATCGACGTGCGCGCCCGGACCATCTTGACGAACTCGAGATGGTCCTGGTTGGCCACGGCGCCTTCCAGCAGTGTCACGTCGACCCGCCCGGGGAAAACCTTGGCGTCGATCAAGGGGGTGTAGACGATATCGATCATTCCCGCCAGGTCGATCAGGAACTCGTCGAGGTCCAGGAACGACATGTGGCATCCGGAGCAGCCCGCCAGCCACATGGTTGCCAGCTTCAGATGTTCCATTGCTTCTTCTCCCGGGCGTTGATCAGGAACGTGAGCATCGACCGGTTGCGTTCCATCTCACCGACCGTGGAGCCCTGGGCGAAGATGGCCCCGGTGGGGCAGGCCTGCATGCACTTGCCGCAAGACGTACAGGTCGGCGATGTTCCCCAGGGCTGATGCATATCGGTGATGACGCGGGCGTTCACCCCGCGATGCGCGACGTCCCAGGTGTGGGCGCCTTCGATCTGGTCGCAGACCCGCACGCAGCGGGTACAGAGGATGCAGCGGTTGTGGTCGATGCCGAACCGCTCGTGGCTGATATCCACGGGCAGCTTGGGGTAGAGATAGTCGAACCGCACGTGGTCCATGCCGACCCGCTCGGCAAGGTTCTGGAGCTCGCAGTTGCCGTTGGCCACGCACACGGCACACACGTGGTTGCGCTCGGCGAAGAGGAGCTCGACGATCATCCGCCGGAAGTTCCGCAGCCGCTCCGTGCTGGTCTGCACTTTCATTTCCTCGAAGACCTGCGTCGTGCAGGCCGGCATCAAGCGGGGTGGATCGCCGACTTCGACCAGGCACATCCGGCAGGCGCCCACGTCGGAGACACCCTCGAGATGGCAGAGGGTCGGAATCGCGATTCCCGCTTCCTTCGCGGCCTCGAGAATCGTCTGGTCGCCGCGAGCGTTGATGAGCCTTCCGTCGATCGACAGGGTCTTGACCGCGGCCATGATCACCGCCTTCACCAGTCAGTCACGAGGGAGACGGGCCGCCCTGGCGCAGGGCCAACCCCAGGGCGCTCACATTGTGGACGACGGCGTTGCCGCGTCGTCGCCAAGCAGCTCCAGGTATTCGTTGCGGAAGTAACGCAGCGTGCTCAGCACGGGGTTGGGGGCAGACTGTCCCAGGCCGCAGAGGCTGGTCAGTTTCACCATCTGACAGAGCGACTCGAGCCGGGCCAGGTCGTCGGCCGTCGCCTTCCGTTGGGTGATCCTGGCCAGCAGCCGGTGAAGCTGGACAGTGCCGGCGCGGCAGGGGATACATTTGCCGCACGACTCGTCCATGCAGAACTCCATGAAGAACTTGGCAACGTCGACCATATTGGTGGTCTCGTCCATGACAATCATCCCGCCCGAGCCCATGATCGAGCCCAGTTGCACGAGCGACTCGTAATCGACCGGGGTGTCGAGCGCCGCGGCCGGGATGCAGCCGCCCGAGGGGCCGCCGGTCTGGACCGCCTTGATCTTGCCGCCCTCGGGCGCACCGCCGCCGATCTCCTCGACGATCTCCCTCAAGGAGGTCCCCATCGGCACCTCGACCAGCCCGGTGTTGCGGATCTTGCCGGCCAGGGCGAAGACCTTTGTCCCCTTGCTCTTCTCGGTGCCGATCGCGGCGAACCAGTCGGGCCCGTTGCGGATGATGACGGGGATGTTGGCGAAGGTCTCGACGTTGTTGATGAGAGTCGGATTCCCCCAGAGTCCCGAGGCGGCTGGATAGGGAGGACGGGGCCGGGGGCTTCCGCGCCCGCCCTCGATCGAGGCGAGCAGCGCTGTCTCCTCGCCGCAGACGAAGGCGCCGGCGCCGATCCGCAAATCGACACGGAAGTTGAACGGCGACTCGAAGATCTGGGTTCCCAAGAGCCCAAGCCGCCGCGCCTGGCGGATCCCGGTCTCGAGCCGGCGGATGGCCACGGGATACTCGCCTCGGACGTAAATGTAGCCCAGGTCGGCCCCGACCGCGTAAGCCGCGATGGCCATGCCCTCGAGGACCCGGTGCGGGTCGCTCTCGAGCACGCTGCGGTCCATGAAAGCGCCGGGGTCGCCCTCGTCGGCGTTGCAGACGACGTACTTGTGCGGCCCCTGGTTCTTGGCGACCATCCCCCACTTCAGCCCCGTGGGATACCCGGCGCCTCTCCGACCCCTCAGGCCGCTGCGGGTGACGGCGTCGATCACCTCCGCGGGATTCATCTCTCGAACCACTTCGTAGAGCGCGCGATAGCCGCCGGCCGCGATGTACGATTCGATGCGCTCGGGCTCGATCGCGCCGCAATTCTCCAGCACGATCGACTTCTGGCGGGCGAAGAACGGCCGGCCGGGATCACACCGCCGGGCGGTCACCGCGCCGCCGTTCAGTCCCGCCACGATCGAGGGCGCCTGATCGGAACTGACCCGTTCGTAAAGGCTGCTCTCGGGATCGAGCTGGACCAGGGGGCCCTCGCAACAGAGCCGCATGCAGCCCACGGCGCACACCTCGACCGTGGCGCCCAGGCTCGCGCGCTCGACAGCCTCCTCCAGCCGCTTCTGCACGTCAAGAGCACCCGACGAGAGGCAGCCGGCCGCCGTGCAGACGCGAATCCTGATCGGCTTGCGCGCCGCCAGCTCCTTCTCGCCGATCTCCTGGAGCTCAGCCAGGTCCATGTTGCAGCCATCCTTTCATCCGCGCCTCGGCAAGGGCGGGCTCGACGGTGCCGCAGACCTCGCCATCGAAGACCACGACCGGCGCCAGGCCGCAGGCGCCCAGGCACCTGGCGGTCTCGACCGACACGAACGGACCGTTTTCCCCGGATTCCCGGTTCTCCCCGGCCGCGCACGCGCGAACGGTGGCCAGCAGCGTCTCTCCCCCCTTCACGTAGCAGGCGGTACCCATGCAAACAACGCAGGTATGAGCACCCCTGGGGGCGAAGGTGAAGAAGTGGTAAAAGGTCGCGACGCCGTAGACCCGGCTGGGGGGAAGCTTGAGTCCGTGGGCGACGTAAAGCAGGATGTCGTCCTGGAGATAGCCAAAGAGCTCTTGCGCGGTGTGCAGCACCTCGATCAGGGCGTCGGGCTGGAACCGCTGCCGCTTCATGCTCGCGTCGAGCATCTTGAACCGGTTATCGCCGCTGGGATGAGCGAGGCCCGGATCGGCATCCGGGGATTTCTGCTGGATCTTGGCCATGTTCGCACGTTGCCTCCACGGTGAGGGTCGCGCCCTTGATCGATCGTCGGGGCGGCCGGGAGGATCGCCGCGATGCGTCGGGGCATCACGGCAGCTAAACTCAGTCTGCTCCGGTGCGCGACCTTAATCAAGGGGATGGCCCGATTGCCACACACTTGGTCTACGACGAGCGGACTTTGCAAGGGCGCTGATTTTGCCACGGCCCGACGACTTCGCGTATGCTTGATCATGCGGGCTCATGGCCCTGTCCCAAGAAAGGGTTTGACCGATGAACGTCTCTCTCCAACGACCTCCGCAGCTTTGTCCGCAAGAACGTCGACAGCGGCGACTTCCCGTCCGAGGAGGCCGTCTTGCAGGAGGCGGTGCGCCGCTTCCAGCAAATGGCTGCTTTGCCCGCGGTCTTGCCGCCGTTATGCACATTGGGGTATAATTCCCCTCTCTCCCGAAAGAGACCTTTTGTCCCCGGATCGCAGAGTAGCCACCCCCGTAGATCTGATCTCGATCGGCCCCGAGATCTAGACTGATTGAAACTGAGGCCGAAGGAAATCGGCCCTTCCAGTTTTGTCTTGACTCTCCGGCAAACAGATCGAGGTTCTGTCCAGATCGCCTCTTATCTCCCGCTCGACGCTGATTCCGTCGGGGTTTGCAGACTTGCCGATAGAGGGATCTCGCATGACGGCTCAAGAGATGGCATCGAGCGAAAGCCCCTCGCCCGCGGTCAATTCTCAAGCGAAATCGGCAGGTCGCGCAGGGTACGTTCCGCTGATCGTATGCGCGGGTCTTCTCCTGGTCGGCATACTCTTGCGGGTTCTTCGCTATCTCGCCAACCGACCCCTCTGGTTAGACGAGGCGGCGCTGGCGAATAATATTCGAGAACGGACGTTCGCGGGTCTGACAAGGCCGCTCGAGTGGGGTCAGGGTGCCCCGATCGGATTCTTGTGGCTCGAGAAATCCGTCTGCACCGTCCTGGGGACGAGCGAGTTCTCGCTACGACTCATCCCGCTGATCGCGGGATTGCTTTGTCTACCTTTATTCTATCTTGTGTGCCGGCGTCTTTTCGGTGTCCTGACCGCCAATGTGGGACTCTCTCTTTTTGCCGTTGCCGAATCTTTCATCTATTACAGCTCGGAGGTGAAGCAGTATTCGACCGACACCCTGGTCGCTCTGATCCTCGTCTTCCTGTGCCTTGAAGCGGTTCGCTCGGAGCGAACCGTCTGGCTGTTGGTTCTGGGGCTGTGCGGCTTGCTCGGGGTGTTTCTCTCGCATCCTTCCATCTTCGTCCTGGGCCCGATCGTCGTGTACCTCGCCCTTGTCGGTGGGCCGAGCGGCAAGGTCCTGCGCAGGGCCGCAATCGTCCTGGCAGTTCTGTGGGCTGTTGGTTTTCTTGCCAACTACTTCCTCTTTCTGGCTCATCTCTATCGACCCGACCAGGGTTTGGTCGAGTCCAATGCTTCCGGTTTCATGCCTTTTCCGCCTCGTTCGCTCTCGGATTGCAAGTGGTACTTTACGCAACTGTTTTTTGTGTTCAAATATATATTCAGTCATCCGACGGGCGTTGGAGAGCAAATCGGCGTGGGCACTCCGATCGCGGGGTTGGCAGCGGCGCTTGCGATTGTGGGTGCTGTGTTTGTTGCCCGAGACAGCAAGCCGACGCTGGTCATCTTGCTCGGTCCAATCGCCTTGGTCCTGGTCGCTTCGGCTCTGAGGAAGTATCCTTTCGCCGGTCGTTTGATCCTCTTTCTCCTGCCTTTGCTGATCCTGCTGATCGCGGCGGGACTGACATCCCCCTGGGTCGGGAGCAACCGCCGACAACGGTTAGCCCAGGTGGTCATGTTCGCGATGCTCTCCCTGCTCCCCTGGCTCAGTGCCGTCAACAGTACGGTGCGGCCGCCAATCACCGAGGACGTGCGGCCTGTCTTTTCGTACATCCAGCAACACCGCCAACCGGCGGATCTGCTGTATCTTTATCCTGGAGCCGACAAGGCCTTCCACTTCTATCGAGAGCGCTTCGGGCTCAGCCAGATGCCCTTCGTGTCCGGTCAAAACGTCATGAGAAAGGCGGCGGATAAACCCGTGGATCTCCTGGCCCTTCGGGGGACAAAGCGGGCCTGGATTGTCTTTTCGTTCCTGGGTGACCGTCGCGGGACAACCAGTGAAGAGGAGTTGGTTCTCTGCTTGCTGGATTCGATGGGGCAACGCCTCAAGCAAGTCGCGGCGGAAGGAGCATCCGGCTATCTCTACGATCTCAGCGGAAAAGTCACTTGCCGTGACACGATCCCGGCCCGCTCTGGTATGCCTCGCGGGCGAGGCGACAGGGGGAGCAGGGACACGGACACCTTCGTGGGGTCAGATCCGGTTCCGGTTTTCGAGCATGAAAACCGGAACCGGATCTGACTCCGACACCCCCCGATTAAGAAACCCTAACACAATGAAGCCATCAGCACGTGGACCCGTTCCTATTTTGATGCGGGAGGGAAAAAGGGACATCACTGATATCGACCGTGTGAGAGGGGGCAGGAGCCTCGGGGACATGCACGTAAACGCTTGATGCAAGCGGTTTAGTGGTTGAGGAAGCGCTAATCAGTGATGTCCCTTTGTCCCTCCCTCTACCGTCCATCGTCGTGATAAACCGGTAGCAGTGTGAAGCTCTGGCAGATGTCGGGTGGGAACGTCGCGGCCATCCAGTCGATCCAGTTTCTATGCGTCGGGTCGTTCCCCGGTCCCATGTCGTCGCGATGCGTCCAGAGCACGACACCCGCCGGCATCTCCTCGGTCGACTCGTCGAGCACCACCTCGATCGACCTCAGGCCGGGCACGGTTTGGCGGGCCCGGTCGATCATCGTCTCGAACTCCTCTTGCTGACCAAGCCGGTCGATACACGCCAAGGCTTCGCGTGAGATCGTGACGGGAACCATTGTCGTAGTGGACATGTGGAGGCTCGCCGCTGGAGCAGAGGAAAGGTTACCGTTGTCGCTGCCCAAGATGAAAGCAGTTCACCAGATTCTAGCACGACGACCGCAAGCGGCAAGCCGCGTTCCGATGGCCATCGCCTGGGGTCTTTCTGATGCCAGGAGATCAAACGAGCGCCGAGCTGTCGTGTCGTGTGTCCGGCATGATTGAAGCCTCATCCATTGGCTGGCAGATCGCGGCGGATGAAGGCGAGGAAGGAGAGAAGGATGCACCCCGCGCCGATGCCCGCGAGCACGGCGAGGTTGAAGAGCAATGACTCGCCGGTGGAGACATCATCGACAGGGTTGTAGAGCTTGAAGATGGAGACCCGCTCGAGGTAGACCCGCCAGGTGTACTTTTGCAGGACCGGGATCACCGAGACGACCCAGGCGATGAACCCTGCGAGCGTGAGGACCGAGCCGATCATCGTCGCACGCCAGCGGACGTAGTCGACGGCCGAGACAAGAAGCGTGTACCCGTAGATCGGCAGTCCAAGCGCGGCGAGATTCAGCGCTGGCTTCGCCAGGGTCCAGAACTCAATCGGCACGCGGAGGAAGTTGTAATGCGCGCCGATTCTTGCTCCCACCGCGAGCGCCAGCGCCAGGAAGAAGAGCCCGAAGATGGCCATGAGAACATGAGTGAGGAGGTACGACGTCCGTGAGACGGGTCGCGACAGGATCAGGTCGAGCGTGCCCCGCTCCACCTCGGCGCCGACGGCGATCGAGCCGCGGGCGATGGCCCAGATGGCGATGATCGAGATAATCAAGGGGTGGCTCCAGAAGCTCATCATGATCGAAACCGAGGGGGGCTGTTCCTCCAGCCCCATGTTCCTGAGCCATCGGAAGCGGTTGTCCTCGGTCTCTGACGAGAGGACTTTGAGGATCTCGGTCTCGTTGAGCGACGTCACGAAGACGAAGAGCCAGCCCAGGCCGAAGAGGGCGGCCGCGGAGAGGATCAAGGTCCCGCGGGTGTCGTGAACGTGCTTGCGCAAGAGGGCGAAAAATGGCTTCATGACGACATCACCGTCTCTTCGTCGATCGCGTCGGGTCCGTGAAACCGGTCGTAAAGGCTGTGCAGGTCCTCGGTGCCGATCGCCAGATCCAGGATGGGCATCGTGTCCAGCCAGTGGAGCAGGGGGCCGATCTGGCCGCGATGCTCCAGCAGGAGGGTCTGGTCGCTCCGTTCCCGCACCGTCAATTCGAGCTCGGCGGGGAATTCGGCGGGACCCTTGCCGGCAAACTTGATCAAGAGCATGCGCAGGCTGCGCCTGGCGTGCATGTCCTCGATGTGCATGAGCCGTCCCCGGCGCAGGATGGCCACCCGATCGGAGACGGCTTCGACCTCGGACAGAACGTGGCCCGAAAAGATCACGGTCTGCCCCAGCGAGCGCGCCTCCCGCACCAGTCGCAGCACGTCGCCGCGGGCCGAGGGGTCAAGCGCGGAGGTGGGTTCATCGAGAATCAGGACGTCCACCGGGTCAGAGAACGCAAGAGCCAGCGCCAGTTTCTGCTTCATTCCGGTGGAATAGGCACGCACCTTCTTCCTGAGGTTCAACTGCATCACCTGCTCGGCGAGGGCTACCGCCCGGTCCAGACCGTCCCCCTCACGCAGGTCGGAGAGAAAACGGAGCAGCGCCAGTCCCGACATCGAATCATACATCCGGAGCTCGCCGGGAAGATAGGAGACCAGGCGGCGGACCTGCAAGCTTTGACGCCAACAGTCCAGTCCGAAGATCGTCGCCTGTCCGGACGTGGGATGCAAGAGCCCCAGCAAGAGCCGTAGGGTCGTGGTCTTGCCCGATCCATTGGGCCCCAGCAGCCCGAAGACCTTGCCCTGGCGGACCTCGAGAGAGAACTGGCGAAGTGCTAAGAAATCGCCGTAAGCCTTGGTCAGTTCTCTTGTTGCAAGCACAGCGGTCGATCTCATCCCGCCCCCGGATTACCCTGCAACTGTTAAACGCCGATTTCCGCGGCCGAAAAATAATTAATGATGTGACAGTTGTCAGGGGGCTGAAGTTTGCTCGAAGGCGAACTCGAGGCGTCGGTTCCCCAGCCAAGGAATCGGCACCGGCTCCGGATCGAGCGCGGCCTCTCGCAGGATGGGATTGTGGCTGCGTTTGTCAAATTGAACGATGATGGCATCGTCAGTTATTTTAATGACGCCCCCGGTCTCAACGAATCGGCGGTACAACTGTTTGGGGGCAGCCTTCTCGTAACCTCGCAGTTGCTTGCCCAGCCAACGATAACAGCCATTGGCCAAGACAGTCATGGTCGCGTCCAAATCGACATTGAGCCGAACCTCACTGGCCAAGCAGTCGAGATGGAAGAAGTTCACGCTGATGCCTGGGCCGTCTTCCACGCGGTTCCGTCCAGAGTAGCGGATGATCACATTCCTGGCGGTTTCTTCAAGGTGGTTCGTTAGGAACAAGGTCGGTTTCTCGCGGCCCAGACCCATGGTGGCGAGCTGGCGGATCGGTCCCTCATAGCCGCGCAGCTTGACGATCTCATCCACGAATCGGATCTGTTGATGGCGGCGCTGAGGCGTGTCGATAACGGCCCCGGTCCAGTCTGATCGCGGTAACTTCCGCAGTCGGCGAAGGATCGCCTCGCCGCGACGGCGAATGGTGACGAAGTGAATGCCCCGCTGATTGACACGCGACAGTTCCGTGTAGTCGACGAGTTTGGAATCGAAGTACAGCCACTCTGGGTCGGTCTCCGTGACGGTATGCCAGAACTCGACGAAGCGCATCAACTCACCGCTTTGATCGGCGCGGGTCAGATTGGCGTTGGCACAGCACAAACAGCGACTGTCTTGCTCGAGGGCAAAGAAGGTCTGAACACTTGTGCCGGCCGTGCCCCGGCGCGGGAGGTAGTGCCGATCGAGGCCTGTCGGATCACCACGGTAGGGGATGGGATGGAAGTCGAGTGAAAATGTGTTCGCCTCAGGAAACATCACCGCCCCCAACGCCTTGACCCACCCTTCGAGCAGTACACGTTGATTTTCGCGGGTCGTCCGGTACGAGTAATCGGTGGCGAACGATTTCTTGGGGAGGATGTTCAGACCGGCAAAGAGGCCCAGCGCCTCATCGACGTTGAAGTCGTTGATATGGCTCAGCCGTTCCTTGTCGAGGAGTTTGAGCGTCAACAGCGTCAACAGCGAACTGGAGGCAGGGACCATCTCGGAGCCCGGATGGCCGGCTTTGGCGACGATCTGATCGAAGCGGAGCTTGGCCAGCAGGGGCAGAAACAGGAAGATGCCGGCGACGCGCGTCTGGAGCGACCGTTGCGGCTCGAGATTGAAGACTCGCTGATCAGCGACTGCAGGCTCGTCAGGGCCGTGCCTGTCCTGGCAGAGCTGTTGGCCTGGCGGTCGTCCTCGGCCGTCGGCAACGAAAAGGGGGGAATGCGACCGCGAGAGCACT
>Ga0074044_10003687_pt1 | contig 12952 bp, 16 predicted proteins | sample BogForMeECP23OM1_FD_94443 | JGI IMG/M metagenome (GOLD analysis project Ga0074044, IMG submission 94443) | Bog forest soil microbial communities from Calvert Island, British Columbia, Canada - Bog Forest MetaG ECP23OM1 | ecosystem: Environmental > Terrestrial > Soil > Wetlands ...
CCCTGTTTTCCGCCTGTTATCAGGGAGTATCAGGGAGAATCAGGGCGCGAAGCCCCCTCTTGATGACCCTGCCGAGTTCGCTTCCCCGCAAGCTCGGATGGAGCCCCGGCGACTTGAGATGTGCGAATGCGGTAGGGGGGCGCCAGATGGGGCGCGGCGCCGATGCGCTCCGCCGTCCTCATTGCCTTCATCATCGCGACCGCCCTGTTCATGGAGAACATGGACGGAACGGTGATCTCGACCTTGCTGCCGGCGATCGCGCTCGACCTGCATCAGGACCCGATCGTCGCTGACCTCCGCGTCCCGGCGCGCGGCCTCCCGCCGAAGGATCCTCCGATCCAGGCCTGCATCGGCGAATCGTTCTTCGCCGCGGACAAGAAATAGCGGGCGTCCGGCCACGGAGGGACTTGCACGGCTGCGGCGCGCATCCCACCATAATGGAGCGATGGAGGTGGAGGATCGGCCATGACCACGCGCGCAGCCCTGGCGTTCAGCGCCGTTGTTTTCGCTTTCTGCCCGATCGCGGCCCACGCTGGACCGTGTGAACAACAGATCTATGGGACCGAAATCGCCCGCGGAGATCGGCTCAACGCCCTCGCCGCGCGGGGAAACGCGGCGCCCGAATCGACGTTCGCCACGATGCACCGCCAGCCGAACCCGACCACGGTCGCTCAGGCGGAGGAAAGAGCGGGCGAAGTCTCCGGGGCCAACTTGACGGTGGTCGAGAAGTTCTTGCAGGAAGCGCGCAAAGCCGATGCGGCGAACGATCTGCCGGCATGCGAGAAGGCTCTGGCGGAAGTGCGGAAGATTATCGGACCTTAGAGCCGGCGCTTTTTGCATCGGCGCCAAAAGGCGCCTCGCAAACCCGCGTCCGGACGGCGAGAGCGTTCAACCCATTGTGAACGCGATCGAGCCGCGGGGGCGCCGTTCGCCTTGCCGAGGCGGCGCCCAGGCGCCAGAAGGTCACCGTCCCGAGACCTCGATGCGCTCCGCCGTCCTCACCGCCTTCATCATCGCGACCGCCCTGTTCATGGAGAACATGGACGGAACGGTGATCTCGACCTCGCTGCCGGCGATCGCGCTCGACCTGCATGAGGACCCGATCGTCCTCAAGCTCGCGCTGACATCCTACATGCTGACGCTGGCGGTGTTCATCCCCGCCTCCGGCTGGGTCGCCGACCGCTTCGGCGCGCGAACGGTGTTTTGTACGGCGATCGTCGTCTTCAGCCTGGGCTCGATTGCCTGCGGCGCGTCGACCTCGCTCGGGACGCTCATCGCGGCACGCGTGTTCCAGGGGCTCGGAGGCGCGATGATGGTGCCGGTCGGGCGCCTCGTCCTCCTGCGCTCGGTGCCCAAGAGCGATCTCGTCAATGCGCTCGCCTACCTGACCGTGCCGGCGCTTCTCGGGCCGGTCGCCGGGCCGCCGCTCGGCGGCTTCATCACCACCTATTTCCACTGGCGCTGGATTTTTTGGATCAACGTGCCCATCGGCGTGCTCGGCGTCCTGTTGTCGCTGAGGTTCATCGCCAACCTGCGCGAGGAGGAGGTTCCCCGCTTCGACTTCAAGGGATTCGTCCTGTCGGGGGTCGGCCTGCTCAGCCTCATTTCCGGCCTCTCGGCGATCGGACGCGGCATCGCGCCCGTTTGGACGGTTGCGGCGATGATCGTCGTCGGGGCCGCCGCGCTGTTCGCCTACGCGCGGTACGCCGGCGCGAACGAGGATGCGATCCTCGATCTGAAGCTCCTCAGGATCCCGACCTTCGTTTCCGGCGTGATCGGCGGCTTCATTTTCCGCATCGGCATCGGCGCCCTGCCCTTCCTGCTGCCGCTCCTCCTACAGATCGGCTTCGGACTGACGCCGTTCGAGTCCGGGTCGCTGACCTTCGCCACCGCCGCCGGAGCGATGGCGATGAAATTCACCGCCTCGACCGCATTGCGCTGGTTCGGCTTTCGCCGGACGCTGATCGTCAATGCGCTGATTTCCGGCGCGTTCATGGCCTCCTACGCCCTCTTCACCCCGTCGACGCCGCACTGGCTGATCCTTCTAGCGCTGCTCGCGGGCGGGTTCTTCCGCTCGCTCGAATTCACCGCCCTCAACGCCATCAGCTACGCCGACATCGACCCGCCGCGGATGAGCCGGGCCACCAGCTTCGCCAGCGTGTCGCAGCAGATGTCGGGTGCGGTCGGCGTCGCCGTCGCCGCCGTCTGCATTGAAGTCATCCAGATCGGCTTCGGCGACCAGACCCTCCATGCCCGCGATCTTTCGGCCGCCTTCGTGTTGGTTGCGATCATCTCGAGCCTCTCGACCCTCATCTTCGTCCGCCTGAAGCCGGACGCGGGCGCAGCGCTCGCCGGCAAGGAGCCGACGCCGAAGGAAGGCGCGCCAGCGGCGGCGGAGTGAGAAGATTCCTTGACGCGCTGTGCGCGTTTTCTTCCCCAGCTTTGCTGGGGAAGGTGGCGCGGAGCGCCGGATGGGGTGTGGCCCGCTGCCGCGACGCCGGACGCATTGCACGACCGCCGAAGCGAACTTGCATCGAGCCATCCCTGCTTTCCGCACCGCATCCGGCCCTTCGGGCTGCGTTCCCCGCTTCGCGGGAGAAGGGGCGCGCAGGGAAGCGGCGGGTCAAGTCTCGCGAAGCGCTGCGCGTATGCGCTCGATGACGATCGACGATCCACCGATGACGAGATCGTCCGGAAAACGCGCCGGAACCACGCATCTCTATCGGCGTCCCTGGTCTTTGCGTCCGCCGTCTCCTGGGTACGGCCATCCGCTTCAATGACGATTTTCAGCGCAAGGCAAACGAAATCCGCGAAATAGGCGCCGATCGGCATCTGCCTGCGAAAGCCATGCCCGTCGATCTGATGATTTCGCAGCGCGCGCCAAAGCATGGCTTCCGCCCTCGTCATATTGCGACGCTGAGCCCGTGCGAACTTGCGCGACGACTGAGGAAAACGCGGCGGCTCGTCCATCTTCGCTCCAGGTCACAATCGACGCGCGATCCCTTCCCCAGCTCGGCTCGGAAGGGATCGTGGAGTGCCGGCTGGGGTGTGGACTGCTGCCGCGATGTACGCCGGATTGCACGAGCGTCACAGCAAACTTGCATCGAACCATTCTTGCATTCCGCACCCCATCCGGCGCTACGAGCCCCCTTCCCCGCTTCGCGGAGAAGGGGGGCCGCCGCGGTCATTTCACGTCCGCTTGAAGCGCGCGGCGAGCCTCCTGTCGGCGACGGAAACGTCAAACTCTTCGGGATCGAAGTCTTCCCCGAGCCATTCGAGCCGTTCTTCGCGCTCCGGGTGAGCGGGATCGGCCAAAATTTCGAGCAATTCCGCGTAGCCCCACACGCCGCCGCAGTCTTCCGGCGGGCAGTTGCGCTTGCCGTCGACGCAGGCCGGATAGGTTTGCCCGGCAACGGGGGCAAAAGTCTTCTCGACCGCGACAATGTGTTCCCAATTGTCGCCGAAGTCATAATCATAGCCAAAGCGTTTGACGCCGGACTTGAGCACGCCGTTCAGCGTGAGGCGCTGGGGTCGCCGTATTGTCTACCGTCGACGTCGAAGGCGTGCAGATGGCCGCCCATCCAACCCATCGCCGTCAGAATCGCTTCACTGAGGTCTCTGAGCGTCATCGATCCGGGGACGAGAAGCCGGCGCCAGACCGGCGGTTTCGTGCCCTTGAGCGTGACCTTGAGACTGACGATGCTGTCGGCGGCGCCCGTCTTCGGCGCGGCGGCCCTGGCCATGGTCTTACGCCTCCCGCCGCGTCATATTGTGCGGCGGTCTCGGTCTTTGCGCGGGGGCGCGCCCGGAGGCAAGTCTTCACCGGCGGACCCGCACAGATATTTCTGTCGGAACCGTCGTCAGAGAACAGAAGGCGGCGCCTTTCCGTTGGGGAAGGAAATCGGCGCGCCCAGCAATGGCGGAATGTTCGGGCGCGGGCCTGGCGGGAGGAGAAACGTCAGACCCGCGCCGCACGGCGCGCTGCGCGCCGCATAGGAACTTCGTCGTTCCGTCGTGCGCCTGTTCGACGGCGCGCTTCGGCGGCAAATGAGCTTTGTTCGAACTCACGTTCCTCCGCCTTCACTCCTGCTCGCGCAAGACCGCGTCGGCGTCCCTTGGTCTTCGCCTCGGCCAGAATCCCGAACCCTCTTCGAGCAGCCGCTGGTTGCGGCGGATCGGCGATTCGCCAGGCTCGAAATCGTCGTTGCCCGCAAGCCGGTAGCTCGGCCTCCAGCAGGCGGCGAGGATTTCATCGGGCCGTCGTCCGGGCGAGATGACGGCAGCCGGTCCGGGGAGGCCACGCTCGCACGTGACGTCCTGCGGCTCACGGCGGGCCGGATCGCGGTCGACGGAGAGCGACTCGCCGCACGTCGTCCGTCCGCGCTTCGACATCAGCAGGAAAACGACGTTGGAGTTCTCCACGACCTCGCTTAACACGTAAGTCGGCGATTTGCAGAGCGAGGGAAAGTCGCCCGACTTGCAGCAACCGCATGCGAGCCGTCCGAATTTCATGAGCGGCGCTCCCCGTTCTGGCGCCGGCGCCCGGCCGCATCAGACTCGATTTCCTGACGAAGGAACGATACGCGTTCCGAAAGTTCCTGCGTCGCCTGCACGCCTTCGCCGAGCGCGTTCGTGCAAATGTCAAGAAACCGGGAAAAGCGCGCGTCTGTCCGGCGGAGGCGCGCTGCAACTTCCTCTCCCCTGTCGGGCCGCTGGTCCTGATGCAACTGAAGGGGGCTCATCGTTCTGCTCCGTAAGCCGCTGACGCCGTAAAGTAAGCGACGAAGCGGAACGGTTGGCAATGAACAAATATGTAGAGGTTTTGCGTGTCGGCCCGCACGCGCTCGTGGAAAACCACTGAAGGGAGGTTGGAGCCGGGCCGCGCTTGTCCTCCGACAAGTTTGCTGGACGCCTGCCGAGATGCCACGCCAGGAACCGGCGTCAGAGAGGGCCCCCGGCGATGTGCCCGATCACGACTTCGAATTTGGCAACTCAGGTGACCAGGAGCCAATTTCGGGCGCGGCCGACCCGGCTCCCCGGCCTGCCCTTTGCCGGGCGCGCGCGTCCAATCGGAAATTCCCTGCTGTCGCGAAAAATTCCCTGCGAATTCCCTGCTCGGCTGCAAAAAATTCCCTGCTCCCGCGCGCAGGGAATTTTTCCGCAAGACCCTGGAATCCGTGGCCTTTTTGGCGCCGATTCTGACGTTTTCCGCCGGATTCCCTGCTAACTCCCTGCCAGCAGGGAATTTCTCCCTGCTCTTAAGAGCGTTGGGGCAGCGCCCTGGCCCCCCTGAACCCGGTCGCCAGCACATAGAGTTCGGCGCTGTCGGCGCGGCTGGCCTTGGGCTTGACGTGCCGGACGGCGGCGAACTCCCGCTTGAGCCGGGCGAGCAGCTCCCCCTCTGTCCCGCCCTGCAGCACCTTGGCGAGGAAGAAGCCGCCGGGCGCGAGAACGTCGCCGGCGAAATCGGCCGCCAGTTCGACGAGGCCGACGATGCGCAAATGGTCGGTCTTGCGATGGCCGGTGGCGTTGGCGGCCATGTCGGAGAGAACCCCGTCGGCGAGTCCGCCGAGCCATTCGCGCAGCCGCGCCGACGCGTCCGCGTCGTGGAAATCCATCGCTTTGAACTCGACCCCCTCGATCGGGTCCATCTCGAGGAGATCGATGGCGATCACCCGCCCCCTGCCCTCTCGGGCGCCGGTCCGGGTCGCCGCGACCTGGCTCCAGCCACCCGGCGCGGCGCCGAGGTCGAGGATGCGCTGGCCGGGCCTGAAGAGTTTGTATTTCTCGTCGATCTCCAGAAGCTTGTAGGCCGCGCGCGACCGGTAGCCCTCGCGCCTGGCCTGCGCCACATAGGGGTCGTTGAGCTGGCGCTCGAGCCACAGCGTCGAGGAAAGCGAGCGCTTGCGGGCGGTCTTCACGCGCGTCTTCAGCGCCCGGCCGCCCTCGCGGCCCGAGCCGCCGCCGCTCATCGGCGGCGTTCCCGCCGGTGCGCGCCGACGCCGTCCTCCCGCATCAGATGGCTGAGGATTCCCTCGCGCAGGCCCCGGTCGGCAATGCGCAGCCGCTCGGCGGGAAAACGCGCTCGGATCGCTTCGAGAATGGCGCAGCCCGCCAGCACCAGATCGGCGCGCTCATGGCCGATACAGGCGTTGGCGGCGCGCTCGGCGTAGCTCATCGCACGCAGCCGCGCGATGGCCTCGTCGACCTCGCTCCGCCCGAGCCAGAGCCCGTCGACCGCACGGCGGTCGTAGCGTGGCAGGTTGAGGTGGACGCCGGCGACGGTCGTCACCGTGCCCGAGGTGCCGAGCAGATGGAACCGGCCGCAGCGCCTCTCGTCGGCCACCTTATCGACAAACGGCGCCAGCGCGTCGGTCACATAGGCCGTCATTGCAGCGAAGGTCTTGTCGGTGACGTCGACGCCGCCGAATTTCTCCGCGAGCGACACGACGCCGAGCCGCATCGACTCCCACGCGCGCACGCTGCGCGCTCGCCGCCCGCGCTCCTCGCCGCCGAGCCAGATGATTTCCGACGATCCGCCGCCGATGTCGAACATGACGATCGAGCGGGCGTCCCGGTCGGCGAGATCGCCCACCCCAGCGGCCGCGAGATGGGCCTCGGTCTCGCGGTCCACGATTTCGAGATCGATGCCGAGCTGCTCGCGCACCCGCTCGACGAAGTCCGACCCGTTGACCGCGGAGCGGCAGGCTTCGGTGGCGATCGTGCGGGCGCGCGTCACCCCACGAGCGGCCATCTTGTCGCGACAGATGCGCAAGGCCTCGAGCGTGCGGGTGATCGCGGGCTCGCCGAGCCGCCCCGTCAGGGACAGTCCCTCGCCGAGCCGGACGATGCGGGAAAACGCGTCGATCACCCGGAAGCCGTCCGCGGTCGGCCGGGCGATCAGGAGCCGACAATTGTTGGTGCCAAGATCCAAAGCCGCGTAGGTACCGGCGCGGCCGTTTCCGAATCGGCCCAGAGGCCCTCCGAACGGCGCGTTGATCCCATGCGTGAGACTCAACGTGGATGCTTCAGACAAAACAAAAAACCTCAGCGTCGCCCGGCGGACAAAGCTCATCCTCGGGCTGTATTCGCCTTCGAATGTAGCAAGCCTGACGGCGGATGCAACGCGGCGAACCTGAAGGGCCGGGACCGACCGGGCGCTCAGGGTCTGAAGAACGGGTGGCGGACCTTGTCGCCGACGTTGAGCCCGATCGCCGCCGCCGCGCCGCCGTTCAGCTCGAGCACCGCCGCGCAAGGCGGACCGGACGGGATGACACGCTCCGACAGCGGTTCCGCGTCGGCGACGATGTTCGTCACGACGCCCGCCCGCGAAATGAAGATCATGTCGAGCGGGATATAGGTGTTCTTCATCCAGAAGCTGACCGGAGCCTCTTGGTCGAACTCGAACAGCATTCCGCGGTCGGCGGCCATGTAGCGGCGGTTCATCAGCCCGCGTTCGCGCGTTGCGTCGTCGGCGGCGATTTCGACCTGAAATTCATGCGTCCGGCCGGCGGTGACGATCTGCAATGGCTCGAGAGCGCCGGCGCGCCCCGGAGCGCCCGATCCGGCGACCAGAAACAGCGCCAGAGCAAGCGCTCGCCAAAGCCGAACTCCGACTGCCGTCATCGCGTCGCTCCAAGCTCGAGACGAGAGCCCCCGCGCGGCGGCGGCCGGCGGAAGCTTCAAAAGCAATGCGGGCGGGAGGTCAAGCGAGCGGGCGCCGGACCGTCAATGGTGGGCGAAGATGCGCGAACCGTCGAGGGGCCGCACCTCCGCCGCCATCAGTCCCTTGGGTCCGGGACCGAACCGGGCGAGCATGCTGTCGCCCGGCCTGGGATCGATAAAGCCGTAGCGGCGAAGGGTCTCCATATGGATGAAAATGTCCTCGGTGCCCTCGCCGCGGGTGAGAAAGCCGAAGCCGCGCGCCCGGTTGAACCATTTGACGATGACGATCTCGAAGCCGCCGACTGAAGTCGCCTGAGCGCGGGTCCGAACCGGCGGAGGCGGCGATGCGTAATCCGCTTCGGGCTCGGCGACGGAGATCACCTTGAACACCTGAAGGCCGCGCTCTCTCCGCTGCGCTTCGGCGACGACGCGCGCGCCCTCGCGGACGGCGGAGAAGCCGTCGCGCCGCAAAACAGTCACGTGAATGAGAACGTCCGCATCGCCGCTGTCCGGCACGATGAACCCGTAGCCTTTGGCGACGTCGAACCATTTGATCCGACCGGCGACCTCAACGAATCCTTCGGGGTTTGCGCCGCCCTCAAGAGCGCTTTCCGTTTTCGCCGGCAGCTTGATGCACTCGTCGCCCAATTCAGCCCCCTACTCGACGCATCGACGGCGCAACCTCGCCGCCCTCAAACCCTTTGCGCCTCGCGACCGCTCGGAAGTTCCGCCGAATCGCGGCAACGACCATGCGAGTGATTCTCAGTCTCGAAGATAGCAAATCGTCACGCGCAGAACAGAGAGACCATGCGAAACTTGAGCGTGGCTGTGGACATGGCAAAAAAACCCGCCGCGCTCATGAGAGCCGACGGGATTGTCGCAACGGAACCCGAAGCCCCCGCGAGATCGTCCGGCGGCGGGAGGCTTACTCCGTCTCTTCTTCCGGCTCGGGCGGAGGCGTGAGGCCCTCGAGGCCGCGCAGCAGATCCTCTTCGGTCATCCGGTCGAACTGGACGTCCGCGCCGAGTTCGATCTGCGCCTGCGCGTTCGGGTTCACCATGAGCGGCGCCGCCTCCGCCTCGGGCTCATCGACTTCGACGTGCTTCTGCAGGGCGTGGATCAGATCCTCGCGCAGATCGCCGGGCGACAACTTGCCGTCGCCGATCTCGCGCAAGGCGACCACTGGATTCTTGTCGTTGTCACGCGCCACGTTGATCGGCGCGCCCGACGAAATGGCGCGGGCGCGATGGCTGGCCATAAGAACGAGGTCGAAGCGATTGTCGACCTTGTCGATGCAATCCTCGACGGTGACGCGAGCCATGGAGACTCCTTCGAAAAAGGGGAAGCAAGCGCGCCCTCTACACCTCATGCGCGCGAGATGCAAGCTTTGCCGCCGCCCTCGATCAGGGCGACGCTCGTTCGGACGGCCGCATTCGCCTCAACGCGGCGCGAAAGGCTTCGGCGAAGCGTTCGACGTCGCTGTCCAACGATGTCCATCCCAGACTCAATCGGATCGCGCCGCGCGCCAGTTCCGGCCGCACGCCCATTGCGCGGAGAACGTGCGACGGCGTCACCTTTCCTGAGGAACAGGCCGAGCCCGAGCTCGCCGCGACCCCGGCGAGGTCGAGGGCGATCATCAGAGTCGTCGCTTCGACGCCCGGGACGGCGAAGCACAGGGTGTTCGGAAGCCGCGGCGCGGTTTCGCCGAAAATGACGGCGTCCGGAGCTGCGTCGCGCACGGCGTCGGCAAGACGATCGCGTAGCAAGAGGAGCCGCGGCCCCTCGTCGGCGGTCGAGTCGAAACAAGCGCGCGCGGCGGCTCCGAAGCCGGCGATCGCCGCCACATTCTCGGTGCCGGCGCGGGCTCCGCGCTCCTGGCCGCCGCCGCGGATCAGCGGCTCGCCGAGGTTGAAGGAGGCGCTCGCCGCCGCAATCGCCCCCGCCCCTTTCGGCCCGCCCATCTTGTGCGCCGACAGCCCAAGCGCGTCCGCCCCGAGCGCCGAGATGTCGCAGGCCGTCCGGCCGGCGAGCTGTACGGCGTCGCAGAATACGCGCCCGCCCGCCACATGGACGAGCGCGGAGGCCTCGGCGATCGGTTGGATCACGCCGGTCTCGTTGTTTGCTCCCTGCAGCGCCAGCAGCACGCGTCCCGGCTTGCGGCAGGCGGCCTCGATCCAGTCGACGTCGATGCGCCCGTCCGCGCGGAGCGGCGCGACCTCGACGGCAGAATCGGGAAACCGACGCCCATTGAGGACGCACGGATGCTCGCCGGCGCCGACGATCAACCGTTCGAGCGCCGTCTCCTTTTGTCCGACGCCAAAGCGGCAATTGAGGGCCGTGTTGGCCGCCTCGGCGCCGCTGGAGACGAAAGTAACCGACCGAGGCGCGACGCCGGCAAGGCGCGCGACCTCGGCCCGGGCGTTCTCGACCATCAGCCGCGCCGCGCGGCCCTCGGCGTGAACCGAGGACGGGTTGCCCGCGTCCATCGCCGCGAGCGCGGCTTCGCGCGCCTCCGGCCGAAGCGGCGACGTTGCGTTATGGTCGAGATAGGTCCTTGTCATCGGCCTGTCGGCGGGCATGGAGACTCCGGCGGAAGCGATCGAAGCGGCCTGCGCGTCGCTCTGGCCTCGCGCCGCCGTTTTTCCTTGCAATCTCGGGCGCCTTGCGTGCTATGAGGCTGCCTCCGAGGCGAGCCCCCGTCGACTCAGAACCAGACATACGCGCGCTGGGCCCGCGCCGCAAGCCGCGTCGCTCGAAGCCGGTCCTGTTGACGGGTCGGCCGCCGCGGTTGCGGGTCGACGGTTGTTTTGGAGTTCTTATGCCCGAGGTCTTCTTCAACGGTCCTGCCGGTCGGCTGGAAGGCCGCTTTCATCCCGCAAAACAGCGAGGCGCCCCGATCGCGATCGTGCTGCATCCGCACCCGCAGTTCGGCGGCACGATGAACAATCAGATCGTCTACAGCACCTACTATAACTTCGCCGAGCGCGGGTTTTCCGTGCTGCGGTTCAACTTCCGCGGGGTGGGTCGTTCGCAGGGCGCCTTCGACCACGGCCAGGGGGAGCTTTCCGACGCAGCGTCCGCGCTCGACTGGGCTCAGTCGATCAGCCCCGAGGCGCGCGCCTGCTGGATCGCGGGCGTATCCTTCGGCTCGTGGATCGGCATGCAGCTCCTCATGCGGCGTCCCGAGATCGAAGGTTTTATTTCCATCGCGCCGCCGGCCAACCGTTTCGACTTCAGCTTCCTGGCCCCGTGCCCGTCGTCGGGCCTGTTCGTCCACGGCGACAAGGACCGCGTCGCGCCGCTGAAGGAAGTCCTCGCCCTCATCGAAAAGCTGAAGACCCAAAGGGGCATCGTCATCGAGCACGCGGTGATCGCAGAGGCGAACCACTTCTTCGAGGACTGCATCGACGACCTGCAGGCCGTCGTCGGCGCCTACCTGGACAAGCGTCTCGGCATGCCCCGTCATGCGCCCCAGCCCCTTCGCAAGGAGCGCGCGAAGCCAGCTCCTCCGCGCGGCGAAAACGAGTAGCGGAGCGACGGAGCTTGGCGGCGGCGCTCATCACGACGACGGAAGAACTCGAGGCCGCCTGCCTCAGAATGGCGCGCCATCCGTTCGTCGCCGTCGACACCGAGTTCCTGCGCGAGACCACCTTCTGGCCGGTGCTGTGTGTGGTTCAGCTGGCGTCGGACGACGAGGCGCTGGCGATCGACGCGCTCGCCGAGGGGCTCGACCTCCAGCCGCTTTTGCGGCTGATGGCCGACGAAGGCGTGGTCAAGGTCTTCCATGCCGCCCGCCAGGACCTCGAAATCTTCTGGAAGCTTTCCGGCGTCCTGCCGACGCCGCTGTTCGACACCCAGGTCGCGGCGATGGTGTGCGGTTACGGCGACCAGGTGTCCTACAGCGAGCTGGTGCAGTCGGTATGCCGGGTTACGATCGACAAGTCGTCGCGATTCACCGACTGGGCGCGGAGACCGCTCGCGGAGGCGCAGATCGACTACGCCATCGGCGACGTCACCCATTTGCGCGACGTCTACAAGGCGCTAAGCAAGCGCCTCAAGGCGACCGGACGTCAGTCGTGGCTCGACGACGAGATGAAGGTCCTCAACTCTCCGGCGACTTACGAGCAGCACCCCGAGCGCGCCTGGGAGCGCTACAAGTCCCGAGCGCGCAAGCCGCGCGATCTGGCGGTGCTGATGGAGCTCGCCGCATGGCGCGAAAGCGAGGCGCAGGCGCGCGACGTTCCCCGTTCTCGCGTGCTCAAGGACGACGTCCTCATCGAGCTTTCCACCGCCGCGCCGCGCAGCGTCGAGGCGCTCGCAAACCTGCGAGCGTTTCCGCGCGGCATGGAGCGTTCGCGGGCCGGCGGCGAAATCCTCGAGGCGATCGAGCGCGGCCTGGCGCGCGATCCGAAGACCTTGCCGAAAATCGAGCGCGAGCGGCGCAACGGCGCCAGCATCGGCCCGACGGTCGAGCTCCTCAAGGTGTTGCTGAGGCAGGTCAGCGAGGAGAGCAGCGTCGCCGGCAAGCTGATCGCGACGGTCGACGACCTCGAGGCGATCGCTTCCAATGACAAGGCCGACGTGCCGGCGCTGTCGGGCTGGCGGCGAAAGCTGTTCGGCGAGCGGGCGCTCGATCTGAAGCACGGCCGGCTGGCGCTGACGGTGGAAAACGGCAAGGTGGTCACGCTCGAATGGCGCGACGCCGAGGACCCGCCCGCGGCGCCCTGAGGGCCGCTCGCGCGCCCTGCCCAGACCGGCTTCAAGGCCACGGCGGCGGCCCGCGCAAAACTGGTCGCGCGCCACATCTCAAGTCGCCGGGGCTCCATCCGAGCTTACTGGGGAGCGAACTCGGCAGGATCAAGCCCGGGTTGGAGAGGGGCTTGGCGCCCTGATTCTCCCTGATACTCCCTGATAACAGGCAGGAAACACGGAGAATTGGCGGTCTCCGGACCGGTTTTTGCAGGGAAATTCATTTTAATAACAATGGCTTGAGGAAAATTGGCGGTGCCCAAGGAACAGGACGGTAACAGGGAGATGATTTCGCCATAACAGGGAGATAATTCGCCGTAACAGGGAGAAACAGGTGGAGGGACGCGCAAAGCATGGAGATCGAGGCTCCGGACGCCAGATGGGCCCTCAAATCCAGGTTCGAAGTCGCGATTCGAGGCGGCATCAGAACGGCGGAAAGCGTATTGATTAGTGTAGCTTGGAGTTGTTCGTTGTGACAGAGCTTTCACCACGAAGGACACGAAGGCGCACGAAGTCAGAGCAGACGAAAGCGCCGGAC
>Ga0074044_10003688_pt1 | contig 12945 bp, 12 predicted proteins | sample BogForMeECP23OM1_FD_94443 | JGI IMG/M metagenome (GOLD analysis project Ga0074044, IMG submission 94443) | Bog forest soil microbial communities from Calvert Island, British Columbia, Canada - Bog Forest MetaG ECP23OM1 | ecosystem: Environmental > Terrestrial > Soil > Wetlands ...
CAACCCTCAAAATTACGACCTGAGCCACGCCCATTCCGCCTTCGTTTCCATGTATGACGGCGGCAAAATGGACGGGGCCGACCTGATCCCGTGCAGTCCAGCCGCCAATTGTCCTCCCAATGCGCATCCCAACCCGCAATTCATGTACGTCAACCCATCCGACGTTCAGCCCTACTTCGCTTTGGCCGAGCAATACACCTTCGGCGATCGCATGTTTCAGACCAACCAGGGCCCCAGCTTTCCCGCGCACCAGTTCATTCTTTCCGGCACTTCGGCGCCCACTGCCACCAGCGATCTTTTCGCCTCTGAGAACATGAGCGGTGGGAGCATCGCGGGCTGCATTGCCACGGCCGGGACGACGGTGAAGTTAATCGACCCGTTGGGCGACGAGTCATCGTCGCAGTACCCGTGCTTCGAACACGCAACCCTGACCGACCTGCTGGATGCCAAGGGCGTGTCCTGGCGCTACTACGCCCCGTCCGCCGGTTCCATCTGGACCGCGCCCGACGCCATTGAGCACATCTGCCAGGAAATCACCATCAATGGCACGCTCACCTGCAACGGCCCGGATTGGACCAGCAATGTGATCATCCCGCAATCGCAGGTCTTGCAGGACATCGCCAACAGCCAACTTGCGCAAGTGAGTTGGGTCATCCCCGACGGCACCCAGTCCGATCACGCCGAGAGCAACAATGGCAGCGGACCCTCCTGGGTAGCCTCCATCGTCAACGAAATTGGCAATAGCCAGTATTGGGCCAACACCGCCATCATCATCACTTGGGACGATTGGGGAGGCTGGTACGATCACGTCGCCCCCAAAGTCGTCAGCGATGGCTCTAGCTGGGGATCGGGATATGTCTACGGCTTCCGCGTTCCCCTTGTGGTTGTTTCACCCTACGCCAAAGCCGCTTACATTTCTCATACCACGCACGACTTCGGCAGCATCCTCAAATTCATCGAGACCTCTTTCAGCCTGCCTTCGCTCGGCTACGCGGACGCTACGGCCGACGATCTTTCCGATTGTTTCAACCTCACCCAGACGCCCATCACCTTCCAGAAAATCCCCGCTGCGCTCGATGCCGCCCACTTCATCAACGACAAGAGTCCGCCCACTGACCCCGACGATGACTAGAACTTGTCTCATGAATGCCTCAGGCTGCCAGTCCGCGCACCTCGGGGGTTAAAACCCCTGGATTTACGGGCCTTTTCGGCACGGCTAAAGCCGTGCCCTCCCAAGAGCCATCTATGAGATGGCTTGTAGTGTCTGTTCGCAAGTTAACCTTTATTCTTGTTCGGTTCGAAGGTAGCGAGTTGTATATCGAGCGGTTCCGGTAGTGCTGGGTAACGCTCCATTCTCTGAGCATACTAAAGGGCTAACGCAAGAACTCGCGCACTATAAAAGTCAAGTCCTGACGAACGCCGCTACCGGAAACCGCCTCACTACCTGGTGGCAATCGAATTTGCACATTGGTGAGATGAGTTCTAGACTGTGGAAATGGGGAAATTCATGAAGAAGACAGCATTTCTTGCGGCACTTCTGTTTGCCTGGCCGTTGTGGGGGCAGAACCCTCCGGCGCAGAATCCACCGGCGCAAACACCGCCGGCACAGAACCCGCCGAAGCTGGAACAACCGCCGATGGCGGCGCCAGAGCCTGAAGAAGAAAAGAAACCCGCGCCGGCGAAAAAGCCAGACACGCCGACACCGCCCGGGGGCGCCAAGGCGATAGCGCCGGCGGCCAAAGCCGCGAAGCCGACCTCGGGAGAAGGCAAGGTGGTGGAAGAGATCATTGCGCGGGTAAACAACGAGATCATTACGAGCTCCGAACTGGACAAGGCCCGTGCGAGCGCGGAAGAGGACGCGCGGCATGATTGCAACGGGAAGTGCACGCCGCAGCAATTGCAAGCGGCCATTGAGGACGGCCAGAAGAGCGCCCTGCGCGACCTGATTAACCAGTCGTTGCTGGAGCAGCGCGGCAAGGACCTGGCCATCAGCGTTGAGACGGACGTGGTGAAGCAACTCGACCAGATCCGTATCGAAAACAACCTGAAGGATATGGATGAGCTGGAAAAGGCCGTGAGCGCCCAGGGATTGAACTGGGAGGATTTCAAGAACAACATCCGCAACAAAATACTGACCCAGCAGGTGATTTCCCGGGAGGTCGGATCGCACATTACCATCGGGGACGACGAAGCGCTGAAGCTCTACAACCAGCACAAGGACGAATTCGTGAAGCCGGAGCAGGTGGCGCTGCGTGCGATCGAGGTTTCCACGGAAGGGAAGACGGAGGCGGAGATCCCGGAGTTGAAGAAAAAGGCGGAATCGTACCTCAAACGAATCGACGAAGGCGAGGATTTCAGCGTTCTTGCGAAGCGCTTCTCCGATGGCAAGACCGCGCAGCAAGGCGGCTATCTTGGAGTGTACAAGCGCGGGGAACTCGCGAAGGAACTCGAAGACAAGGTCTTCGCGATGAAAAAGAACGAGTTGACCGGCGTGATTGAGACCAAGCAGGGCTTCCTGATTCTGCAGGTGATCGAGCACTACACGGAAGGCGTGCAGCCGTACGATAAGGTGGAAAATGACCTCAAGGAACACATCTACAGCGAGCGCATGGAGCCGGCCTTGCGCGAGTATCTGAAGACGCTGCGCGAACAGAGCTACGTGGTGATCAAGCCGGGATACCAGGAAATGGCCGGCGGAGGCAATTCTGAAATCGAGGAAGTGAGCGCCACGCCGGAATCCACGAAAGCGAAGAGGCACCACAAGAAGTACCTGCTGTTCGGCAAGTCCAGCGGATCGAAATGACAAAAAACACCATGGTGCGGGATCTGACCGCAGACCAGACCATTACCGGATTCTTCCTGGTGCACGAGAAAGAGGTGCGCAACACCTCGTCGGGCAAGCCGTATCTGCGCATGGAACTCGGCGACAGCAGCGGCACGGTGGAAGCCCGAATGTGGGATCAGTTCGAGACCGCCGCGAAGGATGTTCACCGCGACGACTTTGTGAAGGTGAGCGCCCGCGTGGAGATCTACCGCAACAAGCCGCAACTCTCGCTGCTGCAGTTCCGCGTGGCCAAGCCGGAAGAGATCAACCTGGCCGATTTTCTGCCGCACACGGCGTATAGCGTGGAGGAGCTTTTCAAGGAAGTGCTGGTTCACGCGGAGGGGATGAAGAATCCCTGGCTGAAGAAGCTCGTCTTGCAGGTGCTGAGCGACCCGCAGATTGCGACGCGGTACAAGCGCGCGCCCGCGGCGAAAGTGATGCACCACGCGTATCTCGGCGGATTGCTGGAGCATGTGGCCGGGTTGTGCGGGCTGGCAAAGCAGATTGCGGCGCACTATCCGGAACTCGATGTGGACCTGCTGCTCACGGCGGCGATGCTGCACGACGTGGGCAAGCTGGATGAATTGTGCTACGAGCGGTCAGTGAGCTACACGACCGAAGGGCAATTGCTGGGGCACATTGTGATGGAATTGGAAACGGTGAGCCAGGCGATGGACAAGGTCGAAGGATTCCCTGCGAACCTGAAGACCGTGGTGCAGCACATCCTGATCAGCCATCACGGGCAGTACGAGTTTGGATCGCCGAAATTGCCGATGATCCGCGAGGCGCTGGTGTTTCACTATTTGGATGACATGGATTCCAAGCTGGCGGCGGTGCGGGCGGCGCTGGCAACGGATTCGGGTGAGCCGGAATGGTCGGCGTTCAGCGGGGCGCTGGGAAGAAAGTTCTTGCGGCTGGAAGAGTTTTTGAAAGAGAAGACCGACGGCAGGAAGCCACCGAACAGTTGAAAAGTTGAGGAGAGTGGGATTTGAGGGAGCGGAGGAGTGTGCGTTTGGGTGGTGGAAGTCAAAATGCGAAGAGTAGGCAAAGGAGTTAAGGGAGAAACCCGAGGGCACAGACGAGAGTGACAGTGTCACAGGGAAGAGGAAGCCGGGAGGAACCCAGGACCCAGGTAGAAAACCGAACCTGGGGCACCCGAACGCAAGACCCAGGCACAGACTCCGTGCCTGGGGCACCCTCCGGTTAACTGTTGGCCCGCGAAAACGATGACCCTTGCCGTAGTCGCTCGCTGATAACTGATATCCCATTTCCACTCTGCTAAACTACCGAGAGCCCTATGATTCCCGCTGAATACAAGGTACGCGATTTGGTGATACGGCCGGCGACCGTGCTGGCGCCCATGGCGGGCGTCACGGACACGCTGTTTCGGCGGGTGATTCGCGAGCTGGGCGGCTGTGGGCTATTGATGACGGAGTTCACCAGTTCCGAGGGGATCACGCGCAGCGCAAAGAAGACGCTGCGGTATTTGTGTTTCGAGGAGGATGAACACCCGATCGCGGCGCAACTCTTTGGCGCGAATCCGGGCGTCATGGCCGACGCGGCGCGGCTGGTGGAAGAGCTGGGCTACGACGCCGTGGACATCAACCTGGGCTGCCCGGCGAAAAAAGTGGTGCAGTGCGGCGGGTCCGGGCTATTGCGCGAGTTGCCGCTGCTGGAGCAGATTTTTCGCCGGGTGCGCGCGGCGGTGAAGATTCCGCTGACCATCAAGCTGCGCGCGGGCTGGGACGAAAAATCCATCGTGGCGCTGGACGTGGTGAAAATGGCGGAGCAGATTGGCATCGATGCGGCCGCCATACATCCGCGCACTCGCATTCAGGGCTACGCGGGCAAGGCGGATTGGAGCCTGATCGCGGCGGTGAAGCGGGCGGTGAAAATACCGGTGATCGGGAACGGCGATATCCACTGTCCGGAAGATGCGGCGCGCATGGTGGCGGAAACGGGCTGCGACGCGGTCATGATCGGGCGGGCGGCGGCGACGAATCCCTGGATTTTTGCGCAGATGAAAGAATTCCTGGAATCGGGCAGCTATCACGTGCCCACGGAGCAGGACCGTTACTGTTTACTTTCTGGCTACTACAGGCAAATTTCTACCGCCAACCAGCCCGATGCCGTGGGAAAAATGAAGCAGTTCGCTTGCTGGTTCACTCATGGCGTGGGGAACGGCAGCGAGCTGAGACGCATAGTGCACACGGCACGCACGCCCGCGGAAATTGTGGAGAAGGTGGAGCGCTTCTTCGAGCGAAAAGCGGCCTATGGGGGGAGCCCAGCCCATGAGCCAGATCAGCGAAAGAACCGCCAGACAGAGGTCCGAACGTAGAATATCGGTGCACTTGCCTTTATGCGTGAGAGGCCGCGACACGCGCGGATTTGCCTTCGAGGAAGAGACTGCCAGCGAGAATTTGTGCCGGAGCGGTGCGGCGTTTCGCACGCGCTTCGACTTGGCCATCGGGTCCAACCTGGAGATACGCATTCCGATGCAGGGGTATCCCTCGCGGCGGTATGAAAATGACTTTGAGACACAGGGGCGCGTGGTGCATGTGAGCGATTCGGAGCCGGATGGGGAGAGGTTGGTGGGTGTGCAGTTTGTAGGGCCGAGATTCCAGAGGGTGTTCCGGTCGGAATCGGCGGCGTAGCGCGTTTACTCCAGGCAATTTGCGACAGATGGTGTCGTTTCCGAGGTCAAAAGGGAGATTACGGTTAATATGCCGGATAAAAAGCTGGGACCGGTATTGCGGATGCTTGGCGTCATTCTTCTGCTCGCCGCTTCAGTACACTGTGCAACGGGCGCACCAGCATCGGATATCATCACGAAGAAACTGGACTTCCCGTCACCTGTGCAATGGAAAGTGGGAGAAATTGAGGTTTCGCTCATCGGCGTTGCATGGGGTCTTGCCAATTCGCCAGAGATGATTTCCAAAGGGCCAAAGGACATCCGTGTGCAAAAGCCCGAGTTTTACCCTGATCGTCCCTACGTGCTTGCCCTCAACTTCCGGGCAAGGGTGCCGAACGTGCTTTCTGCCTCTATATCGTATACATCGAGTGGGTTGGGCCGGGTCAAGAATGTGGATGGGGACATCGAAGCGCCGATGGAACTGACGGCATCGGGTTTTGCGCCCATTTCAGGTTCGCCCGGCGTTTATGATATTCACTTCAATCGCGACAGTACGACAGAGTATTGGGATTTCTTTCCCGCTTCGCCCGATCAAAGAGAATTCTTGTTTGAAGTCTTCTCACCCGGCTCGAATTTTGGGGCCCGTCAAGGGACCGTGAAACTTTCTTTCAAGATCGCCCGTAAAGACGATGACTTCGTCATAATCAATGACTCCCCTGGCGCGGAATCGTCGTGCCTGGCGTTCGACAGGAAGTTCGAAGGTACCGTGGGAGCGCATGCCAGCGTCAAAGTGCAATTGACGCGCCAAAATACAGCCTTATCAGGCACAGAGCAATACCTGCGAATTGGAACCACGCTGTGGCTGCAGGGAAAAGCCGATTTGCTGGGCAATCTGGTCCTCGAAGAGCGTTATCCCAAGGATGTTGTGACCGGCGTTTTCAAGGGATCATTCTCTCAAGGTTGCCGCGCGATATCCGGCCTCTTCTCCAAACCCGACGGCTCCAGACTTCAGCCGTTTGAGTTCCGCGAGGTAGGAATAACCCATCAGCCAGCCCAAGATCAACCGGACTCTGAGCCACAGTAGATCAGCTCTTAGGGCCGGCTCTCGCACAGTTGAGTTGAAATCCGTGGTAGCGGCGTCGACAGTAATTGAAACCCCAACCGTGTTGTTGTCGTAATGATGATTTCCTTCAGGAGTTCAAGAGTTGACAGACTAGTGCCGTTCCAACTTGCTCTATCAAATCCCTTCAAGAATAGTCCCTCCGTGCTCGCGTCAGATGCTTGGACCGTCATTTGGCCGAAACAGTTGGAACGGCACTAGGAGGATTCGGGGGGAGTGTCGTCGAGGAGCTGGCGATAGGCGTCGCGGCGGGTGATCCCGCGCTCCTTGGCGGCGAGCTTTAAAGCTTCTTTGCGGTCGAGTTTGGCCTGGTGGATCAACTCTTCGACGCGGGCGGCAAGGGATTGGGAAGTATCGGCGTGGGCGCCCGGCGCGGCGGGTTCGGGCGGGCCGATGAGCAGGGTGATTTCGCCTTTGGCGGGATGATCGCCGAGGGATTGCACCAGATCGAAGAGTTTGCCGCGGCGGAATTCCTCGTGGAGCTTGGTGACTTCGCGCGCGAGGCAGGCAGGGCGATTGCCGAGAATAGCCAGGGCATCGGCGACGGTATCGGCGATGCGGTGTGGGGCTTCGTAGAAAATCATGGTGCGCTCTTCGATGCGCAGGTGCTCGAGGGCGCGGCGGCGTTCGCCACTGCGCGCGGGAAGAAATCCCACAAAAAGAAATTCCTCGCTGGGCAGCCCAGAGGCGGAAAGCGCGGCCAGCAGCGCCGCCGGGCCGGGGATGGGCACGACGGGGATGTGATGGCGAATGGCGAGAGTGACCAGGCGATGGCCGGGATCGGAAACCAGCGGCATGCCTGCATCGCTGATGAGCGCAATGGAGGAACCATTCTCCATGGCCAGAACGAGTTCGGGAGCGCGGGTCATTTCGTTGTGTTCGTGATAGCTGATCAGCGGCTTGCGAATGTCGTAGTGATTCAGGAGCTTCAGCGAGTGGCGCGTGTCCTCGCAGGCGATCTGGTCCACTTCCTTGAGGATGCGCAGGGCGCGGAGGGTGATGTCCTCTAAGTTGCCAATGGGTGTGGCCACCAGGTAGAGGCAGCCTTGGCGCGAGGCATCGGGATGAGCGTTTTCGGTCATGGGATGTGCTTCAGAAGAGTCTAGCACGCCGGGCGAAGGGCTCGGGGGTGCGTGGTATAATCTGCGTTTTGTGAAACTCGTGGGAGGTTAGGCTGTGCCACTGTACGAATATCAGTGCACCAAGTGCAAGCGGCGGACAGAGAAGATTGAGAACGTCGCAGGACCTCCTCTGAAGAAGTGCCCGCACTGCGGCGCGAAGGTGGAGCGGCTACAGTCGGCGCCATCCATCCAGTTCAAGGGATCGGGATGGTATGTGACGGACTACGCGGGGAAGAGCGGCGGGAAAGAGCCGCCTGCGGAGAAGATAGAGAAGACGGACAAAGTGGAGTCGAAAGAGGCGCCGAAGGAAACACCGAAGGAAACGGGCGCGAAAGAAAACAAAGAGTCCAAGGAAAAGAAGACAGACAAGAAAAAGAACTGAATGACGTGGAAAGATGTGGCAACACTACACTCCGGCGAGCATCGGAGGCCCTAAGACCCAGGCACACACGTCGTGCCTCGGGCACCCTCTGCTTCTCTCCGCTGGCAGAGGAGTTAGAGCTTCAGGGTTTTGAGATAGTCGCGGAAGGCGGGGCCGAATTCTTCGTTGAGGAGGGCGAGCTCGACGGTGGCTTTCAGGAAGCCGAGTTTATCGCCCGCATCATAGGAAATTCCTTCGTAAATATAAGCCCACAACCCTTGCTCTTTGGCGAGGAGGCGTAAGCCGTCGGTAAGCTGGATTTCGCCGCCAGCGCCGGGCTTGGTGCGTTCCAGACAATCGAAGATCGCGGGCGGGAGAACGTAACGCCCGGTGATGGCGAGATTCGAGGGCGCTTTTTCGGTTGTAGGCTTTTCAACGAGATCGCGAATGCGCAGCAAGCGTTCGCCAAAGGGTGCGATGGGCGCCGGTTCGCCGTCAACGATTCCGTAGAGATGGGTTTTCTCCCGGGGCACTTCTTCAACGGCGATGGCGCCAGTGCCGGTGGCCTCGTAAACGTCAATGAGTTGTTTGGTGGCGGGGTTTTTGCCGGGGATGAGAACGTCGCCGAGGAGAACGGCGAAAGGCTCATCGCCCACCAGATCCTTGGCGACCAGAACGGCGTGGCCGAGGCCGAGCGGTTCCTTCTGGCGGGTGTAGCTGACTTGGACCATGTTGGAGATGCGGCGAACGAGTTCGGCCTGCGCGTGCCTGCCCTTTTGTTCGAGATATTGTTCCAGGACGGGCGCGCTATCAAAGTGATCTTCGATGGAGTTTTTGCCCTTGCCGGTGACGATGATGATGTGCTCGATGCCGGAGGCGACACACTCTTCGGCGACGTATTGGATTTGCGGCTTGTCCACAACGGTGAGCATTTCCTTGGGCTGGGCTTTGGTGGCGGGAAGGAAACGCGTGCCGAGGCCGGCGGCCGGCAAAACGGCTTTGCGAACTTTCTGCTGGCGGGCGGGAATCGCTTGAGACTGCTTCGCGTCTTGCGTCATAAGTAGTTTGAAAAGTGCGCTCTGGAATTGGATTGAGGTACAAGCTCACAGTAGACGCGGTGCGGGAGGATTGTCAATGATACGCGAACGGAATGTGCAGAAGCGTGTGTTAGCATGAAAAATCGATTGGCGAAGATCGTGGGCTGAATGGAAGTGGCGTTGTGACAAAGGTAGCGAAAGACGGAGTGAAGATACTGGGGATTGAGTCGTCGTGCGACGAGACGGCGGCGGCGGTGGTGGTGGACGGGCGAAAGATTCTGTCGAGCGTGGTCGCTTCGCAGATTGACATTCACCGGAAATATGGCGGCGTGGTGCCGGAACTCGCTTCGCGGGAACACCTGCGGCAGATTGTGCCGGTGGTGCGAGAGGCGCTGGCGCAGGCTGGGTTGCGGCTTGAGGAACTCGATGCGATTGGCGTGACGCAGGGTCCTGGGCTGGTGGGATCGCTGCTGGTCGGAATCACTTACGGGAAGACGCTGGCGACGGCGCTGGGGAAGCCGCTGGTGGCGGTGAATCATCTCGATGGGCACGTTCACACGGCGTTTCTGGAGGCTTACCGGAACGGGAAGGCGCCGAGATTGCCAGCGGTGTGCTTGATAGTTTCTGGCGGGCACACGGTGCTGTATGAAGTGAAGGTCGGTGCGGAATGCAGCGAGGGCGGCGCGTTTGCGTATCGCAAGCTTGGGCAGACGCGCGATGATGCGGCGGGGGAAGCGTACGACAAGGTAGCGAAGCTGCTGGGGCTGGGCTATCCGGGCGGACCGATCCTGGACCAACTGGCGGCGGCTGCGACGGCGGAAAACGCGAAGGCGCCGGTAAGGTTTGGGCCGACGAAGACGCGCGGGAATGCCTTGGACTTCAGCTTCAGCGGATTGAAAACGGCAGTGCTGTACCACGTGCGGGAACACCCGGAATACAACGGCGAAATCCAGAAGCGCGAAGAAGCGGTGGCGGCGGGGCAGCGGGGATTTGCGGAATTGTTGCCGATGTGCAGCGCGGAGACGCTGGGTTTAGTGCGGGAATTTCAGAATGCCGTGGTGCGGGACTTGGTGGAACGCACGATGCTGGCGGCGGAGGAGTACGCAGTGCAGACACTGCTCGTGTCGGGTGGAGTGTCGGCGAACAGCCAGTTGCGCGCGGTGTTCGCGGAACGGGCGCGGGCGAAGGGGCTGGAGGTGTTCTTTCCGGACCGCGCGCTGTCCACGGACAATGCGGCGATGATTGCGGCAGCGGCGTATGGACACTTCGTGCGCGGGAGAGTGACGGATACGAGATTGAATGCGAAGGCTAGCTTGCCGCTGGGGTGAAGGCAGAAGTTAGAAATAAGAAGTAGGAAGTAAGAGCAAGAAAGAATAAAAGATAACGCAGAGACGCTGAGAACGCAGAGATTCGCAGAGAAGACAAAGGCAATAAGGACGGTAACACAGAGTTCACAGAGGCAAGAGCACAGAGGGCACAGAGAAGAGGGAGGGGGAAGAAAAAAAAGGCCCCGACTGGGTCGGGGCCTGGGCACAATGCGGAGACGGGGAGACTACTCGAACTTTTCCTGCATCTGGGGGAATTGCAGCTTGGCCTTGGCGAGCGACTTTACAACGAGGCCCTCGGCGTTTTCGGAAGTGAGGTTGCGCGCGGTGGCCATTTCACTGACCAGGAGATATTTGGCGCGTTCCAACATTTTCTTTTCTCGGAAGGACAACGGTTTGCTGCGGCTGAGGGAAACGAGGCTCTTGAGAACAACGGCCACTTCCAGGAGAGAACCCGTGCGCATGCGCTCGGAATTCTCCTTGAAACGATGCTTCCAATCGTGATGGGAATTCAGTTTCCCCTTTTCGAGGAACCCAAGTACCTTCATTGTGTCATTGGAACGGATGACGGAGCGAAGCCCCACCGTCAGCGCGTTCGATTGCGGAACCATGACACGCAGGCCACTGGAAAGCACGCGAATCATGAAGTAACGTTCGGTCCTGCCATTCAAAACACCGTAACTGATCTGCTCAACAACTCCAACGCCGTGGTTCGGATAAACGACTTTGTCGCCGATCTTGTAATCCATAGCTTAGGTTGTCCCCCTAGGAGCTAAGAACAGTATAAGAAAGTGTGCGGGAAGAGTCAAGATATATCCTCTGGAATCAGGAAGATAGAGGTAGTGCTGTTTCAAGTTGGCACGCGAATTGCTCTCCTGCACGGATCCCTAACCTGAATTCATGAAGAATTGCCGTCTTTCTTATGAGATAGGATGAGCCGGTGGCCGCGCGTTGCAATTTTGTGGTGTCGTATTAGTGGAGAGTCTCAGCCGCGTGGCCAGGGTTGGGTTACACTGCCGAAGTGATTACGCTGGCGATAGATACGAGCGAACTACGGGGAGGCGTGGCCGTCCGAAAAGAGGGCCGCCGTGCGGCGGTGCGGCGTCATGAGTCCAGCGAGGACTATTCATCGTGGTTGCTGCCCGCCGTGGAGGCATGCCTGAGTGAGGCGGGAGAAGGAATAGATGGGGTGGACCTGCTGGCGGCTTGTACGGGACCGGGGTCGTTTACAGGGGTGAGAGTGGGGCTGACTACGGTGAAGGCGTGGGCCGAGGTGTATGGGAAGAAAGTGGTTGGAGTGTCGAGGTTGGAGGCTATGGCGCGGTGTGCCGAAGCCGGAGCGCCTTTTGTTGCAGCATGCTATGACGCCCAGCGTGGACAAATGTTCGCGGCGATGTACCGGGGGAAAGAGGGCGGGTTGGAACGGATCGAGGAGGAAATGGTGGTCGATGCGGGCAGTTTCCTGAAGATGGCGACCCGGGAAGCGGGGCACGAAAGGATTGCCTGGATATCGCTGGACCCGCAACTCATCACGGGCCTGGAAGGCTGGGAAGCGCGTGCAGGCCTTGGGGATAGCATGCATCGGGTGGAAGGGGACCTTGCGGTCAAGATTGGAGAGATTGCCGAAGAGCGGGCGAGAAAACAGCAGTTCACCGATGCGCTGGAACTCGACGCGAACTACGTGCGGCGATCGGACGCGGAGATTTTCTGGAAGGGGCCGGCGGCAGGCCATGGGCGCTGAACCGAAGCAAAATGAAGGAGCGTTTGTAGTACGGAAGTTCCATGCCGAGGACGCCGCGGGGGCGAGCGAGATCTTACTGCAAGCGCGAGAAGCGGCAAACTGGTCCGGGCAGGCGCTGACGGAATTCATGCTACTGCCGGAAGCACTCGCGCTAATCAGCGAGCGCGGTGGGATGCCGACTGGGTTCATTTTGGGAAGGATGATGGCGGACGAGGCGGAGATACTGAACCTTGCCGTGTGCGAGGAATACCGAAGGCAGGGCGAAGGGCGAGCGCTGCTGGTCGAACTGCTGCGGCGGTTTGCGGAATCGGGCGTAAGTCGTGTCTTTCTAGAGGTGCGCGAGTCCAATCGTGGGGCCATCGAGTTCTATGAGCGCATGGGATTCCGGCGATCGGGGAGGCGCGAGGGATACTACCGGGAACCGCAGGAGGCGGCGCTGGTGTACGAGAGGACACAGGAATCCACAAGTTTGGTACTGAATACCTCTTGACGTGGAGATTCACGGTGCTAGTCTGCGCTCATGTAGTATTCACACCCTATTCATGAGTGAGGAGGAACGCATGGCCAGCGCGCAGCGGAGCCCTCGGGACGTAATAGTCGATACAGACGCCGAATACCAGCGTCTGTGTGAGCAACACCAGCAATACGAGGCAGAACTTCTGAAACTCTCCCGGTCCCCCTACCTGAACTCCGAAGACCTGATCGAAGAAATCCGGCTGAAAAAGATGAAGCTTCACGTGAAAGACGAGATGGAAAGTCTTGCCGCGCGCATCCACAACGCGCA
>Ga0074044_10003689_pt1 | contig 12941 bp, 10 predicted proteins | sample BogForMeECP23OM1_FD_94443 | JGI IMG/M metagenome (GOLD analysis project Ga0074044, IMG submission 94443) | Bog forest soil microbial communities from Calvert Island, British Columbia, Canada - Bog Forest MetaG ECP23OM1 | ecosystem: Environmental > Terrestrial > Soil > Wetlands ...
ATTAGCCATTTGTCCGGTGGCAGGGTTGGCGGTTGACCGCTGAGAGTGGGGTGGTTGGACTTCCATGCCTTTATGGTTGGCAGGACACACTCGCAAATGAAATCATCGGGTTGATAAACGTGAGATTCGGGCAGTCTGTCTCGAAGTGTCTGGCGATGTAATCTGCTCGCTCCACCAAAAATAACCCACCGGTCGTAAACGCATGTTTCAGAAGGTGGTAGCCCGAATTGCCTTCTAAACTCTTTTTCAATCTCATTTTGGATTGAGGGGGAGAATTTCTTTTCTTCATATCGCCGAGCATCTGTCTCCGCCTTTTCGGAGAACCAAACTGTGGTTTCACAGTGGCGAATCTCAAGCCTGCTGTGCTTAATTCTTCCTCCAACTATATCCGGCGCGGCTCGCCCCCCTCCCTTGCTTCTTTTACTTTGGCTTTGGACTTTGCCCTGTATCTGCACTGGCGGTTGGATCTCAACCAAGAAGCCGTCAAGGTTGAGCCACTCGGCAACAAGCTCTTCAAGCCAGTTCGCTGGAAACGGCATAAGCTTTAATGTCGTCGCTCGGACCAGGTCCTCTGCGAGTTCCCGAATTGCGTCATCGGTTACCCAGCTCGGAGAACCACGGTTCTTGTTGTAACCCCCTTCGGCCGCGATCGTCTCGGCGATCATCTACTCGGATCATATTTACGTTCTTCTAATTATGTTAGTGCCAAGGCTCGCGTGTCTGGTGCGTCCATTATTATCGCGTGTCCGCGGCTACAGCCGGATCGTCCCACTTCTGCACCACGCGAAAACTTCCACTATCCCACCGAAGTCGGGTGTACCCGATGCCACCGGTCGGGCAACAGTCATCGTCCTTCTCATTATACAGTTGATGGCTGACGATTAGTTCCTCCGGATTTGAACTCAGGTTCACGGTGCCATTGTGACCACCAAAGTCGCGCGTATGCGGCGGATAGAATGTCAGCTTCCACGTGCCAGAGTCAGATCGCGTAAACATAAGGAAATAATTGAGACCACGCACTTGGGTCTCGTCCCGCGCAAAGGCGAAGTCCATTCCCGGTATGTCAGGACGGGGCAGCTTGATGACCCGCGGCTCGCGGCTGCTGCCTGCCGAAGGAGACTTCGCCATCCAGTTCCAAACGCAATTTGTCGTCACGATCATATCTCCGCCTTTATGCGTAAAATCGTGACAAATCACACCGAGATCGCAACTGTTATTCTGGTAGTAGAAACTGTCTCCCAAACTTTGTTTCCTGATATCAGCCATGACATCTCTTGCAGCTAACTCTGAGCATGGCGTAACGACAGATGTGTTCCCCGTCGTAGTCTCAACTTCGCGGGAGGCGGAGCCGCCCGAGCTCTTCTCCGGGACTACCGGCGCGAGTGACGGTGGTGACAAGGCGGCTTCTTTGCACACGAACTTCTGCTCCGAGGCATGACCGTTACCAAACACCAGTTGTGTATTCCGCGCGACGAGCTTTACGTAGGCGGGTCGGCCACGGACATCTATCACCGCGCCGAGCGGAACTTTCTCGTTATTCAAGACAGTGTCGACATGAGTAGAACTGAACCCGATTCGCACATCCGCATCATCGTATGCGTAAATACTTGGTTCAAATGGGGGAAGGTCTGCACCGGAAATGTTCTGGAGTATTCCCCTGAACTCTATTCTGTCCGAACCGAGCCTTGCCGTAATGGGGGAGTACGTGCACTGGCCCTCTACAGTCGGGACCAACTCGGGTCCAGAGGATGCTGAAAAGGGAGCATTTGTCGATGCAACCCGCTCGCACGGTAATCTCACTAATGAATGGCTGAAGGATGAGGTCGTTCCACGAGAAGTTATGATCGTTCCTCCAGGTCTTAGTACAATGTAGGAAGGCTCACCTGACACGATAGGCCGTTCATGGAACGCAACTCTTTCTCCCCTCCGAGGGCTGTTGATAGAGACCGCAGCAAAACCGATTCGGAGATCTGTGGCATCATACAGACTTGCGAGAAGAACCAGATCCGACGGTTCGTTATCAGACTGCAATTCAGCATAACCCCTGATGTCTGCATATTGAATACCTACCGGAGGCCGAGCAATCGCATACGAGCAAGTCGCGTTAACGTGGACGATAGACTCTGTGTGCCCGGTCGGCGACACAGTTTCAACTCTCAGATCTTGGAGATTGCTTGTGTTAGGCGTGCCTATCGCGCTTGTGTGTGGATAGTGTAAGTAGACGGACACCAAATGGATAGCTACACCGGCTAACAAGACGACAACCACCAAGCTAGCAATAGCGCGGATAGCGTCTCGTCTGGTGCTATACTGTTCCGACCGGTCTAGGGTTTTATTGACGGAATGGGAATATTGTCCCAAGAGAGTAGTCGCAGCGGTCGCTCGATCAAGTTCCGCCGCAGTGACTTCGGCTAGAGTCTGAAGCCTAACGCTGCCTTGAACTGATACTCTCGTCCAGTTCTCTGCGCGAGCCAGCTCAAGCATGGCCCGCAGCGCTAACCTACTCGGTGAGACCGCCGTCAGTTTCCGACCGTAGTCAACAAAGCGATCACCTGTGACTGGATTGACCCACTCGACGAAGCGTCCAGCAGAAGACAACTGTGGTTGGAAACCAGCCAGACAAGGGAAGAGGCTCTGATAGGAAGCCTGAATCGATGCTTTGAAATGTTTGGCGAACAGGTACGCGTTATGATTCGTAGCCTCCAAACACGTGATTTCGAGCGACGTAGTCGCCGTGCCGGTCCTGGCCATCGACGGGACCGGCTTTAATTTGGGGAGCCTACAAACTTGTCAAGACCCACGCAGTGAAGAAGGTCGACATCGGCGGGATGACTCGGATTCCAATCACAGAACTTGATCGCCTCGCGGGCACAAGCGACAGCGAAGCTGGCCGCTGAACAGAATGTCAAAGATACGTCTGCTCGAAGTTACGCGAACGCCTGACGCGGCCGCGGCAGCGTGCTGGCGTCCGATCGACGCGGTACTGCAATGACCACCGACGTGACGGCAGAGGACGCCCGCCCGGCGTTCGAAGCGCTAAAGGCGAGGCTGACGCGAGAACACGGCGAGAAAGTCCGTCCGATTCGCGGTGGATCGCGCTTCATTGCGCCATGCCAGTTCGGCGGGTCGCACAATACGGTTTTCTGGATCGAACTGGGCGAGGTGCGGACCTATTGCCTAGGAGGGGATGCCCCTTCGCACGAACACAACGAGGCGCCGCCCACCAACGTTTCTTCGCCCTCGGCCGAAGGGCCGAAGGAACGATCATCGGCCGAGGCCAATGGCACCGGCAAGATTGAAGGCGCCACAGCCGGGACTCCAGGCGTGAGGGACGGGCAGGACCAGACCTGCAGAAGCGGCCCCGTCGATCACGATTTGGGTGCGAACGGAAATAAGCACAAAGTTACACCTAAAGTCGGCTTCGCAATCGCGTACGCGCGGCAGAACTGTCGCGACTTTCCGGTGCATTGTATTGAAGCGGATCAAGAATGCTCGTGCGGAAAACTGTCCTGTCCGAGTGCCGGTAAACACCCGGTGTTCAAGGGCTGGCAGGTCGACGCATCGACTGACGAAGGGCAGATTTTCCGCTGGTGGAAAGAGCGCCCTAACGCAAATATCGGCGTGCGATGCGGCGAGACGCTGACGGTTCTCGACGTTGACGGCGACGAAGGGCGCGACACGCTGCGAGAGCTTGAACTCGAGCACGGCGAGTTACCCGAGATGCCCATCGCTCACACTGGCTCTGGTGGCCTGCACTACTATTTCAAATTCGAACCTGGGCTTAATAACGCAGTTCGCTTTGCTCCCGGCCTCGACGTGCGAACTGAAGGTGGGTTTGTTGTCGGTGTAGGTTCGAAGACCAAAGGACCTTACCTTTGGGAGGCAGGCACGGAGATGGCTGCGGACTTCCAGCCGGCGCAGATGCCCGATTGGTTATCGGCGAAAATCAAAGCCGCAGCGATCGCAGGTGGGAATGACCATGTCAGGCCGGTGGTTCCCGATAACGCACATGCGATGGTTGAAGGCAGCGGGCGCAACGATACGCTCTATCGACTCGGACGGTCACTAGTCGCACAGAACTTTCCAGAGAAAGCGATTCGCACCTCTTTGACTGAGACTAATCGGTCGTTCGGACAGCCGCTTTCAGCGCAAGAAATTACCGCCCTGATCGATCATGTCTTAACCCAACAAAATCGACCGAACTTCCAGACGCCGGCGATCAGACATAACGGATCGCAGAATGGCGCCGTGGTTACTCTTAAGCCCCTCCCCGCACCGCTGAAGGCGGGGGAATGGTTCCGGCAAGAGGAAACCCGCTTCGAGAACGCATCGTTTATCTGGGACGGTATTTTGGAAGCTGGCGCCTACGCCATGGTCGGCGGGAAAAAGGGTCACGGCAAAAGCACTTTCGCGCGAACTCTGGCGCTTAAGATTTCCCGCGGTGAAGAATTCATGGGCCGCGCGACGGTCCGCTGTCGCGTCCGGTACCTCGACTTCGAACCCGGGGGCCGCGGTCGCATTGATACCCTGAGAAGCCTCGGCTGGTGCGATGATGACTGGCTTGAGTTCTCGACCATCCCGCCGCCGGTAAATCATCCGGACGTGTTCAAGTGGCTACGGCAATACATCGTCGAACGCGGCTTCAAGGTGATCATCGTCGATACCCTGTTCAAATTGCTAAGGATCGACGGCGCCAACGATTACGACAAGGGCCTCTATGCGCAGGTGCCGCTCGAAGAGATCTGCCGCGAGTTGGGCGTCTGCATCATCGTCCTGCACCACGCCAGAAAGAACGGCCAGTTCAGCGGCCAGCAATCCTGTGCCGAGCAAATGTTGGGTGCGACCAGCATCGCCGGTGCGGCTTGCGCCTGCATCCTGATCAATCACCGGGGCGAGAATTACACCTTCCGGATGGACGCCCCGCGCTACGGAAACGCGATCGAGGGTGAGCTGGTTTTGCAGCGGGACGTCTCAGGGTTCGTCGCCCCGACCGGGAGTTGGAAAAAGAAGTTCGCTGGTCAAACCAAGCAATTGGTGCTGTCGGCGGCCGCAGGTATCAGCGATAAGCCTGAGTGGTTCGTCGCCAACGATCTTCAAGTTACCGACCCTGAAACGGACAAACCCTTGAGTAGGCGATCGATCTATTGGGCGTTAGCCGAGCTGGTGAAGGACAAAATGCTAGAAGAGGGCGGGAAGGGCAAAGCCCCTGAACAAGGCGGACCTCTACCAGCGAGCAGAAAAGGTGGCCGGCCTATTTCGCAGTTCCGGCTTGTAGGAACCTTTTCAGGCGTTGCAACGACGCCTGCCCAAGAGGGTTTATGGAGATGATTCGAAGTATTGCACAAACCTCGTCAACAGGGTTTTTGCAAGGGGTTTGTTTTCGAGGCTTGCACAAACCTGTTTCCCCAGCATTTTCGGTGCTGTTTCCGTCACGTTTGGTGGTTTGTGCAATGAACCGATCCTTACTTAGGAAAACGCTAATCTTGCACAAACCTCCGAGTGCCCTAAAACCGGTCCTCCTTTTGGCCGCGTTGGAGTTTCAGAAAATGAGTAATGAACTGACTAAGACCGACCAATCTTGCACCAGCTGGCGCCGACGATGCGATCGTTGCGGCGGCGTGGAACCCGAGGTTGCCGATATCGCCCGGCTGTTCCGCGCCGACCTTCCGATTGACCTCTATCCTTGGCGGTGGGTCTGTGGCGACTGCATCGATGCCGTGGTGGATGCGCTCGGGCTCTGGGAATTGGAACCGCAATGACTGATTCGGAGACACCTGATAAGTGGGCCGAGCCTGGACTACCGTGAATTTCTCGCTTCCAGACCCCGATTTGATCGAATCGGCGCAGATCCCCGCTGCGCTCACCGCGTTGGCCGCGCTGCAGAGTGCTCTGGCCGCGCGATTGATTTTGACACCTTCGCCCAATCACGAACCTACGACCGAGGCCGAAGACCGCATGCTTACAGTTCGAGAATGTGCTGAGCGTCTTCGCAGAAGCACCAAGTGGGTATATCGGCGCGTGAAGACCTTACCGTTCGCGCGGTGTCTCGGACCTCGCTCCTGGGTGTTCTCGCAAAGAGGCCTTGAGAAATGGCTCGCACGACAGAGGACTTGATGTGTGGGCGGGGTGATGGCCATGTGTCCATCGTCGCCGCGTTGAATGAGGCGGCGCAGAGGGAGTAGAGCAATGCGAAGCCGTGGAATGGGCTACCTGTATCAACCGAAGTGGCGTGATAGCAGAACTGGCGAGCAGAAAACCGCTGCTACATGGTGGATCTCGTATTCGACGCACGGAAAGCGTCACCGTGAGAACGCGCACTCCACCAAAGAGGCTGATGCCGCCAAGCTGCTCAAATTGCGTCTGGGTCAGGCGGCGATTGGAATACCGGTCGGCCCGCAGGTTGAGCGGACGACACTTGGCGACATCCTGAAGATGGTCGAAGTAGACTACGCCGCGAACGGGCGCAGGAGTTTGGACCGGGTCAAACATGCGGCTGCCCACCTCAAAGACTTCTTTGATTCCGACACCAAGGTGCGCAACCTAACCGCGGATAGGATAACCGCTTACCAAGCAGCGAGGCTGAAGCAGCCCGAGCGTGAAGGAGAGCCGCGCGCAGCGTCTCCGTCGACGGCGAACTACGAGCTGGCCGTGCTGCGACGGGCCTTTCGTCTCGGAGCGCGAGCGGGAAAAGTTGCGGGGCGACCCGAGATCCAGATGCTTCACGTCGAAAATGCGCGGAAGGGATTTTTCGAGCCGGGGCAGTATCGCGCGGTTGTGAACCACTTGCCGGACTATCTAAAGCCGGTCGCCTCGGTCGCGTACATTACCGGCTGGCGGACCAAGAGCGAACTGCTAACGCGCTTATGGCGCCACGTCGATTTCGCCAACGGCTGGCTGAGGCTCGATCCTGGCGAAAGCAAGAACGGCGAGGGGCGCGAGTTCCCCTTTACTCCCGAGTTACTGAGCGTACTTCAGGAGCAGCGGGAAGTTGTGAAAGCGATCGAACGCAAACACTCTTGCGTGATTCCATGGATATTCGTACACGCGGACGGCCGGCGAATCAAAGACTTCCGCGGTGCGTGGGCGAAGGCTTGCAAGGCTGCAGGTGTGCCGGGACGGCTGGTCCATGACTTCCGCCGCACTGCGGTCCGCAACCTCGAGCGCGCTGGCGTTCCGCGTAGCGCCGCGATGAAGCTTACCGGCCACAAAACCGAGGCGGTCTATCGACGCTACGCGATCACCGATTCTGCTATGCTGCAGGAGGCGGCGGTAAAGCTCGCAGTTTTACACGCCTCGGAAGCGAACAGCCAAAGTACAGCCCAAGTCAAGGAGCTTTCGGTTAACGGCTGATGGTTGCCCCCTTCAAAAACTCTTTGCATTTCAATAGTTTTACCAGCTCGCGAGAGTGGCGGAATGGCAGACGCGCCGGACTAAGGATTCGTTCTGCGCTCGGAACTCTCGTCCCTACCTGGCAACTAACGTCCGCGTTTTCAACAGTTCTCTGCACGTCTGTTTCTCCGCAAGGGACGGCTTTTCCCGCCCTTGGTCCGCGAGAGAGTCAAAGTTCAGCCCAAGTGAACGCGCCGGCACGACGGACCGAAACTGCCCGCCAGGTAGCCGACGACGGGGAGGACTTGATCGGTGGTTGAACGCGACGTTCGGGATCGAATCAGGGAGTTGCGCCGCGTCAAGGCGTCTGAGCTTGTCTCAAACCCCAAGAACTGGCGCCGGCATCCCAAAGAGCAATCCGCAGCGATGCGCGGGCTGCTCAATGAGATCGGCTACGCCGGCGCGCTGCTGGCGCGCGAGCTCCCGGACGGAAAGCTCCAACTCATCGACGGCCACTTGCGTCTCGAGACGACTCCGAAGGCGCCTGTGCCGGTCCTGGTGCTCGACGTCACGGAGGCCGAGGCCGACAAAATTCTTCTCACCTTCGATCCGATCTCGGCGATGGCGCAGGCTGACGAGGCGCAGCTCGAGGTGTTGCTGGCGACCGTGAGGACCGAAGACAAGGCGATCGCCGCGATGCTCGAGCGCGTGGCCGGAGAGAGCGCGTGGCAGGTTGCCGAACAGCGGGAGATTGTCGATCCGCCAGCGCAGATCGACAAGGCAGCCGAACTGCAGGCGAAATGGGGCACAGCGCCCGGACAAGCCTGGCAAATCGGCGTCCATCGGCTGGCGTGCGGAGATTGCCGCGACGGGGGCACCGTGGGGCGGTTGTGGCGCGACGGTGGGCCGAAAATCCGGATGATATGGACCGACCCGCCTTACGGGGTCGATTACGCCTCTAAAAACGCCTACTTAAATCGCGCCGACCGCGGCAACCGAATCCAAGTCCCCATAGAAAATGACAAATTGACTGCCGGCGAAACCGGCTTTCTGTTTAAAGCGGCGCTGAGTCTGGCGAAGAGTTGGGCGCAGGCGGGTGCGTCTGCGTACGCAACCGTCCCGAGCGGCCCTTTGCTCGTTCACTTCGTTCAAGCGTTCACGGCAGCGGGGTTCACCTTCCGAGCCCAACTAACCTGGGTGAAGCAACATTTTGTCATCGGAATGGCCGACTACCATCATCGCTACGAGCCAATCCTCTACGGCTGGCTGCCTGGCGCGGCGCACTATTTCGCGAACGATCGCAGCCAAGACGACGTATTCGAAGTCGACAAGCCGCACGTCAACGACCTTCATCCGACGACCAAGCCGGTGGAACTGATCGCTCGCATGATTCGCAACAGCAGCCGAGAACGCGAGTTGGTCTACGATCCATTTTGCGGCTCGGGCTCAACGCTGCTCGCGGCGCACCAGCTGCAGCGCATCGGCTACGGCGTCGAGATCGATCCCGGCTACGTCGCAGTCACCCTCGAACGCCTCTCCGCCCTCGGCCTGAAACCGGAGCTCATCGATGCCGGCGCGTAACACAGACGGTACGATCCGCAACGCGCGTTCGCCGATGATCCTGAAGCCGCGCAGCATCCGGGCTCGTTGGGTCACGGACGAGATTCTGCGCTGTAAACGGACTGGTCTGAGCATGGCAGTGATCGCGGTTCACATCGGCCGCGTGGGCCAGGGCCACGAATCGCCGCTGTCTCCCCTTCCCGATGGCATCGACTTCCCGGCCGGCTACCGCCTCAGCGAAAGCGCGGTTTTCAAGGCTTATCACAAGGCGATGAACCAGCAGCCTGCGATCAACGCCGAAGTGTTCCGGAAGGAAGATACGGCTCGCTGCGAAGAACTGTACCTGAAGCTGCAAACCGGCATCAGCAAGGGAGATCCGCACCACATCGATACCGCTGTGCGCGTGCTGGCTCACAAAGCAAAGCTCAACGGGTACGCAATCGAACCCGAGCAAAGCGCAGGCCTTTCCGCATTCAGTATCCATCTCCACTTGGGAGAGGAGAAAAAGTAACGGGCCCGACCGCGCTAACCAGCCCGAAGATCGAAAAAGCCTATCGCCAACGCAGTGGATTCCATATCCCCCGCGCCCGAAATCCTGTAGCAGAATCAACCGTTTGGAGGGGACTTGGACTCGACTTGGACGCTTCAATAAGAGCCGCACTGTGACTGGTAGAGAAGCGGGTATCCCTCGTTGCTCGCGTGAATCTTCTGGCTTTCACAGTTTGCCGTGTTGTCATAGACGTGACGAATAACCAACTTACCCAGCGGCGCGATAATAGCGACGTTCTACTTTGGGCAAGTATCGGGGAGTTGACGAGATCCCAGCGGCGGAGCCGCCCCGATGCGTACCGCGCGATCTCCGATGGAGAAAGCGATTGATCCGCTCGCGCAAAGCCGAGTCGCTTACGATCGCGGAAGAAAAGCGCCTGCGTAATTCCTGAGTTCAGAGGGCAGCATTACGCTGCGCCGCGTTTGAACGATCGGGGAAACTACGCCGTGACCGCGACTTTGTCGGCGTAGTGACGGAAGCCAGACGCGAGCAGCTTCCTGATTGGGCGCTGTTCCACTTTGTTCGCGTCGAGGTTCTTGGCGCCGACGAATCGCATGAACCGAGCGATGCCCTTCGCCAGCGCCCGATGAAAGGCGGGATCGGAAGCCGTTTTGCGCTCCTCGAACCATATCCCGCATACGACCAGCGTGTTGCTCATGCGATCCAATTTCAGATCGATGCGTGCGACAAACGCGTCGTCCCATAGGATCGGCAGGACGTAATAGCCATATTTGCGCTGGGGCTGGGGCACGTACACTTCCCATTTGTAATCGAAATCGAAAAGCACACGCGCCCGCTCGCGTGCGGTGACGATGTCCAGCGGTGAGATGAAGGTCACTTCCTCGCGGGTGCTCGTCTCGCACGGATTCCATCGGCGCGGCACTCGGCCCGCGGCGATTTCGCGCAAATCCGATGCGTCAGACGCAAGTGCGTAGAGCGGATGCTTGAAGCCTTCCACCTGCACCTCTATGATCTCGCCGTCGGATAACATCGTGTCACGCATCCGAGCCATTTCACTAGCTGTCACCGGCCGCATCAGCACGCGGGAGAGAACCGGATTTCCGATGTCGCTGCTACGGCCGCGTCCCGGATTGTAGAGGCCGTGAAATGCGATCGTCTTCTTGAGGATGAACGCGTCCGCCTCCTCATCGCTCGATTCGCGGAGCAGATGTGCCGGAGCGATGTCTTCCGAGAGGCCGTAGATGCGCTCGAAGCGTTCGCGATGGTGCGTCATCAGCTCGCCCGTTCGCCACATATAATAGAGCGCCACGGCGCTGTCCTTGCGCCCGCGATAGTGGTTGGTCCGCCGCCGCGTATGCATCGCGAAGTCGCGATTGCTGACCGTTCCTCGCACGCGCACCGCCGCGCGCATCTCTTCGATTGCCGCGCGATGCTCGCCGAGGACGCGGAGAAGGCCGGGAGCGGGACCATGATGTTTCCAGCCGCCCTTTTTGCCCCTTAACTCTTCGTCAGTGACGAATCGAGGCCTGCCGCGCTCGCGACTCATTATCACGCGCCAATGCGGCAACTCGTCCATCGGCCGCAGCGCGAGCCATCCGCCCCAATCGAAGAATTTTCGATGCTTGTAGCAGAGCTCCTCCCACTGCCCGGGCTCATAGCCCACCACGCGGCCGAACAGCGCGATATCCTGGCTGCGCGCAACGATCTGCAACGGATCGAGCTGCAGGTATTCCATCGTGCGCATCGCTCGCTCTAGTCCGCGTTTTCCTTTCCATCGACGCCCCGGCCACAGGCCCTGTCGCCCCAGAACGAATCGCCGAGCGGCAACGCGCGATAAGGTGATTGGCGGCATAGTGTGCAGGATAAAAAATCACATCCGAACGAATTTGGAAACGCCGCAAGTTCGCGCTATCTCATAACGGTCCGATACCAACCCGGGAACCTGCCTAGCAGCCTTTCGATCTCCACGGCGAACAGACCAAGTTGAGTCCAAGTCGCCGATTATCCTTTGTTTCATCTACGCTATTTAAGGCGCATCGGATAGCTAGTCCGTTGCCTCAGCTGGCTGCCGTTTTCATGAAGATGCGGGCTTGATTCACCGCGAACCGGTGCTCGACGTGGAGCACATTCACGTTGTAGATCTGGAGTCGTGCCTGAATCGAGCGAGGCGGCCCGATGAAATACGCGCGGCTGGTATTGCGAAATCTCTCGCGCAACGTGCGGCGCACAACCCTGACGATTTTTGCCATCGCGCTCGCGACTTTCACCTACTCGACTCTGGCGAGTCTGCCTTACTTGGTCGCTCATCTCATGAGCAGTCCGGCCTCGGAGCGCCGGATCGTCTCAATGAACAAGTCGGGATTCTTCTATCCGCTGCCTGCCGCCTATCGGCAGAAGATCGAGGCCAACCCGCACATCGAGGCGGTCTCCGCCTTGACGTTCTTCGGCGGCATCTACCGCTCGCCCAGCGATCAGTTGGGGATGGCCGTCGATGCGGACGCGGCCGGGAGGATATGGCCGGATTGGATCGCTCCCGAGCAGGCCGCCTTGTTTCAGCGCACGCGTACGGCCGCGCTGGTGGCACCGGCGACGATGCACAAGTACGGCTGGAAGATCGGCGACAAGATAATTTTGAAAGGAAGCGTGTACCCAGCGGACATCAGCGTCGTGGTCGTCGCGGAAACCGGCGACAAGGCTCCTCCCGACGCGTTCCTGTTTCGGCGCGACTATCTGCAGGAAGTCCTCGGCGCCGGCGGCCGGATTAACGCCTACTACTCGATCGTGGATCGAAAGGATGAGCTGCCTGCGGCGATCGGAAGCATCGATGAGTCCTTCGCCAATTCCTCGGACGAGACCAACAGCGCGTCCGAAGCGAGCTGGGCGTCCTCGTTGATGGATCTCCGAACGCTCCTATTGATTCTCAGCGGCGTCGCCGGAGCAGTGGTGTTTGCAACGTCGCTGGTGGCACTGAATTGAACGGCGTGGCAAGAATGAGGACTACCAGTAGTGGGAGCTGAAGTTTTATCGTATTTGTCGCTTGCGTTTCAGATTGCAGCCTCGCCTCGCTTGAGCGCGTCGATTCGATCGCACTTCTCGCTGTTGCCAAAACTCCAGTTACCGTTACCGCGCCGAACCATAAAGCGACTTTACCGGGGTACGTCGGTACCCGTCAGGGCTCGAATACGTCGGGTTAGGAACACTTGCGCAACCAGGGATTCTCAGCGGGGTTTGTCGTACCTGACACTCGACTGGATGCGCGACTTGGAAGACTTCGCGCGGAGGCTCTGCGGAGCCGGATGGCGTGATCTCTTGGATGTCTGGCGGAAACGATGACGCGGGTTCGCACCACTTCAGTGGTACGCGGTGTCCAGAGTGCGCTGTCACTTGGGATCTGGAAGAAGGCCGCGCTCCCGCCCGAGCTAGGGAAGCTCTGCACAAGTGATAGGATTTAGCGGATAGTAGGATATCGGGGAAGTGGTTGATGAGGAGGTGGGGCGATGAGTAATCAGCGGACGTTCGCATCGCTGGCGTGGAATGGCAA
>Ga0074044_10003690_pt1 | contig 12937 bp, 12 predicted proteins | sample BogForMeECP23OM1_FD_94443 | JGI IMG/M metagenome (GOLD analysis project Ga0074044, IMG submission 94443) | Bog forest soil microbial communities from Calvert Island, British Columbia, Canada - Bog Forest MetaG ECP23OM1 | ecosystem: Environmental > Terrestrial > Soil > Wetlands ...
CCTGCTCCTACTGCGTCGTCCCCTTCACCCGCGGCCCCGAACGCAGCCGCCCCAGCGATTCCGCCCTCCGCGAAGTCCGCGAGCTCGCCGCCATCGGCTATTCCGAAATCCAGCTCCTCGGCCAGACCGTGAATTCCTATCGCGACCCCACGCCGCGCGCCATGACCTTCGCCGAACTTCTCCTCGCCGTCGCCGATGTTCCCGGCATCCACCGCGTGCGTTTCACCACCTCGCACCCGCGCGACTTCGGCCCGGACATCGTCGCCGCCATCGACTCGCATCCCGCCCTCTGCGACCACGTCCATCTGCCCGTGCAATCCGGCTCGACCGCGGTTCTCCAACGCATGTTCCGCACCTACACGCGCGACGAGTATCTCGAAAAAATCGCGCTCATCCGCGCCGCACGCCGCCCCATCGCCGTCTCCACCGACATCATCGTCGGCTTTCCCGGCGAAACGGACGAGGAATTTGCCGACACCCTGTCGCTCCTCGACGCCGCGCAGTACGACCAGATCTTCAGCTTCAAATTCTCCCCGCGACCCAACACCGCTGCCCGGCATCTCGACGACGCCCTGCCCGAAGAAGAGAAGGGAAGACGTCTCGCCGCCGTCCAGGAGCGTCAGCGCGAGATTCAGCTCCAGCGCAACCGCGCGCTCATCGGCCAATCTTTCGAAGTCCTGGTGGACAATCGCGGCCACAAACCCGGCCAGTGGGCAGGTCGCACGTCGAGCAACCGCGTAGTGAATTTCTCTTCGCCCCGCCCCGGCCTTTTGGGACAATACGTGCACGTGCGGGTAACGCAAGCAGGCCCGAACAGTTTGTTGGGCGAGCTGTAGCGGCGGGTTTATCCCGCCATCTGCGTTTTGAGCGGGCAGCGGCGCGTGCATCTTGTAGCGCCGGCCTGCCCTGACGCAGGAAGGGCGTCTCGCCGGCCCGCCGCAGGCGGTCTTTTCTTTCTTTTGCTTCTCTCTTCTCTCTCGGAGGCGACCATGGACGTCGAAATGAAAATCCGCGGCCTGATGATGGACCCGGTCACCAACATGCCCATCGTCGTCCTCAAAGACGTTCAGGGCACCGCCATCCTCCCCATCTGGGTCGGCGTCTACGAAGCCAACGCCATCGCCCTCGAAATCGAAAAAGTCCAGACCCCGCGCCCCATGACCCACGACCTCCTGAAAAACGTCCTGCTGGGCCTGGAAGTTCAGGTGCAAAAAGTGGTGGTCTCTGAGCTGAAGGACGACACCTTCTACGCCATCATCTGGATGGAGCGCGACGGCCAGATCATCTCCCTGGACTCCCGCCCCTCCGACGCCCTGGCCCTGGCCCTTCGCCTCGACTGCCCCATCTTCGTCAGCGATCAGGTCCTCAAAAATTCAAAAGTCGCCAAAGCCGTCAGCGAAAAAAGCACCCACGAAGAGCTCCGCAAATGGCTCGAAGGGCTCTCCGACGAAGACCTCGGCCGCTACAAAATGTGACTGGTGACTCGTGACTGGTGACTGGTGGGAGAGAAACCGCGCTCCATGTCTTGAGCGTCGGTTCGTTTTTCGTTCGTACCTGATGGCGGTTGAGACGGCTGGGTGATGGGAGTAAAACGCGCGCCTCGCTCCGGTTCCGCGGAGCGCGATTCGATTTAGGAGCACCATCGACAGACCGGGCGACGGCCGGGGCTACCACACACTCTTTCTCCCCACCAGTCACGAATCACCAATCACGGTTTATCCGGATTCTTCTCGGTAACCTGCCCGAACTTGATGGTCACCCCGAATCTCTTGTAATTCTTGTACCGCACCGTCATGCGGATATGAATGTTCTGCAGCAGGAAGTGCAGCGTATCGTCCGAGTGCGTATACGTGGGAAACCAGTACCTGCCCTCGATGTTCTCCCGGATGGTCTCGAATCGCGGAAACACGTTCTCGCCGTTCCTCGTGCGGATGTCCGGCACCGCCTTCCCGAAGGTCTTTACGATTGTCAGGTCTTTCTGGTCCACCCAGATGCGCCCTTGGAAATAACGCTGCTTCTTTTCGATCTTTTTCGGCCCCACCCCGAACACGTACGTCGCGATTTCGTCCACTTGCTCCTGGCCCTCGTATTTGATGTCGTACTTCGGCAGTTCCTCCGTGGTCAGCACGAACGGCTGCACGTGTTCCAGGTCGTCAAAGTCCTGCTGGGTCATGCCGATCCGCTTCAGCGTCGGCTGCGGCGCGTCGGTGATCTTTTCGTACCGCTTGCCGTTCGCTTCGAACACGATGTCGCTCGACATCCGGTATTCCCCGTCCACTTCGCCGTCTACATCCACCGTCTGGATCACAAACGTCTGCTGGTAGGTGAATTTCTCGCGCTCGATTTTCATTTCCTGCTCGCGCGCCCCGAATTTCTGGATGATCTGCTCGATCTCGCTCGGTGAAGGATCCTTCGCGGCCCCGGCCTGCCCGCTCTGCCCCCCGGTATACGGCCGCGCCGGCTCCTGCGCCCCCGCGCCCGCACAACTCAGCGCAATCAGCAGTGCGATCATCCCCCTCATCCCCGCCCCGCGATTGGTAGCGCCGGCCTGCCCTGACGCAGGAAGGGCGTCTCGCCGGCCTTCAGTCCGTATCTCTCTCATCCCCACCTTCTCTTTCCCGCATCCTGCAGGCCTCCGTGCGCCCGGTAGGGGCGCACCCGTTCTTACGTGTGCGCCCTCTCCTCTCGTCTCCCTCTGTCCCTTCCTCAACAGACTCTCGTCGATACTCCCCAGATAAGAGCTTTCGTCCCCCACCAAGGTTGCACCGCTCGCTCCCTCACCTTTCCAGATGCTGCGTATCATTCCACAAACGCACCACCGGCCGTCCCGGATCGTTCTCATATCCCAGCGCGCTCAGGCTCCCCGTGCTCAGCATCAAGTGCTTCCCGCCCGCCGCCGGCTCCAGACCCACCCAGCGCCCCGCCAGCACTCTCAGAAAATGCCCGCTCGAAAAAATCAGCACGTGCCCCGCAATCGCCCGCAGCCGCGCCACCACCCGGTCCGCCCGCGCCGACACCTCCGCCGGCGACTCCCCTCCCGGACACCCGTCGCGGAACAAATCCCACCCCGGCCGCTCCGCCAGTATCTCCGCCGTTCGCCGCCCCTCATACTGCCCGTAATTCCATTCCACCAGATCGCGATCGATCTCCGCCGCCGCGCTGAATCCTGCCAGCTCGCACGTCCTCCGCGCGCGCTGCAAAGGACTCGTCAGCACCCGCGCCACTTCGATCCCCTTCAACCGTTCCCCCAGCCGCCGCGCGTTGCGCTCCCCGTTCGCCGTCAGCGCCAGGTCCGTCAGCCCGGTATGCTGCCCCGTCAGGCTCCACGCCGTCTCCCCGTGTCTCGCCAGATGAATGATCTGCAGCTCCATGCTCATGATGTAGCGGCGGCTGTGCGCCGCCATCCCTTTCACGCACAAATCCGATCACCCGCAAGCATATAACGAACCGCCTCCCGTGCGCGGTCCGCTGTCCTCCGATTTTCCGTTTTCGTTCTTCCATTTTCCTTCATTCGGGAGCCTCACGGCAGACAGACTTGCACTCTTCGTGTAGAGTTCCACCCATCCTGGCCTCCGGGAGGTCCGCATGAATGCGCCGCATCTCTCTCGCAGATCTTTCGTCAAAACCGCTCTCGGCGCCGCTGCCGCCTCCGCGATCCCGCATCTTGATTTGGCTCTCGGGGCAAAGCCACTCGGCCATCGCCACTCTCTTGCTGATGCCGGCCTCACCTTCCAGTCCCTCTCCGAAGTCTCTCAACTCGTCCGCAATAAAAAAGTCTCGCCCGTGGAGCTGGCCCAGGCCTGCCTCGCCCGCATCGAGCAGCTCAATCCCGGCCTGAACGCCTTCATCACCGTCACTGCCGAATCCGCGCTCGCTGAGGCGCGCCAAGCCGAAGTCGAAATCGCGAGCGGCAATTGGCGCGGCCCTCTCCACGGCATTCCCATCGCCCTCAAGGATCTCGTGGACACCGCCGGCGTGCGCACCACCGCCGCCAGTGGACTCTTCAAGGATCGAGTTCCCACGGAAGACGCCGAGCTCGTCCGCCGCCTCAAACTTGCCGGCGCCGTCTTGCTCGGCAAGACCAACATGCACGAATTCGCTTACGGCGGAAGCTCCGTGATCAGTTTCTTCGGCCCGGTCCGTAATCCCTGGCAGCCCGCCTACAGCATCGGCGGTTCCTCCGCCGGTTCCGCCGCCGCCGTCGCTGCCGGACTCTGCTACGCCGCAATTGGTTCCGATACGGGGGGCTCCATCCGCCAGCCCTCGGGCTTCGCGGGCATCGTCGGAATCAAACCCACCTATGGACGCGTCAGCACCCGCGGCGTGATTCCCCTTTCCTGGTATCTCGACCATGTCGGCCCCATGACCCGCACCGTCCACGACGCGGCGCTCATGCTTCAAGTCATCGCCGGCTACGACCCGCAGGACGCCACCACTACCGACCTTCCCGTTCCGGATTACTTGGCCAACCTCGCCTCGGGCGCCGCATCTTTGCGCCTCGGCATCCCTCGCGCCTATTTCTACGACGATCTCCACCCCGAAATCCAGGCAGCCGTCGAGTCTGCGCTCTCCGTTCTCAAAAAGCTCACCGCTTCCCAGCGCGACTTCCCGCCGCTCGCCTCGGGCCCTTCCTACGCCTCGCTCATGGATCCCACCCGCACCGTCCTCATCGCGGAAGCCTACGCCTACCACCAGGACTACGTTGCCAAATCCCCCGACCTCTACCACCCGGAAACTCTCAAGCGCATCCGCGCCGGTGCAGACGTCTCCGCGCCCGCCTACATCCTTGCCCGCCGCCAGCTCGACTCCTTCCGCCGCGCATCTCCGCAGACCTTCGACTCCGTGGACCTCCTCATCACCCCCACCGCTCCCGTGCCCCCCTTCACCATCGCCGAACTCCTCGCGGACCTGAGCACCCTCCGCGCCAAGGAAATCCTCATGCTCCGCAACACCCGCCCCTTCAATGCCCTCGGACTTCCCACCATTTCCGTCCCCTGCGGTTTCACCACCACCGGTTTGCCCTTCGGCATGCAAATCACCGGCCCCCCGGGAAGCGAGCTCACCGTCCTCCGGCTCGCTTACGCCTACGAGCGCGAAACGCAGTGGCACACCCGCCACCCCGCGACCCAATCCTGATCCCGCACCCGCGACCCGCGATCCCATGACCAACCGCGACCTCGACGCCGTCTGGACCTACCACAACGCCACCAAGCACTCTTCCTGGAGCGTTCGTCACGACTCGCATTCCCTCGACTGGGCCAACCAGCCTATGCCCTTCAAAATTTACCCCACACTTCCGCCTCTGCCTCTCCCCCGTGAATTCCCTCAGCCGGCCATGCCCGCCCTCTCGGCCATCGCAGCAACCGAGAACACCCCTGCTGCTGCCGTGCTGCCCGATCTGCCTCGCCTGGCCGCGCTCCTCTATTTCTCCGCCGGCATCACCAAGCGCCGCACCCACGCCGGCCGGGAGTTCTTCTACCGCGCCGCGGCCTGCACCGGCGCGCTCTACGAGGTGGAGCTGTACCTGGTCTGTGCTGACTTGCCCGATCTCCCCGCGGGCATTTATCACTTCGGTCCCGGCGACTTTGCCCTCCGCCAACTCCGCTCCGGCGACTTCACAGGCGCGCTCGTCCGCTCCACCGGGGCTGAGCCCGCCGTCCAGCACGCTCCCGTGACTCTCGTCTGCACGGGCACCTACTGGCGCAACGCCTGGAAATATCAAGCCCGTTCGTACCGGCATTTCGGTTGGGACAACGGCACCATTTTGGCCAATCTCCTGGCCATGTGCGCCGCTCTCGCGCTGCCCGCGCGAGTGGTGCTCGGTTTCGAAGATGCCATGGTGAACCGACTGCTCGGTCTGGATACCCAGCGCGAAGTCGCCATCTCTCTCGTTGCCCTGGGGCACGTTCCCGAAGCTTCCGCAGAGTTGCCGGCGGAGCCTCCACAGGAACTCCCGTCGCTATCCCTCGAAACGCTCCCGTTGTCCAGCTCCGAGGTGGACTATCCCGCCATGCGCGCCATGCACGAAGCCTCCGAGCTGCACTCGGAAAGGGAAGCAGCCGAATGGCGCGGAGCGCTCCAGGAAAATGCTCCCGCTGAAATTCTCGGCCCCTGCGTGCCCATCGCGCCGCTCGCAGAAGACCAGCTTGCACCCGACCCGGTCGGCGAAGTGATTCTCCGCCGCGGCTCCACTCGCGATTTCGCCCGCTCCTCCATCACCTTCGCCCAGCTTGGAACCCTGCTCGACCGCTCCACTCGCGGCCTCCCCGCCGATTTTCCGCCCCTCAACGACTTGTATCTCATCGCCCACGCCGTGGACGGCCTCGCCCCAGGCGCCTACGTCTTCCATCGTGAACGAAGCCTTCTGGAGTGTTTGAAGGAGGGCGAGTTCCGTGACGAAGCGGGCTATCTCGGCCTCGAACAGGCATTGCCCGCCGACGCCTCCGTGGCCATCTTCTTCCTCGCCGATTTGCACCGCATCCTCGACCGCTTCGGCAACCGCGGATATCGCGCCGTCCAGCTTGAAGCCGGAATCGTGGGCGGCAAGCTCTATCTGGCCGCCTACGCGCAGCGCCTCGGCTCCACCGGCCTCACTTTCTACGACGACGACGTGATCAAATTCTTCTCTCCCCACGCCGCGGGCAAGAGCGCCATCTTCCTCATGGCCGCTGGCAAGAGTAGAAAGCTCCGCTCCATTTCAGGATCTTAGCTTTGCCTCCTCACAGAGCCTGAGTTCCGAATCCCGGTTTTCGAATGTCGTTCTTCGAACTTCGAATTTCGAGTCTCGCTGTTCCCAGTGACCTGCGTCACCCCCCTCTGTGAGGCCCGTCATGTCGGACCAGCGGCCAATCAAGTGATAAGTACTCAGGGGTTTTGACGAGGGTACCCGAAAGGAGGCCTGCCAATGACCTCGACTATCCTGCTCGCGCTGATGGCCGTCGCCGCAGTCTGGGCCATCGCTCTCTATCTGATGTGGCAGTGGGGCCCCGGCCTCAGGGAACGCTCCGTCTGGTGCCCCGTGCACAAGAGCCTCGCCACCGTTCTCGTCGAGCAGAAGGAAGCCCTATTCATGAATTCCTATGCGGGCCTGGGCGTGGTGGACATCAAACACTGCTCCCTGTTCCGCTCCGGCCCTCTGGGATGCCATAAACAGTGCCTCCAGCGCCTGTAACGGGACGCTGAAAGTGTGGCACAGCCACTCTTGTCGTAGACCCTGAGGCACGAATGGGTCGTAGACCCTGAGGCACGAACGGGTCGTAGACCCTGAAGAATGAAGGGGCTGTGTTCCTTCGAGAGGTCTAAGTGCGGTGTCCACAGGGAAATCGTGTATGCTCGGACCTGCGCTTCCTATCCTCTGACACCCGGTGATTTCCTTGTGAGCGCAGCAGCGAATGTCCCGGATCCGGTTTCCTGGAACGATTTGCCCAACCTGTGGCGGAGGCAGCGCATGAACCTTTACGAAATCACCGTTCACGGCACCGAGAGCATGTACGTGCTCGCCCCGGCAAAGTACCGCGCCCTCGAGCTCGTGGCCGACTACATCACCGACGCCGGCCAGCCCCATCTGCTCCCGTCCGACAAATTTGTCGTCCGCCAGCTCGACCTCTCCGAAGAGCAAATCCTCCGCCCCGACAAATGCCGCGCCTGCCCCCTGTGTGAATAGACTCTGCCTCGCTCGTCCCGCGCCTGGCGGATCCCCCGAACTGCCGCGCCCTATTCAAAGTCCCGACTGTGCAGAAACGCCGGGATGTGCCGGCCTCCGTGAGCGATCCCGACAATTTCGAGCGGGCGTCGCGCCCCGCGGTAGATCACCAGGTAACGGCCCAGCGGCCAGAAAAGAACCGGCAGACGGGTTAAGTCCTTCCGCGTGTGGCCCAGGCCCGGGTTTCGCGCCAGCTTTTCAAACGCTTCGAAGAGTTTCCCGATCAGGCGGTCGGCTGCTTCCAGGGAATCAACCGCAATGTATTCCCAGATCTCGTCCAGGTCCTTCTCAGCGGCGCGGCTGAGAACGTATCCGCTCACACGCGCTTCCGCCGCCGCTCTTCGGATTTTCTCCGTAGCCGGCTGCGAACCGCTGCGGGAGCAACGTGTCCCCCCGCATCCAGCGAGGCCAGCCGCCGGCCCAGTTCCCGGTTGAACTCCGCAAGCTGCACGCCGCGCGCCTTCTCGTTATCTTCCAGCACGCGCAGCGCCTCGCGAACCACCTCGCTCGCCGAGTTGTACCGCCCGCTCTTCACTTTGGAGTGGACGAAGTGCTCAAGATCCGGCGTCAGTGAGACATTCATCAGGCCTCCCTCATCGCGACTTTCCACACAGACTAACGCTGATAACAGAGATTGTCAAAGTGTGACATTGCCCGCGCACTCTGGAGCGCTTCCCGCGCCTCCCCCCCGGTACTGCCTCTCCAGCGCCAGCCCTCGAGAGAGTGCCCTTCAGTAGCTGTCGGTTTGCATTCCCAGCAGCGTGCTGCCCCCGAGCGTGAGGAACGCGCTCACCGCTTCCCGGTGCAATTGCTGGGCCTTGCGCAAAAGTTCGGTAAACTCCGTCCGGCCGCGCAGCGAGTCGAGCCACGGATCGCGTACCATCGCCGGATAGCAGAAGAATCCGTTGTGGATCGACCGGGAAAGCAGATCGAGCGCCATCGCTTGCTCTCCCAGGTAACTGAGCTGCCGCGCGATATAGAACATGCCCTCGGGATCGCGAAACGTGGCCTTGAAGAACTCTTCGCTGGCTTCCAGACTTTCGGCGCGCTTTCCTTCCAGCAGCGCCCGCAGGGAGGCCAGGAAGAGTCCTGCCAGACGCCCCGGGTTGGCCTGTTCACCTTCCCGCAGCAGGGATATTGCCTCGTCCGCTCGCCCCAGCGAGGCGAGCGCCAGGGATTTGGCGTACCCAAAAACACCTGCGCTTGTCTCCAGCGCCCGTTGATAATCCCCCAGCATGAAATACGTCTGATTCACGCTGGTGGAGATCTGCGGATCCAGGCGTCGCGCCTCCTGGTGCGCCGCCAGCGCCGGCTGCAACAGGCCGCAATACCGGCACACGTGGGCCAGCCCGGCGTACAGTTCCGGATCGTTTCTTCGCTCCCGCGCCCGTTCCAGCAGGCGTTTCATGGCGTCGAGCGCCCGGCCTTGATCCACCTGCAGATACGTATAGTAATTATGAGCCGGCGCCAAACTGGGACTCAGCCGAAACGCCGCCTGAAATGCTTCGTCGGCAGCCCGCAGCCCCTCCGTCGAACCCACGCTGTACTTGTCGCAAAGCCAGCGCACCCGGCCCAGCCTGGCCCAGGCCAGCGCGTAGGAGGGATCCATGCTCACGCACCGTTCGTACTGCTCGATGGCCGCGGGAAGACTCTCCCAGTGCCGGCTCAACTCATTGGCGCGCAGATAGATTTCGTACACCGCGGGGTTCGCTGGCCGATCCTGCTGAAGCGCCTGGTGCTGCCGCGGGCCGAGCGTAGGGAGGAGCGACTCGACCACCCGGCGCACCAGGTCATCGTGCAGCTCGAGGAGGTCGCGGATGGTCGCCTGCGAAGAGTGCGACCACACCAGCGTCCCGGCCGGCGCCTCCACGAGCTGCGTCGTGATTCGCAATTTGTCTCCCAGGTTTAGTAGCGCCCCGGTTAACACCACATCCACGTCCGCTTCGCTGGCGATCTTCTTGAGGTCCAGGGATTCATGCGAATACTGCGCCGCGACAATCGAGGAACGCACCACCAGATCCTCGAGGCCCGCCAGCGACACCGTGATCGCCTCCGGAAGACTGAATGCCAGAAACTCGATCTCTTCGCTGGGACGCAGGATTCGAAATGGCAAAACAATGATCCTCCGCAGCGGGCGCGCACGGGATTGGGTTTCGATGCCCTCCATCGCCAGCGCCCCGCGCAGCTCGGCAGCCATGATTTCGGCGCTTTGGTATCGGTCCTTAGGCCCACGGGCCAGCGCCGTATGAACAATTCGACTCATGGCCGAAACAGCGGGCGAGCCCGTGAGCGCCGGCGGCGCTGCGCCCAAAACGGAGTGCGCAAGTTCCGCAAAGGATTCTCCCGCAAAGGGCGGCTTGCCCGTGAGCATCTCGAAGAAGATCACGCCGAGCGAGAATATGTCCGACCGCGCGTCCACCGGCTTTCCCGTGAACTGCTCCGGTGAGGCGTACCGCGGAGTTCCCAGGAAAGCTCCAGTAGCCGTAACGCCGGTAAGGGGCGCCGCCGCCGGGTCGAGAACCTCCCAGGGAGTGTGTTTTGCCAGCCCGAAGTCCAGCACCTTGGTTCCGTGCGGTGATAGAAAAATGTTCGCAGGTTTCAGGTCCCGATGGATTACTCCCGCCTTGTGAAACGCCTCCAACGCCGAAAGCAATGCCAGCACAATCTGGGCGGCTTCCTGGGCGGCGATGGGACCGCGATGGATGCGCGCTGCGAGCGACTCCCCTTCGAGCAGCTCCATCACCAGAAACAAGCAGTCGTTCTCTTCCACAATGTCGTACAGCCGGCAGGCGTTCGGATGCGAGACCTGAGCAGCCGCGCGCGCCTCTTGCCAGGTTCGCTGCCGCCGCGTGGGATCGGATTGGGATCCTCGAATGACCTTCAGCGCCACGATGCGGTCCAGGCGCTCGTCCTGGGCGCGGTACACCACGCCCATGGCCCCCTCGCCTAGTTTGGAAAGGATCTTGTAAGGACCGACGCGCTCGGGCGATTCAGGCATGGGTGCATTCAGAGCTTGGTCCGATAGCATAAGCCCCGCGGCTTTGGCGGCGATCCACGGGAAAATACCGTCCCGATGTTTCCAGACTGTTCCTCAATGCTCAGCAGAGCCAGCGCTCGTCGTACTGTGACAATCCTCGAGATACGTCCCGGCTCACCACTCCCTGCCGCTATACCTCGTGAGAAGTCTTCGTCAATCCCCCGCCGACCGGTCCACTCCCGGAGCCGCTCTCCCGATCCAGCGTCTCCAGCGCACGCCCGCTCCCCGGCGAAGTCGCAAACTCCGTCGGCGCCGGCCCTCCCGTCATCGTCAGGCAAATCCTCCACCGATTCCCCTCGAGCTCATAAATCCCCAGATTCGTGTTTCCCTTTTCCGGCCCGTCCGTAAATTTCAGCCCGAAGCTCTTCGGCTCTGTGGTCGCATCCAGCTCGATGATGCCCCCGTACTTCGCGCCCATGGCGATCGAAGTGAACCGGTTGCCCTCAATAATAATTTTTGCGCCGGCAAAGGTGTGCGGAGCAGGCGCCAGCCCCTCTACTTCCAGGTGAACCACGTTCCACTCGCCCTGCAGCTTCTCCAGTTCCTCGTCCATGATTCCCTCCGCTGCGGCGGCTCCCGCCACCCGCCCGCCTTCCGGTAATCTCTCGGGCTCTCGAAATCAGTTCGTGGAAGCGCCCCTCACCGTCACAAAGCAGCCCGCATCTTACTCCTAACCAGCCCGTTTCTCCCTCGCCCTTCTCCTCCTCTCTGTGTCCTCCGTGTCTCCCTGTCCTCTGTGTTGAAATCCCCTCTTACGTCTTTGGTCCCTCCATCCAACCTCTGACCTCAAGAATCTTCTTGCCTCCAACCTCCAGTTTAGCTACATTGCACCTACCCATCGTGGGCTCGGGGGAGACACCCCCACAGATGGCTATCCGGTTGCCCAGCAGGGAGCAGCGAGCGCGTTGAGCCAGATCATCGCGATTGCCAATCAGAAGGGCGGCGTCGGTAAAACCACCACAGCTATCAATCTTGCTGCCGCTCTCGCCGACCGCGGCCGCCGCACCCTGCTGATGGATCTCGACCCGCAAGCCAATTCCACCCTGGCCTTTTTCTCTTCCGACGAATGTCCCTCCACCCTCTACGACGTCCTCGGCCCGGAAGGTTCCGCGCGCGCCAACCTTGCGAACGTCATCCGCCCCACCAAGCAGCCCCGCCTCAGCCTTGCCCCCGGCAAACTCACGCTGGCGCGCCTGGAAGTCCAGCTCGCCGGCCAGTTCGACGCGCCCTTCAAGCTGAAAGACGCGCTCTCCCCCATCCTTAAGGAATTCGATTACATCGTGCTGGACACCCCGCCCGCGCTCAGCATCCTCACCGTCAACGCCATGGTCGCGGCCACGCATCTCCTCGTGCCCATCCAGGCCGCCTACTTCGCCATCGAGGGCACCGACGATCTTCTGGAAACCTATTCCCGCATCCGTTCGCGCCCCAATCCCGACCTGAAAATCGTCGGCGTGCTCATCACTCTTTTCGACAAGCGCACCAACATCAGCCGCGACACCCACGAGCAGATCCGCGCCGTCTTCGGCAACACCCTGTTCCGCACCAAGATCACCAAGAACGTGCGCCTCGAGGAGTCCCCGGCCTACAAGGAGACCATTCTCACCTACGCGCCGAAATCCCCCGGCGCCATCGAGTATCGCAAACTCGCCCTGGAGGTAATCGAACGTGTCGAAGCGAATCGGTCTGCCCGTCACGCTGAAGATGCGGCATGACGCGCACTACGTCGAATCCCTGACCGCCTACTCGAGCGCCTCCATCGGGCGCATGCTCCCGCTCGACAAGGTGCAGCCCAACCCCGAGCAGCCCCGCAAGACCCTGGGCGATCTCCGCGAGCTCACCGAATCCATCCGCGAGAAAGGCATTCTCGAGCCTCTCCTCGTCCGCTTCAACGCCAAGGAAAACGTCTACTACATCATCTCCGGCGAGCGCCGCTTCCACGCCGCCCGCGCCGCGGGACTTCGCGAAGTCCCCTGCATCGAAAAAGTCGCCGACGACGCCGAATCCCTCGAAATCGCGCTGATCGAAAATCTCCAGCGCAAGGACCTCACGCCCTTCGAAGAAGCCGAGGGCCTGGCCCGCCTGGCCCAGCAGTTCGACTACACCCACGAGGAGATCGCCCGCAAGATCGGCCGCTCCCGCGTCTCCGTCACGGAAACGCTCATGCTCTGCGCCATCACCCCGTCCGTCCGGAAGAA
>Ga0074044_10003691_pt1 | contig 12935 bp, 8 predicted proteins | sample BogForMeECP23OM1_FD_94443 | JGI IMG/M metagenome (GOLD analysis project Ga0074044, IMG submission 94443) | Bog forest soil microbial communities from Calvert Island, British Columbia, Canada - Bog Forest MetaG ECP23OM1 | ecosystem: Environmental > Terrestrial > Soil > Wetlands ...
AAAAAAGCCTTTGGCTATCGGAACAAAGAGCGTTTCAAGTCGGACATCTTCTTCCATTTGGGTGGATTGGACCTTTATCCCGCTCAATGAAAAACTGCCGGAACATTCCTGAAGAGGCATTTTCTGAAGGCCGTCCTTCCTTTGGCACAGAAGCGGGCGGCGAAGAAGGCACCAGCATCGGTCCCTTAATCACTCAGGACAATTGGGGTCAAGCAGATTCTGCTTTACAGTCCTCCGATATGGATCGAGTTGAAACGCAAGAGCTATGGGAATCCGAATTATGAGAGCGAAGAACGTCAAACCCAGTTGCTTTCGTTTCCCGTGGCAAACGATGGGAACCTGTCACTTCTGACGCGCCGGGAACTTTGCGCTGACGGTGATTGTCACGGGATCTGATGCCTCGAACGCCAAGGAGAACTTTGAGAAGTTTGGCCAGCTTGTGTCTCAACAGAGGTCCCAGATCATTATGACCATCACAAACCAATTTTAAGCCAGGCACGCGGTGAATGCTTCCGCCCCTCTGCAAGGTGCGGTGTTCTTGTTCGGCTTAGGAGCAAAAGCTTTAATGGAAGCGGAATCCGTAACGCAAGATTTCCGGGTGGTGCTTCCCATAATCCTTCGGCAGCAAATCAAGACTTGGTCGGCCAGCGTGGGGATCTGAGGTTTGTGCGCTTGCAACGCTCCAATTCCCTGCTTCTGAAGTAAACCAACCCTTGTGAATCTCGGCTCGCCCACGGATCATACTTTCAGCAACGCACCAGCAAACTCCTCCAGTTCTCTGTCAGCGGCATCGGCCGCAGCTTGGCCAACCTTCTGCAAGGCCGTCATGTTGCCCTCGGACGCATTATCCATGGCGCTGTCCACACCCGGGTAATCCGCCAAATTCGGCTGAATCCGCAAATATTGGGCTTGGCGACCCACGCTCTGGAACAGAAGTTCCATCTGATAGTCAACGGTCTCCGAAGCACCGGACATTAGGATATCAAACATCGGCATCGCCCACTCGATCTTGCCCCAATGCTTGACCTCAGAGTAATGATACGCCACATCAGTCGCCCCTGTGCCCAGCGACAGAAGCCGAATGTCGGCAACCGTGAGGCTCTCGTCGAATCCGAAGGCCTCCACACAGGCGCACATGGCCGGATTATTGGCGAACACGCCCCCGTCAATCAACGGCAAGACCGTCCGATCCAGTGATTCGATGTTCGCAGGCTCAAAGTAGGTCGGGGCTGCCGAAGTCGCCCGGGCCACGCTCCGAAGATAAAAATCCCGCCCCGGGCCCCGGTCTGCGCTGTTGAAAAACACTGCTTTGCGCCGCGTAATATCATAAGCCGTGATCAGGCACGGTTTCAAAAGCTGGCTTAGCGTCACGTCGCCGAGGTATTTTTGGATGACCTGCTCCAACGGCGCAACCGAGTATTTTTCTTCCGCCAAACCGCCCACCGAAACAATCGATCGGAACACCGACACGTCGAAGATGTTGTCGCCGTGCTGAAGATAGAGCTCGACTGCATTCTCCGCTGAGAATCTGGGTCGTGGCGGATCAGCGCCATTCGGGCAGAGGTAAAGACAGGTCAGGATGCCGCCTGTGCTTGTTCCGGCAACCAGGTCAAACACGTCCGCAATCCGCTTGTTAGGGTCACCGGACAGCTTTTGCAGTTTTTGCTCCAAGGCAACAAGCACCTGCCCCGGGATGATTCCTCGGATGCCGCCGCCGTCAATGGAAAGAATACGCATAGACAATTCGCCTCCTCCGATGATGTCCCCCGCTTTTGCTCAGTCCGCCTGCCCGAGCCAAATGGACCGACCATGCAGCTCGAGCCTTCGCTTACTCTTCGCTGGCCTCGACGAGAGACTTCTTGAGCCCCGCAACGGCCTGCACTTGGACCCGGAGCGACTCGACGACGCCCCGAGCAAACGCAAGCTCTGCGACACTGGTCCACCCGGGTCTCCTGATAATCAGCAAAAGGCTCTTCAGATCGTCGGAATCGCCGAGGTCGGCGACGTCATCTCCGAGAGCGTTAATCTGCTTGGCGAGTTTCTCGATTTCCCTGTTATGTTTTTTTGGCATAAATTTGCTCCAATCACTGTGGCGAAGCCGACGTTTCCAAGTTGTTGACCTTGCTCGTCCCGCTCATTTCCGCACTCGGCCAGATCGGCCATCGGCGGTTTGCCGTCGTGCTTCTCCGCATGGTCATAATACGTGGTGACCAGACCTCTTCTTTCAGAAAAGCGCAACAAATGTAACTTGTCCCGTCAAATCGCCTGCCACCAGCGGTCCTCCACCGCTTTGCAATCGGTGGTTGGCCCAGACGGCGCAGGAACCATCCCCACAACGGGCGGCGGCACCTTGACACAGTCATTTTCTCTCGGCTGTGCTGATTGCCGGAACCTGATGTTGACCATCTATGAGGCGTTGCGGAAATCGGACTTCTGGAACAGCACCATGCTGGTCGTCACCTTCGACGAGCACGGCGGTTTTTTCGACCACGTGCCGCTGCCTCGGACAGTGCCAACCGGAGACGACCATCGGTATGCCGATTCGGACATGCTTCTTAGCTTTGACCGCTTGGGCGTACGCGTTCCTGCACTGGTCATCTCCCTGTTTACGGCGCGGGGCACAATCATCGGCGCGGTTGGGAACGCTCTCTGTTTTGATCACAGCCCGATTCCGGCCACCGTCGAGAAGCGATTTAACTTAGAGCCCTTGACCGAGCGGGACGCACAAGCTTCCACCCTGGATGTTACCGTGAACTTGGAGATCCCACGCGATGATGCCCTCACGGATCTACCGGACCCGGCCTTTGGTTCCGCCCCGCTTCCCGCCGCGCTGCCCTGGCACTCACCACCGCAGCCCGAGACCACGCCCCGCTATCGGACAACCAGCGGACGTTTTTGGCCTTGGCGCTGGCCTGCGACCTGGAGGTCACAGACCCTGGCCAGCATCCAGATCTGCGCGCCCAGTATGAAGACATCACTACGCAGAAGCAGGCGGGGGATTACATCCAGGGCGTAATGCGGAAGGTTGTCCCGACGCAACCGGGCGCGCAAGGCGGCGAGCACCGAGCTGACAACCCGTCTTGAGGGCAACCGCCACCTATTCATGGTGACCTACCCTGTTGCAAGAGCGACCACGTGTCAAATCTGGCTTACAGACTGTTGCCGGGCGGCCAGCGTCTGGAAGGCACCGACGCCTGGCAACGGCATGAGGTGTTGCTGCGCAGTCTGGAGGCCCAATTGCTTCCTGATCCGAAGGCGGCGGGGGACTTCACGCGGCGGTTCCATCGCGGCGATCTCCTTGGGTTTGAAGAGTGGTTGACTCGGGCAGGCTTGGCCACGTAGAAGGTGTAACAAGAGGGGGGGAGAGGGCAAGTTGCCATAGGTGTTACCGGATTCGAATAGCGCTGATCCCGTTCACGGCCGGCTCAGCCAATATTGAAGCACCACCGTCATGATTCCTGTGACGCCGGTGGGGATAAACAGGGCGGCGTAGGCTGGGTCTTGAATGAAAGAGGCGAACGCTCCGCGTTGTTCCTTCTCAATTTCATCGCACAGGTCACCCAGGCGTTTGGCATAATCCTGGTTCGAGTAGATGAAACGACTGCTGCCGGCCGTTTCCGGGGAGACGATGATGCCGCCGCTTCCGTTTTCGATTTGAATCGCAATCTCTCTCAGTTTACTCATCGCTTCATTGCGGACATAGCGTGCGGACCACCGCACGAATCCCCAGCAGACCGCAGCCAAAATGAAATTCACGACAAAGATCGCCACCAGGCTGGCTGACCAGGTCCAGTTGTCGAGATAGCGGCTTCGGGAGATCACAAGCAGCAGGAAGAGGACAAACGGATAAAACATCAGTCGCCGGGTTTCCTTGGTTTTTGCAACCGTGAATTGAACGTCCAGCCAACCATCGAGGTCTTGCTCGCGGACACATTTCTTCAGCGCCCATTTCCGGGTTAACCAGGCGGGCCAGCACGTTGCGCGTTGCGCAATGGCCCGAAGCAACCTTCCCGTCAGCCGTGCCGCATCCAGCGCGTAGAAAAGTACGAGCAAAAAACCCAACACACTGAGACTCACCATGGCATTGTCAAAGAGCCACGACCGCTTGCCTCGAATGCATAGGCGGTCGGGCATGCCGCCGACCAGCACGACAAACACAACAGCCGGAACCACGTAGCCAAGGACCATGAGCCAACAGCGCAGGTGCCGGTTCAGCGGAAGTCCCCATTCCCGATAATCCAAGAATAATTGCGTGGCATCCACGCACTGTTGACCGGCGCGGATGGTCATTGGCGCCGCCCAACGGTTCATGAAGATTTTAGGGACCCGTTTCCAGAACCGAAGCAGACTTGGAGGCTGGCTGTCGCCTCCGGGCGAAAAATACGTCCGCCAGAGTCCGTTGCGATGTCTCGCATGCTGGCGGGCGGCCAAAATGATGAAAGTCAAACTGAGGGTCACGACAATTAGCCGAATACCCTCACTCGCCCAAATACTCATTCCCTCTGTGAAATTCCACGGCTCCTCGCCCGGCTGTTGGGCAATGCAAAACCCCAGCCCAGCCACGATGACAACGAAGCTGGTGCCAAGAACGAGCAAGAGGAAGGCCCACCACGGTGCTCCCCCGTCCTCCGCCATTGCTACCGGCTCCTGAAGATCGTCAGGTTCGAGTTCCCCGGCTGATTTGCCTCCGGTATTACTTGCGCCGCGGATGCCTCCGAGAAGGAAAGCACCAAGAGCAAACGGCGCCAGGGCCGCAACGACAGTGGCCAGAGCCATCCGAAGAAACCGCCTCCAGCTCCCGCCGGGCGGGACAGGTTCCGCCAGGGAAAGCTCTGTAGGTCCGTGCCGGCCGATCTCATACACGTGTCCCTTTAAGTCAAAGGCCTTCGAGTCCGCTGCTGTATTGGTCAGTGCGCTGAACGCTTCGAATGGATCTTGCCACAACCTGGCAGGTACCCGCTGATACCCTGCGGCTGGAAATTGCACGAACGCTGCCTCCCTTGGACGCCGGCTATCCAGGCGCGTATAGCCGCCAATTACGCCCAAAAAGGCACTGCCCACGATGAGCATCACCGTGAACACCGCCGTCCATTTTTGGGTAGTGTTATCCATCCATGCTATTCCGAGCTCTCCAACCCTGAGACGGCGCTCTCATTGCTCCCTGGCGCGTGGTTGGCAGGTCATCTTTTTCATTTCTAGAGTCCCGCTTGCAGTCCCTGTCGAAAGCTACCAACCGGGGGTCTTTAACACCACATGCAACCATGATCGTAATGTGGAGACTCCGCCTCATCCCCCAAGGGCGCTCAGCAAAGCAGCTCCGCGCGGACTGCCCCAACCGGTGCAGGCATCCCAGCCTTTGCCGGCCGAATAACCGCCGATATTGCCGGTGGTGTCGTTGTTGCCTTTAGTGATGTCGCTAAAAGCGCCCGAGTTGCCCAGCTTGCTGTAAAGCAGCGGGTTGAAATATCCGACGGGGGTCCCCAGCTTCTGGTTTATCCGTGCCAACAATCCGGCCCAGAGCGGGGCCACGGCGCTGGTGCCGCCCACCACGTTCGCGTTTCCGGCATAAAAGATCTGGTAGCCGGTCTCAGGATCGGCATTGCCACAGACATCAGGAACGCCGCGACCAACATGATGGCCCGGATTGACCGAAGGTGGCACGATCCCTGTCTGCCAGCTTGGCAGAGGATTCATGTCGCTGATCCCTCCACCCCCGCCGGAACCAGGACCGTCGTTCCAGACCACTTCGTTACGAATCTTGTTGTTCGCAGCCGTCAACCGAGTGCCGCCGCATCCCAGGATGCAAGGGCTGGAGGCTGGAAAGTCGACGTGAGCATGGCCGTCACTGATCTGTTCATTCGAGCCGTCGTCACCGGAGGCGGCACACACGGTTACGCCCATAGCAGCCCCGGCCTGCAACGTTTCGTTCACCGCCTGAACCGCCTGCTGGGTCCATTCGAACCCTTGTATGGGCTCGCCTTCGGCAAACCCCCAACTGATCGAGAGCACAGATGGCTTGTTCACCGTGTCGTGCATTGCCGTTGTCAGGGCGTCCACCCAGCCTCGTTCCGTGAAGGGAGCAAAGTAAACCACGATTTTGGCACCCGGCGCGATTGCACCGGCCACTTCGATATCCAACGCAACTTCACCGTCCGCATCAGGATCGGCGCCCGGATTGTTGGTCACCCCATCCACAGAAACGCTGGTGACCGAGGGCGCAGGGATTCCCAGTTGCCTGAAATACGTTGCCAAGTCATCGCGGTCGTACCCCCCGCCAAACTCAAGGATGCCGATGCACTCAGTGCTGCCATCCAGGCCGGTGGGAAAATCATAAAGCTGGGCGACTTGCAGCGTCGTGAAGCCGGTTGTCCGGGCCGCCATAGATTGTTTGGCCCTGACAAGGAGCGGTCGCGCCTGACGGCGATTATCCAGCCCGAACACGCCCTGGACAATCTGCGCCAGCCCTTGCGGTACATGCACCCGCCCGATACGTCCTCGATAGTTGCCGTGCTCATGGGCATACCGCATCAGTTTGACTTGGAACGCCTCGCCGAGCGCTTTGACGGAGCCGGACAGGATGACTGTGCGCTGGCCCGAATTGACCGATACTACCTTCAACCCGTTGCTCCGGGCAAAATCCTTGACCTTGGCCAAGTCTTCCGGCGCGGCGCCGTAAGTGGCGGCGAACTCCTCCCGGCTGAGATAATGCCGTCGCCGCGGCAGCACGGCGCCTATCTTCTCGGCCGCAGGGAGGGTCTTGCCGCGCGACCGTTCTCGTACAGTGACTTGAACCTCCTCTTTTGGATTCGCGGGGCCGATGAGCCGTGAGCCGGATCGAAGCGCCCGTTCGCTGCCCTTGATGGGCGTCAGTGTCTTCATTGATGGCATAATTGTCTCCTTTGCTAGTTTTGCTGTGAGTGTTTATTTTCGGTTGGATGTCAGGTTCATGTTCCTGCCGGCTAGTCGTCTTCGTGCGTGCCCGCGAGTCGGAGCAAGCTGGCGCGGCATGCGAGAATTGTGCAGCATGAGATTCCTCAATCGCTTGGCTTTTCAATTTTGAACATAGGCTTCCACGGCGTGGCTGCAACCCTTTGGGGTTGTGTCAGCGACCTCCGGCAAAGCCGGAGGCTTGACGGAGGTGGAGCGGCTCAAAGCCGCGTGGCCCTTCGGGCAGCAGCTCCATGCTCGCCATGTCACAAGCACCTTGGATGTTCGTCCGCCCCCCTGCCCGCCTTCAGTCCCGGCTCGGTCGCCATCACAGCACCTTTCGGAACACTCCAAGGCGACCGCAGTGCTTCCCCACTCCGGGGCCGATGGCTCGTTGCACTCCTGCTTCGCAATGAAAAACCACCACCACTCGCCGAAGATATTCCCGGAATTGTCAAACTCTGGGAGTCTCCCCGGCAAAGCCGGGGGGTTTCCCCTTCGACTAAACGCGACATTCTTGTCGAAAGGCGACACAGCTCGATGCGCGTACGACGAAGCGACTTGCGAAGAATGAATGGAAACGGCAACGGGTGATTGGCTGGCGGTAGTTGGCGGCTTAAGACCAGGCGTTCCGGGAGGCGCGGTGCCTATCGTGCGGCTGGCGCCATAGAGCGGTGCGAGGGTTTGAGGCGGAACACCATAGAATCGCTTGAACTCGTGACACAGGTGGGACTCATTGCCGAGTCCCAACTCTTCCGCAACGGCCCGGTTGGACCAGCCTTCAGAGACCAATTGCCGAGCTATGCGGCAGCGTAGTTTCCTGGCCCATTCTCGCGGCGTTTGGTCAAAAACCTCGGCAAAAAAGCGTTGCAGTTGCCGCAATGAAACTGGGCAGAGGGCGGCCATCACTCCCGGCTGGAACTTTGCTTGCCTGGCCAGCTTCTCCCAGTCCTGAATCTTGAAGAGACGCCCGTTCATACAACTCTCTTTGTGCTTTCCTTATATACGCACCAGAAAGCCTCGGTTTTTCAAGAATCCGCAAGCCAGGGGCAGAAAACAGAGCCGACGGGCGGAAGATGAGGAAGAGGGCGGAGGTCTGAGGGCGCAGGAGTACTCGTAGGGAGGGCTCTTTAACGGTGTACTGGCCGCGCTTGCCGACTGACAGGTGATCAATCCAGGCCCCTCAAATGGGCTTTGGCGCGGGAAAGACGTTTTGGCAGAGACGGGTCAGCGGGCCGCAGCGCTAACAGACGCTCAAGGTGGAAAACCGCCGCGAACCATTGCTCCTGTTCTTGGCTATCCTCCGCTTCTAACTCGTGCCAGGCGGCAATCTTGTCCGTCGAGGTTGTAAAGTCAGACGGATATTGGGTCCGGAACCGCTGCCAGAGGGCTTGAAGCGACTCCCGCGGCCAGCCCGTCAACCGCCGCGAAGAGTCACCGGTGTCGCCCGACAGAAAATGGGCCAGCAGGTTCATATCCTCGACCGAGCGATTGTCCATCGGCATTTCCCAAATCCAGGTATGGCCATGGTTGTCGGCCGTGACGATTCGACGGTCATCGGGGAGGAATTGAGCCGCGGCGGGCTTCGCCAGATGCCGCAGGGGTGGAGTCAACGGATCACCAGTCTCAGCACTCCAGACCCGCGCGGTTCCATCGGCGCTGGCCGTGACAATCCATTTGGCATCGTGACTGAAGGCGGCCTCCCCGACTTGGTGCTCGTGTTGGAGTGCCGGCGCAAGCTGCCTGCCCGTCCAAGCGTCCCATACAATGGCCGTAAAGTCCTCGCTGGCCGTGACCACCCGGCGGCTGTCAGGGCTGAAGGCTGCGTGGAGCACGCCGTCGCCATGTCGGAGTTGAGACCCCACTGGCCGGCCTGTGGCTGCGTTCCAGACCTGGGCGAAGCATTTTGTGAGCAAGGGGTCAGAGCAGCAGGTGACCAGGAGAGAGCCGTCAGGGCTGAATTCTACATACTCGGCCGGCACGGGATGCTTCAAGGGCGGAAAGGCTGCCTGGCCACTGGCGGAGTCCCAGACATAGACCTCAGTACCGCTCCTCGTGGCGATGTGCTTGCCGTCGGGACTGAATGTGGCTGAGGCAACCGGCTCTGGATGCACCAGAAGGGATGAAAGTGGCTTTTGGGTCAAGACATCCCATGCCTGTGCCCATCGGCCGCCGAAGGTGACCAAACGTGTCCCATCGTCACTGAGAGTGGCGCCCGCCAGCTTGTTTGTGACCAAAACGCCGCCGGCAATGCCTTGCCCGGCCATAGTATCCCAGACTTGGACCAGACGGTTGGTGGTGCCAGCACCTGCCTGCACTGCGCGGATGCTCAAAACGAAACGCCCGTTCCGATTCAGTTCCACCTTTTGCCGCGAGATTCCCGGGGCGACAAATGGGGACACTGCTGCCTCGGTTGCCGCATCCCAAACCTGAAAGGCGTTGTTAGAGAGGGTGAGAAACCGGCTGGCGTCGCTACTGTAGGATCGTTCCACCTGAACTGGAAGCTTGGCGCCGCCGGCCAGGTCCCAAATCCTGACGGAGCCGTCCATGCACGTGGTCAGAATGCGGTGCCCGTCCGGGCCGAAGGAAGCGTGCGTCACCCGCTCGCCGTGCCTCAAGACGGGATTGGAATGTAGCGGCTGCAGATCGTTTGCGTCCCAAAGGCGCACGGTGCCATCAAAACTCGCAGTGACGATCAACCGACCATCAGGACTGAATTCCACACTCGCGACCACATCGCGATGGGCAAGATCGGGCAAAACCCGCCTCCCGCTCAGCGTTTCCCAGATGTGGGCTTTGTGGTCGTCGCAAGCCGTCACGAGCTTCTTGTCATCGGGACTGAATGCGGCATACGTTACCCAAGCTGCATGTTTGAGGGGCGGTCCCACCGGTTGACCATCGGCAGCATTCCAAATAAGCGCAGTGTGATCCTGACCGACGGTAACGATTAAGCGTCCGTCATGGCTAAAGGCGGCAAACCTGACTGGGCCTACATGCCGCTTGAGCGTAGATATCAACCGCCCTGTCTGTGCATCCCACACCCTCGCCGAACCATCGTTACAAGCCGTCACAATCCGTAAGGCGTCGGGACCGAACCTCACGCTGTAAAGCTTATCGGGGTGAGGCAACGGACGGATTTGTTCAAGGTTAGCCACGCTCCAAACACGGGCCATTTGGTCCTCGCTGGCCGTGACAATGAACCGCCCATCGGGACTATAGGCAGCACTTGATAGGCCAGCCATCTGACCGAACGCGCGCGAATGCAACGTGCCAGTTCGGACATCACAGATTCTGGCTTGGCCGCCGTATTCAGCCAACAGAACTCTCTGCCCGTCGGGGCTGAATTGCCCGTCACTAACGTATTTTCCCCCAAGCCATATCTGACTCAGCTTTGGGCATTGGGCCAGCACGGAACTAAAGCGTAATCGGTCAGACTCTTCGCCAACCCGGTTCCCTCGAACCAACCATAAGGCGTCGGCGAAATAAGGAAGAGACCCCAACAAGTCGCCTGCGTTCATCGCGCTATTTCCGTAGGCGACATCCGCACCTGCTTGCCTTTGACGCGCTTCAACCGCACGCTGCCGTTCCCGATAGATCGAGTAAGAGATCGCGCTCAGCACTGCGAGCACCAACGCGGCAAGCCCGGCGGCTCTTTTCAAATTAGCCCACCGCCGCTCCAGCAGTTTCAATCGCTTGACCGATTGTCCGTTCGCGGCGACCAGCAGGTCGGCATGCATGTCCCAGGCGGAGGCGTAGCGTCTGGCGACATCATTTTCACATGCCCGGATGATCACTTCATTGAGCTCCAGGAGCCCGGCGTGTTCGGGGCACTCGCGCCACCAGGAAGGCAGTTCAGGGAAATCCAGGCGGTCCTTCCCCGTGCTGGCTTCATAAAGCACTTTGCCCAACGCGTAAATGTCGGCCGGCGGCTTGCCGGGGCCTTCCGGCGGGATGAAACCCTCAGTGCCAACATAGGAAGGCGCGGCGCCAACGTCGGCCACCAGACCGATGTCCGCAAGTTTGGGGACGCCATTTACGAAGATGATGTTGGAAGGTTTGATGTCGCGGTGGACGAGCTCATTCTTGTGGAGTTCCGTCAGCGCCTGGCTCAGGGCCAATCCGAGCTGCACGCATTCCGAGAGTCCTAGTTTTCCACGCTGGGCGATCTCTTTAGCGAGCGTTCTGGGCCAGTAGCGCTCTGCGTCAATATTCTGTCCGGCGACTTCGTCGTCGCCCAATTCCATGATGTAAAAGAAGCAGTCTTTCGCCTCATCACTGCCCACGTGCAAGACGTCCACGAAGCCCTCGTGGGAGCGGGAGATCGGTTCGAACTTGCGGATGCCGGACAGCTCTCTTTCAAACGGCCGTTGGTTGGCGAAGGAGGCCCGATAAATGATCTTCACCGCGCGATACATCCCCATCACGTTCCGCGCCAGCCAGACTTCCCCGTAGCTGCCGCGGCCGATGCAGCGCACCAGTTGGTGATCGGGGATAGAAACAGGCGGCGGAGCTTGCCCCGGAAGGGCAGATGCCCTTGCGTGCGGCTGCGCTCTTTCCTGGCCGTCAATTGAGGGGCCTGGATCCATTTGCCAGTGAACCGAAAGATCGACCGCGAGTATTAAACTGCCCGCGATGCGCCCGCGCAATCAATTTCTGACCTCAGCCTAAAACGCGCCTAGGGACGCCATTGCGCGCCTGCCGCATCGAACCCAAGGGGCTCATCCCGGCCCGCCTCTATGCCTTCCAGTTCGGATCAAAATCCATTGCCTGACAAGAAGCTTCATCCGACTCGCCCGGAAGCCGGACTTTCTGGACCAACGATGGGGCGTGGAAAAGGATTGGCGTTCGCCACCTGCTGGCCAGGCCGAGAATTCTGGCGTCCAGACCTCCCTCGGCCTTGCGCCAGTGCCGGACCAGATACTCCACCGCGGGCCGGGAGAGGAGAGGTGCCCGACTGCAAAACACCGACGTGGGAGCGACAATCCGAGCATGGTTGCGGACGTCGCAGGCCAATTCTCGCACCCGGGGATTGAACAGACTAGCCAGCGTTGCCGCACCACTGGTCAGGGGCGACCAAGCGCGCAGGTTGTGGCAAAGGTGCCGATTAAAGGCCAAATCTTCCTCCAGCAACAAAACATACTCCGGGCCGCGCTCGAGGCTCTTTTCCAGCGCCCGAAAAGCGCTCCGGGCCTGTCCTTCTTCTTCACCATCTTTGCCATGGTCACCGACCTCCACTTCGACGGGCGAGTCCGTCCAATCCGTTTGTGCCAGATTAGTCCAGGTTTGCCCTTGCCGCAGGCCGGATCCAGCCCGGCAGAGAATCACGGCCTGGATTATCAATGGACTGGTTTTCTGACCTGCAGGCGTCAATACGCTTGCACGATTATTCGAGTAACGCCCCATTCCGCCATCCCAGAGTCGCTGCAGTTGCGCTACGTAATCGCGGCACTGCTGCTCAAACCAAAAATCTTTGATACGCCGGTTGGACAGGAACAGGTCCCATTTGTCCAGGTTTCGATGCTGGAAAATCCGGCGCCCTTCAAAATCATGCTGACACATGGTGCTCTCCAGCGAATGGATTGCCTGGGGCACCAGAGCATACGGCTGCTTCAGTTTGCGAAAGGCCAGATGGAACGTTTCCTTGTCACCATGCAGATGTTGATAATAGAAATCGGAATTTTCGTTGAACCACAACGCGAGCCGAAGCGCCGGCCAGCACCTTTGCTTGTCCACCAGGATCTGCCCGGATTCAAATTCCGGCTCATCGGGTTGGCGCAAGCCGCAACTTTGCCAGATGACCGCTGCCTTCCTGTTCCTGCCGTAGTGGTAGTCAGACCAGAAAATGGCGCCTGTGCGTTGGAATTGAGGTGTGCCGTACAGAAACTCAGGATTGACTACCGGCATATTGTCTGCATCCAGGAGCAGAACCTCGCGAAAGGACGAATGCAGGATGGCGTAAGGTTTGAGCTCCCACCCCCGCAGCAAGCGGACGGGGTTCTTCTTTCGCA
>Ga0074044_10003692_pt1 | contig 12934 bp, 10 predicted proteins | sample BogForMeECP23OM1_FD_94443 | JGI IMG/M metagenome (GOLD analysis project Ga0074044, IMG submission 94443) | Bog forest soil microbial communities from Calvert Island, British Columbia, Canada - Bog Forest MetaG ECP23OM1 | ecosystem: Environmental > Terrestrial > Soil > Wetlands ...
CGTACGACCCGGATCGCCATCGCCTGCTTACCGAGATCAAAGGGGTCCAAGAGCATCAGTTGGTCGTCGAAAACAAAGACGGCAAGTGGCGCACCCGGATCACGTTCGATATCTGAGCGATGGCTGAAGTCGATCCACCCGCCGCCGCGCCGGGCAACGCGATGCGCAATGGCAATTCGATGCCGAGTCCTTCGAAGAGGTCTGGCTCGCACTGCCGTTTCGACCGCTCCGCGTGCTCGCGTCGTTCCGGTGGTCGCCTGCGATGGGCATGCACGATCGGGGCGATTGGAAGGCGAATGGGACCGGCGAAATCGCAGCAGAGAAGACAAGGGTCCAGATAGGCGCGGCATTGGGCCTCAGTCAAATCGGCAGCGATGTGCACCGGGACTTCGAGCAGCTCGACGAGCTTACGCGCAGCAAGCAGGCGGGAATGGCCGACCACGAGAACGCCGGCGGCATGCGTTTCAGTAGTGGGGCTCGACGGCTCGTCGGCGTTGAGCGGCCGTCTGCCAGGATTGCCGCGGACGATAGTGCTCGGTGTGGGTCTTCGGCCTTTCGCAGTTTCTCTACCCCCCCACCCCTATCAATTTCGCGACCACGCGCGCGTACTTCCGCCACGGTCAACGCTCGGCCGGTCGTAGAGATTTTGACCCCCTATACCCGATCTTCAGCTGCGGCCGAAGGCTCCGTCTTTGGCTGGCGGTCTAATGCGAGGCTCTTAGTGTTAATCGCCGTTTTCTAAAGCCCTTCCGCCCGTCGCAGGGTTGGCCTGAGTCTTCGTCCAGCTTGCGAAGTTCTTTGAGTTCGCGGCGGGTAGTGGTCAAGTTTCAATCCAGAAGCGCCGCAATCTCGTCGATTGACCATGATCAGAGACGCCGGCTTCCGGGAGGCGTCTGGAACGGGTGATCACGCGCTACCTTGCCCACTGGAATCAAAAGGACCAACCCTTTCGCTGGATCAAACCCGCTGCCCAGATCAAACGCAGCATCCATAACGCTGAACTTATTTTCGGTATTGGACACTAGACGGCGTCGCTCGCGGCGTCTAGCTTCTCCAATATTGGCAGCACACATCGGTTCCGTAGCGCGTTGGTCGTGTCTTTCGTCACCTCGCCGCTCTTCTGGATTTCTGTCCAAACGTCCCTGAGATCTATCCGGCCAATGGTTGCCGGAATACCCACGGCACCTTCTGCCCCACTGTCGTCGAGAATAACTGGGATGATGTGCTCCTTGCGTCCGTGCCGCGTCATAACGTCCCTTTCGTATTTAGTCCAAACTTTTTCACGGTAGTGGTTGTCAAGAAACACCAAATAGAATCGGCAAGACTCCGCGTAAACGCGACCGAGCGTCTTTTCAAGATCGAGGGCCAACAGGAACGCCTGCAGATCGTAGTCGTAGAAGGTAATGACATCCTCGGCTTTCATCTCAGCGTTGACTGCTTCGACGATTCTTCTGGTTTCGCCTGCGAAAGAGAATCCGATGTCGTACGAGTAGAGTCGCCCTTTCTCGACGGTCTGTTCCTCTATCCCCAACTCCTGAAAAAGCCGCTTCGGGTCAAGGTTCGTTAAAAAGTATCGAAACAGCGGATCCTCAATCGAAAAACCCGCGTCAGTGTCGAAGGCTAGCTGCTTTCGCAAGTCGCTACTTTTCGCGGGATCAAAAATTACCTCCGCGATCCGAGATCGCACTGCCTTAATCCCCGGCCTTCGCCGCTCAGGTACCACGTTGAGCACCTTGTCGAAGGTGACGACGGACTCAGGAATCTTGCACAGAGCAAGGAGCACTTCGAGGTACGGCTTGTTCCCTCCGGGTCGCCATCTCTTGCCCTTCGCGAAGGTCCTCGCGGTCGGCAAGTAGCGCTGCGTAAGTTCAGTCATAAGCCGCTGCCGAATACTGAGCAAATCAAACGTAAGAATCTTAGTATTCGTCTCGCTCTCGAATACTTCTTGCGTCGCGCAAACCTTATTGCAGACGTACTGAGCGAGCCAGAAGTTGCCAGCGCTTTCTGCCAGCAAGATATCCCGATCCTCAAACAGGACGTTTAGGGCGTTCTCCCCCTCGCCAATTAATCGATCTATCTCGGTATCCGATGCTCGCGACAGGACGTATGTGCCCAGACGTGGGCCCAGGTCAAATGCCTCGGATAGCAATGACACGCCGGTCGTCGGGATTCCGATAAGAATAGCTTTTGGCGGGGCGGCATGCTCGAAGGCCCGATCGCTCATTCGCTTCAATAACGATCCGATCTCGGCGCGCTTACCTGCTGTAAGCAGGTGGAAGTCATCGATAACGATGATCGGAGGGTTTGGAACTTCTCCTTTCCCGGCAACATCGAAGAAAGTCTTGATTTGGTCTGCGGCGTCGTCGTCGCGACAACTGACATACCTGAACTTTTCGCCGGCTGCCCAGTCTAGCTCTTCGAACACTTTGAACGTGACGCACGTCTTGCCGATCCCGGACGGGCCTTCGATCAATAGATGTTTCCCTGGCTGTGAGATATCCGCTCGTACCTCGCCATAGTAGGCCGGTTTAACGTACGTGTAAGGGGGGAGGCCCACCGTCTTGAATACGTCCGCGAGCTTCTTTTTCTCAGCCATTGCGGAATTCCTTCTGAGTCGCCCAAGTTACTCACTCGACCCAGCGGTTTGGGTATCAGACAATACTCCGGATGCGAGTCGTGCGCTACGGCGCTTCGACCATGATGAATGATACCTAAGCTTAGAGACACTCTTGACGCTGGGACGGACATCTCTACAGCCGACGCGCTTGGAAACGATGCCATGGTGTCAATCGCGCATCACTCTTCCGGTCTCCGCACGCTCGATACAAAGTGGATCGCGAGGGATGATCCGTCTCTGAGCGTCCGCCCCGACCTCGGACGCGCGCAGCATCTTCGTGGGATGGCAGAGTATGAATAGAAAGAAGTGGAAAAGTTCATATTCATTGCAGCTATTCATACTCTGTGGTGTTGGCAGGGTATGAGTCCGATGGCAGAGTGTGAAATCCATTCTCTACCTCCACACTCTGCCATGCTTGGCAGAGCAGGAGCCCATTCTCTCCGTATTGTGCTCTGCATACTCTGCCAGATCTCAGGATATACGGCGGAAGTCGGTCGGGGAGGCCGGCAGAGTCACCATGACCCTCGACCCCTTGCCATATCCGACTCGCGCGATCTCGACTCCTACCTTACGCCTGGCGCGCCAGATGGTGCGCTCGCCGATACCTAGATCATTCAGAGATTTGTGGACTTCGGATGCCGAGCGCGGACCGTCGGCCAATAACGTCGTGATGAGTTTCTTGGCCTGCTCGAGTTTGGTTGAGGTCGAGTCTCGCTGTGACTCTTGCTCACGGCGCAGTAGGTCGGTCAGGTTTTCATTCACGTCGCCCGCTATCCATTGGAGCGTAGGCCTGCCGTCCCGGTCCTCAGCGATCCGGAAGGCGAGTCCAGGCATCTCGGGCCCCACGTTGCCCTTTCCGAGTAGCATCAGCCGCTTGCTGGGATCTTCCGGGTCGCGCGAGAAGCCCCAAACCACTCGTGCCGCGGCCGGGAAGGCCACACTTCCCGAAACGCGCTCAAGTCCGTTGCCGGAACCGCCCTTGTTGAAGTGCGTGATGGCCAGGATGGTTACTTCCCGACGTTCGGCGAGCTCCGCGAGCGGATCGAGAATTTCCGTACGAACCTCTGCATTCTTGTGTGTGTCGATCCTCGCCATGTACGCCGATATCGGATCGATCACCACGAGTTTCGCCTCTGCATAGCGATTCAGTGCGCTTTCGAGGTGCGGCAGGTCGCGCGAAAGATTGAACCCGCGACGGACTACTTCTCCGCTCTTGTTCATCTCACGTAATCGCTTGACGATCACGATATTGCTTTGCAGCGCCCCGAGGGCAGTCAGCCGCGGTTTGATCGTGTCGTCCGCGGCATCCTCGGCGCTGAATACGATCGTCTTCGCGGTGATTGAATTCTGTGATCCGTCGGGCCACATCTGGCCATTGCTGAGGCGAGCGGCAACATCTAGCGAGGCGAATGACTTGCCAACTCCAGGATGTCCGACGAACAGCACGAGCTTCCCCAGAGGGATCCGGTTCGGCCAGAGCCATCGAATTGGTTTTTCCTCGATCGTATCGAGGGTGAACATCTCAAGCCCGACGATCGAAAGCTCAATCCTACGAGCCTGGAGAACCAGAGCGTCCCACTCGGATTTGAAAGCGTCGGGTTTACCGAGAGACCGGACGTGAAGATCGTTCACATCCTTGACCGCCGCTTGTGCCATCTCGATAACCGCAACGTCGCCGTCGAACTCGAGCTGCGCAAGTCGGGCCGTGCAGCCTTTCTCGAATACCTCGCCACCGTGGTCGTTTTCGCGACAGATGAAGACGCGGCGAAATTTTGCGATGTGCGAAGCCTGAAGCAGTGCGCAATTATCCGCTCCCGGGATGCCGAGAGCCGCGATGTCATATCTCCAGAGGGTGAGACTGTCGCTCTCACCTTCGACCAGCACCAGGTCCGTGACCCCGAGGCTGCGCGCTTCCTTCAACCGCCAGAGACCGTAGGGGGCCGGCCTGCCTTCGGCCTTGTTCCAGATGAAACGCTTGTCTCCCGACAAGGAGAGACGAATTCGCTGCCGAACGGCCTGTTGCCCGTCCATCAGAAGGTAATGAAAAACGAGGCCGCGCTTCTCTTCGGCGACTCCCATGTCAGTGAGGAACTTGGGTTCGAATCCTTTGGCATTTGCGAATTGTTTGAGGGTCAAGATGGGTGTGTTCCCGTCTGCGGCACTGCGGGTTGAGTTACCGATGCTAGAGACGTAAAAGAGGTCCCTCTTGCTGAGCTTCATTGCGTCGCAAATCGCGTTAATATCGCAGCCAGCGTGACAGTGAAGTAACGAGCGATCATCTTTCCTACTCACTTTCAGGCTGTTCCGGCGATCGTCATGCGCCGGGCAGCGAGCCGTGACTCCGCCTGCGCAGGGCCGAACGTTGTCGAGACAGGCAACTAATTGCTCGAAGGTCATCCCGCCCACGGCTCGATCTCTATGAGTTCGAAAGTCTTAACTTGATAGATCGCCTGGTCGTTCGTTAACCCGCCGGGAATATCGAAGGCAACGTTTATGACGTTAGTGGGGATGCAATTGGAGGAAGGCCTTACACCGGAGCCACGACGGTACAATCTGCAGCGCGGACTTCGGAATAGACCAGGCGGCAAGTTCATCGACTCGGGAAGTGGAATACCTTGGTCGGTACAGCGCTGCCGAAATGCATTAAGTCCCTCTGCTGACACTTTCGCGACTCTTGGGATCAGGATCGCTTTTGACCCGGTTCAACGATCGCGCTCAAGGTGCGGGATCGATGTTGTTTGGTGTCTTCCGCGGCATGAATGCCCTGAGCAGACGGCGAGACTTTGGCGGCCGCGCACTCGATCTCAACAAGCCCGCCCGTATCGCGCATTTCACCGCGTGCGCGATTCGCCGCGCCGCTGTTGAAGCCATGCCCGGACTTCCGAAACGTCCCAGGCCTTTGCACGTGGACCGATCGAAATGGGCCTGGGAAATCCTTCGCTCCTTATCCATCGCCAAATACTTGTCCGAGACGCTGGCACCAGCCGCTTCAGCTCGGGCAATCTCACAAATTCTTGCTCTTGGGTATCGGGCATCTGTCCTTCACCTCCCAGCAACCGTGCGCGTATTCCTGCGCCATCGCGGGACACGCTGGCAGTCGGGCGCATGGAAGTGCAAGCCAGACTTCCAATACGCCGGCAAATGTGAGGGAGAACTGTACCGACTACGCTTTGACGCGTTCCGATCTGGGAATGCTGTCTGAGAAGGCCCTTGGCGTGAGTCGCCGTCCGCGGATTCCGGGAAAATTGTTCGCCAGGCGTGTGCAAAGGGCCCAGTGCCTCGCCGTAGGATCGCCCTTGTGTTCCTCGTGGTAGGCGCGCAAACGCTCTTCGATTTTCTGAGACATTTGCTGTTTGATACGCTCGCGAGTTTTTTTTACTTTGGCGATCGCGGTCCCCGCGTACGCCTCGATGGCTCGAATTCGCACGCGCTCGGCTGCTCGGCCCGCCTCGAAGGCTGCGGATATTGCGTGGTTGATGTCATGCTCCGCATGCTTAGGCAAATTCGCGTTTTTCACGTAAACCGGAATAAATCTGGTCTTATGGAGCATTTCCAGAGCATCGAGGGCGCGGTATGCGCCGGCTAACCGCTGCCGCATGCTTAAACTCATGAATCCTTCGGGCGCGTTATCCTGCTCAATTTTGGCATCCGCCACGATTTCCTGGATTCTTTGTTCGATTAAATGCCATCGCCTTGCGCGAGGGTTACCAATACGATCGAACATCAATTTTAAGCGAGGGTCGAGTTCGGGCAGACCTTCTTTTTCTATGAAACGCCGGAAAACCGAGTTAGCGAACCGCTCATAACGGGCAGCGAATTCGGCGAGAAGTTCATTCAGGTTGAAAGAATTTAGGTCCCTCGCCCAGCGCTGCAGAACCCTAAGTGTCTCGCGTTGAGACTGCCGCCGGCGCGACCGTCGCCGCTCATGCCTGATGTAAAAGCCAGCGCTAGGGAGGGCCTCAAACCGCTTTCGAACGTGTCGGGTCATGCTCGAAGCTCAATTACGTTCGCTCGCTGTGGCTTACCCGAAACGATTTCAGCGAGGCGCCGTTCCCACTTGAGCAAGGCCGCGCGCTTTTCGTTGTCGTAGCTGTGTCTGTCGTACACAGCCGTGATGCCGCGCTCGACATGGTTCAGCAACTTGCTCACAACGAGCCGCGGGATTCCAATCCCAGTCATAAGGCTTGCCGCCGTACGTCGGAGATCGTGGAAGCGAAAATCAACCTCCGATTCTTTCTTGATCCTACGCATAGATTTTTGGAGATTTGTCAGCGGTCGCCCAATTCGACCGCCGCGAAAGATGAGGCGTTCGTCACGGCTGGCCAATTCCATTTCTCGCAGGATTTGCGTCGCCTCCGGCGCCAAAGGAACCCGATGCGCGAGTCCGTTCTTGGTGCGCTCGGCTGCTATAGTCCACCATCCTGAATCGAATTCCAGTTCATCTTTCTTCATCCCGACAATTTCGCCCTTGCGTTGCGCTGTGAGTAGCGCCAACCGGAAAATCGCGCGGGTCTTACTCGGCTCAGCTTCCAGCGCATTCCAGACGCAGCGGATCTCGTCCTCGGTAAGTACGCGGTCGCGCTGGTGCTCGGCGCCTGGTTTGCGGACGCGAGCGGCCGGGTTTGAGTCGACAATCTCATTGTCAACGCCGAAATTGAATATGGTACTGATCAATGCGAGCGTTCGATTGGCTTGCACTGGCGCCGGTTTTTCGGAGCGCATCGCAATCCCGTTGACCAACTCGATCACGTCTTTCCGCGTGATCTCATGCGCTTTCCGGCTTCCCCAGTTTGGGAACAATTCACGGTTGATGATTCGCTCATCCTCGTAAGCACTGCCGGGCTTCTTCTTTTGCCGTGCGTGTTCTTTCAAATATCGTTCGCACAATTCGCTGAATGAGTCTGCGTCACGGGCGGCCTTCCTCTCGCTCGCCACGTCCACGCCTTTCTGCACATCAGCCAGTTTATTTTTTGCCTGCTCGCGTGCATCGGCAAGGGTTAGGATGGGGTACGAACCCAATTTCATCCAGCGCATTCGCCGGTTATGGCGATAGGCGATTATCCATGCCCTGCTCCCGCCTTGGGAGACACGGAGACCGAAGCCTTTGAGCTTCTCATCCCAGTGCGTTTCCTGTCCCTTTGGAGGCGGCTTGATCGACTTGAGGGCCAAGTCGGTTAATTTTCTTATGGGCATGTGCCTCTAGCTAGCATTTAGCTAGCAGCACAGTCAATACTTTGTGAAACGGCCTCGAACGGCTTAAGTGCATAAAATGACGATTTTACGCGGAGTTTTTGCAGGTCTGATGTTCCATTGCGTTTCAGCTTTACCCAGGAACATCCGAAAAAAACTGAATGGCATTCAGGAGGTCGGCGGTTCGATCCCGCTCAGCTCCACCAATAAAATCAAACACTTAGCTTCTATTCGCCACAATGTCGCCAACGATTAGGTGGCAGATAGGTGGCAGGTCAGACATAAGCCGATTTCACGAGCAGATACGGGGGACGAGGTGATCGACCGCTATCATGGTCGACCGAGGCAGACAGCCGCGTAGGGCTGCTCACGCCTGGTGTTACCGAGGTGAGAGGTGGTGGGAAGGGCATCCGCGCGCGTCCAAACCTAGCTAAATCGCGGGTTCTTGTTTCCGCTCGGTACCCTTCATCCGCCCATGTCCGAGCCTTGGCTGTCGAAAACTCCGCGCGAGAACGCATCAGATTATCAATCTCGCGTACCAGCTTACCGCGGGTTCGAATCCCACTCTCCAGCAGCGAGTCCAGGAGCGAACGTGGCCCCCTTCGGCGTCGAACAGGAGACAACGCGAGCATCGAGGGCCGAATGCCCGCGCTCGGGAAAATTTGCCGCGCTGCGGGCCTCGCAGCTGAACTCAGCTTCTAATCCGCAAGCGGAACAAACAGTGACAGCCGCTCCTCGCCGCCGAGCCCGCGCGAAGTGTGCCCCTTACCGGTGAGGTCCTCCGCCAGCAAGATACTGCCGGGTCCGAGGCGGCGCTTCTCGCCGTCGCTCGCCACGACCTCGACCGTGCCGGTGAGATTCACCACGAACTGCCGGCGCGGCGCGTTGTGCCAATCGATGAAGTACTCGCCCGAAAGCCGGAACATCATGCCCTTCGCCGCTATCATCTCGGAGATCGTGCCGGCATTGTACGGCGCCTGCTTCATCCCAATCTCGACATCCTCGAAATGCGACTCTCCATCGGAGTCTGCATATATACGGGTGTATTTCATGAGCGTCCTTCCGCCATCTATTCGAGTATTGCTGATTGCCAAACTGATCGCCAAACCCGGGTGCTGGCGTAATTCAGCCCCGCGTCAGCTCCACCAATAAAATCAGGCACTTCGAGGCAGGTTGCAGGCGGCTGCCGGTCTTTACGACGACTTGCTTTCGAGCGTCGGATCGCGGACCAGGACTCCTTGCGCGTAGAGCTTGTGAATCTGGTCCGGCGGCATTTTAAGTAGTTCGCCCAGAACTCGCTCGTTGTCCTCGCCGAGTCTCGCCGAACGCACTTCTGTCCTGTCGGGCCACGCCGAAAACTTCACCGGCACACCCGGAATCGCGACCTTGCCCAGGATCGGATCCTTGACCCAGCGGACCGTCTTGCGCTCGTTGAGATGCGGATGCTTTATGGCTTCGTTGACCGTCAGCACGGGAGCGCACGGCACGCGTTCAGCATCGAGCGCGGCGATCGCGTCGTCGCGGGTCGGAAATTTCGTCAGCCACTTCTCGATCACGTCTCTCAGTTGTTCCTTGTTGTCGCGACGCCCGCGGGCATCCTTGAAACGCGGGTCGGTCGCCAATTCAGGCATCTCGAGCGCGCGCACCACCTGCGGCCATTGATGCGGCGTCGATGTAATCAAAATGTATTGATCGCCCCGGAAATGAAAAATGCCGGTGGTGCCGCCGTCGGGATGCAACGAACCACTTCGCGTCGGACGAAATTTGTCGCCGCGCAGCGACACGACGGGCACGGTCTTCTCGTGCATGTGAAAATAGGTATCCAGCAGCGACGCGTCGAGATACTGGCCTTCTCCCGTACGCTCGCGATGCAACAGCGCGAAGCCGACAGCCATCGCGGCGGCGACACCGGTTGAAACGTCGCCGATTGCCATAGTCGTCAGCGCCGGCGGCCCGTCGGCCTGCCCGATGCCGTCGGTAATTCCCGCATAGGCCTGGCCGATAAAATCGTAGCCGGCCTTGACCGAGAGCGGTCCGGTCTGCCCCGCCATCGAAATCGAGCACATGATGATTTTCGGATTGATTGCCTTGATGTCCTTGTAAGCAAATCCAAGCCGGTCGATCACGCGCGGCGCGAAATTTTCAACTACCACGTCAACCTGCGGAATCATCGACATCACGATCTCGCGCGCTCTGGGTTTTTTGAGATCGATCGCAAAGCTTAGTTTGGAGTGGTTGTGTTGCAGATAGTACGAGCTATGGCTCGAGTTCTTGAATTCCGGCGCGAGCGACCTGAGGCCGTCGGCGCGGACGCGGTCGCCATCGGGCGCGAGTTCGACCTTGATCACTTCAGCGCCCATCTCGGCGAGGATTCGCGTGCAGGTCGGCCCCGCGACGAACTGCGTGAAGTCCAGAACCCGGTAGCCTTCCAGCATTTGCGGCTTGTTCGGCATTGGTCAGTCATCTCCCGGTCTGTCGCCACTCGCTAGATTTTGTTCACGAGATGGCTCGGCATTACGCGGCAGTGCGTGATTATATCGAAGTAAAACTGACTTGCGTAGCTGGAGTGAACAGTGAAAAGTGAAAAGTGAATCTCGTCACAGCCTGGTTTCTCGGACGAGGATGAGGCTGATGCTAATGAGTCCGAAACAGCTTGATCTGACGAGATCCTTTAACGGGCGCGCGCCGCATTGGGCGCGCGCCCGTCGTCGATCGATCTAGTAGTGATTATAAAACGGCTCTCCGCTGGACGGCTCGAGGAACAGCACGTCGTTGCCATTGTTCGGATGCTGGCTGAAGTCGAACAGGTTGACGAGAGAACCCGCGAGCGCGTCAAAGGAACCATTTCCGATCCGACCGAGGCTCCAGTTGTCCTCGATGAAGCGCACGATTGAGCTCTGATCGCTCAGCCCGTGATCGACAAAGTTCTGCTTCGCGTACGGGGAGATGACCAAAAGCGGAATCCGGGGACCGTAGCCACAGCGCCCATTGATCACTTTGTCGTGGTCGTCCTTCAAGGGTGTGCCGTTGCCACATTTGCCAAAGCCGTTCAAGTTGTCGCTGTACTGCGTTGTGGTGGTGGGGGGATTGGTGGAATTGCTTTCCGCCGACGGGTTCACGATCGGGTTCATCTGATGGTCGTACCAGCCGTCCGAATCGTCCCACGTGACAAAGATCGCCGTGTCTCTCCAAAATCTGGATTGTTCGATCGCGTTAACCACGGTGACCACGAATTGCTGCTCCAGCAGCGGGTCGGAATAGCCGGCGTGACCATCCATGTTGGCGGGAGCCTTCAGGTAGCTCACCGTCGCCAGGTTGCCCGCATTGAGCGCGTCGAAGAAATCATGGGTGTCGTACTCGTGATTGGCGGCGTCGCCGCTAGTACCATACAGGCTCGGCGCAACGCTGGGCCGGGTGTGAGACGGGTTCGCGGTGCTGGCCCAATACTGGAACCAGGCGTGATGCGGAATGTAGTCCTTCGTGAAATTATTGGCGGGTGGAGGGACCGTCGTACTGTTGGCCGGCGTGGCGGGGCTGGAACGGTTGCATCCGGTTGTTCCATTGGAATTCGTGACCGTCAGGTCGAAACCGCCCATGAACGAGCCCCAGCTCAACCCCTGCGCGTTGAGCAAGTCGCCGATGTTCTTGCCGCCCATCTGGATGGTGGTGCCGGTTGTGGTGCTGGCGGAACAGAGGTCTCCGGTGGGATCGAGATCGCCGACGATTGCGCCACCACCCGGGTTGCTTACGATCTTGGGACTCAATAGTCCGGTCGGGGTCACCGGATAGGTGGTGCCGGCGACCACATTGAGCGCGCCCGGGGTGGAGGGGCCGAAGGTGGTGCCGAAGAAATCATCCGACATCGCGAAGTTCTGGGCGTAATTCCACAACGCGGTGACGGTGTTCCCGTCGAAGTAACCCATCACTACGCTGTCGTTCTGTCCGTACGTATAGAACGGGTTACAAAAGGATTCCGACCCGGTGTTCAGCGGAAAGGCATCCATCAGGCCCTCGTCGAAGGCCAGCTGTTCAGCGCCGTAGTTATGATCCTGGTCGCAGGTCGAGGCCTCGGAATGGCTCAGGCGAAACGGGTTGATCGCGGAACTGTCGAGAGTATTGTTGGCCGGGTTGTTGAAGTTGGGATTGTTCGTGAGCAGAGACGCGCTCAGCCCGTTAACCGTGGGCGTGCCGTCAGCCGCGTAAAACGGAGAGCCATCCGTGTTCGCAGCAACAGGATAGGTCGCGAAGTAGTGATCGAACGAAACGTTTTCCTGAAAAATCACTACCACGTGCTTGATCGGCCAGGTGGTGGGCGGCCCTTGCGGCGGCGGACCGAAGGCAGCGCCAGAGCCCTGCTGGATGAGCAGGCCCACGAGACCCAAGGCAACAGACCGCGCGATTTTTTTTCGCATTCTCTTGTTCCTCCTTGTTCGATTGATGCGGCCGATACAAATTTTCGGCAGCATCGGGAGGATAGAGAACGCTGATTACCCGGTGATTAGAGCGAGATTAATTCGCGCGAGTTTCACGTGACGCCACGATTAAGCTTCTGCGATCGGAAGATCGCGCAGGCATTAACACCTCGCGATCCCGGCCTTTTATCCGACACCGCTCCGCACCGGGCTTTTGCGCGGATGCGGCGCGAACAACCGCCGAGTCACCGGGCCCGCGTTTCGCTGTTTCGGATTCACCCATCGCGAATCCAGAGTATAGTTCGCGAGCTTGGCTGAGCCAGCCACGACACAATACGCCCCGTTTGGTTATCCAAGTAACGACGGTCCACGATCTAAAGATACATTTGATGACCAGTACTGATATTGTGATGCTCGAAAGATACTAGTCGGAAAGTATAACTAGACGAGGGCGAAATGATAATTGTTGTCAATTCTATTCCGCTTCCGCCCATAACAGTCGATCGATACTAACTATTAGCGATCAGACATGAGGACAGATGGCTATGAATGCAAAATCAATTGCGGGTCTTCTCGCGCTGCTAGCCGCACTTAGTACTCCCCAGTTGGCGGCGGCCGCTTCCGGCAATGCGGCCACGCTGCTGAACGGGGCGTACCAAATGAACTTGGAGGAGCAGGCCGCGGCGATAATGCTCCGCAGCAAAGCCGGCGACAA
>Ga0074044_10003694_pt1 | contig 12933 bp, 12 predicted proteins | sample BogForMeECP23OM1_FD_94443 | JGI IMG/M metagenome (GOLD analysis project Ga0074044, IMG submission 94443) | Bog forest soil microbial communities from Calvert Island, British Columbia, Canada - Bog Forest MetaG ECP23OM1 | ecosystem: Environmental > Terrestrial > Soil > Wetlands ...
AAAACGTGGCGGAACAGCAGGCCGCCAGCCTGAAGAAACTGCGGGCCGAACGCTCCGCCGAGGAAGTGAAGCGCCGGCTGGCCGCTCTCAGCAGGGCTGCGGAGGGGAAAGAGAACCTGATGCCGTTCCTCTACGACGCGGTGAAGGTTTACGCCACGCTCGGGGAAATCTGCGACGCCATGCGGACTGTTTTCGGGACGTACGAAGAAACTGCGATCACATAACCCTTGGGCACAGCATATAAAGAGCACTGAGTGACGGATAGAACAGTAGTTCAAGTTTGGCTTCAAAAGGCATCTCGGAGCAACGGCGGAAAGGCTCGTATCCCGGGAGTTTGCCGAATCGTGTGGGAATGACATGAGGATGATCTCCAAGGCGCCGGCTATCTATTCTCCATATGGCAACACGACATACGCCGGGCCGCTAATCGACTGCGACGCAAGAGGATAATGAAGACGGTGGAGATCTCCCCGGCTGGATTGCGGGACCTTGTCTGAATCTCTATTTCCGTTTACAGTCCCTTGACCTCATGCCAGACAAAAAGATTCGAGTCCTGATTGCAAAGCCCGGCCTCGATGGGCACGACCGGGGGGCCAAGGTGATCGCCCGGGCGCTTCGTGATGCCGGCATGGAAGTGATTTATACCGGACTGAGGCAGACGCCGGAGATGATTGCCGCGGCGGCGGCGCAGGAAGACGTGGACGTGATCGGCCTGTCCATTCTGTCCGGGGCGCACAATACGCTGTGCCCTCGATTGCTCCAGTTGCTGCGAGAAAAGCATATGGACGATGTGCCCGTGATCATCGGCGGGATCATTCCCGAGGCGGACATCGCGGCACTCAAGAAGTCCGGCATCGCCGCGATATTTCTGCCCGGAACGTCCACGCAGGAAATCGTGGAGTTCATCCGCCAGCACATCGGTCAACGCCCCAGCGCCAGCTCCGCCTGATCACGAAGAGCCTCCGAAACTATCCCTCCGGCCTGCCCATGTACCTCTCGCCCCGCGGCATCATTCCCCCTGGTGCCGGCAAGGCACGGCCAGCCTTGCCCTTCCAGCACTCCCAAGAGGGCTGCTATGATTCCATGCCTGAGAACCGCGAGGTGAGCGCAGTGTCGAGCCCAGTCCTTGAATCCAGCGTGAAGCGCGACTCGCCCGAATTCGCACGGAATACACGGCACATCGTTGACCTGCTGACCGAAATCAAGAACCAGGAAGAAGAAATCCGGCAGGGAGGCGGAGCAGCGGCCATCGAATCGCAGCACAAGAAAAAGCGCTTGACGGCGCGAGAGCGCTTGGCCCTGCTGATTGACCCGAGAACGCCGTTTTTTGAACTGGGGATCTATGCCGCCCACGAGATGTACGCGGAATGGGGCGGGGCGCCTGCCGCGGGCACTCTCACGGGCCTCGCGCGGGTGGCCGGGCGGCTGGTGATGGTGGTCGCCAACGACGCCACGGTGAAGGCCGGGGCGTTTTTCCCCATGACGGCGAAGAAGGTGATCCGCGCTCAAAACATCGCGATTGAAAACCGAATTCCCACAATTTACCTGGTGGATTCCGCGGGCGTGTTCCTGCCGCTGCAGGAAGACGTGTTCCCCGACACCGACGATTTCGGGCGCGTGTTCCGCAACAACGCGGTGATGAGCGCCATGGGCATCCCGCAGATCACCGCAATCATGGGCATGTGCGTGGCCGGTGGCGCCTATCTTCCCGTCATGTGCGACCACATCCTGATGACCGAGGGCAGCGGCCTGTTTCTCGCAGGCCCCGCGCTGGTGCAGGCCGCGATCGGGCAAAAAGTATCAGCGGAGGATCTGGGCGGCGTGAAGATGCACTCGCAAATCAGCGGCACGGTGGACTTCCGCGAGCCGGATGATGAGTCCTGCCTGCGGCGCATCCGGGCCCTGGTGGACAAAATGGGGCGCCGGCCGGGCGCTCCGTTCGATCGCATAGAGCCCGAGGCACCGCTCTATCCTCCCGATGAGATCTACGGAATCTTCTCCTCCGAGGCCGGGAAAACATACGACACGCGGGAGATTCTGGGGCGCGTGTTGGACGGCAGCCGGTTCGAGGAATACCGCGCCGAGTACGGCCAGACGTTACTGTGCGGCTACGGGCGTATCGGAGGCTTCGCCGTCGGCGTGGTGGCAAACCAGCGCCGCCACGTCCAGACGCGCGCGCCCGGCACGGGGGAACCGCGGATGGAATTCGGGAGCGTCATCTACACGGAGTCGGCGGAGAAGGCTGCGCGATTCATCCTGGACTGCAACCAGAATCTGGTGCCGCTCGTGTTTCTGCACGACGTGAATGGATTCATGGTGGGGAAAGAGGCGGAATGGAGCGGGATCATCCGCGCCGGCGCCAAAATGGTGAATGCCGTGGCCAACAGCGTGGTGCCGAAAATCGCGGTGATCTGCGGCGGGAGCTTTGGGGCCGGACATTACGCCATGTGCGGCAAGGCGTATGACCCGCGGTTCCTGTTCGCATGGCCCACGGCGCGTTACGCGGTGATGGGCGGCGATGCGGCGGCTGGCACGCTGGTCGAGATCAAGATGAAGCAGCTCGAGCGCGAGGGAAAGAAACTCAGCGATAAAGAGAAGAAAGCACTGCACGAATCCGTACGCTCCACTTACGAGCATCAGTCCGATCCGCGTTACGCGGCCGCGCGCCTGTGGGTGGACGCGATCATTGACCCAGCACAGACGCGCGAGGCACTCATCTGGGCCCTCGAGGCCGCCTCGCTCAACCCTGAGGTACGAGAGTTCTGCACAGGTGTGCTCCAAACGTGAGCGCGAAGGAAGTGGTGGTCGAGGGTTGCCAATGACCGGGGCGGTCATCAAATTGATCGAATGTCCCCGCGACGCATGGCAGGGGTTGCCGAACCAGATCCCTACGGAGACGAAGATTGGATATCTGCGGGAGCTGATCGAGGCCGGATTCCGGCACATTGACGCCGTCAGCTTCGTCTCGCCCAAGCATGTGCCGCAAATGGCGGACAGCGAAGAAGTGATGCGGGGACTGGCCGGGGCGCTGGGGCACATGAGCGGCCCGCCGGAGATTATCGGCATCGTGGTGAACGACAAAGGGCTGGAGCGCGCTCTCGCGCTTCCAGGGATCAGTACCATCGGCTACCCGTATTCCATCTCCGCATATTTTCGGCGCGCGAATGCGAACATGTCGCGCGAGGAATCGCGCCGGCTGGTGGCGCGGCTCCAGAAGGCCACGGTCGCCGCGCATCGCAACCTGGTGGTCTACATCTCCATGGCCTTCGGCAACCCTTACGAGGAGCCGTGGGGGCCGGAAATCGTTGCGGACACGCTGTCGTGGCTTGCGGAGACGGGGGTACGCTGCGTCTCCCTCGCCGATACGGTGGGCACCGCCTCGCCAAAGGCAGTGGGCGATCTCTATAGGGCCGTTGCTGCCGCGGCTGGCGGCGTCGAACTGGGCGTCCACCTGCACAGCCGGAGGGAAGCCGCGGCGGAAAAGATTCTGGCCGCGTATGAGGCCGGGTGCCGCCGCTTCGACAGCGCGCTGGGCGGGCTGGGCGGTTGTCCGTTCGCTCAGGATGATCTGGTCGGAAACATTCCCACCGAAATCGTCGTGCAGACACTGACAGCGCGGGGCGTCGAAATTGGCCTGGACGCCCCACGGCTCTCTTCCCTGCTGGAATCCACAAATCGCCTGCGCAAGATGTACGCTCAACCCGCGAACGCGACGGTGCAGTAGGCCTCACCAGATGTATTTCGAAGGCCGTTCGTTGATGCCGAGATCGTCGTGACTTCGCGTGGACAGGCCGTAGCCGGACAGACAGGAATGTCTGTCCCACTGTGTTAGATTTTTAGTCGTCGCTTCCCCGCGGAAGGAGCCACATGCCGTTCACCACTCTCCAACTTGATCCAGGCCCGCCCATCGCCACGATCACCCTGGCCCGCCCCGAGAAACGCAACGCCATCAACCCGCAAATGATTGACGATCTACTCGCAGCGCTGGACTCTATTGGAGCGGGCAGCGCCCGGCTCGCCATTCTGACCGGGGCCGGCAAAGCATTTTGCGCCGGTATGGATCTGGAAGCCCTTCGCGCCGTCTCGACGCAAACCCCGGAACAGAACCTCGCCGAATCCCGCCGTGTGGCGCAACTCTTCCGCCGACTGTGGGAATTTCCCAAAGTGCTGATCGCCGCGGTGAACGGCGCTGCGATCGCGGGAGGTTGTGGCCTGGCTACGATGGCCGACTTCACTCTCGCCGTTCCGGAAGCCACCTTCGGTTACACGGAGGTTCGAATCGGATTTCTGCCGGCCATCGTCTCCGTGTTTCTCCGCCGCCAAGTGGGCGACAAAATCGCGCGCGACCTGCTGCTCACCGGCCGTCTCTTCTCCGCGCAGGAGGCGCACCGGCTGGGGCTGGTGAGCCAGATTGTTCCCGCGGACTCGCTCTTAGCCCGCGCCCACGAACTCGCAACCACACTGCTTGCCAACAGCCCTTCCAGCCTTCTGGCCACAAAGAAGCTTCTCCGCGATTCGCAGGAGCCCGGCATAGACCGCGAAATCAGCCAGGCCATCGAAGTCCATTCCGCTGTCCGCGCGACCGGAGAATTCCGGGAAGGCATTGCGGCATTCCTGGAGAAGCGCGCGCCGAGGTGGGGCGCCTAGGAAGGCCCACCGGCGGGACTTTTCTCCAAGATCGTAGGGGCGTGGCGAACGGGGTCCCTCACGTCCGCAGGAACAAGACAACCGCATTCACCAACCCAAGCGCTTAGGAAGTATGGTACGATTTGACTGTGCCGACCATCTTCAGGTTTCAGGGGCTACGCGTGGCAATCTATTTGAACGACCATCGCCCGGCCCACGTTCACGTGATCGGCAGAGGCTGCGAGGCCGCGTTTCATTTGAATTGTCCGGCGGGGCCCCCGGCCCTACGAGAAAACTACGGATTTACGCGGAAGGATATCGGAGACATCGAGACCGTTCTCACGAAACGAGCCGCATCGCTCTGTGAGGCGTGGGAGAACCTTCATGAACACGCATGACAATTTCGAGGCAGCCAACCGTCGCGCGAAGGACCTACAAGCGGCTGCGCCCAGGGCGGTCTCCGCTCATTACGACCACCGCAACGGACGCATTGTGATCGGTCTTAGCACGAAGTTGGAAGTGAGTTTTTCGCCCCGCGATGCGCAGGGCCTGGAAAACGCCCAACCCAAGCAGCTAGAGAGAATCGAGATTAGCCCTTCCGGCTTTGGGATCTACTTTCCAGGTCTGGACGCAGATCTCTACCTTCCGGGCCTTCTGGAGGGCTTCCTCGGCTCGAAGAGGTGGATGGCGTCCAGGCTCGGTCAACTGGGCGGGCAGTCGAGGAGCAAGGCAAAAAAAGCAGCCTCCAGGACTAACGGCCGACTGGGCGGAAGACCCAGGAAGGCAGAATCGGTCAGGTAGGAGTGGCCCCACCGAGTTCCGCTTTCTCTCCGGACCTCCTGACATTCATGAGTCAAGCCTTTTTACCCTTGCTTCCTCTAAGGCTCTGCATTTCAGGGTGTTCTCCGTGTTGAATTTCCCTGCTCCGCCTTCTACACTTCCCTGCGCGATGCCACATTTTTCCGAGACCACCCTGCGCGTGCGCTACGCGGAGACCGACCAGATGGGCGTCGTCTACCACGGCAACTATTTCACATGGTTCGAGGTGGGCCGGACTGAATTCCTGCGCGAGCGTGGGTTCGACTACAAGACCCTGGAGCGCGAAGAAGGCTGCTACATCGTAGTGGCGGAGGCGAGCTGCCGCTACAAGGCGTCCGCACGGTATGACGACTTGCTGCGCATCCGCACCGAACTGCGCAACATCCGCGGTCCGGTACTGCGGTTCGGTTACTCCGTGCTGCGCGACGACGATTCCTCGCTGCTGGCCGAGGGCGAAACGACGCATTTCGTGGCCGACGCCCAGATGAAGGCGCGCGCTCTGCCCGACAAATATCTCCGCGCGCTCTCCGGCGGGTTGGAGCGCATCTAGCTTTATGCCATCGGCACCGATGAGCGCCCCGAACGATTCGCGCACCGCGCAGTTCCGCGAGCGCGTGAGGCGCGAGTGGAGCGACGCGCAGACTGTGGCTGCCTGGAGGAAATGGAGCCGGACGAATGCGCACGTGTTTGCCGGAGTCACGCGAGCCGTGGTGGAGGCTGTCGGTGCTGCGCCCGGCGGCGCGATCCTGGATTTGGCCAGCGGATCCGGCCAGCCTGCTTTGGTTCTAGCTGCCGTTGTAGGGCCACAGGGAAGCGTGACGGCGAGCGACCAGAGCGCGGGAATGCTTGCGGTGGTGGAAGAGAACGCGCGTCGCGAAAACCTGACGAATGTGCGCTTCCAGCAGGCGGACGCGGAATCGCTTCCCTTCCCGGACGCTGCGTTTGACGGCGTTACCTGCCGGTTTGGGGCCATGTTTTTCGCCGAGCCGCTCCGGGCCATGCGCGAATGCCTGCGCGTGCTGCGGCCTGGAGGCCGCGCTGCCTTTGCGGTGTGGGGATCCCCGGAGCAACCGTTTTTCGGAATGACGGCCGGAGTGCTCCGCAAGTTTGTACCGTTTCCAGAACCGGAGCCTGGGGCCCCTCACATCTTCCGCTTCGCCTCGCCGGGCTCGCTCGCCCAGGTGATGAGCGACGCGGGCTTTCACAACGCAAGCGAAGAACCGCACCACATCTCCTGCGAGCGGTTGGGAACGCCGGAAAACTTCTGGGAAGAATTTCGAGAAGTGGCCGCTCCGTTCCGGCCGCTGATCGCGGGCCTGCCGCCGGAGCGGCGTGCGGAGCTGGATGCGGAAGTGCTCGCCGCGATGGGACAATTCTTCACCGGCGACCGGCTCCGTTTCCATGTGGACGTAAACATTGCCTGCGGCACTCGCGCATGACGATGGCCACCGTGCACCTCACCGGGAACGACTTGAAGTTCGAGGCGCTGTACGACGTTGTGTACCGCGACCACGAAGCCGCGCTTGCGCCCGCCGCTCGCCGTAAGGTGGAGGCGTCGCGGGGCGTGGTGGAACGGCTGCTCGCATCGGGCACCACTGCCTACGGCATCAGCACGGGCTTCGGGGAACTTGCGAGCGTGCGCATACCGCCCGACCAGGTGCGCCAGCTTCAGATCAATCTGGTGCGCAGCCACGCCTGCGGCGTGGGGGCACCGCTCACGGAACCCGAGACGCGCGCGATGATGGTGCTGCGGGCGAATGCGCTGGCCAAAGGACTGAGCGGCGTGCGGCCGGTGGTGATCGAAACGTTGTGCGCCATGCTCGCCCGGGGCGTGCATCCGGTGATCCCCTCTCAGGGCTCGGTGGGCGCGTCGGGGGACCTCGCGCCGCTCGCGCATTTGGCGCTGGTGGCCATCGGAGAAGGCGAGGCGATGTATCGCGGCCGGCGAATTGCCGGCGGCGAAGCGATGCGGAGTGCGGGCATCGCGACTCTGGCCCTGGAGGCCAAAGAAGGACTCGCGCTGCTGAACGGCACTCAGGGAATGCTGGCGCTCGGCGCACTCGCTCTCCGCGAGGCGCAAATGCTGGCCGACAGCGCGGACGCAGCCGCCGCGCTCTCCCTCGACGCGCTGCGCGGCAGCCCGGCGGCTTTCGATCCGCGGATCCAGCAGGCGAGACCGTTTCCCGGGCAGGTCCTGGTGGCGAAGCGACTCCGCCAGATCAACGAAGGCAGCGAAATCCGCGAGTCGCACCGCTCGGCCGAGCGCGATCCCCGTGTGCAGGACGCCTACAGCCTGCGCTGCACCCCGCAGGTGCACGGTGCCGCCCATGATGTGCTGGCACAGGTGGCCGCGACCCTGGAGATCGAACTGAACAGCGCGACCGATAACCCGCTGGTCTTCCCGGCGTCGGACGGCGCGCCCGAAGCAGTCCTGAGCGGCGGGAATTTTCACGGCCAGCCCCTGGCACTGGCGGCTGACCAGATGGCTCTCGCGCTTGCGACGCTCGCCGGGATTTCCGAGCGGCGCATCGAACACATGACGAACCCGCACACGAGCCTGCTGCCCGCTTTTCTGATCGCCAATCCCGGACTCAATTCCGGATTCATGATGCTTCAGGTGACGGCAGCGGCCCTAGCCAGTGAAATGAAGGCGCTCGCCGCGCCGCATTCGGTGGATTCGATTCCGACATCGGCCAACCAGGAGGATTATGTGTCCATGGGAATGGGCGCGGCGCGGCGACTGCGGCCCATGCTCGACAACCTGCGCAACATCCTGGCCATCGAGCTGCTCTGTGCCTGCCAGGGGATTGACCTGCTCGCGCCGCTGCGGACCGGCGCAGTTGCACAGCGCATCTACGACGCGGTGCGGGGCATCTCAGCAAAAGTGGATCACGACCGCTCGATGGCGGCCGATATCGCGGCGGTCGCTGATCTCATCTCTGCCGGAACGATTCACGAAATCATCGGCTGAGGGCTGACCGGGCGGGGCGCTGAGCAGGGCCCGCGCCCTGAATCGGCCGTCGATCCTGGCGCGGCTTCGTACTGCAAGAAACACAGGGCGCGAATCTATGACGGCGCCTCCGCGGCCGTTTCGTCCTCGGCCTCGGTTCCTCGCGGGTGCAATTCCGTCAGGGCTACGCCGACGAGCACGAGCACGCCGGACAACATGAGTTGGCCGGGATAGGCCTCGTGCAGCAGATACACCCCGATAATCGTGCCCAGCACCGGCTGCACGTAGGTGAACACGCCCATGCGCGAAGCCGCCAGGTGGTGGATGGCCCACATCCAGATCAGGTATCCGATCAGCGACGGCCCCAGGGCGATATAAACCAGCGCGCCCCAGCCGATCCAACCCACCCGGGTCCAATCGGTGTCGACAATCTGATGCACGGCCAGCGGCAGAAAAATCAGTGCACCAAAATAAAAGGGCCAGGCGGTGAGCGTCATGGTGTCGAGCCGCGAGGTAATCCGTTTGCCCACGATGGTATATCCGGCGAACGCCAAGGAGCCGCACAGCGTGAGGAGGTCTCCGCGCAGCGTGGGATTGTGCGAGCCGAAGCCGTGGCCGGCGGCCAGCAACACCACTCCGGTAAAGGCGAGCAGCACTCCCACTACCTTGTTGAGGGTCAGCCGCTCCAAGCCCACGGCCACGGCCAGTAACAGGATGTAGATGGGCCCGACGGCGATGATCAGCGCCGAGTGTCCCACGGTGGTGTACGACAACCCGTAGATGAACAGTCCCTGGTTAAATGCCAGAAAAAAACCCAGGCACGCCAGTATTCGGTAATCGCGCCCCGCAATTGGCTTGCGCAGAGGATGCCGCCAGCGATAAAAAGCGTGGAGAGGCAGGAAGCAAACGGCCGCGACCACTACGCGCAGCGTGCCCAGAGTCAGCCCGTCCAACTCACGGTACCCAAATTTGGCCACCGGGTAATTGAACGCCCACAGCAGCATGGCCACGCCGATCAGCCCGTAGAGAATCAGGGGATTGGTGTGGTGCGGGAAGATGGCGGGCGGCGCGGGACCGGCGGGAGGCCCGGGCGTATCGCCCGGCGGGCCGTCCGCAGTGTGGGGCGTGGCGCTCAGCGCAGGACCTCTTTGCGCACCGTCAGCCGCTCGATCATTTCGAGTTTCGGCTCGTAGCCCGTTCCCGGGCGTTCCGGCGCGCGAATGGTGCCCTGAGGGGAGACTTCCACGGCAGGCTCGATGATGTCTTCGTGCCAGTAACGTTTGCTGGCGGAAACGTCGCCGGGGAGCGTGAAGTTTTCGAGCGTGGACATGGCGATATTATGGGCGCGGCCGATTCCGCTCTCGAGCATCCCGCCGCACCAGACAGGAATGCTCCGGTCGCGGCAGAGGTCGTGGATGCGGCGCGCCGCGGTGTGGCCGCCGACGCGGCCGAGCTTGATGTTGATGATTTTGCATGCACCCATTTCGATGGCCGCCCGGGCATGCGCATAACTGTGAATGCACTCATCGAGGCAAATCGGCGTGGAGGTGGCCTGTTGGAGTTCACGGTGGGCGTAGAGGTCGTCGTAGGCCAGCGGCTGCTCCAACATCATCAGGAAGAAGCGCTCGAAAGTCTTCAGGTGGGGGATGTCTTCCGGCCCGTAATCGCAGTTCGCGTCGCCCATCAGGCGGATGCGCGGGAACCGCTCGCGGAGCGCGCCTAGCGGCTCCGTATCCTTTCCGCGTTTGATTTTTACTTTGATGCGCTGGTAGCCGGCGCGCAGCTCTTCCCCCACGGCCTCAAGAAGCTCCCTGACGGTCGGTTTGATGCCGATGGAGACGCCGCAGGGAATCTCCGCGCGCGTCCCGCCCAGTAGCCGCCACAAAGGCACGCCCTTCTGCCGCGCCTCGGCATCCCAGATGGCTGTTTCCAGGCCGCCCTTGGCCATGTTGTGGCCGCGGACGCGCGCCAGCGAATCCCAGATCTCGCCCGCGGAGGCGAATTCCCTGCCCCGCACCATGGGCCACAGGAAGTCGCGCAGAATGTGCCAGGCGGTCTCGATGGTTTCGTAGCTGTAGAAGGGATCGGCATCCACGGTGGCTTCGGCCCAGCCGGCCACGCCGCCTGCAAGGGCTTCTACGAGCAGCACGCGCCGCTCGTCGGTGCGGTCGAAGCTGGTCTCGAAGGGCTTGACCAGCCGCAGGCGGATTTCGCGAAGAATGATTTGGTCGATTTTCATGTGGATGATTTTTCCGGAGTCCCTACCTGCACCGGCAAGCCATTCCCGGGATCGCTCCAGGGTTCGAGGACGTAGTGGACCTCCGCTTCCTGCGATTCGACCCGGGTGACCGCATAGTTTGCAGCGAACTTCCGCTGGAACTCGGCGCGCAGCTTGCTCTGGATGCTGATGGCATGCTCGCGATCGCGCTTGATGATTTTGCGGATGTCCGTGGGGACGCGGATGCGCAAAGCCTCATGGCCTGCCGGAGGAGGCGCGGCCCCCTCGATGGCAGCGCGCACGCGCGGCGACTCGAGCTGCCACTCCGCCACCAGCCGGTCCGTGGGGATGCCGGAATGGAGCGGGCTGGTGGTAATGCCGTAAAAATTCGGGTGATATCGCCGGATCACCGCTCCCAGAAGCATCACGTTGAAATGCGCGTTTCGCAGCTCAAAGGGATCGAACGTCCACTCAATCAGGCTGATTCCGCGCGCCAGGGCTTCTTTTCTCTGAAAAAACTTCAGCCGTCGGCCAATGCCCCGGTTTTGAAATTCCGGAAGGACCGCTGTCATGTGGGAGTGCAGGAAGGGCTCCGGCCGCCCCTTGCGCGTGCGGCACCCCGCCAAGGCAAACGTGAACCCAATCATCCGCCCGCTTTCGAACGCGCCCAGCACCTGGCCGCCGGTCTCCGCGACCACGCGGATGAGCGCGGAAGGCACGATTTCGATATCGGCGGTTTGCCAGACGCGCTTCTCCAGCGCCACACAGGCTTCGAACTCGTCGAGTGTATGGCAGTTGCGGAGCACGATGGAGATGCGGGCAGGTGTGCTCATGGCGCGCCGTGGTTTTCCATCTTGACGCGCTCCCACAGTGCATCGAGTTCCTCGGGAGATGAGTCCGCAATCTTGCGGCCGGCGCGCCCAGCCTCCAGCTCCATAGCCCGAAATCGCGCCTCGAATTTCGAGTTGGCGCGACGCAAGGCCAGCTCCGGATCGAGCTTCAAATACCGCGCCACATTCATGGCCGCGAACAGGAGATCGCCGGCCTCCTCTTCCATCCGATCTCGTCCGGAAGGCAGGGCGGTGCGCAGCTCCCCTATTTCTTCCGCCACTTTTTCGAGCACGCCTTCGGCGTTTCCCCAATCGAAGCCCACGTGGGCCGCGCGTCGGGTCATCTGATAGGCCCGCATCAGCGCGGGCATGGAGCGGGGCACGCCGTCGAGCACGGAGGAGGCCGCCTCCGCCCCGCCGGAATCGCTCCCTCCATCGCCCGATTCGCTCAGTTTCGCCGCCGCGCGGCGTTCTTCAGCCTTGATCGTCTCCCAATTCTTCAACACTTCCGCGGCGTCGCGGGCCTTCGTCTCTCCGAACACGTGGGGGTGGCGCCGCACCATCTTCACGTAGATGCTTTCGATCACATCCCCCAAATCAAACGTTCCCGCCAGGCGCCCCAGTTCGGCGTGGAAGAGAATCTGGAGGAGCAGGTCGCCTAGTTCCTCAGCGATTTTTGCGGCGTCCTGGGCGTCGAGCGCGTCGAGCACCTCGTAGGTTTCTTCGAGCAGGTAGGTGCGCAGCGTTTCGTGGGTCTGCTGGCGGTCCCAAGGGCACCCACCAGGGGCCAGCAGCTTCTGCTGGAGTGCTACCAGATCTTCAAATCGCCGCGACATGGTTTTGGGGGTGTTTCCAGTCCCAATCAGGCAATCTAGGGCAGCCGGGCATAAAGTACAAGAGACAAACCGGACCGCACCGAACCTAACCGCAGGAGGCTTAGCCCGGTCTAATGACTCGAATGGCCGATACCGATGCGGCGCAGGTGGCCCTGGTTCTCGGCGGCGACTCGGGCGCCTTTCGCGTCCTGGTCGAACGCCACAGCCGCCGCCTGTTCCGCCTGGCCTATCGCATGACGGGAAACGAACACGACGCCGAGGAAGTTGTGCAAGACGCCTTCTTGCGAGCCTATCGCCGGCTGGACCGGTTTGAGGCGCGCTCGAATTTCGGGACCTGGCTGTACCGCATTTGCGCGAATTGCGCGCTGGATCTGATGCGCAAGCAGCACGCGGAGCAGGAGCGGCGCGAACCGGCCGTACGCGAGGACGATCCGGAGGCAGCCGATCCGCTCGAGGCCATTCCGAGCAGCGACGCCGGCCCGGAGCGCCTGGTCCTGAGCGCCGAGGTGGGCGCAGGAGTCCGCGCTGCTATGGCTGGCCTGAGCGCCATGGAGCGCGCCGCCTTCCTGCTGCGCCACGTGGAGGGTTTTTCGATCGAGGAAATCGGCCGGTCTCTAGGGCTGAATGACGGCGCGACTAAGAATTGCGTCTTCC
>Ga0074044_10003695_pt1 | contig 12931 bp, 10 predicted proteins | sample BogForMeECP23OM1_FD_94443 | JGI IMG/M metagenome (GOLD analysis project Ga0074044, IMG submission 94443) | Bog forest soil microbial communities from Calvert Island, British Columbia, Canada - Bog Forest MetaG ECP23OM1 | ecosystem: Environmental > Terrestrial > Soil > Wetlands ...
AGCGAGAAAGGGCACGTTTTGTAGCCTGTCATGGACTACTCAGAAGAATCCTAGGACACTACGTAGATAGTGATCCGAGTGAACTCCGGTTCTCTTACAATCCTAATGGGAAACCGTCGCTAAGAGAAAGGTTTGGAGGAGATCGAATACAGTTTAGCCTATCTCATTCAAGCGGTTGTGCGATCTACGCTGTTACTCTTAACCGGAAAATTGGAGTGGATTTGGAGCGCATAGCTCCTATTCCTGAGTTGGAACAGATTGTCAATCATTTCTTTTCGGATCAAGAGAAGTCGGTATTTCACTTACTCGCGGACAATGAGAAGCAGACAGCATTTTTCAAGACCTGGGCCGCGAAAGAAGCTTACGTGAAAGCCTGTGGAGAAGGTCTCACCCATCTGAATAGAATTGCTATCTCATTAGAACCAAGTAAGTTCAAATGTTCATTGAAGAATGGAAGTGAGATCTGGGAAAATTCTCACTGGTGGCTTGAGCAACTCAGACCTGCTTCTAACTTCATCGCTGCCGTTGTCGCAGAGAGATCCGATCTCAACGAAGCAATTATCTGTAGACCAAATCGGACATCGAATGGTCATTGGTCGAAGCATCCATGAAAATAATTGTTTGTGTGAAGCATGCAATTGACGAGTCGGAGCTGAAGGCTGATAGTTCGGGAAAACCTGAACTCCAAGACGCACGTACGAAGATGAGCTCCTTCGACCGCAACGCAGTCGAGGAGGCGATACGGATCAAGGAAACAAAAGGAGCTACAGTTACCATCCTCAGCCTGGGGACGGACGAGGCCAAGAAGTCAATTAAAGAAGCTTTGGCGATGGGAGCCGACGAGGGCCTGTTAATTCAATGCAACCCTGCCGAGTTAGACACACTTGGGACGTCATATTATCTGTCCCAAGCTATTCAAAGGAAACCCGTAGACTTGGTTTTATGTTCAGAGGGTTCCTCAGACACTTACACTGGTCAGGTGGGGCCCATGATTGCTGAATGGATTGGGTACCCATTCATCGGATACGCAAGAAAGATTGAGATCAGAGAAAACGATGTGAGATGCGAGCAAGCATATGAGGACAGAGTCGATGTATCTGAAGCAAAATTACCTGTAGTGATCTCTGTGGTGAATGAAATCAACGAGCCGCGATACGCAACTCTCATTCAAATGCTTCAAGCCTCGAAGAAACCAATCGAAGATTTCCGACTCGAAAGTCTGAAAGGATCCGATGCTCCACATACACAAGTAAGTGTGATCGATGTTAACGTGCAGGCAGTGAATAGAAAGAGAATCATCTTTGACGGTGAAATTAACGAAGCTGCTAAGAAATTAGCGGATGCTCTTAGAAACGAGCGAGTGATCAAATCATGACCGTTCTCGCGTACTCCGAGAATAGCGATCTCGCGACAGAAACTTTCACCGCCAGTCGCGAACTTGCAAATCAACTTGATTGTGAAGCATTGTCAATTCAACTTGACGAACTCGATAAATCAATTCAGGTAAACGGTAAGGTTGCGGTTCTGAAATCTGAACGACACCTTAGTGGTAATCCAGATCTCATCGTCACAGCTCTATCAAATCTCGTACCGAAATTGAACGCTTCAGTCATACTGATCGGTGCTACACGATTGGGGAGACAGGTGGCATCACAGATTGCGGTGCGTATGAGGGTTAGCGCACTAAGCGAAGTGAGATCATTGAAAGTAGAGGACGCGAAGCTCACTGGGGTCAGGGCCGTGTACGGGGGAAGATTCACGGCAAAGGTGTCTTCTGGCATACCTTGCGTAGCGACAATTCCAACTGGCACATATCAGAAGAATGAGGGATCACCAACATCAGTGGAAATAATTTCACTAGACCGAATGTCTGAGAAAGTTGTACATATAGAAACGAGACCGAAGATAAAGGGTTCAACCGACATCAAGACCGCCTTAATCATAATTTCGGCAGGTAGAGGGTTCAAGAAAAAGGAAGATCTGCTCATGCTCGAAAAACTGGCGAAGCGGCTAGATGGTGCAGTCGGCTGCTCACGACCACTCTCGTCCGATCTAGGCTGGATGGGCGAGGAAAATCACATCGGTTTGACTGGAGCTTATGTTCATCCCGACCTTTACGTGGCCGTCGGTATCTCAGGGCAACTCCAACATATAGCCGGGATTAGGGATTCCAAAATAATCGTTGCCATAAACAAAGATAAACAGGCACCAATTTTTCAAATTGCAGACTACGGTATTGTCGGAGATCTCTACGAAATTATTCCCGCTCTGTTGAAGTATCTCGCTTGATCCCAGCACTGGGCGATGAACGTTTGGGAGTTACTAGAATTACTGATCAGTTGTATCGAATCGATGCATCGCTACCCGATTCACCCGGAACGGTAGCGGTATACGTCCTTACGGGATCCGAGATTGCAATTGTGGATTGCGGTTATGCGACAACCTACCAAAATATCCTACAAGGTTTGAACGAAATCGGAATACAACCATCCAAGATTAACTACCTAATTCCAACACATCTACACTTGGATCATAGTGGAGGCACTGGGCATCTTCTGCATCACACTCCAAACGCTCAGGTGATCGCTCATGAGGTGGGGGTCGCGCATCTCGTTCATCCTAAATTCTTGATTCAAAGTGCAAACTCGATTCTCGGAGAAGAAATAATGAAAATTTACGGAACGCCGATTCCTATAAACAGGAACAGAATCGTATCAGTTGGAAAAGAACACCATATTGACTTAGGTGAAGGTTTGTCTCTTGCGATTCTGCATGCTCCTGGACATGCACCGCACCAGATCGCGATATTCATCGAGGAACACAAATTATTGTTATCCGCCGATACTGTAGGAATAACTCTTCCAAACGTTCGGACAATGATACCGCCGACTCCTCCTCCAAGCTTTGAGCCGTCAAAACTAGCAGATACGATCGATAAGTTGCTAAAGTTGGATCCTAGAGAACTATTGGTTCCTCACTATGGAGTAAGGAAAGATGCTAGAAATGTCTTACAAGAAACCAAAACTAGAACTGAAAAATGGATGGGTGAAGTGAAATCAAATATGAAAAGTGGATTGGGGTTTGAGGAAATTACCGATCGGTTTGTTGATAGAATATCGGAGGAGGCTGGAATTAGAAGACAGGACTTAGGCATTTTCATTCAGCGGTCCGTAAGGATTAGCATCATGGGTATCATCGATTTTTTCGGGATTCATCATCGACAAGGCATTCCATCAGAAACCAAGTGAAGTTATCGTCGCAAATTGGTTAAGGAACGTGAATATGTGGAGAATCAAATCGTTCTCTAAGTTATTAGATCTTCCAGTTCGGTCATATCGTGAACGACAGCATCAGCTCCCTCGGAGTCCTTCTGATCGATTACGCGCGAGATTAGAACGGTTTTAAGTCCGATTTCATGGGCGGGTCGAATTTCAGCTTCTTCTCTATCGCCAACATATAGAGCATCGTCGATACTGCAACCTAATCGTTCTAATGCTAAGAGGTATGGTTCATGAGAAGGCTTTGGTTTGACTTCCGTGCCGGTAATCACGACGTCAAAATTTTCAACTTCCAGCCCCAAAGCATCTAAGATCTTCATCACCAATTTCCGTCCACTATTAGTTACGAGACCAATTTTCAAGCCCCTATCTCTTAGCTGGGTCAACACTGCACGAGTTCTCTCGTCAGGCGAAAGGTGAAGACCCGGGTTGATTCGTTCAGCTACGAGTGCATGGAAGTTTTCTCGAGTGATGCCTAGGCTTTCCATCGCGCCGGTGAGAGTTCCTTTCTCCTTTCGACGCGCCGCTAGAACACGAGAGGCTTCGCCATGTTCGATTTTCAAGAAAGTAGAGACAATGTTAACCATCTCTGAATCGAAGTATCTGTTGTACTCGGCTGAATCATACAATGTTCCATCCAAATCGAAGAGCACGCAGTGAATTGGTCCAATTTTCACAACGTTGTCGCCGGAATACGGCGACGCCGTCATTCTATGTAAGCCTGCCGTATCACCTGACCAGAACATATAATTGTAGACCAGCCCCTACCTGAAGATTCGAAATCTTGCAATACAATAAATCCGCGATCATGTATCAAATAGGGTTAATCCATAAAGCTTGAGATTCGATCTGGAATGGTAGTTGTCATCTGTTCGAGGTGCGGAAGTAAGAGGACCCTCGAAAGCCTAGAGGCACTACCAGGAGCTAGGTTCTGCGATGTTTGTGGCCAAAAAGCTGCACTTGTACAAGGGGATGTGCAAGATTTACTTGCTTTCCTCCAAACCACACGATCCAACGATGCAACTCAGGAACAAACTCGCAAAGAGGAAGTTGACAAACAAGAAAAACTTCGAGCGCATATCGAGGCACAGATCGTTCGTCAACGAGAACTAGAATCAAAATATGCGGATCTTACCAAACGTGAACTGGAGATTAACCAACGTATAAGCGACGAAGAGAAGAAACTCAAATCAGAAGAAGAAAACCTTCAAAGAATAAACAATCAAACATCTGTTGCACGTCAACTCAATCAAACGCTTGAAAATGATCATCGAGAGATAGTATCCGGCATCGAAGAGAAAACCTCGAACCTACGAGAACTAAAGACTAGAATTGAAGATGCGACTAAACGTGAAACGGAACTCATCGAGAACTCAACGAGTCAAGAGACTAAACTCAAATTGGTTGGAGACCGGCTTGAACAAGTAAACAAAAGCATACAAGAACTTAATCGGCAAAGGCAATCGCTTGAGACAAGAAACCTCGAACTTACCCAGACCGTGGCGAAGAAGACCAGCCGTCTACGAGAATTAGAAACTAACGTTGAAGCTCTCCAGAAACATACTCAGGATCTAAAGCAAGATCATGATCGAGAAACTAAACTAGTTACCGACCGAGAAACCGAACTAAAATCCGTAGAAGAACAGATCGAACAGCTCCACAATCGCGTGCGAGAACTTGAAAACACCGTCGCCTCTCTAATGACGAGAAGGCAGGAGCTCGAAGAAACAAATTCTAAGTTCGTGAATCAAAATCAGGAATTAGATAAACTGCTACAGGACAAACGAAAGCACGTCCTGAACTCCGAGAGCGAATCGAATCAGAGTTCGGTTGAAGAGGAGATACCTGAAACCAGTTCTACTCCCGACGCAGTCGCCAGACGAGAAGCGCAAAGCCTAGAATGGTTGGGCATAGTCGCGAAGCACCGTAAGCAGTACGAGCGATCTGAAGTACACCTTCGGAACGCGTTGGAGATTCGTGAGAGGCTGGGAGATGATCGTGACGTGGCATTCACTTTAGGTCTGCTTCTTGAATTGGCCAAAGAGCGGAAAGAGTACGGCAAGGCACGAGACTATGCCTTAAAGGCTAAGGAAATCCACACGCGTATGGGTGATAAGCAAAGCGAGAATAGAATATTGGATGAGTTGAACTTAATCCGCGATCTTGAAGGCTCAGCCTAAAATCTCGCGCAGCGAAATGTTAAGGATTCGACATTAACAAATCGTCAATCGTTTTCCTAACCGCTTCGTCTGAGGAATATTTCGGTTTCCATCCGAGTTTGTAGGCTTTGGTTGCGTCAAGTTTGACTTTAGGTACATCACCTGGCCACCCGCCACCTCCTTTCACGCCGCCCGTGTATTGGACTTTGGTTGCTGTGTTTCCGGTCTTTTCTAATAGAGTTTTGACGATTGTCTTTACGCTTGTTTCCGATGGGGGGGCTAGGTTGAAGAGGTTTATTTGTTCATGTGCGTTTTCGAAGCAATGCAATACGCCGTCTAAACAATCGTCGATGTACACGTACGGTTTCGTCTGGTCACCGTCACCCAGCACCTCTAAAGTAGAAGGATCTTGCTTCAGTTTTCTGAGGAGGTCGTAGATTACGCCATGCGTTGCTCGAGGACCGATAATGTTTCCGAACCTGAAGATCCACGCTCTTATGCCGAAGAGGCTGGAGAAGGCTGAAATCAGGCCTTCACATGCAAGTTTGCTTGCTCCGTAGAGAGAGATAGGCAGCATCGGTCCATATCGTTCATTTAATTCGAGATCTGGTATATCCCCGTAAACTGTGCCGCTCGAAGTGAAGATAATGTTTCTGAGTTCGTTCAACCGCATTCCTTCTAGCACGTTGTATGTTGTCAGCGTATTCTGTTCCAAATCAAGTCGTGTTCGTCGAGTCCCTTCGATTGCCTGCGGATTAGCGGCGAGGTGACAGACCAAATCGTGACCAGCCAAACTCTTGTTTACAGTAGATTGGTCAAGTAATTCTCCATTAACGAACGTGAATCGTGGGTTGTGGAGATGATGGCGAATGAATTCTTCCCTTCCGAAGCTCATATTATCATACACGGTCACTTCATGCCCTTGATCGATCAATCTATCCACTAACTGACTGCCAATGAATCCTGCTCCGCCTGTTACGAAGATTTTCAAGAACTTCAGTCTCTACCGCGTTCATAGATGTTTTACTCTAGTAAGCTTTGATCTCTGAGCGCTTCAACGCGGCCAAAAGGACGAAAACGAACTAAGAATTCAATTTGGTTTAGCACTGCTATGTAGTGTGAGCCTCCCTAAGGATTATGGAGTGGGACGATTGACTGAACTCGATTATGATAAGCCCAATCCGTTGAGACAGAAGTATTTCGACGCAGTCCTACAAATCTGCTATATAACGTAGCTCGCCCTACTGCCGTCATGCAAACTAAACTTAGGTTATGCGTTTTCGCAGGAATGCTAGTTATCGTAAGCCTAATGTCGTTTTCTTCATCCTACTTAGTCTCAGTGTCAGGGCAAGTTGCCTCTCTAACGTTAACGTCGACGGACATCTACACGTTGACGACCACGAGTTATGGAACCTTAACTCAGCTTTCAGGACTATATACTACCGGCAGTCTAACGAAATTTACTGCTACTACAACGGTTACCAGCACCATTGGTAGTGGCACTACTACTCTGACAAAGACATACCAGACCGAGAGTACGGTGCTAGCGACAAATACGACTGTGAGCGTTGCGACTTTGTCTGGGACACAGACTATCACTACGGCGACTAAGGTTTCCTCAATAATACCATACCCTCCTGGCAGAACAATCGGCTATGTCGGTTGTTCAAACACCGAGGATGCTGTTGCAGGCTATCAGATGGTTACTAATTCGTCAGAGAGTCAATTCTGGTATCCGTATGCGACAGGTGGAGGGGTGCTCAACTACTGGGCTAATCCAAACGCCACCTACTTCTGGCCATTATACAAGACACAGATTGCTAACTATGGGCAACCAAAAATTGTTTGGCTTCAAATCTGCGAAGCTCAAACTATGCCATTGACACCACTCATGGTAAACGAAACAATCGCAAACATCCAAGCTCTCAGTCCAGGCGTAACCATTTACATTAGTCCACTCAACACCTACGACCCTGTGGGATCCTGTGCAATAACGGGAGCCAACGGAGTCGAGGATGCAACTACGTTAGCGAATCAAGCTGTCGCAGAAGGCTTAGCCTTGCCCGGACCAATTCTCGGACCATTGAATAGTCATAATACAGTGGGCGGTGGACCGGATGCTGGATGTCATCCTAACCAAGCAGGAGAGATCGTCGAAGGAAATCAGCTTAACGCATTCTTCAATCGCAGTAGCTGTGTATTGCAGGTTTGGCAGTTAGAAATGCGACAGACTAGGACATCCCTGTCTTTCGACCACCCAACGCGGCGTTAATCAGTTTGTGATTCATGGATGCATTCAGGTGATTTAGAGTAGTATGCCGTTACTCTTCATGCCCTGCCGACGTGTCAGCTCCATATGGAGGTAATGCGAGCAGTCGAACGGCACATTGTCAAGGATGTGATACCCAATATGTTATAGATGAGTAGACGGTTGCCATTTTTTGAACAGTGCTCACTATGGCAAGAAAGTATACTCGTAGAGAGTATCTTTACTTCACGGGCATTGGAGCACTCGGGATGCTCGGCGCGGCGTGGACGATAAGAAATCAGATTTCTGGGGTCGAGCAAGCGGTCACTCAAAGTCTTACCTCTACTTCTTCAGCAGGGGGATCTTCAGGTGGAAGCGATCAAAATTCCACTGTTACCGGGATGCAGACTGGAATGGGTACAACGAACACTAACGATGCTTATCTGATAGTGCAAGCGGCGTTGGCGGCTGGTAAAACCAGTATCCATCTGCCTGCTGGTAATTACATTGCAAGTCAGCCTATAACCGCTCAAAGCGTAGCTAACGTGGAGATTTACGGGGACGGAATGGATTCGACAATCATAACTTTGAATTCTAATGTTCTAGGTCATGTTATCCGGTTGATGTCCTGCGACGGTTTTCATGTTCACGATTTACAGATTAACGGAAACAAGACGAATCAGGCAGGAGGTACAAGCACTGATCAGTATGACTACAACGGAATAAACGCCTACATGTGCAATGACGGATTGATTGAAAACTGCTTGATACTTGACTGTCGAAACTTTGGGGTTGAGCTGGCCGGCTCACCGACCAATATTACCGTTCAGAATTGTCTCGTACAGAATAGTGATGCTAACGGAATAAATACGAACTGCAATCCTGGTGGTGGTGGAAATGTTATTCAAAATAATACTGTGGACGGATTCAGCGATGTCGGAATCACTTTGCTGGGCAATTCTAACTACACATGCCAAGGAAACGTTGTCAAGAATGGCAATCTCAATAATTCCCCTTACAGTCTTAACACGCATATTGGAATCACGGGGAGCGAAGGAATAAACGGTTCAAGCGTAAACCCGTCAGGCACTACCTCTCACATCTTAAACAATACAATCCAAAATTGCTATGCTTCGGGCGCATTTTATCCGGGTCAAGGAATTTCTCTAACCGGAGCAGGGAATTTAGTTTTCGACGTCGAAAACAACAGCATAACCGACTGTGAACACGGCATCGGAATAAACGGAGTTGCAGGAGCGACGGTTCTCAACAACACCATTAACGGGTTAGGAGATAAGAGCGGATATGCGATTAAGGTAGAGGGTGCGTCACAAAATGTGAACCTTCAAGGAAACGTAATTGAAAATCTGCCTGCAGGTCTAGTGAGTGGTGGGATAGTGCAGTTACAGGGTGGACAAGGGCAATTCATCAATAATACGATTCAGACAAATGGAAACAAAAAAGTGATTGAAGTCTCACCACCGGTTGTAGGATCGTGGGTGATCACACCTAACACGATCATCGCATCAGCTCCTGTGCCTGAATTTCCCGTAGGTCTACCGATACTCTTCCTCTTCGCGCTAATTATATGTGGACAAATTACGCGCAGGACGAGTCGAAAGACACGGATCTGAAGCAAAAGAGTAATTCGTCTTTAGTGTTCCGTAAAGAATCGGTCAGATTTCGTTGGAAAGGAAAATACGCTTTGCTTTCGTAACTAAGTAGCGATTTTATAGCAAGTTCCGGTCCATTTTCGTGTTCATTTTCCATTCGTACGAATAACTGATTTAGCGTTACTCACGTTTCGTTACACGACTTCACATCTTTGTTTGCGATATTGCTTGAATACTTCGAGATGGATTATGTTTGGCGAGAAGATTTCGAGGTGAGTTAGGGATGTTAACTATGCGAGAGATAGAATTCGATAGACCGTATGAGAGGGATTATGAATGTGCGTGTGAATGCGACGAATGTCGAAAGGAATCACATGTTCTGCGAATACAAAGCCTGTTGGAAAAGATAATGGTGATGAAATAGCTTTGCATATGGAGACGCTGTTTGGATGGCGCAAATGTTCCAGATGCGGCAAATCACTCGGAGAATTCAGCAGTTTTCCTGATAGTGATTTTGTTTGAGACGTAGTATGAACACGATTAATGGAACATGTACGTACCAGTTACAATACATTGATATACCGCGACCGAATATTACGACGCTGGTGTATAGCTAGTTTTGATCTGCCGTGTTTGTGAACGTGACTTGGAAAATCATACCGAACTTGAATCAGTCACCTGCGTCAAATTGGGTAAAAGCTTTCCAACCCAACACAGCAGTCAGACTCACATTACAGAATCGAGCGGATGTATCATATGTCTCGAGCAAGAGGCCGCCCTTCGACAGTTATGGTCTCTCATACAGGACCGCAAGCATATCACTAACCTTACCTGGCGGTGTACGAGCTGCAACCAAGAACGACAACTCCGCATCAGCTAATCAGCATAGCAGGTATGGCCTTGCGGTCACTACTCTGGGTTTGCGCCAACCGACCATGTTCTTCGGTCAGGGGAACCGCCGTGCTATCTGAAAGCGGTTTACAGAGCAGCAGGATACTGTAATGCTCGAGCCCGCGTCGCGAATTCATGAAAGAAATATTCCTTTCCAAGTTCAGGATGTCGAAGAGAGCGTTGGACCCGTCACGGAGAAAGATGTAACCATTGTCCTACCTGTTCTAAACGAAGAGAAAGGAGTGGTAGCTGTCATTGATGATATTCGTAGTAATGGGTTTCCGAACATACTCGTAGTTGACGGTTACTCAGTCGATAATACTGTCGCAGCTGCTGGAGCAAATGGCGTCGAAGTTGCTGGGCAGCACGGTGGAGGAAAGACAGGTGCTATCATAACTGCCATAGAACGGGTCTCGACACCCTACTTGTTGGTTATGGATGGGGACTACACATATGACGCAGCCGATATCCGCAAGTTTCTCTACCACGCAAACTATTATGACGAAATAGTTGGTGCTAGGAAATCGGAAAATATCAGTCGACTTCACAGATTAGGAAATGGCTTCCTCTGCGCGTTATTCAACGCGTTGCTCGGCACCCATTTTTCTGATGTGTGTAGCGGAATGTATTTGCTCAGAACGAGTGCCGCTCGGCATTTAGTGTTACAAACTAGGGGGTTCAGCGTTGAGGCTGAGGTGCTTGCTCAGATGTCTCTGCTAGGTAGGGCGACAGAGGTGCCGATCAATTACAGAACCAGAATTGGAAAAGCGAAGCTCGTGACTTGGGTACACGGGTTCGAAATATTGAAATCGATTGTTGAATTAGCGAGGATATATAATCCGGTTTTCCTCTTTTCTATCACTACCGCTTCAGCCGCCATACCGGGTTTAGCAATACTTCTTTGGGTTTTTTGGGAGTGGGTGAGCGGTTTCGGGTTTCACAACGGATGGGCGATCACAGGCGAGATCCTCCTGATAGTGGGCATTCAGGCATTCTTCGTCGGAACACTCGCGTTACTGATGAAGCGAAGCGAATTAAGAATCGAAAGAGTCGTTAAGAGAGGGATCGATCACCGTTAGGATCGAATTTACATTCAAACCGAATCAGCAACCTCACGAACACACGACACTAGGCTAGTCCGTTTGGGATTCAGGGATACATTCGGGGGATTTGGAGTAGTGTATTCTTAAACTATTTTCGAATGCTTGACGGTCGAATTTTGCGATTGGTGTGTATATGATTGTGTGGCATTTTCCGCACTCGACTGAGTTGAAGAGATCTGTTATTTGTTTCAGATAATTCTTGACGACCTCTTCGATTTTGGTAGATTCAATTTTCTTGTGTTGGTTAGAGGCGCTGGATTGAGCGGATTCTGGTTTTTCAACTCGCACGATTTTGCTCCAGATGCGGTTTTGGCATTTGGGGCATGATTCGGTTGATTGTTCGGTTCTCCATCCGCAGTTCACGCAGACCCACAGGTATGGTTCCAATGCTGTGACCCAATACCAGGTCTGCTGATCAGTTTATGGTGAGTTTTCGTTCCTGATTACAGTTCGTACAACGCCAGGTGAGGTTGGTGGGATGGGCGCGGTCTTCTATGATTGACCATAATTGTGTAAGGGCGTTTTCTTGTTCGAGACACTTGTCACATCTTTCCGACTTCATGTTGGAAGTCTGAGTGTCGCTTTGGATTGGGCTGATTCTAGCGACGTGGACGCAGGTGAGAGATTCAAGCTCTGTGTGATAGTTCACACCGCGTCCGCATACTGGGCAGATCAATTCCTGGTTGGACATTCGCTGAAGATTAGATCCGGGTTCTTCAATTCTGGAGTTCATTGATCGCCACGGTTACTAGAACAAACTTTCGATATGCAGATTTAAATGAATCGACCGAAACCGAGTTAATAAATCGTATTCAGCCTCGCCCCAACAGTCAAGTGTTGTAGTCGACTTCAGTAGGATCCGAATTTCATAATTGGTTTTGCGGTAGATCGAACAGGAGGCGGCCACGCGTTTCTTAAGCATCCAGAATGTCGCACAACTACAGTACTGATACATGACTCCGAAATAGGCCCCGGGCATGAGCGACATTATGGACCAACTAAAGATGAGTAGAGATGAATTTCTAAGGTTACTTCTAGACCGAGAAAATGGCGCAAAGAAAACGAACCCGATAGCACCTGAATTTATCAACGGGTATCTGAATAGGTGTATACACTTTAACGAGTAGTTAGTTCTCGTACAATGTGCGTTAATTGGTCGAGGGCGTTTGCGGGGGCTACGACTAGTATTAGTCCTAGGACAAGCCACGAAGCGATGCTGAGTTTCCTCAGCCTATCCATACCTCGTCATCAATTAATTACATCAACCCCCATCTAATCGTTTTATTCACATCGATGTCATTCTACGGCTTGATTATCTGATCCGTCTCTAATCGAAGACGCGCAGGTTCAGAGGGAAGTAGTAATTCTAATCCCTATGAGTGTTGAAGTGTATTGGATAGTGAACAGGCGTCAATTGGAAGAAGCATCTTTTGAAAATACAGAAAATTTCCGTATGGCGGGCGGATCTCCCGCTGCAGGAGGGGGCATACAAGTGGTCCGGCGGAAAATTCGTAAAAGTATTCGATAGTACCATCGTAGGAGTTGAGACGGAAAGTGGTGTAGTTGGTTATGGAGAGGTTTGCCCTCTCGGATCGTTTTACTTGCCGGCCTACGCAAATGGTGTACGCGCGGGAATCAA
>Ga0074044_10003696_pt1 | contig 12927 bp, 12 predicted proteins | sample BogForMeECP23OM1_FD_94443 | JGI IMG/M metagenome (GOLD analysis project Ga0074044, IMG submission 94443) | Bog forest soil microbial communities from Calvert Island, British Columbia, Canada - Bog Forest MetaG ECP23OM1 | ecosystem: Environmental > Terrestrial > Soil > Wetlands ...
GAGAAGATCGCCGAGCCGCTGTCATCCGCTATGGAATGATGGCGCGCGATAGACTGACGGCGCGCGGGCGCGTTAACTAGCACCTCAAATGTCGTACGACTCGCGAGAGTGGTTGGAGGCCGACGGACTGGGCGGCTTCGCCTCGGGCACCGTCAGCGGAATTCGCACCCGCCGCTATCATGCGATCCTGCTGGTCGCGACCGCGCCCCCGGCCGGACGGATGGTGCTGGTCAACGGCTTCGAGGCGTGGATCGAATCGGCCGGGCAAAACCTCGCGCTAACCTCGCAGCGCTACGCACCCGACATCGTCAGCCGGGACGGCGCCGAGCGGATTCGCGAATTCAAAATCGATCCGTGGCCACGCTGGATTTATGCGCTGCCCAATGGCTGCGAGATCGAACACGGAATTCTGGTTCAACCGGGGCGCGCCGCGAGCATCTTGTACTGGCGGATGCTGAAAGGTGCGGGATACACCCTGGCAGTTCGGCCGCTGCTGTCGGGGCGCGACTACCATGCGATGCATCATGAGAATCCGGCCTTCAACTTCACGCCTGAAATCGGCGATCAGCGTGTCGTGTTCCATCCATATGGTGGAGTGCCAAGCGTCGCGTTTCATTCCTCCGCCGCGTACAGCCACCAGCCGCAATGGTACCGGAACTTTCTTTACACCAGGGAGCAATTCCGTGGCCTCGACAGCATCGAGGATCTCGCGTCGCCGGGAATCTTTCGGTGGAATCTGTCGAAGGGCGAGGCGACCCTGACCATCGCGGCGGAAAGCGAGCCGATCTCCGATGTCGCGCGCATCCGCGAGGATGAACGGTTGCGGCGCGGACAATTTTCCTCGCGCCTCGCCTGCGCCGGCGATGCCTACATCGTCAAGCGGCGCAGCGGCAAAACCATCATCGCGGGTTATCCATGGTTTACCGATTGGGGGCGCGACACCTTCATCTCCATCCGCGGGCTATGCCTCGCGACCGGCCGTCTCGAAGATGCGCGCGCGATCTTGCTCGCATGGTCGAGCGTGGTGTCCGAAGGGATGCTGCCGAATCGCTTTCCCGACTCCGGCGCGGCGCTCGAATACAACGCCGTCGATGCCTCGCTGTGGTACGTCATCGCGGTTTACGAATTCCTCGACGCCGCCCCGAAGACCATCGAAAGCGAGCGCCGGCAGCTTCTCGCAGCGGTGGAAGCGATCCTGCAAGGCTATTCGAAAGGCACGCGCTATGGCATTCATTGCGACGATGACGGACTGCTGGCGGCCGGCCAGGCGGGTGTTCAGCTAACCTGGATGGACGCGAAAATCGGCGACTGGGTGGTGACTCCGCGCATCGGCAAGCCGGTCGAAGTCCAGGCTTTGTGGCTCAATGCGCTGCAACTCGCGAGTGCGGCCGACGAGCAATGGAAGCCGCTCTACCAGCGCGGAAAAATCTCCTTCCTGTCGCGCTTCTGGGATGAAACCAATGGCTTTCTCTACGACGTGGTCGACTGCGATCATGTGGCAGGAAAAGTCGACCGCACCTTTCGCCCCAATCAGGTTTTCGCGGTTGGCGGCCTGCCGCATTCCCTCCTCGACGGGCCCAACGCGCGGCGCATGCTGGCCGCGGTTGAGGCGCGCCTGCTGACGCCCATCGGCTTGCGCTCGCTCGCGCCAGGTGAGCCGGGCTACGAACCCCACTACCAGGGAAACGGCCGCGATCGCGACGCCGCTTATCACCAAGGGACGGTATGGCCGTGGCTAATGGGTCCCTTCATCGAAGCGTGGGTGCGCGCGCATGGCGATGGCGCGGCCGCCCGGGCTGAAGCGCGCACGCGATTCTTTATCCCGCTGCTCGCGCACCTCGACGAGGACGGGATCGGCCATCTGCCCGAAATCGCCAATGGCGAGCCGCCCCATACTCCACGCGGATGCCCGTTTCAGGCGTGGTCGGTTGCCGAAGCGCTCCGCATACAGAGGCTGCTGGCGTGACCGAAAAAGTCGGGAATCGCAGCATCGTCAAATTGTAGACAAACGCTACAATTCGGGATACCGTGCGTGATGACGCTATGACAGGTCAAGGCTTGCCGTGGGGTAAAGATGCTTAAATTCCGACGGATTTGTTATCGGCTCAGCGAACGCAAAGGGCAAACGATGACGGAATATGCGCTGCTGCTGGCCGGAATCGCAGTCGCCGCGTTCGCGGGTTACAGCAGTCTTGGCGTTTCAGCCAACAGCGCAATGAATTCCGCGAGCTCACTCCTGGCCAGCACCACCAGTACCGGCGCCGGCACCGGAACGGGAACCGGTGGCGGCGGCACCGGAAGCGACGGTGGTGGCGGTGGCGACACCGGCAGTGGAGGCGACGGCGGCGGCGGGCATCATCATCACGGCGGTAGCGGGCATCACCACCTGTGGGGCAACTAACGCCAGCGTACCGCAAATCTAGCGCGCATCACTCCGTCGCATCTGCTCGAATGCGAGCGCGAGTTGCTCGCGCCACGACGGCAGCCTAACACCGAAGATCCGCCACAACTTCTCGCACGACAGCACCGAATATTTGGGACGGCGCGCAGCACTGGGAAATTCCGCACTATGCACTGCGATGAGCTGTTTCAGGCGCAGCGGTGCGAGCCCATCGTGGTCGGCGCGCCGCCGATATAGCGCGAGGATCTCCTCGGCGAAGCCGAAGCGGCTCGTGTGATCGTCGCCGCCGACATGGTAGACGCCGCTTGCTTCGGCGATCGCCTCGACCACGCTCTGGCCGTTTGGCCGCGACCGACTAGTCAGCATCCGCGCGGTCGCCTCGGCGATCGACCGGCTCCAGTTGGGCTTGCCGATTTGATCGTCGACGACCTTCAACTCGTCGCGCTCGCGCGCCAGGGAAATAATCGTATTGAAGAAGCCTTTCCCGGAAGTGCCGAAGACCCAACTGACGCGCAGGATCAAATGCGGCACGCCGGCCGCGGCGATCGCCTGCTCGCCCGCGAGCTTGGTTTGGCCGTACGTATTGATCGGGTCGGGCGCATCATCTTCGCGATAGGGTCGCTGGAGTGATCCCGAAAAGACATAGTCGGTGGAGTAGTGGATGAGCGCCGCATGCGCGCGCAGCGCTTCCTCCGCCATGATGCCGGGCGCGCGGCCGTTCACCTTCATCGCGAGATCCGGCTCGGCTTCGGCGGGATCGACCTGGGTATAGGCCGCTGCATTGACGATGAGGTCGGGATGCGCCTCGCGAACGGCTCGGCGAATCGCGTCTTCGTCGGCGAGGTCGAGGCTCGCGCGATCCAGGGCAACAATCTCACCCAACGGCGCCAGGGTGTGCCGCAATTCCGAGCCAACCTGGCCCGCCGCGCCTATGAGGAGAATCCTGATGCGAACCTCCTGCGAATTCGAAGTCGCCTCGATTCAAGCATGAAGCATCACGGAGTTCGATCCCGGCGATGAGTAAAATCGCGCCGGCCGAAGTTTACGCGCTAAGCCCATCGAGGCGCGCGAGGCGCTCCCCGGTGCTGAAGTCACCCTCCATCCGAACGCAGCGGCAGGGCAGCGTCGCCATCCACTTCTGGTGGAGACGCAGGCTGCGCATATGCTCATCGGCGGTATCGTACTGCGCGGCCCATTCAATGAATTCCAGATGATGGACCCGCATGGCGCCGCCCTCGCGAATCGCGTCGCCATAACGCTGTCGCTCGCGCGCCATAATTCGTGACATTCGGACCGCGCCCGGGATGTGAAGAAAGATCACCAGCTCGAAGCGCGGAATGAAGATATCGCCCCATCCGCATAGCGACCCCGACAGGGCCCAGCGCGGATGCGCATCGAGGGCGTCGGCGAGCATCCGCTGGCGGATAGGGACTGGGCGCATACTTCGAAACGGCGGGTCGGTGACCTCCCAGAAAAAGTCGTCGACATCGATATGGCGATGCCCGAAGCGCGCGGCGACCGCGGCGGCCAAAGTCGTGGTGCCGGACCCTGACGCGCCAAAGATGTGGATTTTATCGGGCAGCGGCACGTACTCATTAAGTATCGGCGCGGCGCCGCTTTCAACCGTCTGGAGTTGGGGTATGATCAGAGGGGTAGGTTGCGAGACGCCCTGCCGGGAAGGCCGCGCTATCGCGGTACGTGATGCCAAAATACAAAAACAAACCCACTTCGTCATCGCGACTCGAACCGAATTGACGAAACGAAGCCAAATCATCGAGGAAAATCGGGGACTTTCGCGGGAGCATCAGGACCGAGGGAAATCGTGCCGCTCGCAGCAGCCCCACCGGACAAAGCGCAAAAACAAACCCACTTAATCCAATGATTCCTGGCGCTTTCGCTGATTCTTCGCCCTCGCGATCTCCCGTCTGATTCGACACGATGTCGGTGAATCGCACACTCCTTGTTGTCGGCTATGGCTCCCTCCTCAGCGGCTATGGTTTGATGGCTGAGCGGCGCGGCGGGCGCAGCCGGCTCCTCGCGCGCGATGCCTGGCCGGTCGTAATCGAGAACGCGGCGCGCGGGCTCGCCAAGCCCTCGAGCCACGGCCAGTACCTCGCGATGGATCTCGAGCCGATCGATCCAACCGAACCCATCAAGGTCAGAGTCGCACGAGGCATCGGCGACCCATCTGAAGTCGGCGGCCTGCTGCTCGAGTTCGATGCCGAATGGGCGGCGAAAATCTCTACTCGCGAGGAGTATGACTCCGCTAACTTCCTGCGCCTGCTCGATATTGCGGAGCGCGCGGGAAAGCCACTGGCTGAATATCTCCTCGCGATGGCGCAGAATGCGGCATTCAATCACGACGCCTATCGCCGCGAGCTCTACGCGCTGCTCGGCTATACCTCGCCCGGCTACATCTTTCATCCAATCCCGCTCGATGACGGCCGGGTCGCGATCGCCGCGATTGGTTCGGGTTTTCATTTCAGCGGTCACGATGGCGTCATCTCGAAGCGCCGTGAATTCAACATGGCGAAGCTGCTCACTTGCGGTGAAGCGCTCGCGCTCACGCATCTGCCAATGGATCGCGAGGGGCAAATCGGCTACTTCGCCGAATGTGTGCTCGGCGGTGTTCATGGCGTCGCAGTTGGCGACCTGATGGCGAGCTTCGACGCGAATGCGCTCTGGACGCCCGACCTGGCGCGCCATTTCCATCGCGCGGCGCAGGGCGAACACGAGCGTTTCCTGCGCGCGACCTCGCTCGACGAGCGCCGTTATCTCGACCGCTTCGGGGATGCACCGGCGCCGTCTCTGGCGCCGCTTCTCCAGCTCTCGGGCGACGGTTAGGGGTACGAGTCTGCCGACGTAATCGATCTCTGCCGCGCGGAAGGTTCGGAGCCAGCGGCTAGCTGTCGTAATCGATAGCCTGGCATCGCTTCCAACTGGACTTCGCACGACTCTGTTGCGCTAAGACATGCGACGGGCACCATCTAGCGGCCCATTCAGTCATCGTCAGAACATCTGTATCAACCTGTCGGCTTTTGTGTAACATTCTGTGCACTCGCGACAGATTCTCCGCCGTTATGTCCTTCGAGGCGCTTCGCCAATGACTTGGCCCCGCTTGGCATCAGAAGCTAAAGGCAGCAACGCAGACTTTGCGTTTAAGCTGGACGCCGTCCTGATCGGACAGCATCCGACGGTGGTGAAGCTGCGCCAGTTAATCGAGCGGGTCGCGCGGACCGAAGCGACGGTTCTGATTTCGGGCGAGAGCGGCACCGGCAAGGAGGTGGTCGCGCGCGCCATTCATATTTTGTCCGGTCGCCGCGACCACGCGTTTGTGCCAGTGAACTGCGCGGCGATCCCGCATGATTTGCTGGAATCGGAGATGTTCGGCCACGAGCGCGGCGCATTCACCGGAGCCTCCGGCCATCGCCAGGGGCTTTTCGCGCTCGCTAACGGCGGGACGCTATTCCTCGATGAAATCGGCGAGATGCCACTTATCCTGCAAGCGAAGTTGTTGCGGGTGCTGGAAGATGGGGTGATCAGGCCGGTCGGCTCCGATCGAGGTTTCCAGGTTGACGCGCGCGTGATCGCGGCGAGCAACGCCGACCTGGGAATCGCGGTGAAGCGCGGCGCTTTTCGCGAGGACCTCTACTATCGCATCCAGGTGATTCCGATGGCGCTCGCACCGCTGCGCGAGCGCCGTTCCGATATCCCAATCCTGGTCGAACATTTCCTCCACAACGCGCGCGAGCGGATGCCCGGGCGCGACGTCACCGTCTCGCGCGAGGCGATGGTGCATCTGTGGTCATATGACTGGCCCGGCAACGTGCGCGAGCTCGAGAACATGATCGAGCGGCTGATCATAATGTCCAACGACGACGTACTCGACACGCCGATCCTGCCAGCCAACCTGGTCTCGGCAAATCGCACCGTGGATGCGCAAATCCCTGACAAACTCACCGAAGCGGGGCTCGACCTCAACGCCGTGGTGCGCGAACTCGAAGGCAAACTCATCAACGAGGCGCTCACCCAGACCGGGGGCAACAAACAGGCGGCCGCGAAACTCCTGGGGCTGAAGCGAACCACCTTCGCAGCCAAGCTCCGCAGATGCGGCGTGATAGCTCCCACGTCCGGCGGCAACGAGCCGGAGACTTAGGCGATGAGTATCGATGCGGCCGACACTCAGGCCCGGATCATGGTGGTCGACGATGACCCCGACACGGTGACCATTCTGGCCCGATACCTCCAGCGCGAGGGCTTCGCGACGGTGGAAGCGTTGTCGGGTCCGCAATGTCTGAAGCTGGTCGGCGAGACTCACGTCGACGTAATCCTGCTCGATCTGATGATGCCGGAGATGGACGGCTTCGAAGTGGTGCGCGCGCTCAAGAACAATCCCGCCACCGCGGAAATTCCCATCATCATGGTCACCGCACGCGACGATATCGAATCCCGTTCCGAGGGGATGCGGGTCGGGGTCAGCGACTTCCTTGCCAAACCGGTGTTCCGCAAGCAGCTCGCCAATCGCATCAAAGCCCAACTCGATACAATCGCCACCGCGCGCTCGATCGACGACGCACTCAGCCGCATCGAAGTAGCGCGCGACAGCGCCGGCAAGAAGTAAGCGCGCCACTAGCGGTCGAGCGCAGCATCCGCGCGGCATTGCCTCGCCCCGCGGCCTTCGATTACACATATCGGGACTTGCTGAACTTGTCGGGGTTCGAGGAGGCGCGTCATGAACGGCGACAGCGTACGGGGACCATCGCAACCAATTGCCGCGTTGACCTACCTGTTAGGTTTCGTCACCGGCATCATCTTTCTGTACCTGGAGCCCTACAATCAAGATGAGTTCGTGCGCTTTCACGCGCGGCAATCGATCGGATTCTCGGTGGCGTGGTTCGCCATCAATGTTATCTTCGGAGTTTTCGTCGCGGTGCTACCGCGCGCGCTCGGCGGCTTGTTCGGCTTCCTGCAGGGACTGGTCAATCTCGGCTTCGCGGTCTTCTGGTTGTTCCTGATGTACAAGGCCTATTCGGGCGAGCGCTATCGCATCCCGGAACTTTCCAACGTGATCGATCAGGTGGCCGGTCCCAATCCTTAGTTGGATGCTCAGCGCATCGCAGTCTGACTTCAGAACCACCGATGACCCCCCGTCGTCGAATCCGATCACGGATCGACGGATCAATGATGTCCTCGATCGGCTCCACGCCCGTGCCACGCGGGAGTTGCCGGGGCTGGCACTCCACTTGGGGTTGGAGGCGTTGAAGGGGCTGGTGGGTGCGAAATCCTCGGATGATGCCGATGCGAAATACGTCCGCGACAAACTAATTCCGATCGGCCGGGGCCAAGGCTGGTTGATTTACATGCTGTGCCGCAGCCTTGGCGCCCGCAGGGTCGTCGAGTTCGGAACCTCGTATGGGGTTTCTACCCTCTACCTTGCGGCGGCGATGCGCGATCAAGGCGGCGGCATCGTCATCGGGACGGAAATTGAACCCGAAAAGGCGCGCCATGCGCGCAACCATTTCGCGGAAGCCGGAGTTGCCGATCTGATTGAACTGCGCGAGGGCGATGCTCTCCTTACGCTCAAAGACTGCGGCGGTCCGGTCGATTTTCTGCTTGATGGTTTCCCCAAACTCGCCCGACCCATCATCGAGTTGATGGCGCCTCAGTTGCGCAAGGGCGCGATCGTCGTCTGCGATAATGTGGGGCATTTTCCAAAAAGCTTCGTCGCCTTTCTGGATTTTGTTCGGCGGCCGGCCAACGGCTTTGTCTCGACTCTCCTGCCGCTTCGGGGCGGAACCGAGCTTTCCGTGAAAACCTGATCCATCACTTGGCCGGCTTGCTCTCGACGCTAACTCCATTGCCGGCTTCGGCCTCCCCCGATGCTTCCTCCGGCGGCGGCGTTGCCGGTTGGATATTCGAGATTCCCGAAACCACCAGCTTCAGGCCCGGCTCCCGCGCGATTGCATCCAGGAGGCGGCGCGAGACTTCATCGGCGGTTTGCACCGCGCTGCGCGTCTCGGCCGGATAGCGAATCGTGATGCGCAATCCATCCTGGCTCAGCTGCAGCCGCGACTGTGGTTTGGGCGCGTCGATGACCATGTTGAGCTGGTGCTCGGCCTCGATGTATTGACGCTGGATCGCCTCGCGATAGCGCCCGAAAACCTCGTCGACGGCCTCCAGCAGGCGTTTTTCCGCAAGCCGGTAGTCGCACTCGGGCGACAGCGTGAGGGTGACCTCGTTCCACACGAAGTTGGTGCCGGGGATCTGCTTGAAGAAGTTCCCACTCGGCTGAAACACGATCGCATTGGAGAACACCACCACCCGCCCGGTCGGCTGCCGATCGTTGCCGTTACCGCCGAGCTCCATCAGCGAGAGCTTCACCAGACCGATGTCGATGACGTCGCCGGTGACGCCCGAGATCAGCACGCGATCGCCGACTCGGATGCCGAATTTGCCGATCAGGAAGAAATATCCTGCCAGCGACAGGATGACGTTCTGTAGCGCGACCGCGATGCCGGCCGCTGCGAAGCCCATCACCGTCGCGAGTGCGCCCACCTCGTTGGCGAAGTTGAACAGGATGACGAACGTCACCACGATCGCCAGCACGATGCGCCGTGCCTGCAGGAACTGGTAGCGCCGCCGGGTGTCCTTCACGTAGCGGAAGGTGAAGTGCCGCCAGAGCGAGGCGGCGGCGAAAATCGCCGCCAGCAACGCGAACAGAACCCCTACCCTGACCAGCAGATGGCGCAACGCGAGCTTGGATTGTCCGTCGATGGAATTCTTCCAGCGCTGCAAGTTCCCGACATACAAGGTCAGGATGACGGTTGCTTTGCGCAGCGGGATCGCTGCCGCGGAGATCAGCTTGTGGCGCTCGATCAGCTTCTGGAAAGCCTCCTTGCGCGCCCGTAACGCCCCCACGTCGCCGGCGCTCGCCTTCGCCAGCGCGTCGCCCTGGGTGTCGATGTCGCGCAATTCATCGAGCATCGGCGCGCGCATCCGTTCTACTTGTTGCACGAGCGCGTTGGTCACATCGATGGTGTCATCGAGGGTGCTGGAGTTCCTGCTCAGGGTCAGGAGCTGCTCGAAGATACCCGCCATGCCGCCGATTGGCGCGGGCGCGGCGGCAGTGGGCGCGGCCGTTTTGGCATTGCGCTCGGCCTCGGGTACCGAATTTTCGAGCTCCTCGATCTGACCGGTGAGCCCGGACGCCGTTAGCCCAGTCTCCTGGTGGAAGTTGCCGCTCTCGAATTGCTGGATGGTGTGGACCGCTTCGCCGCGCGCCTCGGCCAGGTCGAGTTCGCTCTGCGCGGCGGCGATCTGCGGCGCCAGGTCATCGCGTTTGCGCGTACCTGCATTGGCCAGCTGGTCCTGCAACGCCTTCAAGCGAGCCTGCGCCGCCGCGATGTCGGCATCAGCCTTCTCGGCGCTGGCATCAAGGCTCGTCGCTCCGGCGACCGCATGCGGTTTGCCGCTTACGGTATCGTTTTGGGCCGCGGTCAGCCGCGCCGCCTGGGCCTTGGCGAATTCAAAGGAGAGATTCAGCACCTGATCGGCCATCTGCCGATCTTCGGAGACGAACAGCATCTCGGCCGGATCGGTTATCAGCCCTTCCTCAATCGCCAGATGCCGATACCATCCGATCACCTGGCTCAGGAATCCGATAACTGCGGGAGCATCGGGCTGTTGCGCGGCCGGCAACGTGGTCACGCCGGGCGAGGCCGATGCGCCGGGGGCCTTGGAGGGCGCGGGAGACGGCGCCGCGGCGATCATCGTCACGGCGACAACGACCATCAGCAGAATTGCGAACGCCCGCTTCAGCGCATTCGGGAAAATACTATGCGAACGAGCTCGCATCGATGTCGATCCACGGAAATCCATGATTCGACCGCGAACTTTATCACCTGGAGATCGCCTTTTCCGCTACGCGTGGCTCACTGCGCTCACGAAACTTTCTTCGCGGTCTTGTTGCTGAACGCGCTGATGCGCTCGCGCATGTCGGGGCCGACGCCAGGATTCTTGTACACCTCGTAGGAAAGGCCGGCATCGAGCGGCAATCCATCGGTCTCGATCAGCAGACGCTTGTTCGCGCGATGGCTGAACCACGAGTTGGCGAGGATCATATCGGCCATCGCGCGCAACTCCTGGTCGAAGATCTCGTCGGGGAAACAGACATTCGCCAGACCCATCGCCTCGGCTTCGGCGCCCGAATAGGTGCGGCAGGTGAGCATCATCTCGCGCGCCTTCGGCAACCCCACCCGGCGCGGCAGGCGCTGGCTCATCCCCCATATCGGAGTGAGCGCCCATCGCGCATGGGTATCGGCGAACTTTGCCGATGCTGCCGCGACGATCAGGTCGCCGGCCAACGCCAGTTCGAGCGCGCCGGTATAGCAATGACCATGGACGGCGGAAATGACCGGCTGTGGCAAATCAGCAAGGCGTTCGACGGTCTCGGACTGGAAGTTGGGGCGCGGCGGGCGCTCACCCTTGGCGATATCGGCGAGGTCGTGGCCCGCGGAAAAGCATCTGCCGGCGCCGCGCACGACTACCAGGCCGACGCGGTCGGTCTCCTTCGCGATCGCATCGATATGCGCGCGCAGCTCGACGAACATTTCGACGTTGATCGAGTTGAGCTTGTCGGGGCGATTGAGGGTAAGCGTCGCGAGCCCGTCTTTATCATCGCGCAAAACCAGACCGGCCATATTCCTTCCTCCAAATCGATAATCCGCGATCTTATCACCATGCCCGCGTCTCCCCCAATCGGCGGCAAATTTTTTCCTGGTGGGGGTCGGTCGCGAACGACCCGGTAAAATCCTAATCGCGCAAAGCGCATCCGATATGCCTGTTGCAGACAAGGATCGGGCAGGGTATCGGTTTCACAGGAGCATTGGTGGGGAAGGCGAGGATCACGCACGCGCAGGCGGCATCGGAAACGGCGGTTCAACCTCCGGCGCCTTACTTCATTTCCGATTTGCAGGATTTCGTTCTCTACCACGGCGATGCGCTCGAACTGCTGCCGAAAGTCTGCGCCGCATCGGTAGATTTGATCTTCGCGGACCCGCCCTACTTCCTTTCCAACGGCGGCGTCACCTGCCAGTCGGGCAAGATGGTTTCCGTCAACAAGGGCGGATGGGACCGGCTCGAATCGATCGCGGCGATGCATCAGTTCAATCGCGCGTGGCTGAAGACCTGCCAGTCGGCTCTCAAAGCCAACGGCGCGATTTGGGTCTCGGGCACCCGCCACGTGATTTTTTCGGTCGGCTTCGCGATGCAGGAAACCGGGTTCAAGCTGCTCAACGAAATCACCTGGGAAAAACCCAATCCGCCACCGAATCTGAGCTGCCGCTATTTCACTCATTCGACGGAAACGGTTTTGTGGGCGGCGCGCGACTCCAAGAGCAAACATAAATTCAACTACCAGCTGATGCGCAGCCACAACGGCGATCGGCAGATGAAATCGGTGTGGCGCTTCACTTCACCGACCGGCGCGGAAAAACAATTCGGCACGCATCCGACGCAAAAGCCGCTCGCGCTGCTGGAGCGAATCATCCTCGCCTCGAGCGACGCGGGCGATCTGGTCGTGGATCCTTTCGTCGGCAGCGGCACCACCGGCATTGCCGCGACGCGTCACGCCCGGCGCTTCATCGGCATCGACACGGAAGCGGAATTCCTCGACCTCGCGATCAAGCGCTACCAGGCGTCGCTGGCGCAACCGCAGGAAGCATTGAAGTAGCGATGCGGATGGTGACGCTGCGCGCGCTGTTGCTGATTCTTGCGATCTGCCTGGTGACGGGTTGCAGCGGTTCGATTCCGAGCACTGAGTTGCCCAGCGGGCGTGAGGTCGCGCCGGCGCTGGAGTTTCCGGAGCTGCGCGATTATCGCGGCATTGTTGACTGCCGGATTCGCGACTCCGGGATCGATCAGAGCAAGCTCGCGGAAATCGCGGTCGCCGCGCAGATCGATTTCATTTTCCTCGGTGACTATGCGGAAAAGAATTCCACCGATTTCGGCGTCGGCGGCTTCACCAACAACGTGCTGTTTTTCCCTGGCGCAGCGTACAAAATCGGCAACGATGGCGCCGAGATCGTCGCGCTCAATCTCCAGCATCCCATCGATGAATCCAAAGACATCATCGGCCAGATACACGATCAGCACGCGCTGGCACTCGCGGCGAATCTCGCGGCCTTCAACTCGCCCGACCAGTACGCGCTCGCCGATGCGGTCGAGATCTACAACCTCGATCGCGCGTGGCATGCGCACAACTCGCTCGCGCTTTATCTGAAGGGGGTGTTCTTCGGCGCCGATCATTTCTTCGCGAGCCTCGATACGCTGCCCGACGACGTCGCCATTTACGATCGCATCGCGGGCGCGCGCGTGGCGCTGGTGGCAGGCGTCGGCGCGGCGCCAAATATGAACGTGATGAGCGCGCACGTCGGCACCTTCGAGCAGATTTTCCAGATTTACACGACGCACATCATCGCGAGCGAGCGGCAGGCCGATCCGATCATGGATGCGCTCAAGCACGGCCA
>Ga0074044_10003698_pt1 | contig 12920 bp, 9 predicted proteins | sample BogForMeECP23OM1_FD_94443 | JGI IMG/M metagenome (GOLD analysis project Ga0074044, IMG submission 94443) | Bog forest soil microbial communities from Calvert Island, British Columbia, Canada - Bog Forest MetaG ECP23OM1 | ecosystem: Environmental > Terrestrial > Soil > Wetlands ...
ACAGCAATGGTTCACGGGCAAGCCCGCAGAGAACTCTGGGCTGTCGCTTGCTTCCGACACAGAAGCATTTGCGGGTCACCTGATGAAAGCGCGGGAAGTGACGAAGCAATCAGTAGATTCGGCAATCCGCGCAGACAACAAAGAAAGTGGAGCAATCTGGCTGGAGAATGCTGCTCTGCGCGAAGATGCCTATGGCAACACGACGGGTGCGAAGCGGCAGGCAACAGAAGGCTTGAAACTGTTTCCCGCCAGTCAGGCTGTTCAGGCGGAAGCGGCTCTGGCGTTCGCGATGGCTGGCGATGCGGCACGAGCCGAATCGCTGTCCCAAGACCTGAATAAACGATTCTCGCTGGACACCCAGATGCAGTCGCTCTGGCTGCCTGCCATTAAGGCGCAAATGGCGCTTAACCGGAAGAATCCGAGTGATGCCATTCGTGATTTGCAGCCAGCTTTGTCTATCGAGTTCGGCACCATTCGCTTCGTCAATAACATTTCCTGCCTCTATCCGACCTACATTCGCGGGCAGGCATATCTCGCGGCTGGACAGGGCACGCAAGCCGCCGCCGAGTTTCAGAAAATCCTCGACCACAGCGGCATCGTGTGGAACTGCTGGACGGGAGCGTTGGCGCATCTGGGCGTGGCTCGTGCGAATGTGTTGCAGTCCAGAACCTCGCAAGGTGCGGATGCCGACGCAGCCCGCGTCCGGGCGCTCGCCGCCTACAAAGACTTCCTCACTCTCTGGAAAGACGCCGACCCCGACATCCCCATCCTAAAGCAAGCCAAGGAGGAATACGCCAAGCTGCAATAACCCCAACATACCTCCGTTTCTTACCTGTGATGCTTACCTGTGTTGCGGGTACAAAAACCCAAAAGACGGTCCTCTGGGCGCTGTAAGTTGTTGGATTTCTTAATACGGGCTAAACGGCATGGAAGAGGTCGCCGGTTCGATTCCGACCAGGTCCACCAAATCTTGCAAAAACTCGATCGGACTACTGCCCGCGCGGATTTGCGTTCTTCCAGCGCCGCCGAAACATATCAGTTGCCAGCAGGCTGCCTCAACTCACTGTTTCATTCTGGTAGCCATCTGCCGTTCCGGCGGCGTCATCTGGTTCCAAACTGCGCTCAAGTCTTTTTCGAGGATCTGATTATTCGGATCCACCCGCAGAGCCAGGGCAAACCATAAATACGATGTCGGGAGATCGCGCGGCACACAGTGGCCGGTGGCATACATTGTCCCGAATGCGCTCCGGGCCTTGGCATTCGATTTCGACGACGCGGCCTTCAGATATTTCACTGCCTCGTCACAGTTTTCCGGCACGCCTCGCCCGTAGAGATAGGCCTCGCCTTTGCGGAAGGCCCCGTCTCCGGTGTCAGCCGCGGCGGGCGCGGACACATTCGAAGCCTTGGGAAAGGTTACGCCGGGCTCGCGTATCGCTGCGATCTTCTCATGGGGCGCGATCTTTGTTGCAGACGCGGGTCGAGTCGCGGGCGGAGTCACCGGCGGAGTCACGGGTGCAGGAGTCAGGGGTTTCTCCTCGGGTGCGGGCTTTGTCTCTGCGTCCGCGGCCTTGCGGGGAGAGTCGGGACCAGCGCTGGCGTTCTCCGCTGTGCCTTGCGGGCCTGCTGCTGACGGAGCCACCGCCGGCGAGGAACCCGCATCCGGCGTTGGAGCCACATCCCGGGCCGTGGGCTTACGACTTTCTGCCGGACCGAGATAGTTTGTGTAGGTCCACCAACTTGCCCCGCCCAAGGCTGCAAGCAGGGCCACCATGAGCAGGATCCGCCGTCTGCCCGTCTTTGGCTGCTCGGACTCAAAGAAGGAATCCAAGCCAGAGAACGCGTTGTCCCGCAACGAGTCCATCCTGGGCTGATTCGGGCTGGGCCGATTCGAGTTGGATTGATTTGCGTCAGCTCGATTCAAGCCCAGCATCGACGCACCGCTGATCGGCGGCACTTGTCTGTTTGCGGGCCTGGTTGTGTCCACGACGAGCGGCTGCAGCGGTTCCGCCGCGTTGGTTATTCTTGGTGCGGTCGCTGGCGGCGAGTTGGGGAGTGGGGTACCCGCAGGCCGCCGAGCTTCCAGCAAGGTGCCACACATTCCGCAAAAGCGGAAATTGTCCGAATTGTCCTCACCGCACTTCGGGCAGATCACGATGGTTCTCCAGATGTGGTTTCTTACAGTTTAACCCCTGCCGGTGACGTCATTGAGTTCGTCTGTTCATATTAGAATGCCGATGCCCGGTTTCCGCTCATGCCGAAAGCCTCCAGAGCCAAGCCCACGCCCGCCGCGAAGCGCTTCGAGGCCAGGCTCGAACGCCTGCGCTCCGGCCTCGGCTGGATCATTGTCCGTGTGCCGTTCAATGCAGCCGAAGTTTGGGGGACGCGTGGCCAGATCAAGGTGAAAGGCGAAATCAACGGGTTCGCGTTTCGCGCCTCACTGTTTCCCACCCGAGAGGGCTGGCACTTTTTGCTTGTCAACAAGCGGATGCAAAAAGGAGCGCGAGCCTTCGAAGGCAGTGTGGCTCGTCTGCAGATGGAACTCGACAGCGAAGAACGGATCGTAACTGTCCCAGAAGAACTCAAGCGTCTTCTCGGTCAGGATCGCTCGCTTCGCCGCTGGTATGACGAATTGAATCATTCGACCCGCAACGACGTTGCCAAGTGGATCACTGAACCGAAGAGCGCCGAAGCCCGCGTGCGTCGCGCGGAACAGCTTGCGGAGCGGCTGCTCAGCGTCATGGAAGCGGAGCGGGAACTGCCGCCCATTCTGCAGGTCGCTTTCGCGCGCCATCCACGGGCGCGGGAAGGTTGGGACCGGATGTCGGCTTCCCGCCGGCGCGGGCACCTTTTTGGAATCTTCTACTACCGAACTCCAGATGCCCAGGCTCGCCGCATCGACAAGATGCTCGAGGACGCGACCACGCTCGCCGAGAAAATGAGCGACAAGAGAAAGTAGGCCACATTCGGAGGAACAAGTTCACACATGAATTCACGCCTTGGCCAAGAACTCCTCTATCTTTCCCGCTCCAACGTCGTTGACGCCGGACCCGGCATGGCGGAAATCATCAGGGCGCTGGAGAGTATGTTTCGCGAGAAGGGAGAAGGACGCGTCGAGATGCCGCCTAAAATTGGCATCCACACCATGCCCGACGCGTTCATCCATGCCATGCCGGCTTCAATCCCGGTGCAGAAGGCTGCCGGTATGAAGTGGGTGAGCGGATATCCAGACAACAGCAAGCGCGGATTGCCGTACATCACGGGACTACTCATTCTCAACGATCCTGAAACTGGCGTCCCGGTTGTGCTCATGGATTGCACCTGGATCACCGCCCAGCGCACCGGGGCTGCCACGGCGGTTGCGGCGAAATATCTGGCGCGGTCCGAGTCGGGGACGGTCGGGGTCCTGGGGTGCGGAGTGCAGGGACGCAGCAATCTGGAGGCGCTGAAAGTTCTGTTTCCGCTGAAGAAGGTTTATGCGTACGATACACACGCCGATCGCGCCGTTGGTTACGCGCGGGAAATGAGCGGGCAGCTGGGAGTCGAAGTTGTTCCGGTGAGCGACCCGCGGGAGGCGGTGGCTGCAAGCGATATAGTCATTACTGCGGGCCCGATTCTGCGAACTTCGCACGCGACAATTCAACGTGGCTGGCTTCGGGAAGGCGCATTTGCGTCGCTGGTGGACTTCGATTCGTATTGGCACCCCAGCGCCCTGCATGAGGCCGATAAGTTCTGCACCGACGACGTGCCCCAGCTCCATCATTATCGTGACATCGGATATTTTCGGGACATCCCAGCCATCCACGCGGATCTGGGAGAGCTGGTCACTGGGCGCAAGGCTGGCCGGGAGAAACCGGAAGAGCGCACGATGGCTTGCAATCTTGGGCTCGCGCTCGACGACATCGCCGTGGCGCCACTGATCTACGAACGGGCTTTGGCGAAGGGAATTGGGACTTGGTTGCCGCTGTAACTCGTTTGACCGCCAGCAGCTCTGCATAGCACAATGCACAATCGCTGCGCGTGCGGTCGCCGTCCCGAGGATGCCCATGAAATACCGCTTTTCCGCTATTGTCGTTGCTCCGGTAATACTGGTTCTCGCCATCGTCCCTTTACTTGCCGCTCAGAATTCGAGTCCGCAGGCAAGCGCTGCGAAGCGAGCCATCACCGAAAAAGACCTGTTCAATTTCGTCTGGATCGCTGATCCGCAGGTTTCGCCGGATGGATCGCGCGCTGTCTTTACACGTGTCGTCACAGACGAGAAGCGCACCGGGTATGAGACGTCTATCTGGATCGCCGCCACCTCCGGCAATGAAGCTCCTGCACGACTGACCAACGGCAAGCATGATACCCATGCCCGCTGGTCGCCGGACGGCAAACACATCGCATTCGTCCGCGGGGGAGACAAAGACGACAGCGGCAAACCTCGCCTTTCGCAAATCGCGACGCTGTCGCTGGCTGGCGGCGAAGCCCGCATCATCACCGATCTGCCAAAAGGCGCGGCTGGACCGGTCTGGTCGCCGGACAGCAAGCGCATCGCTTTCTCTAGTTCGACCACGCCGGAAGATATCGACAAAGAACAGCGCAAGAAGAATGACGCGAAAGCTAGCGGTGCGAACTCTAACTCTAAAGACGCGTCCACGGGCAGTTTGGCGCCCAAGGCTGACTCCGACGGCGACCACGAATCCGACATCCACATCATTACTCGTGCCGTCTACCGCGACAATGAGGAAGGTTATCTCGATTTCAAGCGGCACGAACATATCTGGGTGGTGGAGGTCCCAGCCGCATCCGACGAACCGGCCAAACCGGTGCAGCTTACCAGCGGTGACTACGATGAAGGCGGAATTGTCTGGACGCACGACGGTTCGCGAATCTACTTCCTCACCCGCCGTGTTGACGAGCCTTATTACGAGACGGGGAGCACGGATATTTATTCGGTCGCATCTACAGGGGGCGCGCCGGAAAAGCTGTCTACCGTTCCGATGGACATCTACAGCCTCACGCTCAGCCCCGACGGCCGTCGAGTCGCTTTCCACGGTTCCGTAACCCAGCCCGTCCGCTCCTATTCCCAGCCCGACCTCTGGGTCATGGATCTCACTCCGAGAGCACAGCCTCGTAATCTCACCGCGGACTACGACTTCGATATGGGCAGTTCTGTGTTTGGCGACAATGCGGCCCCGCGCGGGGGCGCCCATGCCACTCTTCACTGGTCGCCGGACGGGCGCTCGCTTTTCGACATCGTGGAGAAGCAGGGACGCACGCCGCTGGTTCGTGTCGACGCACAAACGGGTGCGGTTACCGAAATCACTCGTGGCGATCAGGCTGTGCTCGATTTCTCCGTCACACCTGATGCGCGTACTACCGTTGCGCTGGTCTCTACGCCCGTCATGATCGGCGATCTGTTCACGGTGTCGATGCACGAAAACCAGAGCGACAGCCAAGAGGGCGCGCAGACCCGAATCACCGATGCGAACAAGACGCTCTGGTCCCAGCTCAACCTGACTGCGCCGGAAGAAATTAATTACTCCAGCTTTGACGGCTTGCCCATTCAAGGGTGGATTCAGAAGCCACCCGACTTCGATCCAAAGAAAAAATATCCCTTGATCCTCAACATCCACGGCGGCCCGCACGCCGCTTATGGCTGGGTCTTCGATCACGAATTTCAATGGATGGCGGCCAAGGGCTACGTGGTGCTCTACATCAACCCGCGCGGCTCGACCAGCTATGGGCAGGATTTCGGCAACATTATTCAGTACCACTATCCGGGGGATGACCACCGCGACCTGATGGTGGGAGTGGATGAAATCCTCAAGCGCGGCTACGTCGATCCCAGGAAACTCGGCGTCACGGGCGGTAGCGGCGGCGGCGTGCTCACCGACTGGACGGTTACACAGACCGACCGCTTTGCCGCGGCGGTATCGCAGCGCGACATATCCAACTGGGCCTCGTGGTGGTACACCGCCGATTTCACTTTGTTCCAGCCGAGGTGGTTCAAGGCGCCACCTTTTCAGGATCCGAAGGACTATGCCGACCGCTCCGCCATCACGTTCGTCGATAAGATCCACACTCCCATGATGTTCATTCTGGGGCAGGCCGATTACCGCACTCCGCAGGACTCGGGCGGAGAGCAACTGTTCCGCGCGCTCAAGTATCTGAAGCGTCCGACCGCCATGGTCGTATTTCCGCGCGAGACGCACGAACTCTCGCGCTCCGGTGAGCCATGGCATCGGATCGAGCGGCTCGACAACATTGTGGGATGGTTCGATAAATGGATGATGGGTGTGCCCCACCCGGAATATGAGGTGCGGCCGGAAAAACAGGGAACGAAATCCGCCGGCCATTGAAGCCGATTGGCTAGCGTTTTCCGGGGTTGAAGTCCGGATTGTAAGGCGGCAAAAAGCAGGGCGCCGACCCGTTCGATGGCACGACATCGACGCTGCAAAATTTGTAGGAAAAAGCCTTGAAAAATCCTTGACAATAAAAATTGTCAATGCTACCGTCTCCTCGTGCTCGACCTCCAAGTCATCGATGATCCGGCAGCGGCGACGGCGGCTTTGGAGCCCATGCGGGGTCGACTCCTCTCCGAGCTACTCGTGCCCGCCTCGGCGGCGACGTTGGCCACGCGGGTTGGCCTGACTCGGCAGAAAGTCAACTACTACCTGCACGGGCTGGAGGCGCACGGGCTGGTGCGGTTGGCCGAGGAACGCAAGTGGGGCGGGCTGACGGAACGGCTGCTGGTGGCGACGGCCGCTTCCTACGTTGTTTCGCCGAGCGCCCTGGGTCCGGTCGCCGCGGATCCGAATCGGGAAATCGATAGGCTGTCCGCGAGCTATCTCATCGCCCTGGGCGCACGGGTCGTCCGCGAGGTGGGCGATCTTGTTCGTCGTGCGAAAGAGACGGGCAAACGCCTGGCGACCCTGGCGGTGGATACCGAGGTTCGCTTCCGGTCGGCGACGGACCGGGCGGCCTTCAGCAACGAACTCACCGAGGCCATCACAAAACTGGTTTCGAAGTACCACGATGAATCCGCCCCCGGCGGCCGCGCGCATCGCCTGGTGGTCGTGGCGCACCCTCTGCCGCAGAAATCCCATCCCAAGGAGCCATCATGAGCGTGAAGAAAGAAGCATCCGGACGCCGTTCAGTCCAGGTCGAAGTCGAGGTCCCCGGCACGCCGGAAGAAGTCTGGCAGGCCATCGCCACCGGGCCGGGTATTTCATCCTGGTTCGTGCCGACTGAGTTTGAGGAGCGTGACGGGAAGCCCGTTGCGGTGACGTTGAACTTCGGCCCGGGCATGGAGTCCCGTTCCGTCGTGACGGCCTGGGATCCACCGCGGAGGTTTGCCGCCCAGGGCGAGGGCTGGGGCGGCTCGCCGCCCATCGCGGACGAGTGGAGCGTCGAAGCGCGCGGGGGAGGCATCTGCGTCGTCCGCGTGGTGCATAGCCTCTTTGCCAGCACGGACGACTGGGACAACCAACTGGAAGGCACCGAATCCGGCTGGCCTGGCTACTTCCGCATCCTGCGGATCTATCTCACGCACTTCCGCGGCCAACGCTCCGCGATGATGCAGTGGATGGCCCCCGCTGCGGGAACCGAAGCGGAGGCCTGGGAAACGCTGACCGCGGCATTGGGGCTGAAAGGCGTGAGTGCCGGAAAGCGTTGGACCGCCCTGGCGGGCGTCCCGGAGCTCAGCGGCGTGGCGGAGCACGTTAGCCAGAGTCCGTGCAACGCCCTGCTGCGGCTCGACAAGCCAGGGCCGGGCACCGCCGCGCTTGGCGCCGTCAACTTCGGCGGCCAGAGCATGGTCACGCTAAGCTTCTACCTCTACGGCGATCAGGCGGCCGGGACGGTCGCCCGCGAGACACCGCTCTGGCAAGCGTGGATTCAAGAACGCTTCCCGACGCCGTCGGAGACGAGCAAGAGTGAATGATCGCGTGGTCATGGGAGTGCACTCCCGTCGTTGCGCTCGCTGTCTGGGTCCCTCCCTGTACTCGGGGAGGGTCGGCGTGAGTGCATGATCTCTGTGACGAACTCGGGTTGCGGTGCCAGGCGGACATCACCGCCGGCCCGGCCAGCGCGTGGACGAACGTCGACGATAGGAAGCATTCGAAGCGTTTTCCATAGCGCAAGCCGCTGGTGTCAGTGGCCGCCGCCTGGTAACGCCGCCGCCTGGTAACTATGACCGACGTAACCGCACGCGGAGTCTGCTTCTGTTATACTGCTGTTAACGCTTTTGCTACGGTTTGCTAGTTACGCGGGGATCCTGATGGATCCGCTCCACTTCCGCATTTCCTGCCCGCCGTTTGGTTCCAGCGCCAATTTCATTGCGAGCGGCATGCGAACTCTCGGACAAGTGTTTGAGAAATTAAAAGTAAGCCCCTCCAGAAAGAAAACAATCGAATGACAACATTTACCGAACTGCCCTTGTCTGCTGCGTTGCAGCAGAAGTTGGCGGCAGCTCAATTCATCACCCTCACACCCATCCAGGCGCGCGCCATTGCTCCTGCCCTTGAAGGCAAGGACGTGATTGGCACGGCCCAGACCGGCACCGGCAAGACTCTGGCGTTCCTGATTCCGATTATCGAAATGCTGCGCGCTGAATCGTCTAAGAATGGATCGCCTAAGAACGAATCGTCCAAAAATGGATCAGCCAGGAACGTCAGCGCGCTCGTCCTGCTGCCGACGCGCGAATTAGCCCAACAGGTTCACGAGCAATATGAACTACTGCGTGATAAGAGTATGCCGAAGGCGGCGCTGGTGATCGGCGGCGTAGCGGAGAAGGCGCAGATCCAAAGTCTTCGCTCCGGCTGCGAATTTGTAATCGCTACTCCGGGACGCTTGCAGGATTTCATCACCCGCAAATTTGCGGACTTGCGTCACGTCAAGATACTCGTGCTCGACGAAGCCGACCGCATGCTGGATATGGGTTTTCTTCCGGCCATCCGGCGCATTTTGCAGATTCTTCCGCAACGCCGGCAGACGCTATGTTACTCCGCCACGATGGAGCAATCGGTGGCCTCTCTGGTAAATGACTACACGCGTGAGCCGGTGCGGGTCGCGTTGGGCTCAGTCCTGAAGCCGGCGGAGAGCGTGTCACTTGAAGCCTATGAGGTGCGCCCGTCCGAAAAACTGGATGTGCTGCGGCAGTTGCTGTACGAGGAAAAGGGGCAGACCCTGATCTTCACGCGCACCAAGCGCGGCGCGCAAAGGCTGGCCCAGGAACTCGAGCGCGATGGATTCTCGGCCGCCATGATTCACGGCGATCGCACCCAGTCCCAGCGCAACGGCGCCCTGAGCGGATTTCAGGAAGGGCGCTACCAAGTGCTGGTCGCGACCGATATCGCCTCGCGTGGTTTGCATTGCGATGATATCGCGCACGTGATCAACTACGACATGCCTAAGATGGCGGAGGACTTTATTCACCGCGTGGGGCGCACGGGACGGGCTGGATTACAGGGCCGAGCCTCCACACTATTCACAGCCGCGGAGAATCTGGCACTTCGCGACATCGAGCGCACCTTGAAATTGCGCATCGAACGCAAGCAGGTGGATGCGTCAGCCTCGTCCAATGACCAGCCGAAGCGGTTTGTTCAAAACACTCTCACCTCACGAACGCTGACGGCTTTGCCGGGTGAGGTGTTCGTCTAGTATGGAGCGCCGGGCGTCCTCGCCCGTCCAGCAGTTCGGCCGCGGAGCGAGGACGCGCACTTCACTCTAATTATGCAAGGGATCAGAGTGCGCCTGAGCTTCACACTCGGGCGAATCTCATCGGATGTCTAGTGATCGGCTGACTTGCCGTGCGGTGTGAGTAGGTCGACAGAACTTGGTTCGTCTTCAACTCCAATGCGGAACAGTGCTGCCTGAGCCTCAGCGAGTTCTCTCATTTCACGCATTTCTTCCGCTTCGTCCAGAACTCCGCCTCCCGGTTTGTCCTCTTTCCGCTGTGTCTTGCGCTCGTTCTTGTCGCGTTGTTTCTGTTGTCGTGCTTGTTCTTTCTGACGTTTGGTGAAGGTTGATCGGCCTCGTGGCATCTTAAAATCTCCCCGTATTCATATTTTCATTATTATGGCCGGCTACATGAAAGAATCTGTAGGGTGGGCCGAGCTCTTGTCCCGTAATAAACCTCTGAAATGAACCAGAAGATTGACGCACTCCTCGTTTGGTTTCAGATCTTAATCATAGTATAACCTCGAACTGAGTCATGACGCATACCACCAAAATGCCTTGTGAGAAGTTTCCAGTTCTCGTTTCCAGTTCTCAGTGGAAATCGGATGGTTCTCGGGTTTTTCTGAGAACTGGGAACTGGGAACTGAGAACTGCGGTCGGTTTGCCACCTGCGACAGCGTCGTGCTACCATCGAACACGTTACGAAAACGAGAAGAGACAGGAGTGCAACAGGTTAGTGTTAGCCAGAGAGCAAAAGCAATCCGTCGTTGACACGTATCGCACGCACGCTACCGATACCGGGAGTCCGGAAGTTCAGATCGCGCTGTTGAGCGAGCGCATTGGTCAGTTGACGGAACACTTCAAAACGCACCAGAAAGACCACGGCTCGCGCCGCGGACTTCTCATGATGGTGAGCCGGCGTCGTGGTCTGCTCGACTACCTGAAGAAGTACGACTCGGAACGGTACAAAACCGTTATTTCCAAGCTCGGCATCCGCAAATAACCGCGCGACCGGTTCCGTGTGGAACCGGTTCGAGATTTCAGAGAGCCTCAGCAAAGTGCGTTCCCAACCGCAGCCCCTGGCATACGCCCGTTCAAGCGGACTCCGTACCCTGGCGCATGCCCTTCTGCCCTACTTCCGCCCTATGAAAAAGGATGATCTATGAAGCCTGAAGCCACAAAAGTTTCCGTCGAAATCGCAGGCGGAAAACAGCTCTCCTTCGAAACCGGAAAACTAGCCAAGCAGGCGCACGGCGCCGCCGTCGTGCGCTTCGGTGAAAACGTAGTCCTCGCCACTGCGACTTCAAATCCCGACCCCCGCGAGGGCATCGACTTCTTTCCGCTCACCGTCGACTACCGCGAATACACTTATGCCGGCGGACGCTTCCCCGGCGGCTTTATCAAGCGCGAAGGGCGCATGAGCGAGCGCGAGGTTCTCACCAGCCGCCAGATTGACCGGCCGGTTCGTCCGATGTTCGCGGAAGGGTTCAAGTGCGAGACTCAGGTCATCGCCTTCGTGCTCTCCGCCGACACGGAAAACGATCCCGACGTCTGCGGCATCAACGCTGCTTCCGCTGCCCTGACCATTTCCGATATTCCGTTTCTCGGCCCGCTCGGCGCCGTGCGCGTCGGCCTGATCGATGGCCGCTTCATCGCCAATCCCACCTACACCGAAATGCGCGACGGCCTGCTCAACATCATGGTCGTAGGTACCGCCGATGCGATTGTGATGATCGAGTCGGGCGCGAAAGAAGTGAAAGAAGAGACGGTGGTGGACGCGATCGAATTCGCGCACACCGAAATCAAGAAGATCTGTGCCGCCATCAACGAGCTGCGCAGCAAGGTTGGCAGACCGAAGCGCCAAGTGACGCCGCCGGAATTCGATGAGGCGTACTTCAAGGGTCTGGAAGCGAAAATCGGCACTCGGCTGAGTGGCGCGCTTGATACCGCGAAACATCCGAAAGCCGAAAGCTACGAACTGGTTCGGGTACTGGAGAAGGAACTGCTGGCTGCTCTGCCCGAGGATGACGAGGCAGGCAAGGAAAAGCTCAAGAAGTACTACGAGGTCCTGCGCGAGCGTATTTTCCGCAGCCAGGTGATCGATCACAAGCGGCGTCCCGACGGACGCGCTTTCGACCAGATCCGTGAGATATGGATCGAGGCCGGCGTTCTGCCGCGCGCCCACGGCAGCGCCGTCTTCACCCGCGGTGAAACCCAGGCATTAGTCACCACCACGCTCGGCACTAGCGACGATATGCAGCGTCTCGAAGGCTTTGAAGGCGAAGCCAAAAAGCGCTTCATGCTGCACTACAATTTTCCTCCGTTCTCGGTGGGGGAAGTAGGCTTCATGCGTGGCGCTGGACGGCGCGAAATCGGCCACGGTGCACTTGCCGAGCGCGCGGTTTCGGCGGTGCTTCCGACCGAAGACAACTGGCCTTACGCGATGCGCGTCGTCTCCGACATTCTGGAGTCGAACGGCTCGTCGTCGATGGCCACGATTTGCGGCGCGTCGCTGTCGCTGATGGATGCGGGCGTGCCGTTGAAGGCTCCCGTGGCTGGGGTGGCAATGGGATTGGTGAAGGAAGGTGAGCAGTACGCCATCCTGACCGACATCGCAGGCGCGGAAGATCATTACGGCGACATGGATTTCAAGGTTGCCGGAACCAAGGACGGCATCACCGCGCTGCAGATGGATATCAAGGTTGCGGGCATCACCTCGCAGATCATGCGGGAGGCGCTGGCACAGGCGCAACGCGGGCGGTTGTTCATTCTCGGAAAGATGGACGAGATTCTGACCGAGCCGCGGGTGAAGGTTTCAGCGTATGCGCCGCGTATCTACACCCTGCAGATTCCGGTGGACAAGATTCGCGATGTGATTGGGCCCGGTGGCAAGATGATTCGCAGCATCATTGAGCAGACGGGCGTGAAGATCGACGTGGAAGATTCTGGCAAGGTCAACGTGGCGTCGAACGATGAAGTCTCGGCGAACAAGGCTCTGCAGATTATTCGCGACCTGACGGCTTCGGCCGAGGTGGGGAAGACTTATCTCGGTAAGGTCAGCCGGTTGGCCGATTTCGGAGCTTTCGTCGAAATTCTGCCCGGATTGGACGGACTGCTGCATATCAGCGAAGTCGCCGAACACAGAATCAAGGATGTTCGCGATGAGCTGAAAGAAGGCGACCAGGTGCTGGTGAAAGTTCTGGCCGTCGAAGGCAACCGGATCAAGCTGTCCCGGAAGGCGATCCTGAAAGAGCAGCGCG